>Ga0134079_10000448_pt1 | contig 10890 bp, 17 predicted proteins | sample 15_taG_2_FD_119770 | JGI IMG/M metagenome (GOLD analysis project Ga0134079, IMG submission 119770) | Grasslands soil microbial communities from the Angelo Coastal Reserve, California, USA - 15_D_Rain_40cm_2_09182015 | ecosystem: Environmental > Terrestrial > Soil > Grasslands ...
GCATGAAGGTTTTGCCGAGCCCGCAATCGGCAAAGATGGCGGCTCGCCCCTTGCGCACCGCCCATTGCACGATGGCTTGCTGCCACGGAAACAGCTTCGACGGCAAGGCATCGCGCGCCACGTCTCGACTGTGCGGCGCGACGACGCGCCGTTTGGCCGCGAGAAAGTCCGCGTAGGCGCTCATGCGACCGGCCGAATCTCGCGCACCCATTCGTATCCGAGGGCTTTGAGCAGCTTGGGTCCGGCTGGGCGACGCCCCTTGAGCACATCACTGACATACTGCGCGGAGAGGCCCACCGCCTCCGCGAAGGCCAACTGACTGCCATATTCTCGAACTTTGGCGCGCAACAGCGCCTTGAGTTGTGCATCGGTCATCATAGAGACGAGTCTATCACATCTGCTGATTGACTTATCGGCTGATAAGCGGTATGCTTGATTCATGCACAACACGCCTGATCTGACCCATTGGAGCTGGGGCGATGCGCTCCGCAACGGCCCCGACGCACAAACCGCCTGCGGGCGCTGGGTGCGCGCGACGGCGATTGTCCACCAACCCGAAGCCGTGACGTGTCCCGCGTGCCAAGCGCAATTGGCGTGGGCCGACACCGTGGAGATTTGACCATGCGGATCAAGGCCCCATCGCACACACCGGGACCGTGGGCGCTCGACAGCAACGGTCCCGGCCATGAAGTGGTCCTGGCGCGCGGCGGTCTGCACGCCGTCGCAACCGTCCACGGCACGGATGATCACCTGGAACACCTCGCGAACGCCCGTCTGATCGCCGCGGCGCCGGAGCTGCTGGCGGCCTTGAAACGCGCGGTCGAGACCATGCGTGAGTTGCATGGCATTGGCCTGACCGGATCCCCGCGCACCGCCGTGGCGATGTGGGCGCTCTATCAGCAGTCGCCCGAAATGCAGGCCATTCACGCGGCGATCGCCAAGGCTGAAGGCCGGACGCGGCTCGAACTCGCGGTCCTCACCGAAGGGACGGAGATTTGACCATGACTATCACGTTCCAGCCCTTGAACGATGCGGGTCGCTTGCTGTTGGCGAGCGATCTCGACACCCCCCTCGATCAGTTGAACCGCTCCATCGAAGGCCTCAAAGCGGAGATTGATCGACTGGCCATCCAGCTTGAACACCTGGTGGCGGAGCGGGCGCACATCGTCGCCACCCTCACAGCGTTCTACAAATCCGACATTACCCTCAGCAGCCTGACGCCGATTCTGGACCTCGCGACGGCGTTGAATCCCTCACTGAAAGAGACGGGGCGGGGATGATCACGATTCAACCGACGGTGCTCTCCGGCAAACCCGGTTGGATGGTCGGTACCGGACTTCACGGTACCCGGGTCTTCGTGGAAAGCCGGTCCATTGCGAACACGCTGCGCGCGCTCCTGGTGGACGAAGCGGACGGCCTGATCAGCCGCGACGAGCGGATCGCGGTGATGAACGCCTTGATCCGTGACGACGAAACGGACGCCGCCGCGCGGCGAGCGGACGCCCCGCGCTGCGGCTACTGTGGCCGCGCGCTGACCGAGCCCACGGACTACTGCGCCCTCTGCGCGGTCGATATGTCTCAGGATGCGGAAGGACCAGTATGAGACCGGATCAAGCGCTCGCTCCCCACCCGCCGCCGCTCGATCCCGCGATTCTCGAACGGGTGCTCCTCCACGGGGATCTGCGGCAACTCTCGCCGGCGCAGAAAACCGCGTATTACGTGAAGGTGTGCGACACGCTCGGGTTGAACCCGTTGACGCAGCCCTTCGCCTATATCGTCCTCAACGGCAAAGAAGTGCTCTATGCGAAACGGGAAGCGACCGAACAACTCCGCTTCCTTCGCAGCATCAGCGTGAAGATCACCAGCCGCGAGGTGATTGAAGGCTGCTACGTCGTCACCGCCTCCGCGACCATGCCGAGTGGCCGTGTGGATGAGAGCACCGGCGTCGTGGCCCTCGACTCGAGTAAAGGCGAGAACCGCGCCAATCTGATGATGAAGTGCGAGACGAAGGCCAAACGGCGCGTCACGCTCTCCATCTGCGGCCTCGGGATGCTGGATGAAACCGAAGTCGCCAGCATTCCAGGCGCGAAGCCGGAAGCGTTCAGCCCCGAGACGGGCGAAGTCTTCGATGCGGAGCCCGTCGCGCTGCCGCCCGGCTATGCCGAGTGGCTGGCGCAGATGGAGCGCGCGGCCGAGCACGGGACCACAGCGCTGCGCGCGGTGTGGAAGGACGGCACGCCCGCGCAGCGGAGCGCGATGCCCGTCAATGTGCGCGATCGGCTGAAGCAGCAAGCGTCCCGTGTCGGCGATGCCTCGGCGGCGTAGCACATGGCACCGTTATGGCGTGTGTCCATCCAATATTCACTCAATTGTGTCGCGCAGAACGTGGGGTTCTTGAATATGCAGGTGATCGATGTTCCTCAGCGGTCAACTGAATGGGTAACTCTGAGACTCGGCCGCGTCTCCGGCAGCGATGCCGCCGATGTGATCGCCACGCTGAAGAATGGCGGCGAAGCGGCCTCGCGTCGAGATTTGCGGACGCGCCTGTGTTTGGAACGCATCACGGGCCAGTCACAAGAGAGCGGCTACATCAACGCCGACATGCAGCGCGGCATCGACCTCGAATCGTCGGCGCTCGCCGCCTACGAAGCGCAAACCGGCGCCCTGGTGCAGCCCGTCGGCTATTGCGTCCATGACACGCTGCTCGCGGGTGTCAGCCCCGATGGTTTCATCGGGGAGGACGGCTTGGTCGAAGTGAAATGCCCACGCAGCGCGAATCATCTGGCCTATCTCAAAGCGCAAACGGTCCCGAAGGAGCATCTGCCGCAGCTCGTGCATCAACTGTGGATCACGGGGCGCGCGTGGGTCGATCTGGTCAGCTACGATCCGCGCTTCCCCGAGCCCTTGCCCGTGTTTCTCGCGCGGTATCACCGGAACGATGTCGAGATCGCGACGTACGAGAAAGTCGTGCGCCTGTTTCTCGAGGAAGTCGATCGGGAAGTTGAGGCGGTGCAGGCGCTCATCGCGAAGGCGGACGCCGCGTAATGCAGACCGGCACGCACCTGTGCCAGACGACGGGCCGACTGGAGGCGGGTCGGATTCGCCTCCGGAGCTGGCCGACGATGCAGGCGACGCTGCGCGACTGGCCCGATAGCGAAGTGGTCATCACGATCGAGCGCAAGACGGCCCGACGAAGCGACGCCATGAACCGCTATTACTTTGGCGTCGTCGTGCACACCATCAGCGACTACACCGGGTATTCGCCGGATGAAACCCACCAGGCGCTCAAAGCCTTGCATCTGCCGAAACATCTGGCCTTCAGTGACGGGAATGGGGAAGTGGTGGGGGAGCTCGTGATTGGCGGCTCGACGCGCGTGCTCAACAACATCGAGTTTGGGGATTTTATTTCCAGAGTGAGAGTCTGGGCGCAGGACGTGCTCGGCATCACGATTCCCGATGCGGCGCGAACGTGAGTATTCGCCGACTTCGAGACGACGAACCGTTACCACCGCACGAGCCGAAGCGATATCACCGTGCCAACGGCTATGTGATATTGCGGTGGCGCGTCGGTGTAGAGGAATACGTTGAAGTGTACGAACATCGCATCATCGCAGGGCGACCCGTCGGCAAGCACGTCCATCACATCAACAGAAATCGCGCCGACAATCGGCCTGAGAATCTAAAGCGTGTCACGTCGAAAGAACACGGGGCCGAGCATGTGTCCTTCGATCTCGCTGAAGCGTGTCGCTTGTATGAACTCGGCTGGACCTTACATCAACTGAGTCGTCGTTACGGCGTCCACCACGTGACAGTGTTGCGTGCCTTGAAAGCGCGTGGGGTACAGATGCGCCCTGCTGTTCGTCCTGTCATTCCTGTGGATGAACAACAAGTCATCACGCTATTTCAGCAGGGGTTAGGTGTTCGCACGATCGCGGCGGCACTCGGACGTGGAACCGAACCCGTCTATCGCGTCATGCGTACGTGCGGACTTCGGCGAGGGCCGGGACGTGTCGCTGGTGGCCGATGACCGACCACGGTCGATTGACGCGGCACGAGATCGAACCCACCGGCACCGAACGCTTCACGACGAAGGACGGATCATTTCTGAATGCGGACAGTCCCACGTTGACGTTCCTCGTTGTCTGACCTCCACCGTATCGAGGCAGCCCTACATCTTGTGGGTCTGTTAAATCCTACAGCCGGGTTGGATTGGCTGACTATGTGGCGTACATTGCGGGCCATTCGCGCCCGCGGAGAAGGAAGCCGGCCGGTGCTCGTCACACCGACCGGGAGCCGAGCGCGGGTGCAGGAAGGAAGGTTCCTGCATGGCCGAGTTTATCAAAACGCCCTCACTCTCATCCGTCGATCTGACGATCGAAGCCTTCGCGCACGACGATGCCCAGCTCCGAGCCGACCTCCGCGATCGGGAGGCCGAGATCGTGATCTACCGCGAACTCGCGCAGGAAGCGATGCACCAGCTCGCCGCGGAAACCCTGAGACGGCACCAATATCAACGCCGCTATTACGCCCTGTTGAACGAACAACGGGGCGGTGCGCGGTGAAGGTTCTCGACAATCCGGCCTGGCGTCCCAATCCCGCTGAATTTCGCCGCACCAGTCGCCACACCATCATCGCCGAAGATTTCGGCAACATGCGATTGGCGCTGACCAAACTCGGCATCACCGTCAGCTATGACAGCTTCGCGCGCACGCCCCTGATCAATGGCGGCATTCTCGACGAGGCCAAACTCAATCAACTCTGGATCAAGATTGCCGACGAGTTCGGGTTTCGACCCATGAAAAGCAGTCTGCACAGTCTGCTTACAGATGAAGCCTTTGGATCGGCCTCCCATCCCGTCCAGACGTATCTCGCCTCGCAGACATGGGATGGGCGGCCGCGGCTCGATACGTGGCTGTCCGTCTACGGGGGAGCCGTCCAGACCCCCTATGTGCGCGCGGTGGGGTCGTTGGTCCTCATTGCGGCCGTGCGCCGGGTGCGTTCACCCGGCTGCAAGTTTGACGAACTGCTCGTGCTGGAATCGCCGCAAGGCACGTTGAAATCATCCGCCCTCCGCGCGCTCTGCCCGCAGGATGAGTGGTTCTCCGACGATTTACCGCTCGGCGTGGACAGCAAGCTCGTGATTGAGCGGACCCTCGGCAAATGGATCATCGAAGCCTCAGAGATGCACGGCAACCGCGGGCGGGAAGCGGAACAGCTCAAAGCCTTCTTGTCGCGGCAGACCGATGGGCCGGTCCGTCTCGCCTATGACCATCTGCCGACGACCGTCCCGCGACAGTTCATCATCATCGGCACCACCAACACCCGCGTCGGCTACCTCAAAGACCAGACGGGCGGCCGTCGGTTCTGGCCGGTTCAAGTCCAGAGCTTTGACTTGCTGGCGCTCGAGCGGGACCGCCGACAACTGTGGGCGGAAGCCGCCGAACGGGAAGCGCAAGGCGTCTCCATACGTTTAGATTCAACGCTTTGGACGGACGCGAGCGCCGAACAAGAACATCGACGGGCGATGGACCCGTGGGAGCCGATTCTCGAGCCGCTCTTTACCGGGGATGGCGTCGTGGCGATGGACGCCGTGCGCGTCGATGCCGTGTGGAAGGCGTTGGAGTGTGAAGCCTCGATGTTGAATAACACGCACGCGGATCGCGTCGGGGCCATTGCGCAACGGTTTGGCTTTCGGAAGGCTCGACGCTGGCTCGACGGGAAGATGCTCCATTGTTGGGTGAAGGAGACTGAGGATCAGGCGACAGACGAGCATGATCCAAGCGCACTACCAGGCGAGTAGATGTTTTCTCTAGGAAGATCCAAGCAGTCAGGCAGTCGGGCATTCTAGGGGTACGGATATGAGTTGTGGAGAAAGTGACACACATTTGCTAGTGCCTAGAGGAACGCTCGGATGTACCTGACTGCTCGACTTTCCTCAGTAAATCGTGAGATTGCCTGACAGTCCGACGATCATGCCTGACAGTTCAGACGAGCTGGCATCGACGCCGGAACCGAACTGGTTGAGGCTTCAGGACCGGTTCCCGCATGAGGTTCGGGACCGAGCCATCCAGCGGGCCGCCTATCGATGCCAGGGCTGCCACGCGGAACAGGGCCGCGTGGTCATCCGATCGTTTCTGGCGTGGCCCGATCCCCGAGTGCCGTGGGTCGCCGCGCATCGACCGGACGACTGGCCGTGGGATGGGTGTCGCGAGACGGTGCGCTTGTTTCTCGTGGCACCTTCCTCGCCCTGGTCGGGGGATGAATCCGTGCTGGATGTGTTGTGTTTCCCGTGCGTCATTCACCGCGAAGTGCAGCGCGCGACAGGGAGACGCTGATGCCGAGCGCCGTCGCCCAAGGCCAGCATTATCAGCAGCGGACCCGCCAGTACCTCGAACACCTCGGGTACCACGTGGCCCCGTTACAGCTCCTCGGCTGGATCAAGACGGCGACCGGGTTGCGACCGATCAAGAAAGACGCCTTCGCCTCCGACTTGTTGGCCGTCAGTGCCGAAAAAATTCTGTTCGTCCAGGTGAAGGGCGGCGAGTCCTGGCGGTCCCAACGGGCGGCGGCGCGCGAAGCGTTCGCGCGGTATCCGCTCAGCCCGTGTGCCGAGCAGTGGATTGTCGGCTGGCTGCCCCAGGCGCGCGAGCCGGAGATTGAAGTCGTCGCGGTGGGGCCGCAACCAGCGCCGCATCCCGTGATCGTGCCCGCCCGGAAGAAGGCGAAGCGAACGAGTCTGCCGCTGTTCTCGAGGACCGCATGAACCTGAACTGGCTCGCGGAACTGCCGTTGAGTGAACAGGCCGCCGCCGAGCGCCGCACCTGGTCGCCGGAAGAATTTCAGTCGGTCCAACGCACGGTGGAGCATGTCGCGATGGTGCGAACGGTGATGGGCCTGCCAGAACGTCCGGTCGTGGCCATCACCGAAGACGTGATCGCGTTACTGCGCGACGTCTGGACCACGGGACTCCCCGACGACCGCGATCCGCTGGACTATGTCGTAATGCGTCTCTTCGACGAACCGCAAGCATGATGCTCCTCCTCCAACTCGTCCTGGCCCTGCGGCCCGATCTCACCCCCGGCGCGGCGATCCCGCGGAACACCAGTCAAGTCTGTGCCGTGCCGTGGACCGCGGATCGATCCACCGATGTGCCGACGGCGATCTGGGAACCCGTCCTGCGCCGCTATGGGTTGACCTGGGCGCAACGGCTCGACTATCTGCCGACGTTGGCGATTCCGAAAGCCCTCGGCGGCGTGTATGCGGTCGAGAACCTCTGGCCCGCGCCGAAGAACTCAGAATGGAATCAAGCACGCAAGCAGCTGGTCGAGCACAAGGTGTACGACGAACTCTGCGCGGGGCGGCTGCATCTGACCGAAGCGCAGGAGAAGGCCAGCGTCGCGTGGGTGACGACGTACCGGGAGTACTTTGCGCGATGAGCGACCCGGCGGATGCCGCCCGGTGGACACCCGGCTCGCCCGCGTGGGTGACGCAGGAGCAGTTGCAAGCGGAGAACTGCGAGCTTCGCCAGCAACGAGACGCCCTGCGCGCCGCCCTGCATCGGCTGGTCGTGCAGTGGGACCAGGAAAGTTCGGCCGGGCGCGTCTACGCGGCACGCCTCGCCGCCGCACTCGCCGCGCGGCTCACGGAAACGCCATGAGCAAGGTCGGTCGGCAATTGCTCCCTCTCCACGAGCGATTCTGGCAGCGCGTCGAGAAAACTGACGCCTGCTGGCTTTGGCGCGGGGGGCTCAGTGGTGTGGGACGCGGGATTTTCCACGAGGCCCGTCATCGGCGTGTCTTCGCCCATCGTTTCAGTTGGTGGCTCCACTACGGTGAGATTCCTGAAGGCTTCAACGTGTGTCACCGCTGCGATAATCCGCGCTGCGTCCGGCCCGACCATCTCTTTCTCGGCACGCAAGCCGACAACATCGCGGATATGAAACGGAAGGGGCGTGTCCGTAATGGTCCGATAGCTAAGACATCCGGTTATGTGGAACGCGTGGACCCGCATTCCAATACGGAGCGGCCGTGGCGAGTACAGGTGAAACCGCCATGCGGTATGTGCGGGGCACCCGTCAAGCGCGTTGAGGGGCAGTTCTGCTCACGAGCGTGCTTTCTCAAGAAAATCGGCCGAACACCTGAAAAGCGGCGCGCGGACAATCAACGGTTTTCACGCGACTACCGTCAGCGGTTACGCAATCGAGAACGTATGGCTCCCACAGTCATGTCGGAGGAGTCGTGAGCGGCACCGATCCCCTGCGCGCGCGGCTGACGGCGCTTCGTGACGACATCCGCAGCACGCCGATGTTGCACCAAGCAGACGCCGTGGCGCGAGAGCGGTGGGGCGATGCGCTCTCAGCACTCGTCAATGAACTATTACTCGTCGAGGAGGCCGCCCTGCGCGCGGCGCCGGCGGGGGAGGAGGCGCCCCGGTGTCCCGAGCACGGCTTGGAGTTGATCTGTCCGACCTGTTTCGACGTGACGCTCGTCGCCCGTGAGGCCGCCCCGGAGGAGCCGTGAGCGCCGATCAGCCGAGACGCCGCGATCAGGTGCCGCCCGATGGCTGGGTGACGGAGCTCCGCGCCATCTTCGACCTCACCGACCACGCGACCTGGGATGACGTGCTGACCGCGTGCGTGCAGACGAAACGGGTGGCGGATCGCGCCGTCACGGACTGGCACGCCCTGCTCGTGTCCCGTCTGGGGGAGTCCGAGGACGTGGCCCCGCGCGTCAGGCGCCACGAGATCACGATGGGCACGCTGATTACGTGGATGGCCGCATCCGCGACCAGCCCCCTCAGCCGCGACGAAGCGGCCCGGCTGCTGCGCCTGCTGGAAGCCGCCGCGCCGGAGGAGCCAGTGAACGGCGAGACGAGCTGAAGTACAATAGGCGGCATCAGGATCAGCAGGCCCGCTGGTCCTGACACCTGACCACGACGCATCGCATTGGAGGTGCGATCCGCATGGCTACCTCTCAGTCTAATTCAGAGGAAACGGCGCTCGGCCCGGTCACGAATGGCGCGGCTGATACGCTCGCGCTCAGCGAGCCCTACGTCGTGCGCGCGGTACTTGTCGGCGTCAGCGATTTTCTGTTTCATCGCTGGAACTGCGAAAGCGTTGACGCGAAATCGAAAGCCGCGAAAGGGAGCAAAGCGAAGAAGACCGACGATCTCGAATCGTATGTCTATCGTGACGATCTCGGACGGCTCTGCATTCCGGGCGAATACGTCCGACAGTCGCTGATTCATGCCGCCAAGTTTCGACAAGATCCGCGCTCGCCGCGCAAATCCGCGATGGATCTGTTCAAGGCGGGCGTGGTTTCACTGACCGTGCTGGCGCCCGTGAATGCGAACGGGGAACCGCTGCGCGCGAAGCGGCAAGCGTGGGACTACGAGCATCGCTGTCGGGTCATGATTCAACGGAGCGGCATCACGCGCACGCGACCCGCGATGAAAGCGGGCTGGACGATCAGCGTCGATTTGATGCTCAATCTGCCGGAATATATTCCAATCGACATGCTCCACGAGACGCTGATCAATGCGGGCCGATTGATTGGGCTGGGAGACTTCAGGCCGACGTATGGGCGCTTTGCCGTTGCGCGGTTTGAACTCTTCAGCGAATAGCGTGTCTTGGCGTGGTGCGGTAGCGGTATGGTGCGGTCCGATGTGATAGGGCGTGGCGTGCTCAGATGCGATGTGGCGTGGCGGGATGATGTGCGGTAGGTCGCGGTGGGGCGCGGTTTGTCGCGCTTAGGCTGGGCTCGCTAGGGTCCGCAAGGCTGGTAGTCGAAAGACTGCCAGCCTTTTGTCTGTTCGCCAGTAGAATGGCCCCAAATCGTGAGCCTGGAGCAGTATAGCAACGCGCCGCAATTAAGCAGTCCCAGCAGCGCATGGACGACGACCTCGGGTTCCGTGACATCCGGGGATACGAGTCTGACCGTCACCTCCGCCTCAGCCTTTCCTGGTAGCGCCCAGTTTCGGATTCTCATCGAGGACGAGCTCCTGCTGGTCACGGCCGGGGCCGGCACGACCACCTGGACGGTCACGCGCGGCGTGGAGAGCACGACGGCCGCGGCGCATAGCAGCGGGGCCAGCGTCTACCACGTCCTGACCGCCGCGAGTCTCCTGCGCAGTCCCGGCGCGTTGAGCGCGACGGGCGATGTCCCGTATCTGGCCTCCACCGGGGCGCCGACCCGACTCGCGGCGGGCGCGGATGGCACGTACCTGCGCTATGCGAGCGGCCTGCCGACCGCCGCCGCGCTGTTGGCGACCGATCTGACCGCCATCCCCGGCAGCACCACGCAGGTGTTTTTCAACGACGGCGCCACGTGGGGCGCGGATGCCGGATTCACCTTCGTCAAAGGCGCCTCCGCCACGCTCCGCGTCGCCAACGGAACCAATCCGGAGGTCGGCGCGATCGGCTGGAGTGGGAATAACTTTCGCGTCGGCACGATCGGGGGGACATCCGGGGGGACGGCGCGGGACACGATCCTCGGCTCGGCGGCAGGGGCGACGAATGGGATCTACTTCGCGACAGAGGACACGTCGCGCTGGAACGTCAACCCGACGGGACACTTGGTGCCGTTTGCGACCGCCACGTATGACCTCGGCGACGCCAGCCACGTCCTGCGGAATGTCTATGCGGTCCTCACGAACGCGACGGGCCTCCCGATCAGCACCGGGGTCTCGGGCCTCGGCACAAGCGTCGCGACGTGGCTCGGGACGCCCTCCAGCGCCAATCTGGCCGCAGCCCTGACCGACGAAACCGGATCGGGGGCGGCGATGTTCGGGACCAGCCCGACCGTGACGACCTCGCTGATCATGGCCGATGCGGCGAATCTCGTCCTGAACACCGGCACGGGCACGAAGATCGGGACGGCGACGGGCCAAAAA
>Ga0134079_10000451_pt1 | contig 10854 bp, 10 predicted proteins | sample 15_taG_2_FD_119770 | JGI IMG/M metagenome (GOLD analysis project Ga0134079, IMG submission 119770) | Grasslands soil microbial communities from the Angelo Coastal Reserve, California, USA - 15_D_Rain_40cm_2_09182015 | ecosystem: Environmental > Terrestrial > Soil > Grasslands ...
CGCGGGTCACCCAACGCGCCGGCCATGCGGTCGATGAGCTTCTCGGAGACGGCATGCTCGAGCCGCTCGGCCTCGGCGTGAACCTCGCCCCAGTCGTAGCCGAGCTGCTGCGTGAGATAGACCTCGAGAATGCGATGGCGGCGGATCATCTGAAGCGCGGCGGTGCGTCCCTGATGCGTCAGCTGCACGCCGCGATAGGGCACGTGCTCGATGAGCCCTGTCTCCGACAAGCGTTTCATCATGCCGCTGACCGACGGGGGTGCCACCATGAGCATCGCGGCGATGTCGCTCGTGGTCGCGAAGCCGCCCTGACTCGAGAGGTGGTAGATCGCTTTGAGGTAGTCCTCCACCGACCGTGTCAGGGGTGGAGAGGGGTTTCTGACAGGCGCATTCATGACGCGGCGCTCCAGAGCTATGAGCTTTCCACAAAATCAGTTAGCGTAACGACCTTGAGAGTCATTAGGCTAAGCTAATTATCAGATATTGTCAAGCAAAAATGTGGATTTTGTTGAACTAAGATATCCCAAGCAGATTGCTCAGAATCCGCTCGGTCATTCCCCAAATGGTGTGGGCTCCGATCACGTAGGCAGGCATGACCCGCGTGACGTCGCGGTGGTGAATCGTCACGTCTTGCTGCACGCCGGGCGCGGTCAGCGCGCGCAAAGCGACCCAAAACGCATCCTGGACTTCGTCGCTGAGAGTAATGGCGGGCCGCTCGACGAGTCCGAAGACAAAGGGCCGCACGACGACGGGGGGCAAGACAGGAGTCCGCGGATACATGTCATCGAGCACGCCGAGGGGCTCGGCGTTCGTCAGATCGATGCCGACTTCTTCCTGGGTTTCGCGGATCGCGGTGGCGCGAAGGTCGGCATCGCCGGGGTCGCGGCGCCCGCCGGGAAACGCGATCTGCCCGGACCACGTGTCGCCGGGGCGCTCGGCGCGATGGATGAAGAGCGCTTCGATCCCGTCAGCACTGTCGTGCAACAACACCGCCACTGCCGCGGGGATCATCCCCGGTTCGATCTGGACCGGCTTCGCGCGGTAACCGCTCAGCGCGCGCCGGGCGTCCTGCAGAGTTATGCCGAGATCTCCTCGCCGCCGTCCACGTTGATGACGTTGCCGGTGATCCAGTCGGCGCCGGGGTTACACAGCGCCACCATCGCGCCGCCCAGATCGGCGGGCGTGGTGAGGCGGTGGTGCGGATTCCGCTGCGTGGCGATCTCCACCAGCTTCTCGTTCCCGGGGATCTTCCGCAGGGCCGGCGTGTCGGTCACGCCGCCGCGCAGCGCGTTCACCGTGATCCCCTTGGTGGCCAACTCCAGCGCCAGTTGGCGCGTGTGCGACTCGAGGGCCGACTTGGCCGCCGAGACGGCGCCGTAGGTGGCGAACACGCGCGTCGAGCCCGACGACGTCATCGAGAAGATGCGCCCGCCGTTCCCCATCAACCCGCGCTTCACGACCCCCTGGGCCCAATACACGAGGGAGTGGGCCATCACATCGAGCGTCATGTCGATATTGGCCTTGTTCAGCACGTCGTCCCCGATGTAGGGTTTTAGGGTCCCGAAGGCGAGCGAATGGAGCAGCACGGCGACGTTGAGCTTCTGGTTGGCCAGCTCCGCGAGCACTTCGTTGCGCTTCTCCTCATCGGCCGCGTTGACGTTGAAGTACTGGGTCTTGCGACCCATCGCCTCCAGGTCGCGCCGGATCTCGGCCACGTGATCCATGCCAGCCTTGCGGTCGAGGTGCACCCCGGCGATATCATACCCCGCCTTCGCGAGGGCCCGAGCGGCCCCTTCACCGAATCCGCTCGAGGCGCCCAGGATGAGGGCCCACTTCGGGGTCGTCGTCTGCGCGTGTGCCAAGCGTTCCTCCGACAATCGGTGTCCGGTATTATAGCCCAGGATTGATGAGAAGCCACTTCTGGATGGGAATCGCCTTGGCGGCGGGTCTTGGTCTCGGGCTCGTCGCGGCAGGCCTTGCTGGTCTCGGACACCCCGAGCTGGTCACGGCCGCCCAACAGCTCCGTCCCATTGGCACGCTGTTTCTGAACCTGCTGTCGATGGTGGTCATTCCACTGGTCGCGACGGCCCTGTTTGCCGGGATCGCGCGCCTCGGAAATCTGCGTCGCGTGAGCCGCCTCGTGGTCCGCACCCTCGCGTTCTTCTGGGGCACGGCGCTCGTCGCGATCATCATCGGCTTCCTCGTCGGCTCGATCGTGCTGCCGGACCAGGTCGTGTCGGCCGAAGGACAGGCCGCCTTGCGCGCCGCAGCGCAGGCCGACTCGGCGTTCATCCAGAAGGCCGCGGAAGACATCCCGAGCGGCGCGCGCTTCATCGTCGAGCTCATTCCGTCGAATCCCGTCAGGGCCGCCGTCGACGGCAATCTGCTGCCGGTCGTCGTATTCGTGACATTCCTCGCGGTCGCCGCCGCCGGGCTCCCCGAAGACAAGCGCAACGCCCTCGTCGAGCTGTCCGACGGCGCCAGCGAGGCATTGATCAAGATCGTGCACTGGGTGCTGTTGCTCGCGCCCATCGGGATCTTCGCACTCGTCGCGCCGATCGTCGCGCAATACGGGTGGAGCGTCTTCAAGGCCATGCTCTGGTTCATTGCCGCGGTCGTCATCGGCCTGATGATTTTCATCAGCGCCGTCTACATCCCCGCCGTGGCCGTGATGGGACGGCTCGAGCCCGGCAAGTTCCTGCGCGCCGCCTTCCCGTCGATGATGATGGGGTTCTCGACCACCTCGTCGCTCGCGACGCTGCCCACGATGCTCCAAGCCGCCGAGGGCGATCTGCACATCCCGCGCTCGATCGCCGGTTTCGCGCTGCCGCTCGGCGCCAGCGTCAACCGCGCCGGGAGCGCCCTGTATCAGTCGGTCGCCGTGCTCTTCATCGCGCGCCTCTACGGGATTCCGTTCGGGTTCACGGAGATGTTCACGGCCGCGGCCGCGGTCTTCCTGGCATCCTTGACGGTCGCCAGCGTCCCCGCCGCCAGCGTCGTGAGCCTGTTGCCGGCCTTCACCGCGACGGGTCTGCCGATATCGGGCCTCTCCATCCTCATCGGTCTCGACCGCATCCCCGACATGTTCCGCACGATGACGAACGTCACCGGGCACCTGACCGGTGCCGTGGTGGTGCCGGCGCTGGAGGGTGCCCCGCAGGAATGAGCTTCGCGCCGGGCGACTGGCTGCTCGCGTCGCCGTGGCTTCTGGCGCTCTTCATTATCCTGTACCGTTACGCCACCCGCCGGCCGCAGCTGCGCGACTACGCGCCCGCGCCGTCGGGACCCCTGGTGTCCGTGATCATCCCCGCGCGCAACGAAGCCCGTAACATCGAGCGCTGCGTCCGCTCGATGCTCGCCGCGAGTTATCCCGCGATCGAGATCATCGTCGTCGACGACCGCTCGACCGATGGCACCGGCGACCTCGCCGACCGCCTGGGCGTGCGGGTGGTGCGCGGCGCGGAGCTGCCGGCGGGATGGTTTGGGAAGCAGTGGGCGCTCGTGCAGGGGTATCGCGCCGCGCGCGGCGAGCTGCTCCTCTTTGCCGACGCCGACACCAGGCATGAGCCGGAGCTGATCGCGCGGGCGGTCACCGCCCTCCACGCCGAGCGGGCCGACCTCCTCTCCGTTATCCCGCGCCAGGAGACGGTGACCTTCTGGGAGCGGCTCATTCAGCCCCACGTGTTCGTGGCGCTCGCGGCCCGCATCAGCGACCTGCGGCGCCTCAATCGCACCCGGATCGAGTGGAATGCGATCGCGAACGGCCAGTTCATCCTCGTCACGCGCGCGTCTTACGAGGCGACGGGCACGCACGAAGCCGTGAAGACCTTCGTCGCCGATGACCTGATGCTCGCCCAGACCTACGTGCGCTCGGGGTTCGACATCTTCCTCGTCCACGCCACGACGTACATGACAACCCGCATGTACACCTCGCTGCGCGAGATCCTCGAGGGGTGGACCAAGAACCTCGCGCTGGCCGCACCCTTGATGGCGCCTCCGATCGCGTGGCTGCGAACCCTACTCCCCTACGTCATGTGGATGCCGGCGCTGCTCTGGATCGGGCCACCGATCGTGTGGGCGACGCTCGGCTCGAACTACGCCGCGATCGCGACCCTCGCCTCACTGCTCACGTGGGTCGGGATCTACGCCGGGGAGCGTGCGCCCGTCCGCTACGCTTTCCTCTATCCGCTCGGCGCCGCGATGGTGGCGTTCATCGTGATCCGCTCGGCGTGGCGCGGAAAGCGCAGGGTCGAGTGGCGCGGACGGGTGTATCGCGCCTAGAAGAAGATCGTCGCCGAAAACGCGATGTGTGCGTCCGCGGTAGAGGCCCACCCGCTTGTCTTGGTTCCGGTGAATGACTTTCCCGAGGTGCGGCCGTATGTGATCGACGCCGTTCCCGTCGCCCCGATGCCGAGGTGGGGCGTCAGGAGGTAGACAGCACCTACCTCCGCGAAGGGTCCTCCGCCCCACTGTGTCGAGTGCGTGGATCCGAGGAAGGGATTCGTCGAGGCGTCGTGGTCAAACGCGACTAGGAAACCGAGGGTATGCTGGGCCACAATCTTCTCTGCCACCGGTCGGTACACCCGCCGGCCGAGCTGTACTCTGATGAACGCGTGCGAATTGATCGTGTCCACCGTGTCGCCCGCAAACTCTTCGCGGTGATCCCCCGAAACACTGACGTCCAAGACCAGGGCCCGCGTCGGAGACTTGAACTTGATGACGCCAATGCTCGAGAATCCACCGGCGAACTGCGCGGCCCACTGACCGGCGCGAAACGGAGTGTCTTGAGCTACGAGACTGCCGGGAAGGACCAGGAAGAGCGAAACGACCAGGGCGCGGCTCTGCATTTGACCTCAGACGGGAATGGGATTCCCATCTTACCCGGCACACGAACCTCTGCCGTCCGGTGCGCACCAAAAGTCATAACCCTACCCGCCGAACAGCACCCGCTGCGCCAGCACGATGCCCGCGAGGACGCTGACACACGCCGACCCGAGGTGGAGCGCCGTTGCCCAGCGGGCGCCCTTGGCCGACGCGACGCGCACCAGCGACCCGAGCGCCAGCGTCACTGCCAGCATCCCGGCGATGGTTCCAGCTCCGAACGCCGCGAAGTAGGCGACCCGCAGCCCGGCAGTCGGCGCCGCCGCGACGAGCAAGACCGCGATGGCGCCGCTCCCCGCCAACCCGTGCGCGACCCCGAAACCCAGAGAGCGCCGCGCGTCGGCCCGGCCATGCGCGTGCGCGTGCCCGGTATCCTGCGCGTGACTGTGCAAATGGAAATGCCGATCGGCCTCGTGCGCGTGCAGGTGCATGTGCCAACGGCCGCGCGCGTAGCGCCACACCACCGTGCCGCCTAGCAGGATCAGCAACCCGGCCACAGCCAACTCGGCGCTGGGCCACAGGGAAGCCGGGACCCGAACGCCGAGGGCCAGGACGAGCAGCGCCACCGCGCCCACCGTGACCGTATGGCCCAGCCCCCAGGCCAGTCCCAGACGCGCCACGCTCCACAGGCTGCTCGGCCCGGGACGGCTGGCGAGCGTCGATACGGCCGCGAGATGATCCGGCTCGAACGCGTGCCGCAAGCCAAGCAGGCCACCAAGCGCGAGAACGGCTAGAATACCGGTCACCATGGGTCAAATCTAGTACAACCTTATGGCCCTTCACGATATCCAATCCCGTGCATGCCCCGACAGGTGCTAGAGGTCACACTGACTGCTGATTCAGTAGCGGCCGACGCGGCCCTCGCGGCGAGCGGGGATGCCACGGCATTCGAGCGGCTCTACCGCGCGCACGTCGCCCGCGTCCACAGCTTGGTGCGCCGCATGCTCGACGCCGACGAGGCCGACGACCTCACCCAGGACGTCTTCGTCCGGGCGTGGGACAAGCTCTCGACTTTCCGCGGCGAATCGGCGTTCGGGACCTGGCTGCACCGCCTCGCGATCAACGTGGTTCTCGCCCGGCGTAAGACGCTGGGCGTCGAACGGGCACGGTTTCACACGGGCGAAAACCCGCTCGAGGGTGTGTCGGGCCGGCGCGTGACGCCGGAGATCGCGATGGACTTCGAGGAGGCGCTCGCCAACCTCCCCGACGGAGCCCGGCAAGTGTTCGTGTTGCACGACGTGGAAGGGTATCGCCACGAAGAGATTGCGCGCATGCTCGGCGTCGTGCCGGGCACTTCGAAATCGCAGCTGCATCATGCGCGGATGGCGCTGCGGAGGTATCTGGATCGATGAACGACCAATGGACTGACCGGTTGTCGGAGTATGTGGACGGCGAGCTCGCCAACGGCGAGCGCACCGCCCTCGAGGCGCACCTCGCGACCTGCGCGGCCTGCCGCGCGACCGTCGAGGATTTGCGCAAAGTCGTGGGTCGGGCGCGCGCCCTCGACGATCGTGCTCCCAAGGCCGACCTCTGGCCCGGTGTGGCGAAGCGGATCGGCGCCGGCAAAGTCGTCGAGATCCGCTCGCGCCGCTTCAGCTTCAACGTGCCGCAGCTCATCGCGGCGAGCATCGCGCTCGTGCTGCTGTCGGGCGGCGGCGTGTGGATGGCGCTGAACCAGCGAGCCCCGGTTCGTTTTACGACTGGACCGTCGCGACCCGGCAACGAGCGGACCGTCGCCTACTGGACCGGCCGTACCGACGCCGCCATCGCCGACCTGCAGGAAGATCTGCAGCGAAACGAGAGCCGCCTCGACACCGCCACGGTGCGCGTGGTGCGTGAGAATCTGGCTTTGATCGACCGCGCGATCGGGCAGGCACGTGCCGCCCTCGACGCGGATCCTGGAAACGCGTACCTGAACCTCCACCTCGCCGACACCATGCGGCGCAAGCTGGAGCTGCTGCGGCGCATCAACGCGATCGCCACGGCGCAGTCCTAAGAGAGGAATAGAAACAACATGTTGACGACCATTGCAGCCGCCGTCCTGGCTACGCTGGCCCCGATGCAGGGGGAGACCGACACGACGATCGCCGTGCCGGCCGGAGCGAGCCTGTCGGTGAACAACTTTGGCGGCGCGATCGTCATCCACACGTGGACGCAGAACCGGGTCAAGGTGCACGCCGAGCACGGCAGCCGCGGCGGCATCGAGGCGTCGCTGGCGGGCTCGGTCCTGACCCTCAAGGCGGGGAGCCGGCACGGCGCGCCCTCGGTGGTCGACTTCGACATCACCGTGCCCGCCGACATGGCCCTGAACCTGAGCGGCACCTACACGGAGATCGAGGTGAGCGGCGCGAAGGGCGCGATCACCGCCGAGACGGTGGACGGCTCGATCGACGTGCGCGGCGGCAGCGGCAACGTGATCCTGCACTCGGTCCAGGGGTCGGTGACACTGGCGGACGCCACGGGCCGTATCGAGGTGAACTCCATCAACGAGAGCGTCGAGCTGTCGAACATCTCGGGGCCGATCAAGGCCGAGACGACGAACGGTGACGTGACGCTGTGGGGCATCAAGTCGTCGAGCGTCGAGGCGACGACCATCAACGGCGATGTGGAATACGAGGGCACCATCACCGACGCCGGAACCTACACGTTCAATTCGCACAACGGCGACATCACGGTATCGATCCCCGAGGGGGCGAACGTCACGCTCTCGGTCGCGACCGCGAACGGTGACATCAACCCAAGCTTCCCCCTGCCCTTCCAGGGCACGCGTGAGAGGCATCGCTACACGTTCAAGCTCGGCAACGGCAGCGCGCGGATGGAAGCGGAATCGTTCCAGGGCGACATCGAGCTGCGCCGCCCTGCGGAAATGCGGGAGCACCAGAAGGAAAAGGACAAGGACAAAGACCACGAGATGGAAAACGAGGAGCGTTGACCATGCGTCTCACGACCGTCGTACCCGTCATCCTGACTGCGATTGCCTTCGGCTCACCGGCGGCGGCGCAGAGTCCCGACTTTCGTTGGCACGGCCGCCTCGCCAGCGGCAAGCGCGTGGAGGTGAAAGGCGTGAATGGCGACGTCCGCGCCGTGTTCACCACGGGCGCCGAGGTCGAGGTGACGGCGGCCAAACACGCGCGTCGTTCCGATCCCGACGACGTGAAGATCGAAGTGATCGAGCATGACGGCGGCGTGACGATTTGCGCGGTCTATCCCACGCCGCGCCGCGCTCGCGAGGAGAACAGGTGCGCCGTGGGTGATTCGTGGCACTCGAACACCGAGGACAATGACGTGACCGTCGATTTCGAAGTGAAGATCCCGGCGGGCGTCGAATTCACGGGCCAAACTGTGAACGGTGAGATGTCGGCTGAAGGGCTCAAGGCCGACGTCAAAGCCAGCACCGTGAATGGCAGCGTCCGGGTCACGACGACGGGCCTGGCGGAAGCGTCGACCGTGAACGGCTCGGTGTACGTGGAGATGGGCCGAGCCGACTGGGACAAGGACCTGGATTTCAGCACGGTGAACGGCGGTATCACGCTGGTCCTGCCGTCGGTCTTGAACACCGAGATCCGCGCCTCGACCGTGAACGGCGACATGACGACGGACTATCCGCTCACCATTACTGGGCGCTTCGGCCCTCGCCGCATGCAGGGGACGATCGGCTCGGGCGGGCGGTCGCTCAACCTGTCGACGGTGAATGGGGAGATTCGGCTGAGAAAAGCAACCTGAACTATTGGGTTCGGCTGACCCCGGGGGCGACGCCCCGGGGTTGGCCGGCCCTCACTCTTCCCGCAGTAATCCGCACCTCCCCGCAGTCCTTCGGTACCTAATCCACAGCCCACCGGCCCCACCTTAGCTCCCCTCTTAGCCCGAGGGGCCCGTGGTGTTGCGGCAACTTCTTGCCCGCACCGAGCAGATCGACGATCTCCGCGACCTGTTTCGCGTGCTCGGATACGACGCGGCGTGGGAAGCCGTGCCACCCGGGCCCTGGCTGGGCGAGGAGGCCGCCGACGCCGCCGGCGTCACGCGCGCGGCACTGGTGGCGCGTCACGATGCGTTTCGCGTGTTTGCTCTCGAGGCCGCGGACCCTGAAGGCGCCGCCCGCGCCGCCGCGCGCCGCCTCGCCACCGGCGCCGAGCGGGGGCTGGCGTGCGCGCTCGGCGGCGTGCCCCGGCGCCTGGTGTGCGCCGGGTCCGTCGGCCTGCGGCTCACGACCGTCCCACTGGCCCACCCAACGGGATCTGCCCTGGCCGTCCTCGAGCGCCTCGCGCCGGCGGCAGGCGAGTCGGCCCTCGCCCTCAGTCTCCGTGTGGGCGACGTGCTGGCAACCGAAGGCGTCACGCCCCGCTTCTTCCGCGCGTTCCGCCAGACCCTGGAGCGACTCACCGATCGGTTGCCCGGGCCCAACCCACGCAGGGATCGGCATGATTTGGCCCTCACCGCGCTGACGCGTGTCCTCTTCCTCTATTTCGTGCAGTCCAAAGGCTGGCTCGACGGCGACGCTCGTTACTTACCCCGGCTGCTGCAGAGCGCCCTGACCAGGCGCCTGCACTTCCACCGTGTCTTCCTTCATCCGCTCTGTTTCGGCGTCTTGAACCGGCCCGTGGCCACTCGCAGTCAACGCGCCACCGCGCTCGGCCGGGTGCCCTTCCTGAATGGCGGGCTCTTCGAACCGACGCCGCTCGAGCGGAAGCATGGTCCGGCGATCTGGACCAACGCGGCTTGGCGCGAGGCGTTCGACGACGTGTTCGAGCGATTCCATTTCTCGGTACGCGAGGACGACGCGGGCGAGCTCGTCGCGCCCGACATGCTGGGGCGGGTGTTCGAGGGAGTGATGGACCCCGTCGACCGTCACGCCAGCGGCAGCTACTACACGCCGGCAACCCTGGTCCGCGAAATCGTGCGCGCCGGTCTCGAGGCCGCCTTGGTGAACCGCCTGGGGCTCGGCACAGCCGCGGCGTCCCGCTGGGTTTACGAAGGCCTCGCCCCGAACCCTTCTCCCGACCTGCGCACCCTCACCGTGCTCGACCCGGCGGCGGGATCGGGGGCATTTCTGCTCGGCGCGTTGGCGGAGCTCGTGGCGCTGCGCTGTGCTGCGGGTGAAGGACCCGTCCAGACCGTGAGGCGCGACGTGCTCGCCCATTCGCTCTTCGGAGTCGACCTCACGCCCACGGCGGTCCGACTCACCGAGCTGCGTCTCTGGCTCGCCCTCGTCGCCGATGACGACTCGGACCCGGCCACCGTCGCGCCGCTGCCGAATCTCGGCGGTCACGTCCGGCAGGGCGATGCCCTGCTCGACCCGCTCGGGCTCGCCGCGTCGCTGGGTGGAGGCGCCCTTCGCACCGGCGGACCCGAAGTCCGGCGCCTCGCGGCGGCCCGGCGGACCCTCTTCGACCTCTCGGGCCCAACCAAGCGCGCCGCTCAGACCGAGCTGGCCCGCGCCGAAGCGGCGCTGGCGCGCCGTCTCTTTGCCCAAGCGATCGCCCGGCTCGAGGAGACGATCGGCGAGTTGATGATCGCCGCCAAGGATCGTGACCTGTTCGGGCGCCGGCGTGGCCTTGCTCCCGTCGAACGCGTTTGGCTCAGGCGAGCACGTCAGAGCCTGCGCGATCTGCGCGGTGCCGTTCGCAAACTCGATCGCGACGGCACCGTCCCGTTCTTCTCCTTCGAATCCCATTTCGGCGACGTCGCGCAGGGCGGTGGGTTCGACCTCGTGGCGGGGAATCCGCCCTGGGTGCGCGCCGAGCGCCTGCCGGCCGTCGTGCGTGAAGCGCTGGCCACTCGGTACGCATGCTGGCGAGTGGGCGGAGCGGGCCCGGGATTCGGCCACCTTCCCGATCTCGCCGTGGCGTTCACCGAACGGGCACTCGAGCTGGTACGCCCTGGGGGCGTCGTGGCGCTGCTCATTCCCGCCAAGCTCGGTTCGAGTGGATACGGCGAGTCGCTGCGCCAGCGCCTGGCGCGCGCGACGAGAGTCGA
>Ga0134079_10000452_pt1 | contig 10845 bp, 9 predicted proteins | sample 15_taG_2_FD_119770 | JGI IMG/M metagenome (GOLD analysis project Ga0134079, IMG submission 119770) | Grasslands soil microbial communities from the Angelo Coastal Reserve, California, USA - 15_D_Rain_40cm_2_09182015 | ecosystem: Environmental > Terrestrial > Soil > Grasslands ...
AGGGCCGCGAGCTGCCGGGCATCGTGTCGTCGCACACGCTGTTGCCGGACACGTTGTATCATGCGTTCGCGACCTTCGGCACGCTCATGGCGCCGGAGTTGCCGCTCCAACGGTACCAGCACGAGATGATCGCGACGATGGTGTCGGTGACGAACCGGTGCGTGTATTGAATTGAATCGCACGCAGAGTTTCTGCGCCGGGTCACGCTGGACAAGGAAATGGTGGAGGCGCTGCAGAGGGATTATCTAACGCCGCCGATTAGCGAGCAGGACCGGGTGATGCTCGACTACGTCGTGCAGATCACCAAGGACGCGACGCGCGTCGCGAAGGCGCACCACGAGCGGCTGCGGAACGTGGGGTTCGACGACAAGGGCATCTTGCAGATTACCCTGATCGCCTCATGGTTCAACTACATCAATCGCGTCGCTGACGCGTTGGGCGTGGGCCGAGAGTAGTCAGCGGCGCCACCGCAGCGTCGCTACCGCCCCAGCCGGCAACGTGTACATCAGCGTCTTCCCCGCCGATCGCATCGCGAACCGGCGCTCCGCGCTCGCCGTGTTGACGACGATGAGCACGTTGGAGCTGTCCGGGTTCCGGAACGCCACGCTCTCGAGACCTTGCACGCCGGATGTCGAAGCGATTCGCAGCGCTCCCGACCGTACGAACCGACTGGCATGCGCGAGCACGTAGTACTCGACGTTGCGCGTGACCGCACCGGAGAGGGAGTTGATGGTGACGACCCCGCGGCAGTTGCTGCAGCCTCCCGTGTACGGCCCGTGCAATTCATCGAGCGCGAGGTTCCACAGCAGCACCCCCCGCGCCCAATTCCGCGGCGCGCCGATGATCAGGTTGCGCACGTTCCAGACGAGATCGTCGGCAAACGCCGGGGACCAGTCGCCGCCCGAGCACTCCGTGAAGTACGCATCGACCGCGGGATAGGCATCGTGCACCTTCGTCTGCGCCGTTACGTCGCCGTTGTAGCAATGCCATGCGACGCCGGCGATGTAGCGACGCGCGACGCTGTCGCCGAGCACGCGCAGCGGCGAGTCCGGCTCGTCCCAGTTGTGGTCCCAGTCGAGAATCAGGGGTCGCTTCGGCTGGCGGGCCAGCAATGGGCCCAGGAACTGGCCGATGAAGCGGGCACGATCGGGCGGGTCGAGGCGCATGCCTGGGTAATTACTGGGCTCGAAGTGCGGCTCGTTTTGAATCGTGAGGGCGTATAGCGGCACGCCCAGTGAGTCATATGCCTGGGCGTAGCGCCACAGGTATTGCGCGAAGGGCCCATAGGCATTGGGCCACAACGTGCCGGTGATGAGCTTGCCGCTCGTCTTCATCCATCCAGGCGCGCTCCACGAAGACGCCATGACCTTGAGCTGCGGGTTGATCGCCAACGCCCGCCGTACTACGGGGAGGACGTGCGCGCGATTGGGCTCGATCGAAAAGTGCGCGAGTGACGGATCTCGCTGGCCGGGGGGAACGTCGTCGAAGCTGTAGTGCTGCGGCGAGAAGTCGGATGCACCGATCGTGAGGCGCGTGAAGCTCAGGCCGAGGCCGCTGTCCGGGTCGAACAGCTCGCGCAGCAACGCTTCGCGGCGATCGGGCTCCAGGCGATCGATGTTGATCGCCGATGCATCGGTGATGGCGGCGCCGAATCCGACCATCTCCTGATAGGTCGTCCTGTCGTCGACCACGATGGTGGGGTGGCCCGCGGTGTCGGCGTTCGAGAATCTGGCGTCGCGCTCGTGCGAGAGGAGCTTGTGCTGATCGCCCGTCGTCAGCCACACCTCGGCGCCGGGCCCATGGCTGCAGGCGGTCGCCAACGCCACGAGCAGCAGGACGGAGACGCCGCCCCCCACCCCCCGGCTAGCCGCCGGCAATGGCCCCAACGACGAGAAAGGGCTCCGCTCCCGACGCCACCGCGTCGGGTAGAGGCGCGTCCGGCGGCTCATGCGTAAGATCCCGCGAGCAGGCGAAGAATCGCAGGAACGGCCGGCGCTGTGCGGTGACGTGATCGCGGATCGTCCCGCGCAACGCGGGATACCGAGCCTCGAGCGCGTCGAGCAACGCCGTTCGTGTGACGCGACCCGAGAGGTCGAGCGTCACCTCACGCTCCACGCGCGCCAGGGTCCGCAGGTGTGCCGGCAGCTCCACGCGGATCACGGCAGCGCCTGCACCTCGACCGACAGCACGGCCGGAAGATCGCGCACGATCGGCGTCCAACTGTCTCCCGCATCGGCCGACGCGTACACCTGGCCGCCCGTGGTGCCGAAGTACACGCCGCACGGCTCGAGCCGATCGACGCACATCGCATCGCGCAGCACGTTCACGTAACAGTCTTTCTGCGGGAGTCCCTTGGTCAGCGCTTCCCATTCGTTCCCGCCCTTGCGGCTGCGGTACACGCGCAGTTTGCCGTCAGGCGGGTAGTGCTCGGAGTCGCTCTTGATGGGGACGACGTAGATGGTCTCCGGCTCGTGGGCGTGCACGTCGATCACAAACCCGAAGTCGCTGGGCAGATTGCCGCTGACTTCTCGCCACGAGTCACCGCGGTCGTCCGAGCGCATCACGTCCCAGTGCTTCTGCATGAACAGCACCTTGGAGCGCGACGGGTGCAACGCGATGCGGTGTACGCAATGACCCACCTCGGCGGTCGGGTCGGGGATGTATTGCGAGCGGAGGCCCTGGTTGATCGGCTTCCAGGTCTTGCCGGCGTCGTCGCTGCGAAACGCCCCGGCGGACGAGATGGCGACGTAGATCCGCTTCGGGTCGGCGGGATCGATCAGGATCGTGTGAAGACACATGCCTCCGGCGCCCGGCTGCCACTGGGGCCCGGTCCCGTGGCCCCGCAGCCCGGCCAGCTCCTGCCACGTCGTCCCGGCGTCGCTCGAGCGGAACAGTGCCGCGTCCTCCACGCCGGCGTATACCATGTCCGGATCCGTGGGGGAAGGCTCGAGATGCCAGACGCGCTTGAACTCCCACGGGTGCTGCGTGCCGTCGTACCACTGGTGCGTGGTGAGCGGCTTCCCGGTTTGCGGCGTCACGTCGTACACGAACTTGTTGCTCTCGCCCTTGGGCATCTCGCCGGGCTGCGCCGTCACGCCGCCCCCCGGGGTCTCCCACGTCTTGCCGCCGTCGCTCGAGCGTTGGATCACTTGCCCGAACCACCCGCTCGACTGCGAAGCGTAGAGGCGATTCGGGTCCGCGGGTGAGCCCTTCAGGTGGTAGATCTCCCAGCCGGCGAAGTGCGGACCGCTCACGTCCCACTTCGTGCGCTTGGCGTCCGACGTCAAGATGAAGGCGCCCTTGCGCGTGCCCACCAGTACTCGCACTGCGGTCATCGCTTCTCCTTGTGTCGTGCTACCGTGAGGCCAGTTGCCGCAGCACGTACTCCAGAATCCCGCCGTGCCGGTAGTACTGCTGCTCCTGCGGCGTGTCGATGCGCAGCGTCGTCTTGAAATCGGTCACCTTGCCGTCGTCGGCGGTCGCCTTCACCGTCACCTGCTTGGGCAGCTCCGCGAGCCCGGCGATGTCGTAGCGCTCCTTCCCCGTCAGGCCGAGCGAGGCGGGCGACTGGTCCGGCAAGAACTGGAGGGGCAGAATTCCCATGCCCACGAGGTTCGAGCGGTGGATGCGTTCGTAACTCTGCGCGATCACCGCGCGCACGCCGAGCAGGCGCGGTCCCTTGGCCGCCCAGTCGCGTGACGAGCCCGACCCGTATTCCTTGCCGGCGAGCACGACGAGCGGCGTGCCCTCGGCCTGGTACTTCACCGACGCGTCATAGATCGTCATCGCCGCGCCGTCCGGGAGGTGCACGGTGAACGGACCCTCTGTACCCGGCGCGAGCAGATTCTTGAGGCGCACGTTGGCGAAGGTGCCGCGTACCATCACTTCGTGATTGCCGCGACGCGCGCCGTAGGAGTTGAAGTCGATCGGCTCCACGCCACGCTCGATCAGATACTGCCCGGCGGGCAGCGTCTTGCGGATCGATCCAGCGGGCGAGATGTGGTCGGTGGTGATGCTGTCGGCCAGGAGGCACAGCACCCGCGCACCGCGAATATCGGCGATCGCCTTGGGCTGCGCCGGCATGCCGTCGAAGTAGGGCGCGCGCCGGATGTAGGTGGAGTCGGGCTCCCAGGCGAAGCGGTCGCCCTCGGGCACGGGAAGTCCCTGCCACCGTTTGTCCCCCTGGAACACCTCGGCGTAGGTCTTGTGGAACATCGAAGACTTGATCGAGGTGCGGATGACCTCGTCCACTTCCTTGGTGGACGGCCAGATGTCGCGCAAGAAGACGGGCTTGCCGTCTTTGCCGGTGCCCAGTGGTTCGGTGTGGAACTCTATGTCGATCCGGCCCGCGAGCGCGTAGGCGACGACGAGGGGCGGCGACGCGAGGTAGTTCGCGCGCACTTCCTGTTGTATCCGGCCTTCGAAGTTGCGGTTCCCCGACAGCACCGAGCAGACGACCAGCTCGCCCTCGGTGACCGCTGCGGAAACGGCCTCGGGGAGGGGCCCCGAATTCCCGATACAGGTCGTGCACCCATACCCCACGAGATAGAAGCGCAGCTGCTCGAGCGGCTTCATGAGGCCCGCTTGATTCAGGTAGTCGGTGACCACCTTGGAGCCCGGCGCGAGGCTCGTCTTCACCCAGGGCTGCGTTTTGAGCCCTCGCTCAACGGCCTTCTTGGCGACGAGTGCGGCGGCGACCATGACCGACGGGTTCGACGTGTTGGTGCAGCTCGTGATCGCCGCGATCACCACCGAGCCGTGGCGCAGGTTTGCTTGCGCCTGTTCCGGGGGCGCGGCGACGGCGGCGCCTCCGCCGAACGTGTGCCCGCCTTCGGCCTCCCAGTGGTTGCGCACGTCCGGTGGGGGCTTGAGCGGCGCCGCCGACTTCGCCTTCATGAGCGTCGGGAGCGTCTCGAGGAAGTTCTTGCCCACCTCACGCAACGCGACGCGATCCTGCGGCCGCCGCGGGCCGGCGAGACTCGGTTCCACCGTCGCGAGATTCAACTCGAGCGTGTCGGAGTACACGGGTTCGGGCGAGTTCGCCGTGAGGAACAGGCCCTGCTCCTTCATGTACGCCTCGACGAGCTTCACCTGGTCGGGGCTGCGGCCCGTGAACTCGAGATACCGCAGCGTCTCCTGGTCCACCGGGAAGATGCCGACGGTGGCGCCGTATTCGGGGGCCATGTTGCCGATCGTCGCACGGTCGGCCAGCGTCAGGGCGGCCACACCGGATCCGTAGAACTCCACGAACTTCCCGACGACGCCCTTCTTGCGCAGCATTTGCGTGACCGTGAGGACGAGATCGGTGGCGGTCGTCCCCTCGGCGAGCCGGCCGGTGAGCCGGAACCCCACCACCTGCGGGATCAACATCGAGACGGACTGGCCGAGCATCGCGGCCTCCGCTTCGATGCCGCCGACGCCCCAGCCCAGCACGCCGAGGCCGTTGACCATCGTGGTGTGGGAGTCGGTGCCGACGACGGTGTCCGGGTAGGCCTGGCGGGTCTTCCCCTCGGTCGTGAACACCACGCGCGCCAGGTATTCGAGATTCACCTGATGGACGATGCCGGTGTCGGGAGGCACGACCTTGAATCCTGCGAACGTCTTCTGCGCCCAGCGCAGCAGCGCATAGCGCTCACGGTTACGCTGGAACTCGAGGTCGGCGTTCGTCTGGAACGCCGTCGGCGTGCCGAACTCGTCGACGATGACGGAGTGGTCGATCACCAGCTCGGCCGGCAGCAACGGATTGACCTTCTTCGGATCGCCGCCCATCTGCACGATCGCGTCGCGCATCGCCGCCAGATCGACCACCGCCGGAACGCCCGTGAAGTCCTGCATCAGGACCCGCGCCGGCATAAAGCTGATTTCCTCGTCGGGCGTCTTGGTTGGCTGCCAGCGCGCCAGCTTCTCGACGTCTTCGGCGCGGACGACGCGGCCGTCTTCGAGGCGCAACAGGTTCTCGAGCAGGATCTTGAGGGAGTAGGGCAGGCGGGCGACGGGCAGACCGCGCCTCTCCAGCGCATCGAGCCGATGGATCTCGAACCCTTGGAGGCTGGCGCGACTACCGAAGCTATTCACGGTCATTCGACCACCTTCACGGCTACCACGTAGTACTCCGTTTCTCCAAAGCAGGTCGTGGGCACGCCCTTGTGCTGTTGATACTTGAGGGCGACGCGCTTGCCGAGCGACTGGTTGATGTACTCCGCGGTCACGTCGTCCCGTACGGTGAAATAAAACTTCTCCGCCACCGTCCCGGGCATGGAGACGAGGGCCAGCTCACCCTCCCACGTCTTACAGATCCACCCCTTCTTGGAAAACTTCTGGACGTACCCGGCGCGCTCCCCTTCGGAATAGCTCCACTGCAACGCCGACCAGGTGTACAGCACGAACAGCACGATCGGCGTCAGCAAGATGCCGGCGATGATGAGCTTGCGTTTGCGGGTCAGCTGAAAATCGAATTTCACGTTCGGGAATCTACCTCGTACACTTCCGTGCGATAAGGCGTAAACCCGCGCTTGACGTAATTCGGCAGCGCGTTGGGATGGTCGAGCGTGCACGTATGCAACCACACGCGGCGCGGGCCCAGCGCCCAGGCATCGCGGACCGCACACGAGAGCAGATGCTTGCCGAAGCCGCGGCCAAACTCTGCCGCAACGATGCCGAAATACGCGATCTCCACGGAGTCGTCCTCGGGCACGCGGCGCAGCTCGTACCAGCCGGCGAGGTTGTCGTCCCGCTTCGCCACGTACAATCGGATGTTGTGATCCGCCAGGTGCGTGGTGATCTGCTCGTCGCTCCAGTCCCAGCGGTCGAACCAGTGGAACGCTTCGCCTACGGTGCGATAGCAGTGGCGGTACAGCTCGGGCGGCGGGATGGGGACGTGCGCGAGCGTGATCTCGGGAAAGTCCCCGAGCGCGGCCTGGAACTGGGCGGAATCGGTCAATTGCAAGTAGGTGCGCTTCACTTCCATGTTGTAAACTTGGCGTCTTGGCGTCTTGGCGTCTATTTTTAATGCATGACCTTCAATAAGATGGGCACCGTCCCCCTGCCGCTAGCCTTGCACCTGGCGACGCACACCATCATCGGGCTCTTCTGCGCCTTCGCGGGAGGGCTCAACCTGATCGATCCCACGAAGATCTTTCCCAACGGCGTCGCGTTTCTGGCGATCGCCGGATTCAGCTGGGGCTACGTCTTCGGGGTCCTGATGGCGCGGAAGGAAGTCATCGCCATGGGCGTGGTCGCGAGTGCGGCATACGTAGGAGCCGGCGTGTGGCAGCTGGGCGTCGACTGGCGCCTCGGCGTGTTATTGATGGTGATCGGCGCGTACGGACTGGCGACGCTGTCGCTCTATCGCCGCCGGATTCTCGAGGCCTGACGGCTCAGCCGATCAGGTCGCCCCGCAGCGGGGCGGCGGGGAGCTCGACGACGAACTTCGCGCCGCCCAACGCCTCGGAGTCCTCCAGCCAGATCTTCCCGCCGACTTCGGCGACGACGCGCTGACAGATCGACAGCCCGAGCCCCGATCCTTCATCGGGGCTCTTCGTCGTAAAAAAGGGATCGAACACCCGCGATCGGATGTCTCCGGGGACGCCCGGCCCTGAATCCTCGACGATGAGGCGCACCCAATCGTCCCGCGCTTCGGTGGTGAGCTGGATGACGGCCGAGGGCCGTCCGCGCACCGCGTGTTCGGCATTGGTGACGAGGTTAATCACGACCTGCTGCAGCTCCTGACCGAGGCCGAGCACCGCTTCGGCTCCCTGGTCCATCTTCGTGCGGACTTCGATGTTGTCGGCGCGGAGCACGCGCTGGCGGATTTCGGCCACGTCGCGCACCAGTTCGTTGACCTGAATGCGGGTCGGCGTCGTATCGGCACGTCGCGCTAGCCGGAGCAGACTGCGGACGATGCGCGCCGCGCGATCGACCTCCCGGACGATGGTGGACGCGGCGGCGCTGGCGTCGGCATCCTGGGTGGAGCGGCCCAGCATCTCCGCCTCCATGCGGATCGCGGCAAGCGGGTTGTTCACTTCATGCGCGACGCCGCTCGCGATTTCGCCCACCGTCGCGAGCTTCTCGCGCGCGATCAACTCCCGCTGCGCACGCAGCTCGTCGGTGCGATCGTACAGCGCGACGAGCAGGCTCTCGGAGCCCAGTCCCCGCAGGCCCGTCACCGTACAGTCGCAGATGCGCCGCTCTCCCTCGCCTGAGTCGTGCGTGACGAGCACGCGGCCGTGCCATGGCTGTCCCTCGCGGCGGCCGGCGAGAATGAGGCGCACGGTGATCCCGCTGGGGGAGAGGCCCAGCGCCTCGAGGGAGCGGCCCAACGCCGCTTCCTTCTTGGCGATGCCGAACACCTGGAGGGCCGCTTCATTTACCTGGATGACCGTGCCTTCCGGATCCACCAGCGCCATCGGCAAGGGACTCGCGTCGACCATGCCGCTGGCACGGTCGGCGGCGGCGCGCGTCGCCGACACGGCCTGCGACAGCTCGATGCCGCCGGCGATGTGCGCGGCGACTGCGGTGAGATAGTGGAGATCGTACAGGCTGAACTGGGGTGGGGGCGCCGGTCCGGCGCCTTGATAGCGCAGCAGACCGACGGCGCCCACAGGTCCCTTCGACGTGCGCAGCGGTGCAATGAGAGCCGACCGGGCGGCATCGGCCAGGCGGACGGCGAGGGGGCTGGAGTCCGACTCGAGACGGAGGTCCGGCGTCATCAGCGCCTCACCAGTTCGGACCACGCGACCGGTGGTGCTCGTATGGAGCCCCAGCTCCAGTCCCTCGATCGGCGCCGCCTGCCCGAGTGCCGGGGAGACGCGCAGGGTCTCTCCGTCGCCTTGCTTCAGAGCGACGAAGGCGCCCTGCGCGTCGACGAGCTGCATCAGGCTCTGGAGCGTGTAACGCAGCAACAGCTCGGTTTCGGGAGCCGCGAGGAGCCAGCGGGCCAGCTCGACGACGAAGGTCCCGAGACGCCGTTCCCGCTCGAGCGCCGCGCGGCGTCCTACCATCACGGCCAGGTCCGAGGCGAACTCGATGGCGGCCTCAAGGTCGGCGGGTGCCAGATCGCGCGGCGCTCCGGCGAGGCTCGCTTCGACGTGGCGTCCTTCGGGGTCGTGCCACTCGGCGGTCAGGGTGACGCCCGAAGCGCCGGCCGCCCCCGCCGAGACCGCTCCGCTCTCGTTGACGCCCTGATAGGCGACCGTGATGAGCGCGCCGCCGGCCCACCCGCTCAGCACCTGGGCGGCCGACTGCCAGAAATCGGCGGTCCGCTTGGCGGCGCTGGCCTTCCGGAGCAGCAGCTGGAGCGCGTCGCGCATGGCGGAATATACGACCGCGCGTTATGCCCGGATGGCGCCTGGGAACCTCTGGGGATTTGGACTGAAGCCGGGGAAGACGGCGGTGAGATCGGCGGCGCCCACGTGCCGCGCCAAGATCTCACCGAACAAGTCGCGGAAGTCGGTGGTGACGGCCACGTCGCGCCCTTCAAAGCGACTCGCTGGGTCGAGCCCGGGCCAGGGGCCGAGCACCTTGCCGCCGTTCACCGCGCCGCCGAGCACCAGCATCGCGGTCGCGTGACCGTGGTCGGTGCCGCTGTTGCCGTTCTCGGCGATTGTGCGGCCGAACTCCGACATCGTGAGCACGACGACGTTGCGCATGCCCTCGCCCAGGTCCTGAGCGAACGCCGCGAGCCCCAGTCCCAGCTCCCGCAAACGCACGGCCAGCTGACCCTCGCTCGATCCCTGGTTCACATGCGTGTCCCAGCCGCTCAGATCGGTGAACGCGATCTCGAGGCCCACGCCCGACTTGATCAGATGGGCAATCTGGAGCATGGAGCGGCCGAAGCGGCCCGGCGGATATGCTGCGCCGTTCGCGGGCTGATACTGCGCGGGATTCACGCGCTTGAGCACCTGAATCGCCGCGAACCCCTCCTGGGACGACGACGCGAGCAGTCCCGTCGCGGCGCCGTCGTACAGCTCCTCGAACGCGCGCGTCAGCTTGTCACGCGCCCCTTCCTGCGGCACGCGCAGCCCGAACGCTTGGAGATCGTCGATCGCGAGTGCGGGCGACGTACCTGCCAGAATGCGCGGGAGCTGGGGCCCGAAGGCGACGGCGCGGAAGGCCGTGTCCGCGTGCTCCTGGTCGTGCCGGCAATAGCGGTTGAGCCAGCCGTCGGAGGTGCTCTTGATCCCCGGCGTGCCGCTCTCCATGTAATCCTGCGCGTCGAAGTGGCTGCGCGTGGAATCCGGGGAGCCGACCGCGTGAATCGCCGCGAGAGTCTTGTTGTCCCAAAGGCTCTTGAGTGGCGTGAGGCTCGGGTGCAGGCCGAAGTGACCGTCGAGGTCGACCAAGTCCTTCGCGGGAATCGCGATGCGCGGCCGCTCTCGATAGTACAGTGGATCGCCGTATGGGACGATCATGTTGAGTCCGTCTACGGCGCCGCGTTGGAAGAGACACACCAAGACCGGACGGTCGGACGGCCCGACGGCCGGACGGCCGGAGGCAAATGCGGCCCGAGTGAGGAACAACGGATCGAGCCCCAGGCTAACGAGTGCCAGGCCGCTCGATTTGACGAACACGCGCCGTGAGATCGTCATTGTCTCTGGAACTCCGGACCGCCGAGGGCCAGACCCACCGCCAGCGTGCGTGCCTGCGCAGGGTCCTTCACGTCGACAAGCTGCTCGAGAATCACGGACCGTGTATGAGGCGACATCGTACCGCCGAGGACGCGCGTATTCACCGCGTCCACCAGAGCCTCGTGGTCCTCAGTCGCCGGAACGATCTCGTCGAGATTCACGTTGGCACCTGGCAGGCGACCGGCGGCGAGGGCGACGGCGGCGTTCATGCGACCGAGCA
>Ga0134079_10000454_pt1 | contig 10839 bp, 8 predicted proteins | sample 15_taG_2_FD_119770 | JGI IMG/M metagenome (GOLD analysis project Ga0134079, IMG submission 119770) | Grasslands soil microbial communities from the Angelo Coastal Reserve, California, USA - 15_D_Rain_40cm_2_09182015 | ecosystem: Environmental > Terrestrial > Soil > Grasslands ...
AGATGTCGTGGTGCGGCGGCGGGCTGATCAAGCCGACACCAGGCGTCGAATGGCGAGTCGCCGCGATCCACGGATATACCTTGTGAGCAGGTAGTTGTCCGCCCTCACCGGGCTTTGCGCCCTGCGCCATCTTGATCTGCAGCTCGTCCGCGTTCGCCAAGTACCAGATCGTGACGCCGAAGCGGCCGGACGCGATCTGCTTGATCGCGGAGCGGCGCGAATCGCCCGACGGCAGCGGAACGTAGCGCGCCGAGTCCTCGCCACCTTCGCCCGTGTTGCTCTTGCCGCCGATGCGGTTCATCGCGATCGCGAGCGTCTCGTGCGCCTCGGCCGACAACGAGCCGAAGCTCATCGCGCCCGTGCAGAAGCGCTTCACGATCTCGCTCGCGGGCTCGACCTCGTCGATCGAGATCGGCTTGCCCGCGGGCTTGAAGTCGAGCAGGCCGCGGAGCTGGCCCACCTCGCGCGCCTCCTTGTTCACGTGCTCCGCGAAGATCTTGTACGCGCCGGCGTCGCCGCGGCGCGCCGCGACTTGCAGCGAGAAGATCGCCTGCGGATCCCACGCGTGGCGCTCCCCCGTGCTGCGCCAGTGGAACTCGCCCGGGTTCGGCAGCCACGCGATCTTGTCCTCGGGATCCAGAGGAAACCCGAGCGCGTGGCGGCGCAGCGTCTCTTGCTCGAGCACCGCGAAGCTCACGCCCTGCAGGCGGCTCACGGTGCCGCCGAAGCAGCGGTCGATCACCTCGTCCGCGAGCCCGACCGCCTCGAAGATCTGCGCGCCCTTGTAGGACTGCACCGTCGAGATCCCCATCTTCGCCATGACCTTGAGCATTCCCTTCGCGACGGCCTGGCGATAGTCCCCGACGATGTCGATGTCCGCGTCGAGCTGCCCCTCGTCGCGCGACTGGCTGAGCGCTTCGAACGCGAGATACGGATTGATGCCGTCCGCGCCGTAGCCGACGAGCAGGCAGTGGTGATGCACCTCGCGCGCCTCGCCGGTCTCGAGCACGATCCCGATCCGCGTGCGCTTCGCGCGGCTCACGAGATGGTGGTGCACCGCGCCGCACGCGAGCAGCGAGCTCACGGGCACGCGGTCGGGGCCGATCGCGCGGTCCGAGAGCACGACTAAGCTGCATCCGTCGTCGATCGCTTGCTCTGCTTCCTTGCAGATCCGGTCGACCGCGCGCTGCAACGCGCCCGGCGTATCGCCGCGCGCGAACGTGATGTCGATCGTCCGCGAGCGCCAGCCGCGGTGGTTCATGTTCTTGATGCCGGCGAGTTCCTCGTTCGAGAGGATCGGCTGGCGCAGGCGCAGTCTCTCGGCGTGCTTCGGCGTCGTCTCGAGCAGGTTGCGCTCCGGGCCGACGTAGCACTCGAGCGACATGATGACTTCCTCGCGGATCGAGTCGATCGGCGGGTTCGTCACCTGCGCGAACAGCTGCCTGAAGTAGTCGTAGAGCATCCGCGGCTTGTCGGAAAGCACCGCGAGCGTGCTGTCGTTGCCCATCGAGCCGACCGGGTCGCGGTGCTCCCTGACCATCGGTTGGAGCATGAAGTGCATCGTCTCGATCGTGTAGCCGAACGCCTGGAGTCGCGGCAGCAGCGTGTCACGGTCGAATCTCGTGGGGCCGCTCGCTGCGGTCACCTCGCGCAGCGCGATCCGGTTCGCATCGAGCCACTCGCCGTACGGCCGGCGGCTCGCGAACTCGTTCTTGAGCTCCTCGTCGGGCACGAGCCGGCCGCGCTCGAAGTCGATCAGGAACATGCGGCCGGGCTCGAGCCGGCCTTTCGCCTTCACATTCGTCGGGTTGATCGGCACGACGCCGACCTCGCTCGCCATGATCACGCGGTCGTCGTGCGTCAAGTAGTAGCGGCTCGGCCGCAGGCCGTTGCGGTCGAGCACCGCGCCGATGTACTTGCCGTCCGTGAACGCGATCGAGGCCGGGCCGTCCCACGGCTCCATGAGGCACGAGTGGTACTCGTAGAACGCTCGCTTGCTCGCGGGCATGAGCTCGTTCTTCTGCCACGCCTCGGGAATCATCATCATCACGGATTCCTGGAGCGTGCGGCCCGTCTGCACGAGGAACTCGAGCACGTTGTCGAACACGCCGGAGTCCGAGCAATCGGGCTCGACGATCGGGAACAGCTTCTTCAGCGAGTCGCCGTAGAGCTCGCTTTGCACGACGCCCTGGCGCGCGCGCATCCAGTTCTCGTTGCCGCGGATCGTGTTGATCTCGCCGTTGTGCGACATGTAGCGGTTCGGCTGGGCGCGGTCCCAGCTCGGGAACGTGTTCGTCGAGAACCGCGAGTGCACCATCGCGAGGTGCGTCTTGTAATCCGGGTCGTCGAGGTCCGGATAGAAGTTCTTGAGCTGACCCGGGGTCAACATGCCCTTGTAGATCAGCGTCGTGGTCGACAGGCTGCAGATATAGAAGAGCTTCGCCTGGCGCAGCGTCTTGTCGCCGCGCAGCTCGTGGCTCGATCGCTTGCGGATCAGATAGAGCTTGCGCTCGAACGCGGCTCGCTCGACGCCCGAACCCGCTGCGATGAACAGCTGCTCGATCTGCGGCATCGCGGCACGCGCGCCGTCGCCGACGTCGGCCTCGTCCGGGCGCGTCGGCACGAGCCGCCAGCCGAGGAGCTTCTGGCCCTCTTCGGCGCAGATGCGGGCAACGGCCGCCTTGCAGCGCTCGCGCTCGGCCGCGTCGGTCGGCAGGAACACGTTGCCGGCCGCGAACGCACCCGCCGGCGGCAGCTCGACGCCGAGCTCGCGCTTGAAGACCTTGGCGAGGAACTCGCGCGGCAGCGCCGTCAGGATCCCGGCGCCGTCGCCGGTGTTCGCCTCGGCGCCGCGCGCGCCGCGGTGATCCATCCGGCAGAGCAGGTGATCCGCGTCGGTGAGGATCTGGTGGCTCCGCTCGCCCTTGATGTGCGCGACGAAGCCGACGCCGCAGCTGTCGTGCTCGAACTCGGGCCGGTAGAGGCCTCGGGCCGGCGGCAAGCCGTAGCGAGAGTGGTCACTCATATCCGCCGTCCCTACGCAGTCGCGAAGAACGGGCCGACCGTGGGGCGCACGTCGCTGCCGACAGTCGAGACAAGTTTTCCGCAGCTGCAGTCATAGTTCTACATGAGCGGGCGCCGCCTGGGCTCCGCTTGTCAAGGTTTTAGTGGCTGGCAGTTACGATGCTGGATCCGTCTCGGCCTATCGATCTGCCGCGGAGGGGCCTTTCGTGTCGGACCGGAGCAGGCCTATGCCGGGCTCAACTATATGAAAGCGTTGAACTCCGCGTCAATCGGACCGGCCGCGCGGCGCGCGTTGCGTCAGCCGGCGTACCAGCGGTAGCCCATGCCGTAGACGGTCTGGATCGCGTCGAAACCGGAGTCCACGGCGAGAAACTTCGCCCGAATCCTCTTTACCTGAGACGTGACCGTCCCGTCGTCGAGGACCGTATTCGCCGCGGCCATGAGCTGCTCGCGGCTCTTCACGTGCCCCGGGTGCTGGGCGAGCGCAAAGACAACCCAGAACTCGGTCAGCGTGAGCGGGACGGCGTGGCCGCGCCAGTGCGCCGTCATCCGATCGCGGTCGAGCGTGAGGGAGCCCTGCTCGAGCCGCTCGCCCTCGGCCTCGTTCTCGCGCAGCGCCTCGACCCGGCGGAACAGCGCCGCGACGCGCGCGAGCAGGTGCTCGAGGCTCACGCGCTTCGTGAGGTAGTCGTCGGCGCCGAGCCGAAGCCCCGACACGGCGTCGAGCTCGCTCTCCCTGGCCGTGAGGAAGATGATCGGCAGCTGTGCCGAGCGCGCGCGCAGCGCTCGGCAGAGCTCGAACCCGCCCTCGACCTCGGCGCCGAGGCTCACGTCGATGATCACGAGGTCGGGCAGCCGGTTCGCGAACGCCGCGACGGCGTCCCTGCGGGTCGCGTAGCCCGCGACGCGGTACCCTTGGCGACGGAGCCCCGCGAGGTAGTTATCGCGGATCGCGGCCTCGTCCTCGACGACCGCAACGAGTTTCGGTATGGACATAAGACCCAGGTCACGCGGCGTTCAGTTTCGGCCTGGCATCATAGCGCCGCGTTCATGACGCGCTAAGGAGGAGTTGACATATGAGCAGTGGGAAGCGGGTGAAGATTTGCGTCACGATCGTCGGAATCGTGGTGGTGGCGTCCGCGTGCTCGACGCTGGACGCGTACACGCGGGAGGAGAAGACGTCGCACGCGCAGCGCCAGGCCGTGATCGGCGCGGCCGCGGGCGCCGTCGCGGGCCTGATCACCGGCGACAGCTCGATGGAGCGCAAGAAGCGCGCGCTCGTCGGCGCGGGCCTCGGCGCTCTCGCCGGGGCGGGCGTCGGCGCCTACATGGACCGCCAGGAGGCGGAGCTGCGCAAGGAGCTCGAGCGGACCGGCGTCAGCGTCCACCGAAACGGCGACCAAATCACGTTGAACATGCCCGGCAATATCACGTTCAAGACCGACAGCGCGGACTTGAACGCGGGGTTCTTCGACGTGTTGAACTCGGTCGGGAAGGTCGTGAACGAGTTCGGGCAGACGGTGATCGAGGTCGCGGGGCATACCGACAGCACCGGCGCCGAGCAGTACAACCAGCAGCTCTCGGAGCGGCGCGCGAACGCCGTCGCGACCTATCTCAAGACGCGGAGCGTCCGCGGGGATCGGATCATCACGGTCGGCGCGGGCGAGGGCCATCCGGTCGCGACGAACGACACGCCCGAAGGGCGCCAGCAGAACCGGCGGGTCGAGCTCACGCTCGTGCCGTTGACGGCCCAATCGTAGGCCGGAAAAAGCCGAGGGCGCGCCGCTCGCGCGGTGCGCCCTCTCGTTCTAGCGTGTATCGGCGGTGGCGCGGGCGTCGCCCGCGCCATCGCGCGTGTCAGGCCGGCACCATCTGTGCGCGGAGCTTCGCGATCGCGCTCGTCTCGATTTGACGAATCCGCTCCGCCGAGACGTCGTACTCCGCCGCGAGCTCGTGCAGCGTCGACTTTTCTTCGGCGAGCCAGCGGCGCGCGAGGATGTCGCGGCTGCGCGCGTCGAGCTTCGCGAGCGCGGCATCGAGACGATCGTGCACGTCCAAGTCCCAGTCCTCGCGCTCGACCGCCTTGGCCGGGTCGCTCCCCGGGCTCGGCAGGTACGCGGCCGGCGCGAAGGCGTCATCGTCCGTAGGATCGGGATCGAACGAGAGGTCGTAGCTCGAGAGGCGCCGCTCCATCTCGTTGACCTCGCGCGCGCTCACGCCGAGATCCTTCGCGATGGCTTCAGTCTCGTCCCGGCTGAGCCAGCCGAGGTGCTTCTTGGCCTTGCGCAGATTGAAGAACAGCTTCCGCTGGGCCTTCGTGGTCGCGACCTTCACGAGCCGCCAATTGCGGAGCACGAATTCGTGGATCTCGGCCCGAATCCAGTGAACGGCGAACGACACGAGCCGCACGCCGACGTTCGGGTCGAAGCGCTTCACGGCCTTCATGAGGCCGACGTTGCCTTCCTGGACCAGGTCGCCGAGCTGTAGGCCGTAGCCCGCATAGCCGCGTGCGACGTGCACGACGAAGCGCAAGTGCGCGAGCACGAGGCGGCGTGCCGCGTCGAGGTCGTTCGTCTCGCGGAACTTGACGGCGAGCTCGTGCTCCTCCTCCTTCGTGAGCATCGGAACGGAGTTGGCGGCGTGGATGTAGTGATCGAGGCTGCCGACCTTTGCCGCGAGCAGGAGCTCGGGCTGACGCGGCAGCAACGCAGTCGTTGTCGTCATATCCGTACCTCCAAAACGCGCAATATTAGCACTCTCGATCTTAGAGTGCTAACGACCCGAGTGGTTCCGCGTAGACCCTCTGAGACCCGCGCCGGCGCTCGCGTTCGGGCCTCGGCCGACAGGGCTAGCGGAGCACGCCCGGCGGGCCGGCGTGCGGCCTTCAGACCGCCTAACGGGGCTCGACGGCGCGCAGGTGCCGGGCCGTCGCGAGCAGCGCGCCGGCCCAGCCGAGCAGCGCCCCGCCCCCGAGCAGCGCGCCGCTCTCGCGAAGCGAGAGCCCCGTGAGCGCGAAGCGGGTCTCGTAGAGCGCCGCGAGGTCCCGGACAGGCGCGCCCAAGGCCGCGAGCGTCGCGAAGAGCAGCAGGCACGCGAGCGCCGCGCCCGCGAGCCCGTAGCAGACCCCGAGATACAGGAACGGCCGGCGGATGAACGCGTCGGTGCCGCCGACGAGCTTCGTGATCTCGATCTCCGGGGCGCGGTTCTGGATCTCGAGCCGGATCGTGTTGCCGACGACGATCGCGACCGCGATCGCGAGCAGCGCGGCCGCGAGGTCCACGATCCGCCGAGCGAGCTTGAGCATCGCGCGCAGGCGTGCGACCCATTGCGTGTCGAGCTGCACGAGGTCGGTCTCCGGCAGCTTGCGCAGTGCGGCCGCGACCCCCTCGACGTCGCCCGCGGCGCCGCTCGCGGGCCGCACGACGAGCGTGTCGGGCAGCGGGTTGTCGTCGAGCGCGTCGAGCGCGGCGCCGAAGCCGGAGCGCGCGCGGAATTCCTTGAGCGCGGCCGCGCGGTCGATGAACTGCACGCTCGCGACGTCCGCTCGCGCCGCTACCTCGCGCGACAGCGCGCGGGCCCTTTCGGTCGGGACCTCGCGCTTGAAGTAGACCGTGAAGTCGGCCGCGCTCTGCCAGCTTCCGCTCAAGCTCCCGACGTTGTTCACGAGCACGCGGAGCCCCACCGGCAGCGCGATCGCGATCGCGATCACGAGCGCCGTGAGCAGCGTCGCGAACGGCTGACGGCCGAGGCGGCGCAACGCGTCAACGAGGCTCTGGAGGTGCAGGCCGAGATAGCGGCGAATCATTTACGGGCGCTGTCCGACTCGAGGCGTCCCGCGACGAGGCGCAGCCGCCGATGCGGCATCTGCTGCACGAGCTCGAGGTCGTGGGTCGCGATCAGCAGCGTGACGCCGACCTCGTTGAAGCGTGCGAACAGCCGCATGACCTCGGCGGAGAGCTCGGGGTCCAAGTTGCCTGTCGGCTCGTCGGCGATCAGCACGTCGGGCCGCGGCGCGAGCGCGCGCGCGATCCCGACGCGCTGCTGCTCGCCCGTCGAGAGAGTGATCGGTGCGCTCGACTCGCGGCCGAGGAGCCCCACCTGATCGAGCGCGGCGCGCACGCGCTTGTCGATCTCGCGGCGGCGCGCGCCCGCGATCACGAGCGGCAGCGCGACGTTGTCGAACACGCTGCGGTCGTAGAGCAGCTTGTGATCCTGGAACACGATGCCGAGCCGCTGCCTGAAACGCGGGATCTTGCGGCGCGCGATCCGCGCAGTGTTCCGATTGTTCACGAGGACGGTGCCGCGCGTCGGGCGCTCGATCAGCGCGATCAGCCGGAGCAGCGTGCTCTTGCCGGCGCCCGACGGCCCCGTGAGGAACGCGAGCTCGCCGCGCTCGAGGCTGAACGTGACGCCCGCGAGCGCGTCGCGGCCACCGGGGTAGCGCTTGTGGACGTTCTCGAAGCGGATCAAGCGGCGCGTTCCCCGATCAGCGCGCTGACGAACTCGCTCGCGCGGAACTCCTCGAGGTCGTCGACGCCCTCGCCGAGCGCGACGAAGCGGATCGGCACGCGAAGCTCGCGCGCGATCGCTAGCAGGATCCCGCCCTTCGCGGTGCCGTCGAGCTTGGTGATCGCGAGCCCCGTGACGCCGAGCCGCTCGTGGAAGGTACGCGCTTGCGCGAGCGCGTTCTGTCCCTGGCTCGCGTCGAGCACGAGCAGCGTCTCGTGCGGCGCGCTCGCGTCGAAGCGCTTCACGACGCGTTTGATCTTCTCGAGCTCGTCCATGAGGCCGGACGCCGTGTGCAGCCGGCCCGCGGTGTCCGCGATGACGACGTCGATGCCGCGCGCGCGCGCACCGTGCAGCGCGTCGTGGACGACGGCCGCGGGATCGGCGCCGGGCGCTTGCGCGATGACCGGCACGCCCGCGCGAGCGCCCCACACCTGAAGCTGCTCGACGGCGGCCGCGCGGAACGTGTCGGCGGCCGCGAGCAGCACCGAGCGGCCGGCGGCTTTGAGCCGGTGCGCGAGCTTGCCCGCCGTGGTCGTCTTGCCCGTCCCGTTCACGCCGAGCACGAGGATCACGAACGGCTTATGCCCCGCGATCGCGAGCGGCGCCTCGACCGTGCGCAGCAGGCCGAGCGCGGTTTGCGAGAGCGTCTCCGCGGCCGTCCGCTCGGCGGCGCGCCGATGCTCCCGGCGCATCTCGGCGATCAGCCAAGCCGTCGCGTCGACGCCGACGTCGGCGGTCAGGAGCCGCGTCTCGAGCTCCTCGATCGTGTCCTCGTCGAGCGGACGCTCGAGCAGGCCGAGCAAGTCCGAAGCGAGCCACGTCGTGCCGCGATTCAAGCGCGCTTTGAGCTTCGCGAAGAAGCCGGCGCCCTTCTCCGTCTTGGAGTCTGCGGCCACGGTCGAGACGCTCCCGGTGAGGTTCTGGATGAAATCGGTCTGTTAGTGTTGCGCACATGCCTACACGCAGCAACGGCCGCCGCGCCCCACCCGGCAGCGTTCGGATCATCGCGGGCGAGTGGCGAGGACGACGAGTGCCGATCGCGCCGAACACCGCCGTGCGTCCGACTCCGGATCGCGTCCGCGAGACGCTGTTCAACTGGCTCAAAGCGGAGATCGTCGGCGCGCGCGTGCTCGATCTCTACGCGGGGACCGGCGCGCTCGGCTTCGAGTCGCTGTCGCGCGGCGCGGCCGAGGCGTGGTTCGTCGAGCAGGATCCCGCGCTCGTCACGGCGCTCGGGGAGCAGGCCGAGACGTTCGGCGTGCGGCCGCGGGTCCTCCGCCAGGACGCCGCGTCGCTGCTCCGCGGCCGCGCGCCGCAGCGCTTCGACGTCGTGTTCCTCGACCCGCCGTACGCGCTCGCGGTCGAGCCGCTGCTCGAGCTTTTGCCGCCGTGGCTCGCCGAGCGCGGCCTCGTCTACGTCGAGCGGCCGCTGCCGCCGGGCTTGGCGGAGCGGGCGGAGGGCGAATGGGTCAAGCGCGGCCGCGCGGGCTCGGTCGAGTTCGGCTTGTTTCGCTTCGCGGTCTGAGGAGCCGCGGGGCTACAATGCGCCGCTGACGACGGAGCCAGAGCCCGCCACGTGAAAATCGGCGCAATGTATCCCGGCACGTTCGATCCGATCACTCGCGGCCACGAGGAGATGGTGCGCAGGTGCGTGCGCCTCTTCGATCGCGTGGTCGTCGCGATCGCCGCGAGCCCGAAGAAAGCGCCGCTCTTCTCCCTCGAGGAGCGCGTCGAGCTCGCGCGCGAGGTGCTCCGCGATCTGCCCGAGGTCTCGGTAACGGGGTACACGGGCTTGACCGTCGACTTCGCGCGCGAGAACGGATTCAAGGCGATCATCCGCGGGCTGCGCGCGGTGTCGGACTTCGAGTACGAGTTCCAGCTCGCGACGATGAACAGGCACCTGACCGAGGGTGTGGAGACGATCTTCCTCACGCCGGCCGAGCAGCACACGTTCATCTCGTCGAGCCTCGTGCGCGAGATCGCCGAGTTCGGCGGCGACGTCGCCGCGTTCGTGCATCCGCACGTGGCGGATCGGCTCAAGGCGAAGTTCGGCAAACCGCGCCGATGACGCCGCGCCTCCTCCGCCTCGGCGTACGCACGCTGCGCGCGCTCAAGTGCGCGGCCTCGTGCCTCGCGGTCGCGGCGCCGTTCGCGTCCGCCGCGCAAGCCCAACCAAGCGCCCCGGTCCGCGCGAGCCACGAGATGGTCGTGAGCGCGAACCGCTACGCGTCGGAGGCGGGACTGAAGATCCTGCGCGAGGGCGGCGGCGCGGTCGACGCCGCGATCGCGGTCCAGCTCGTGCTGTCGCTCGTCGAGCCGCAGTCATCGGGGATAGGCGGCGGCGCGTTCATGCTCCTCTACGACGTGCCGAGGAACGGCGGCAAACCGAAGATCACGGCGTACGAGGGGCGCGAGACCGCTCCTAAGGCCGCGACCCCGGACATGTTCTTGGGCGACAACGGCCGCGCGGCGTCGTTCGCCGCAGTCGGCGTCGGCGGGCTCGCGGTCGGCGCGCCCGGAGTCATGAGGATGCTCGAGCTCGCGCATCGCGAGCACGGCCGACTGCCGTGGGCGAAGCTCTTCGAGCCCGCGATCGAGCTCGCGGACGAAGGCTTCGTCGTCTCGGCGCGGCTGCACGCGCTGCTCGACGGGTTCAAGCGCTTCGCGCGCGCGGAGGAGTTCCGCCGCTACTTCTACGACGCGAACGGCGAGCCGCGCCCGGCCGGCTACAAGCTCAAGAACCCCGAGTACGCCGCGACGCTCAGGCTCCTCGCGGCGCAGGGCGCCGAGCCGATGTACTCGGGCGAGCTCGCGAAGGAGATCGCGCGCACGGTGCAGCAGAACTCGGTCCGCGCAGGCCGGCTCACGCTCGAGGACTTGAAGCGCTATCGCGCGCATGAGTCGGAGCCGCTCTGCTCGCCGTATCGGCAATGGCGCGTCTGCGGGCCGCAGCTGCCCTCGTCGGGTGGCGTGACGACGCTCGAGATCTTGAAGATGCTCGCGCGCTTCGACCTCTCGGAGCTCCGCGATGATCGGGTCATGTCGATCCACCTGATCGCCGAGGCGAGCCGGCTCGCGTTCGCGGACCGCAATTTCTATCTCGGCGATCCCGACTTCGTCCCGGCTCCTGTCGCGGGCTTGCTCGAAACGCGTTACCTCGACGCGCGCGCAGCCGCGATCGACTTGAAGCGCGCGCTGCCGAACGTGAAGGCCGGGGCGCCGCGCGGCGCCGCGGCCTGGAGCTTCGCGCCGGGCGCCGCCGGCGAGCGGCCGTCGACGAGCCATTTTTCGATCGTCGACTCGAGC
>Ga0134079_10000456_pt1 | contig 10825 bp, 6 predicted proteins | sample 15_taG_2_FD_119770 | JGI IMG/M metagenome (GOLD analysis project Ga0134079, IMG submission 119770) | Grasslands soil microbial communities from the Angelo Coastal Reserve, California, USA - 15_D_Rain_40cm_2_09182015 | ecosystem: Environmental > Terrestrial > Soil > Grasslands ...
AGACACAGCCCGGTGCGATGGCCGTAGCTGTGCCCGCCCTTCCCCTTGATCGTCCCGTCGAGAAAGTTGCCCGAGTAGAACTGGATCCCCGGCTCCGTCGTGCGGATTTCCAGCACGCGCCCGCTGACCGAATCCTCCAGCCGCGCGGCATTCACGAGCTTTCCCTGCCCGCCACCGTCGATGACCCAGTTGTGGTCATAACCGCGCCCAAACCGGAGCTGCTCATCCGGAGTGTCGATGCGCGCCCCGATCGCCGTCGGCTGGTGGAAATCGAATGGCGTGCCCGCCACCGGCGCAATCTGTCCGGTGGGAATCAAGGTGGAGTCGACCGGGGTGAACGCGGACGCGTAGAGGGTCAACATGTGATCGGTGATGCCACCGCTTCCCTCACCATGCAGGTTCCAATACGTGTGTTGCGACAGATTGATCGGCGTGGCCTTGGTCGTCGAGGCATCATAATCCACGATCAGCTCACCGTCCGCGTTCAGCGTATAAGTGACCAGCACGCTGACCGCACCAGGATATCCTTCTTCTCCGTCTGAGCCCTCGTAGCGCATTTTCACGCCCATCGCGCTGTCGTTCTCGAACGGCTCCGGCGTCCACAGCACCTTGTCGAAGCCCCGCTGGCCGCCGTGCAGGCTGTTCGGTCCGTTGTTGCGCGCGAGGTGGTACTCGACACCGTCGAGCTTGAAGCGGCCTCCGGCGATGCGGTTGGCGTAGCGCCCGACGATCGCGCCGAAGTAAGGCGATCCCGCGAGATATCCGGAAAGGCTGTCGAATCCGAGCGCGACGTCGGCGATGTGGCCGCTCTTGTCCGGTGTCCTGATCGAAGTGATGATCGCGCCGTACGTCATGACGCTCACCTCGACGCCGTGGCCGCTCTTGAGCGTGAACAGCTCGACTCCACGACCATCGGGCAGCTGGCCGAACGGCGCGCGTGTGAGTCCGACCCGACGCATGGTGCACCCCGAGAAGAGAGTGAGCGCGGTGATGGCGATGGTAGTGCGATGGATCGAGATCATGGGTTATCGCAGCTCAAAGATGATGGTGGGATCGACAGGATAGCGTCCAAATCGGGCGCCGTAGATCGCCAGTCCTCCGGGAAGCGAATCGCTTACTTCCAGGCGCATAACGAATTCTCCGGCACGCGATGCGGCTGCCAGAACGTCAGACGGTAGCGCGATGCGCAGCAGTTCTCCATAAGACCCAGCCTCATAGAGATGGCCATCGTGTGGCTGCGCGTGCCAGCTGAGGATACCGCGTGAATCGGCCGGGTCATCAGCCAACGGCCGTTGCGCCACCTGGATGCCGTTCACACGTACCGTCACGGCGCTCGGGAAGGGATGCTCACCTGTCATCGGGTAGCTGTTGGGATTACGGCTGGGATCGTGAAAGCCACCGCCTCGCATGTAGTCGCCGTTGCCCGCGAGTGTGGAATCGCGATCCTTGCCATTGAGTCGCTTGGCCGAAGCCTCGAAGATGAAGGTGGCGCTCTCCACCGTTTGGAGCGAGAGCCCCGCCGGCCACGGAATGCGATACTCAAAGTAGCCGCTACCGGCGCCGTTCAGTTTGCGGCCATCGAGCACCGTCCATTGCTTGAGCGTCCAATGCCCGTCGCGAACGGCGGCCGCGGGCACGCGCGCAAGACGGGCGCGACTTCCATTCGCCAGGCGAACCGTGTCGGGGGGAACACCTTCGACGACGAACGTGGTGAAGTTCTGGTGCAGGACGACACCCGCCGTGGTCTCGAGTCGCACCGCGAGTATCACCACCGCCGGTTCATCGGGCATCGTGAGGGACAGCGGTGTGAGCGCTTGTGCCGTCCACGGCCGATATGGAATCCGCGTAACCGATCTACCGTAGCGTTTTTCTTCGCCGAGCGAGTTCCACCCACGCAGCTCGGTGCGGAGTGTGAGCGAGTCGCCGTACGCAGTGCCGCTCAGGAACGAGGCGTATAGCGGCACCGCGACACGTTCGCCAGGCCGCACGGTGCGCGCGAGCTCAGAGTCGCCGACGGCGATGTACAGCGGACTATGCAAGTCGCGTAGCGACATCCCTTCGACCAGAAACCCGAACCCCGTCTCTTTGCGCGAGCGGTCGAACCGCCAGTAGCCGTTCCACTCGTTGATCACGTCGTGGTGCTCGGTGTACAGCCATCCCGCCAGCTTGGGATGACGTCGAAACGCATTGATCGCGCGGTGGTAGTCCCAGCTCCAATCCACGTCCCCGGTGCTGCCCTCGTAGCCCCACACGTTGCCGAACTCGGAATTGAGCATCGGCTGGCGTCCCTGCCGCCACGGCGTTTCGAAGTTCCACTGGGACCCAGGATACGTGCTGTCGCTGACTCGTTGCACAAGCGATTCCCAACGCCAGCCCGGCAGGTACTCGTGCCACGAATTGAGATCGGTTTCCGTGTGCCCACGGCCGCAGCAGGGCGAGTTGTCCTCGACCAATCTGGTGGAATCGAGTGATTTGGCGAGCGCATAGTCGCGCGCGACACGCGCCCGTGCTTCGGGCAGGTAACGCTCGTGATCGCCTTCTTTGCTGAGCAGGCCCCAGGTCTCGTTGAACAGCACCCACGAGAAGATCGCGGGGTGATTGTAGTCGCGATCGATCATGCCGCGCAGCGCCACGTCGTGCTCGTGAAACGCCGCCGAGTCGGGGGGGCCCCACCAGTTCGGAATGTCCGCCATGATCAGCACGCCGAGCCGGTCGGCCCAATAGAGCTTGCGCGGCGCTTCGATCTTGACGTGTTCACGGAGGCCGTTGAGGCCGATCGTCCGCGCCCGCAGGATTTCGTCCCGCAGCACGCTGTCGGTGGGGAACGTGTAGTAGCCGGTGGGATGGTACGCTTGATCGAGCGCGAGCTGGAGGAAGACCGGTGTGCCGTTGATCGCGACGTACGGATAGTTCGTGCCTGGTAGATCAGCCACCGAGATCGTGCGCATCCCAAAGTACGTTTGGACGCGATCTGCGATCAGTCCGTCACCGGCGACCCGCACCGTGATATCGTGCAAAAAGGGATCGTCGAGTGACCAGCGGCGTGCGTTGGGGAGCGGGATCTCGAGGTGCGCGGTCGTCGCGCCTCGTGCGACGTGAGCGGTCAAAGCCGGATGGCCTTCCCGGTTGTCGAATGCGACGGTCAGCGTGAGCGGACGCGGTGCCGGCTCGAGTAATCGTGCATCGACCCGTACACCGTCGAGCGTACGCCACGGCGTAAAGTGCACCGCGGCCAGCGGCGCACTGCCCCGCGCCTCCAGATAGAGCGTTTGCCAAATCCCGCGAGCGGGCCCATAGCCCTGCTTGCCTTCGAGCTTGAATGGATGCGGGGTGTCATCGACCCGCAGGACCAAGTGATGCGCGCCCGCAGGAAGCCCGCGCGGCAGCTCCACCGAGAAGGGCGTGTAGCCGCCCTGGTGTTCTCCGAGTCTTTTGCCGTCGAGCCACACGGTAGTGCGCCAATCGCTCGCGCCCACGACGAGGAAAGTGCGACCACGCCACGCCGCCGGCACGGTGATTTCGCGCGCGTACCATCCGATGTCACCGCTGTCGGGCACGCCGGACAGCGGCGCACCCCAGGAGAACGGCACGACGATCTCGCGCGTGCCCGGCAGCGATCCACCGGACCAGCCGCGGCGCTCACCGTCGTTGGATGGATCAAACGCGAACCGCCAGCGCCCGTTGAGATTCAGCCACTCGGCGCGTTGAAAGTCGGGACGGGGATGTTCGGGGAGCGGGACTTGGACCGCGGTGAGCAGCAGCAGGAGCAACGAGTGCATGGCGCCCTAGACTACAGAACCCCGGCAGCCGCGCAACTGGTTGCCAGGGTTCTTGCGGAGGCGCAGCCGCTGCCGCCTTACCGACTAGTCACGGCGACGACGGTTACCGCCGCTGCGACAGTTGTGACGACGATGCCGAGGATCCGCCACTTCGATTCCGGATCGCGTTCTGCCGGCACCTGAATGCCGTCGCCGGCGCGAATGCCAAGCTCATCGAGCGTCGCGCCTCGCGCGATCGCCGACTGGAGCGCACGGCCGCTCCACAAAGAAGAACCGCCGCGCACGATACGCATCTGGTCGACTCGGGCGGTGGGGGTGGCGCCGCCCGCGAGCATCAGCGCGTCGGCCAGGACCAGGTCAGTGGGCACAGCATAGAATCCGGGGTGCGCAACTTCGCCGGCGACTGAGACGCGGACCAGCGCGCGCGCCTGCACCACGGGATCCTTGAGATAGATGCCCAGGGCCCGCGCCAGATGGGCCTCGATGTCATTCCGAGGCACGCCGGCGAGCGTGATCTCGCCGACATTGGGGAGCCGTAGCGCGGGCCCCGCCACCACGGTGAAGGTATCGGACAGCGCCGAGTCACCCTCGACGTGCAGCAGGATGCGATCGCCGACTTGGAAACCCGCGGGACGATTCTGCGCCGTCACGGCACTGGCGAGCAACGCCAGCACGACGGTCAGTGGCCACCACGACCTGTTCATACGACAACGTGCCTCCATGCTAGACCACCTGCGGGCCGGCGGCCGTGGTCTCTTCTTCCACGGCCTCGTAGCCCGGCAGGTAGTAGGAATAGTAGGCGTAGTACCCGTAGGCAGCGCCGCGCGGGACGTCGTTCAGCACCGCGCCGAGCAGCCGGATCGGCAGGCGGTCCAGTACCTCGAGTTTTGCCCCGATGATGTCGCGGTGACTGTGCCCCGTGCGCAGCACGACCACGAGCGAGCCCGTCACCGTTCCCAGGATGAATGGATCGACTCCGGCCGTGAGCGGCGGGCTGTCGACCAGGATTACGTCAAACTGCTCGCGCATCTCATCCATGAGGCGCGTCATCGCCGGCGAGCCGAGCACCTCCGGTGCCCGCTGGGTGCGCGTGCCGTATGCGATGAGCGACAGCCGCGGGTACGGCGTATGCTGCACGATGTCGTGAACGCCGGCCTCCTCGCGCAGGAAATCGACCAGGCCAGGCTGGCGGTTGGCCTTGAACCGCCGGTGCAGCACCCCACGACGGATGTCTCCATCTACCAGCAGCGTGCGATAGCCTGCGTCCGCAAATGTGAGCGCCAGATTGGCTGAGACGAACGATTTGCCGTCGCCCGGTCCGGGGCTCGTGAGCGTCACGAGCAGCGGGCCCTGCCCGTACTCGTGCGTGACGTTGAGGCGCAGACCGCGCATGGCTTCGATGACTTCGGTTGGCTCCTTGGCACGCAGATGCGGCACGGCGCCGAGGATCGGGAGCCCGAGGTCGCGCGACACCTGCTCCGGATACCGCACTTTGGGATCGGCACGATCGAGCACGATTGCACCCACCATGCCCAGTCCGAGACCGGCCACCAGTCCCATCAGCAGAAGGCGAGGCGCTGTGTTCTTAAAGGGACGCTGCGGCACAACGGCCGGGTCGAGAATCCGCACATCAGGAACGGTGGCCTCGGCCGCGAGCCGGGCTTGATCGTACCGCTGCTGCAGCGCCGTGTAGGTCTCCTGTTTCAGTTGGGCGCTGCGATTCAGCCGGACCTCTTCAATGGCCCGGGCGGGAATCCGGCGCAGATCGCGCGACGATGCGTCTACCTGTCTCCCCAGCTCCCCCTCGCGCGCTGCCAGCTGCGACATGAGCGCACGCGCGAGTTCCGGTATGGTCCGCTGCTCCAGCTCCGCGATTTCTCGCACCAGACGCTGCAACGGCGGATACGCGTCGTTGTACCGGTATCGGTATGTGCGCAGCAGCGCCTGCTTGACGCTCAGCTCGTTGAGGGCGTTCGACAACTCCGGCGCATGCTGCACCGATCCGATGGACGACAGCGCGTCGGTCGGCAATCCGGAGTCGGACCCGGCGCCGTTCGCCAGCAAGTGCGCGAGGGCTTCGCGGTCCCGGCGCAACTGGTCACGATCGACGACCATATCGAAATACCCGGCGCGCAACGGGTCCCGGCCCTCCTGAGTATCTCCGTTCTCCGACGTTTTGTTCGTCGGCAGCGTGATCGTCCGCGTTTGGAACTGTTGCAGCGCGGTTTCTGACGAGTCGAGATTGCGCTGCGCGGTCGCCAGCTGGTCGTTCAGGATCTTGGTCAGCTCGGTGAGCTTTTGGCGCTTGAGTTGCGCCGCCACCTCGACATAGCGCTGGGCCAGTGCGTTCAGAATGTTGGCAATGGCCACCGGGCTCGTGCCCCGCAGCTCCAGCGCCAGGAAGTTGCCGTTCAAGTCCATGCGGACGTCCAACTGCTCGCCAAGTCGCAAGGCCGCGTCGCGAGGCGGGACCACGGAGAATTCGATCGTCCGACCGGGCGGCAGGCTCCCGAGCGCGGGGACCCAGCGAAATCCCAACTGGCTCCCCACCGAGTCCCCGACCGCTCCTTTGTCGAGGGCCGTGCCATCGGCCGAGGTCAGTGCGTATTCCTTGCCGTCGCCGCTGATGTTCAGCTTGTAGTCGCCCGGGCGGAAAGTGTCCTTCAAGGCGAAGCCCGCGAAGATCGGCCGGTCGCCGGGCCGCTTCACTCCGAGGTAGAGAGTCAGGTCTCGGACGACCTGGTCCAGCACGACGTAGGACCGCAACAATTCCACCCAGGCATCGGCGTCGAGCAACGCACCCTGCCGGATCGGCCCTCGCGCGTCGACGGCGCTGCCGTCGCCGCGCCGGTCCGGAACGTCGATCCAGACGTTTGCCTGCGCTCGGTAGATCGGACGCACCACACGACTCGCCGCGAAGGCCGCGCCCAGGCCGGCCGTCACCGCGAGGATCACGACCCATTTGAAGCGCAACAGCGCGCTCGTGATCCGCCGCCAGTCAGGGCCTGCCTGATCCTCTGGGAACGTCGGGGAGTTGAGGGCACCGGCTCGCCCCAGCGCGATCGCCGCGTTTTGACCGCGAATCGCCGGAAGAGGTTTGGAATTCACATCAAGCTCACGAAGCAAGACCTATACCGCGCATGTGTTCATCGGGAGTCAGTGGAGAGCGTCGCGCGCACTCCACACGCGCGGTGTACGCGCCACATGGCACCAAGCCCGCACTTTTGCACACGGCACACGCCTTGCCAGTCCAGTGGGCATGGCGCTTCATCGTCTCCTTCCGTTCACTTGGACTGCAGCCTTCGGTCCGCGGACGCCTCGCGACACAGCGCGGCGTGGGCTCAACGTCGTGATTGCCACGCTGGCCTTGGTGTTGACTCTACCCTTGATGGTGGCGATCGCCGTGCTGATCAAGCTGACGTCGCCGGGCCCCGTGCTGTTCGCGCAACGGCGGGTCGGCCTCAATCGCCGCGCGCCGGAGAACGAGGGCGGCAACGCCCGTCGCCATTCCGATTACGGCGGGAGGACGTTCACCATGTACAAGTTCCGCACAATGCGCGTGGACGGCGGAACGGCACGCGAGATCTGGGCTCGGCCCGATGATCCGCGCGTCACCAGAGTGGGGAGTGTGTTGCGCAAGCTCCGCCTCGACGAGTTGCCTCAACTGTGGAATGTGCTGGTCGGCGACATGAACGTCGTGGGCCCCCGTCCCGAGCAGCCCACGATTTTTGCATCCCTCCGCGAACAGATCGAGGAGTACCCGCACCGCCAGCGCGTCTTGCCGGGGATCACCGGCTGGGCGCAGATCAATCGGGCGTACGACAGCAGCCTGGACGATGTCCGAGAAAAGCTCAGCTACGATCTCGAGTACATTCGTCACCGCTCGGCGCTCGAGGACTTGAGAATCATGTTGCTCACGCCCGCAGTAATGCTCGGCCGACGGGGCGGCTGGTAGCCGCTCAGCCGTGCTCGCGCGCTACGCGCGTGGCGTCGACGCAACGAATCTAGCCCGGAAGATCTAGAACAAACGATGGAGCCGGGGAACTCTGGTTCCCACCGGCGTAGTAAATGACCATCCACGGAGCCCTGCTGCGACATCGCGACAGCGTGGCCCAATCCCTGCGTAATGGACTGGCCGGGAGGAGTTAATCATGTCGATACCGCTAGCCACGAACCACGGCGCGGATGGCGCCGCGAGCAACGTCAACGCCCTGCTGTCCATCAGTCCCGAGGCGAAGGCCCGGATCCGCACGCTGGTCGTCGACGACGACCTGGCGCTCCGCGAGACTTGCGGCAGCCTGCTCCGCAATGAGGGCTATGACGTGACCACCTGCGCCCGGGGACAGCAAGCGCTGGACGTCGTCAAACGTCAGCCCTTCGACATCGCGCTCCTGGACCTGTACATGTCGCAGGTCGACGGCCTTACGCTGCTGCGTGCGGCCCTGGCCACGAACCCGGACCTCATCGCGATCATGATGACCGGCAACCCGAGCGTCGAGTCGAGCATCGAGGCGCTGCGCCAGGGTGCCTGGGACTACATCCCCAAGCCGTTCTCGGCGCAGCACCTGCAAATCACGATCGGACGAGCCGTCCACACAGTCTTGGTCGGCCAAGAGACGCGCGATCAGCGAGCGAACCCCGAGCGGATCCGGGAGCAGAGCGATGAGATCAAGCTGCTCGGGACATCGGCGGCGTTTCGCCGTGTTATTGAGCTGGCACGGCGTGTTGCGCCGACTGACGCATCGGTGTTCATCACCGGCGAGAGCGGCGTGGGAAAGGAGCTCGTCGCGCAGTTCATCCACGAGCACAGCCGGCGTTCCAGCCGGCCGTTCGTCGCCGTCAACTGTGCCGCGCTTCCGGAGGCGCTGCTCGAATCGGAGATGTTTGGCCACCGCAAGGGCGCCTTTACCGGCGCGGTCCGCGACAAGCCCGGGCTGCTCGAGACCGCCAACGGCGGGACACTCTTCCTGGACGAGCTGGTCGAGATGTCCAAGCCGATTCAGGCCAAGTTGCTGCGCGTCATCCAGGACGGCGTGGTGCGCCGAGTGGGCAGCGAGACGACGGATGCCGTCGTGAACGTCCGGTTCATCGCGGCGACGAACGGTGATCCCGAGGCCGCGGTACAGGAAGGCATGATGCGGCAGGACCTTTACTACCGCCTGCGCGTGGTGCCGATCCACGTGCCCCCGCTCCGCGAGCGGCCGGAGGACATCCCGCTGCTCGCCGAGTACTTTCTGTCCACGTATTGGGCGCGGCACCGCAAGAAAGGCGAGACGTTCCCCAAACTGTCGGACGGCGCCGTCCGTACCCTGCGCAGCCATCCCTGGCGCGGGAATGTCCGTGAGTTGCAGAATGTGATCGAGCACGTAGCCGTCCTCACCGAGCCGGGGGTGGTGATCCAGTCTGAGGATCTCCCGCTCACCGCCGAAACGCGCGCGACCGCCACCGCAAACTCGTCATCACTCATCTCGACGATGCTCGAGGAGAGCTATCACGACGCTCGCGAACGTGTGATCGCACAGTTCGAGACGCAGTATCTCACGTGGCTGCTCAACCGGGCGACCGGGAACATGTCGAAAGCGGCGCGCATCGCCGGAGTCGACCGCACTACCCTGTATCGTTTGATGGAACGACACGGGCTGCAGCGCGGACCCAACACCGGTTGGGTTGTCGATCGCGAGCCCGGGGACGAGCCTGAGACGAGTGCGCAGCCGCAACCGGCCGCCTAACTCACCACTCGCCTTCCAGACGACTCAGGAACGCGCCCCCACACCCGATGGTGGCGAGGATTTCCGGGTCCCTGGTCTGCGCGAGGGTCCAGTGGTCGGCCTGCCGGAATAGGCAGTGCCGCGCCGACATCTCACGCACCATGCTCGGCTCCAACCGGCCCGACACCATCGCCGCCCCTGCACTCCAGGCATCCGCGAGCAGCGCGTCAAACACCACGGTGCTCGCGTCTTTTCTCGCCACGAGCTGCAGCACATCGGCCGCACCACCAGGTGCGACGAAATAGAGAAACCAGCCGGCAGGCTCCCCACGCTCGTCGCGGACGAGCCGCCGGCGCAACTCGCGCTCAGGCTCGCTCTGTTGCGCCAATCCCAGCAACCAGGCGAGCCACCGTTCGTCGTATTCCGGCTGGAGCGCGCCACTCGGCAGCAGCTCCGGCAGTCGCTTCGCAAGCACGTCGAGCGGAAGATCCTCGACCACACATCCATTGTGCGTGGAGCGAGAAGCGAGCATGGCGTCGGCGACCCAACCGAGCGGCCGGAGGCTCTGCGTGATCAGATTGGGTACGCCGCGTGCCCGCAGCCACGACAGGCCATGGCGCGCCGGCCGCACCAGGCGTTGCCACTTCAGGCAGTACACCCGGATTGTGACACCTCCCAGTGCCTCGAAGATGCGGCGCCCGGCATCGTTGCTGATGTCGGTAAACAGCAGGTCCTGCGGCCCGGCCAGGACCCGACGGACCAGCCGGCTCGCCACGAGCGGCGTGGCGGTGGGAGATGCCATGAGTTTGGTGGCGGCGATGACCCGTACGCGACGCCCGCGAAAGCGGAGCCGTTTGGGCTGCACGCCGACAAATCCGTCGATGCCGCCGCTGTCAGCGACGTGCACGAAGGACGGAAGCTCTTCGTCGTACCACGGATTCTCGAAGAACACGTGCTCGAAATACGGCTCGAGCGCGACTGAGGCATCGTCGCCATTCCGGTGGAACGCCCAGCGAAACAGCTCCACAACCGCGGGAATATCGTCGCGCTGAAACGGTCGAATCAGGTCCACGCGCTCTGTCTCTGCTCGCCACGAAGCGCGGCGAGGTCGTGCTTGCCGCTCGGAAGTCGCGGTAACGCGTCACGCACGTCATACCTGGTCGGCTGCATGTGGCGCGGCAGCTCCACGCCGACGTAGCGTCTCACTCGCTCGATGGAACCACCACCAGCAAGCACGACGAAGGCGACGATGCGCTCTCCGCGGGCCTCGTCCGGCTCGGAGGTGATAATGCACTCCGCCACTTCGCCCGACGCGTATATCACCGTCGCGATCTCATC
>Ga0134079_10000458_pt1 | contig 10804 bp, 4 predicted proteins | sample 15_taG_2_FD_119770 | JGI IMG/M metagenome (GOLD analysis project Ga0134079, IMG submission 119770) | Grasslands soil microbial communities from the Angelo Coastal Reserve, California, USA - 15_D_Rain_40cm_2_09182015 | ecosystem: Environmental > Terrestrial > Soil > Grasslands ...
ATCAGGAAGTACGCCGCGATGAACACGATGTCGAACGCGTGGAGATTGCTCATTTGGTCGGCCTTGGGGAGTGGAGGAGATATTGAACCGCGAGGTCAGTGAGCGTCCACAGCTGCACGTCCGAGCTCGAGCCGTAGCGCACCGGGCGCAGGGCTCCTCCTTCAGTCTTGTAGCTCCACAACTCGGCGTACTGCAACCCGGAGCGCGCCACGGCAGTGCGCACCGAGTCAATTGCGCCTGAGCGATTTCTCCGCGCGAGCGCCGCGAGCAGAATGTTCACATCGCGGCCCCACACGACCTTGGGTGAGTGATAGAGGTCGTGCTCGAACATCGACCAGACATCCGGCGGCGCATATGCGTCGTTCGCGGTTACCGGTCCCACATCGTCGATGAAGAGCCCAATGGGGTAAGGCAAGAGGAACGGGCGCAATAGCTCGCGTTCACGTTGCGCGCCAAGGTCCTCGAGCAGCAACCACATGGCGGGATCGGTGCTCATGACCGGAATGGGGAGTCCCGCGCTGTCGAGAGAAACCGCGAGGAAGCGCAGTGTATCTCTCAGTGCATCGCCACTCCGCGCCAGAACAGCTGCAAACAGTTCGCGCTCTGCCTCAGGCAGCGCCGCCACCCTCACGCCGAGCCGAGCGGCGGCCTCGTCCGGCGAAAGCACGACTTCGAAGTGCCGCGCCGTCCCGCGCCACACTTCGGCCGCGCGGGCAATTTCTGCAGCGCTATCGATCCCGGGCTCGCCCAGCGCGCGCAACGTGCTGTCAACCGCCCCGATCGCCCGCAGCGCCGCCGGCACCCAGACGACGTTGACATCGAACGCGAAGCATCCGCCTGCGTAGCCGACGCGGCTGTCGCGCCAGCTACCCGGGTGGCAGTAGCCGTCCGGATCGCGCTTGAAGCTCACGAGATTCGTCGCGACCGGATTCCGTGCGTACGGCGCGGCTTGCCGCGCGACGTACGCCAGATTCTTGCGCAGCGCCGGTCCCCAGCGGCGGAGCAATGCGCGCTTGCGGTCGTTCGACACCGCGGCGTTGCCGAAGTAGTGGCCGGCCACGACCGGCAGCTGAAAGTCGTCGTCCACCATCCAGTAGTTCTCGCGCGTCGCCTGGAGATTGCGCAGCAGGGTCGAGTCGCCGGAGTTCAGGAACTCGGCGCCGTTCTCTCGAATCGCCTGCCCGCCGAGTGCCTCCTCGTGGCTGACGTCGCCCGAGGGCCCGAGCTTCGCGAGCGCGGCGCCCATCACGAACTCCGGCATCGTGTCGGACCACACCGGCTCCATGAGTAGCGCGGTCATGAGCATGTCGCGGCCGAAATACGTCGCGTACGTGGGCAGGCCGGCCATGAGCTTCTGTTTGGAGCTGAGCAGCTCGAAGCCGCGGATCTCGCGCTCGATGCGCTGAGACTTGGTGGAATCGGCAAAGCGGCGGAACGCGTCGCTGAAAATTTGCCGGCGATTCAGCGGAGTCAGGGCGGCACCGTCGGTGGCGATCTCGACGCTGATCGTCGCGGGGCGAGCGCCGAGCGCGCGGATCGTGAGCACCGTGCCGGCGAGCGTCGCGCTCGTCGTGCGGCCGTCGCCGCGCAGCGTCAGCCACAGATGGTTCTTGCCGTCGAGGCTCGGCTGCGAGACGTGCAGCGTCCAGTCGCGCGCCGTGCTCGCCAGCTGCACGGCCGGCGCGAGGCGCGATGGGTAGGGCGGGCCCAGCCGCTCCGCCAGGCGCTTCAACTCATCGACGACGAAGGTCGGCGCGCCGATCGGATCGCGCACGCGTCCCGCGTAGCCGAAGTCGCGCTCGACGCGCATCGAGCCGAGCAGGAACTGGCCAAGTTGGATTGACCGCCCGCCCGGCACCGCAAGCGAGTAGCGCAAGCTGCGGCGACCGCCCGTCGTCCAGACCGTCGCCCCACCTTCGGCGAACGCGACCGCCGCCGGCCGTACCGTGAAGCCAATGCTTTCGTTCAGCGCATCGGCCCACAGATGGACCATGCGGCCCGTCGTGCCTTCGATATAGATCTCGACCGAATTCCCGCGGGAGTCGCGATAGAGCCGCGCCGTGTAGCCCTCGTACGCGGCAGGGTCGTCGAGGCCGGCCGTGGGAAAAGCGAGGACCGGCGGGGCCTCCCGGGCGGGTGCACTTTGCATCGAAAGCAGCAAGGCCAGCAGCATGGGCCTACATACTCCTCTCCCATCCCACCCTTGACAAGGGCTCGAAGGTGCGGCAATTCGAATGCGATAACCGTAAGTCCGTTGGTCAGCTGACACGCCTGCGGAGGTAACATTCGATGCGCTTCGTTCGACACGCAGTCCCGATTCTCGCCCTGCTGTCCTTCGCCGCCGCTCCTCTCGCCGCGCAGAACACCGGCAACGTGAGAGGTCAGGTGGTCGACAGTACGACAAAGCAGGCTCTTGCCGGAGTCTCCGTTCAGGTCCAGGGCACAACGCGAACCACCACGACCGCACCCGATGGCAGTTATTTGCTCGCCGATGTACCGGTGGGCAGCGTCGTCGTGCGGGCGACCCGGATCGGCTTCGGGCCGCAGCAACAGGTGGTGACCGTCAGTGCGGGCGCTACTGCCGAGGCCCGCTTCGAAATGGCGCCGCAGGCGGCGTTGCTCGAGGCCGTCGTCGTCACCGGTTACGGAACGACGCGGCGTGAGGCCATCACCGGCTCGGTGGCGAGCATCGATGCCAGCGCGGCGCGCGTCGGAGTGCAGACCAACGTGACCCAAATGATCCAGGGTCGCGCGGCCGGCGTGGAAGTCATCCAGAACAACGGCGAGCCAGGCGCGGGGTCACAGATCCTGATCCGCGGCGGCAGCTCCGTGAGCGCGCGGAACGATCCGCTCTACGTCATCGACGGCGTGCCGATCGCCAACGTGGGGACCGAGCCGCAGGCTACCGGCTGGACCGGCAATCCCTCGCTGGGACGCAATCCGCTGAATATGCTCAACCCTGGCGACATCGCGTCGATCACCGTACTGAAAGACGCGTCCGCGACCGCGATCTATGGCAGTCGCGCCTCGAATGGCGTGGTCCTGATCGAGACAAAGCGGGGCCAATCGACCTCAGGACCGGTGTTCGAGTACGACGGGTATGTGTCGACGTCGAGTCCCGCCCGTCACCTCGACGTGCTCAGTGGGTCGGAATACCAAACGTTCGTGCGTGATCAGGTGACGGCGGGGAAGCTCCCGGCGAGTGCCCTCGGAAGCCTGGGCATCCTGGAGTCGACGGGACCAAATCCCGGCGACACCACCCGGGTCATCTACAACACCAATTGGGAAAAACAGGTGACGCGCTCGGCGGTCACCCATAACGAGAATCTCGCATTCTCCGGCGGCAGCGAAGATACGCACTATCGCGGATCGCTGAACTACGCCAAGGAGGAGGGCGTGGCGCTGTCGAGCGGGCTGGAGCGGATTCAGGGCCGGCTCAGCGCCAATCACTCGGATCTGGACGGCCGTCTGCGCGTCGGCCTCAATGTCACGAGCTCGCGCGTCAACAACAACTACCTCACCTATGAGAATCAGGGTGGCTTCGAAGGCGGCGTGTTCGAGAACGTCGCCGTCTTCAATCCGACGAAGCCGGTTACCGTTACCGATTCGACGGGGACGCGCTACTTCGAAGTTGGTGGGACCACCGTACGCAATCCGGTGGCACTGGCGAACCAGATTACGGACATCGGCCAGACGACCCGGACGCTCGGGAACGCCGAGGCTGAATTCGACGTGGCCCATGGTCTGACGGCCAAGATCAACGTCGGGGTGGACCAGTCGAGTGGCGCACGGCAGGAGTACTATCCCAAGGTGAGTCCGCTGGGCGTGCAGCTCGGGAATGGACTCGCCCAGCAGCAGGATCTGGAAAACAACACGCGGACGCTGCAGACACTCCTCACCTACGACGGAAACCGCGGCAGTACCAGCCTGAACGTCGTGGGCGGCTACGAGTACAGCAAGTACAAGACGAACTGGGTGCTCGGCAAAGGCGTCGGTTTCTTTACCGATGCGTTCACCTTCCACAGCCTCGATGCTGCCCAGACGAGAGAGACCCAGTCGAGCGCGGCGGAAGCCGTGCTCGCGTCTTTCTTTGGCCGAGCCAACCTTGGGTTCAACGAGCGCTTCTTCCTCACGGGCGTGCTGCGGTATGACGGCTCGTCCCGGTTCGCCGAGGGACACAAATGGGCGCTCTTCCCGGCGTTGTCTGGTTCGTGGAATCTGAAGCGGGAAAGCTTCATGCAGGGCGGACCGTTCTCAGAGTTCAAGGTGCGCCTCGGCTGGGGCCTCCAGGGTAACCCGGGCGTCGATCCGTACACCTCATTAGTCACTCTGAAGTCTGATAACGGTTCCGCATACCCCTGGGGCGACAATCCTGCTACCGGAGTCTACGAGACGAGCAACGGAAACCCCAATCTCAAGTGGGAGCAGACCTCACAGCTCGACGCCGCGATCGACTTCGGCCTCTGGGACAACAAGCTCTCGGGCACCGTCGAATACTATGACAAAAACACCAAGGACCTGTTGCTCACCGTCGGCGTGCCGCAGCCGGCATTCGTGTCCACGCAGCTCAGGAACGTGGGCCGGCTGGCCGGTCATGGGTTCGAAATTGCCCTCGATGCGGTGCCGGTATCCCATCCCGGGCTGACCTGGCGTGCAGGCCTCGTCTTCGCGTCGGACCGCAGCAAGGTGACTGACCTGGGCTGCAAGACAGATTCGACCGGCACCAAATCGTGCCCGTTCTACGATTCGGGCGACGTCAGCGGGCAGGGTCAGAGTAACGTGACGGCCGAGCGGGTCATGGTCTGTGACCCCAGCCAGAAAGGGCATTGCCCGGGCTACGCGTTGGGGACATTCTACGGTCCCGTGTTCCTCGACGTCGATCAAGCGACGGGCAAACAGGTGTTCTTCTGCACGGCAGCAACCAACGGATGCGTCAACGGGCGCACGACGACGGGAAGTGGGCCGGCGGCGGCGGATTACCGCGTCATTGGCAACGCCAATCCGGACTTCACGTTGGCATTGCACAGCCAGGTCAATTGGAACCGGTTCGACATCAGCTTCCTCGTTCGCGCCGTGGTGGGACAGGACGTGTTCAACAACACCTCGCTCGTTTACGCCAGCAAGAGCGCCGCAGTCGGGGGCGCGAATTTCCTGAAGGTCGGCGTGAACGACGGTGTCGGGATTAACGAGCCGTCGGTTTACTCGTCCCGCTGGGTCGAGAACGCGTCGTTTGTGCGGCTGCAGAACATCACCGTCGGGTATGACCTCAATGTGCCGGCGCTGATGAAGACGGCGCGGAGCATCCATCTGTACGTGTCGGCCGACAATCTGTTCTTGATCACAGGCTATTCCGGCCTCGACCCCGAAGTCTATTCGGGTACCGGTCTGGCCGTTCGTGGTATCGATTATCTTGTCTATCCGCGCCCCCGTGTTATCACGGGGGGTCTCCGTCTCCTCTTCTAGGGAGCGATGTCTATGAAGCGTTCATTTGTGACAATGTGGATCGGAGCGGGGACGCTCTGCGGGCTGCTCGTCGTGGCGCTGCAAGGGTGCACCAACCTCGATGAGACGCCGCTCAGCGCGATCACGCCGGGAAACTTCTTCAACAACGAGGCGGAAGTGCAGGCTGGTCTCGCCGGCGTATACGCGCAGCTCCGGAGTACGGCGCCGGAGGGCTCGGTCTACGACGCGAACGAAGTCACCACCGACGAGATCGTGGTGCCGACCCGCGGCAAAGACTGGCTCGACGGGGGCCAATGGGTCGATCTGCACAATCAGCTCTGGACGCCGACCAGCGCTGCATCCGGGGCCTTCTTCAACGGCGCCTGGAATGCCGCCTACACCGGCGTCGCACGCGCCAACCTGTACCTGGCGAAGGTCGAGGCTGCGACCGTTCCAAACAAGGCGACCTACCTCGCCGAGGGGAGGGCGCTACGCGCGTTCTATTATTACATCCTGCTGGACATGTTCGGCGGCGTGCCGATCGTGACAACGACCGAAGTCGGCGTGAACCACCCCCGCAGCACCCGCCGCGAACTCTTTAATTTCATTGAACGTGAGCTGATTGCGGCGCGCGACTCCGGGCTGCCGGTCAATTGGGGCGCGGCAAACAACGGCCGGATGACCAAGGGCGCCACGGATGCCATCCTTGCCAATATGTACCTCAACGCCGGCGTGTTCACGAAGGACGGTGTGCCCGGCGGTATCAGCGCGGCCGCTTATAACACCTGTTCGGGCGTAGCGGTGAGCACCGGCCCGGATGCGTGCGCCGCGGCCATTGCCGCGGTGGGTCGCATTACGAGTTACGGCATCTACAGCCTGGCCGACTCGTTCCCCAAGATCTTTCGATACGACAACGCCAACTCGCCGGAAAACATCTTCGTTGTCAAGTTCATTTCCAAGGATGGTCTGGGGATGGGCATTGACATGGCCGCGCTGCACTATTGCCAGTATGCGGGGGTGACGCCCTGGAACGGCTTTGCGACACTGGCGCAGACTTATAACGCCTTCAATCCGGCCGACAAGCGCCGCGGGGTGTTCCTGATCGGACCGCAGCGAGACGTCCTCACGGGTCAACTGGTGACGGTACGGGTGAACAACGCCTGTCCCCCGTATACAGCCAGTAACGCGCTGGTCTTCACCGACACCATCGCCGATATCCACTCGGCGCATGAGGACGAGGGCCCCCGGATCTATAAGTGGCCGGCCGACCCCAATCACGTTCAGCAAAACAGCGGCAATGACTACGCCTGGTTCCGTCTCGGCGAGATGTATCTCATCAAGGCCGAGGCAGAGCATGTGATGGGGAACGACGGGGCGGCGCTGGCTGACCTCAACTTCCTGCGGAACCGAGCGGACCCGGTGGCGCCCCCACTTGCCACGGTGACGGATTCCGTAATCCTCAGCGAGCGGCTGTTCGAGCTCTATGGCGAACAAAAGCGGCGGCAAGACCTCATCCGGTTCGGCAAGTACACAGGCCGGACGGATGCAGCATCGAGGATAGCAGACGGGAAAGTGGCCAGGCCGGATTATTACGTGCTGATGCCGATTCCCCAGCAGCAAATGAACTCAAACCCGCTGCTCACGCAAAACCCCGGGTACTAGTTGTCGCAGGGGCAGCACCCGTGGGGTAGGGGCGCAGGATGGGGTAGGGGCGCAGAATCGGTTAGGAGCGCAGAATCGGTTAGGAGCGCAGCATACGGATGGGTAGGTGTAGGGGCGCAGCATGCTGCGCCCCTACTGTTTTTTCTTGCACTCGGCGGCGGGTGCTCCGAACCAGCCCCCAGGACCTCAGCAGCGCCAGCAGCGACACCCGGGCAGCTGTTCACGCTGCTCCCCGCGAGCTATACCGGAGTTCGCTTCGAGAACCACATCACCGACACGCCCGAGCTCAACGTCTTCACCTACCGCAATTTCTACAACGGTGGCGGCGTCGCGATCGGCGACTTGAACGGCGACAGCCTGCCGGAGATCGTGCTCACCTCCAACCAGGATGGGCCGAAGCTTTACCTCAACCTCGGAGCGTTTCGGTTTCGCGACGTCACGAAGGACGCCGGGATCGCCGAGCGTGGTCGGTGGACGACGGGTGTCACGCTGGCTGACGTCAACGGCGATGGCAAACTCGACATTTACGTCTGTCATGCCGGTCTGAAACCGGGATCCGGGCGCGCCAATACCCTGTACATCAATCAGGGATCGCAGAACGGCGTGCCGGTGTTCCGCGAGATGGCGGCGGCATACGGCATCGCCGATACCGGCTATTCGACGCAGGGTGCGTTTTTTGATTACGACGGGGACGGCGACCTCGACTTATTCTTGATCCGGAATTCCCCGCGCCCTGTTGCCGCGATCCCGGTGCGCAACCAGCGCACAATCCGTGATCCGCTTGGCGGCCACGAGCTGTACCGCAACGACAACGGGCACTATCACGACGTCAGCGAGCAAGCCGGGATCTATGGACCGGAGATCGGATTCGGCCTCGGGATCGCCATAAGCGACGTGAACCGCGACGGTAAACCCGACGTCTACGTCGCCAACGACTTCTTCGAGCGCGACTACCTCTATCTCAACAACGGCAACGGCACCTTCAAGGAGATACTCGAAGACGCGCTCCCGGTATCCAGCTACTTCTCGATGGGCGTCGATATCGCCGACCTCGATAACGACGGCTGGCCCGACATTTACACCACCGACATGCTGCCGGAAGACGACTACCGCCTCAAGACGACGCAATCGTTCGAGACGTGGCAGCTCTACCAGGCGAAGGCGCGCGAGGGTTTCGACCACCAGCTCATGCACAACATGCTGCAACGCAACAACGGGAACGGGACGTTCAGCGATCTTGCCTGGCAGGGACACGTGGCGCGCACCGATTGGAGCTGGGCCGCGCTGATCGAGGACTTCGACCTGGACGGTAACAAGGACATCTTCGTCGCCAATGGGATGGCCAAAGACGTCACGTCACAGGATTACATTGCGTTTCTGTCGAACGATCAGACGCTACTCGCGGCGACACGTGGCGGCAAGGAGCGGGTCGACTTCGCGCGCCTGATCAACGCCATGACGTCGACCAAGCTTCCGGACTACGCATTTCGCAACAACGGGGATCTGACGTTCACGAATGTGAGCTCGGCGTGGGGCATCAGCCGGCCGAGTTTCTCGAACGGCGCCGCCTACGGCGATCTGGACGGCGACGGCGCGCCGGATCTCGTGGTGAACAACGTGAACGACGAGGCGTTCATCTATCGCAATAACGCACGGTTGCAGATGCCCGGTAATCGGTTTCTGCAAATCAGCCTGGTCGGAGACAGTGCGAATCGCTTCGCGGTGGGTGCCCGAGTCACGCTGCGGCGCGGCAATACTCAGTACGTGCAGGAGCTGGAGCCGACACGCGGGTTTCAATCGAGTGTCGACTACACACTCACGTTCGGTGTGGGCAGCATCGACACGCTTGATGACCTGACTGTCGAGTGGCCGGATGGAGGCACGAGTCGTCTGTCACACGTCGGCACGAACCGGCGCCTGACGATCCGGCAAGACGCACTCGCCGCCGCTTCGCCGCCGCCTCATGCGCCGCCCTCCGCCGCCCCATTGCTCCGGGATGTCACCTCCACGGTCGGCGTCGATTTCGTCCACCACGAGAACGCCTTCGAGGACTTCGACCGCGAGCCGTTGATGCCCAAGATGGTATCGCGAGAGGGCCCGTTCGTCGCGGTGGGCGACGTGAACAAGGACGGGCTCGACGACTTCTTCATCGGCGGCGCCAAAGGCCAGCCGAGCGCACTGTACGTCCAGCGCCCCAATGGCACCTTCGCTGCCACGAATCAGGCGCTGTTCGCCCCTGACTCGATCTCCGAAGACCTCGGCGCCGCGTTCTTCGACGCCAATGGCGACGGCAATCTCGATCTCTACGTCGCGACCGGGGGTGACGAATTCTCCGATCTTGCGCCCGCGCTCGAAGATCGGCTTTACCTCGGCGACGGCCACGGCCGCTTCACCAAGACGCAGGGCCCCCGCCGGTTGCCGCCGCTGTTCAACAGCGACTCGCGCGTTGTGGTTTCGAAGGACTACCTGTTCGTCGGCGGCCGAGTGGTCCCGGGACGCTACGGCCTCAATCCGCCGAGCACGCTCCTCAAGAACGACGGGCACGGTCACTTCACCGATGTCACCGCACAGGTCGCCCCCGAGCTCGCCCGCGTCGGCATGGTCACCGACGCATTGTGGGCCGATGTCGATCACGATGGCCGATTGGATCTCGTGGTGGTCGGCGAATGGATGCCGATCACCGTGTTCCACAACACCGGAACGAGGTTCGAGCGCATGGCCGTGCGCGGGCTCGAGCACTCGTCGGGATGGTGGAACCGCATTATCACCGGCGATTTCAACGGGGACGGCCGCCCCGATTTCGTAGTGGGCAACCTGGGGCTGAACTCACGACTGCATGCATCGCCGGCCGAGCCGGCGCGAATGTACGTCGAGGATTTCGACGGCAACGGGTTCCCGGAGCAGGTCCTGACGCTGTATGAGCGCGTCGGTGTGGGGGCGCAGCATGCTGCGCCCCTACCTCTTCCTCCTCGCGACGAGCTTACCAACGCCCTGCCCTCACTCAAGCCGCGCTATCCCAAGTATTCCGACTATGCCGGCCAGACGGTGGACCAGATCTTCGGCAGCGGACTCAATGGGGCGGTGTTGAAGCAGGTCGAGACGTTTGCGAGTGCGATTGCGCTGAGCAATCGCAGCGGTGGGGGCTCATACACGCTGGTTCCGCTGCCACCCGAGGCGCAGATTGCGCCAGTCTACGGCATCGTTGCCGGCGATTTCGATCATGACGGAAAACCGGATCTCTTGCTGGCGGGAAACTTCAGCGGGGTGCAACCGGAGATCGGCAGTATGATGGCCAGCTACGGCTTGATGTTGCGCGGCGATGGGGGCGGGCATGGCGGCTTTGCGCCAGTGCGGCAGGAAGAGAGCGGCTTCGTGGTCCCGGGCGAGGCGCGCGACATTCAGCGACTCCGGACGCGGCACGGCGATCTGTACATTGTCACGCGCAATAACGACAAGCCGCTGTTCTTACGGCCGCGCTAGTTTTGCTTGGTCCTGATAACGATGACACCGTTCGCGCCACGTACGCCGTATGCCGCCGTCGCCGCGGCGTCGCGCAGTACTTGGACGGTTTCAATGTCATGGACGTCGATGGCCGCCAGATTCCCGCTCACCGCCGGGCCGAGCGGGATCCCGTTCACCACGAACAACACTTCCGCATTGCCCAGGATCGTGTTGTCCCCGCGCAATTGCAGCACCAGGC
>Ga0134079_10000459_pt1 | contig 10788 bp, 7 predicted proteins | sample 15_taG_2_FD_119770 | JGI IMG/M metagenome (GOLD analysis project Ga0134079, IMG submission 119770) | Grasslands soil microbial communities from the Angelo Coastal Reserve, California, USA - 15_D_Rain_40cm_2_09182015 | ecosystem: Environmental > Terrestrial > Soil > Grasslands ...
GAGTTCGAACGTGAGACCGCCGCCGCGGCGCGGGGGGTCGTGGGAGACGCCGTGCGCGGCCTCAAGCATCACGTGGCGCACGTCGAGACGGCCGTCGACCGCGCCGGCCTCGAGAAGCTGTGGGAGGTGCGGCGGCTTGCCTCACCGGCGCTGGCCCGCCTTCCGGCCTCGCAGCGATCGCTGCAGGTGATTGAGGACGGCTGCGTCCCCCTGGAGCAGCTGGGCGAGTACGTCGTGGGGCTCCGCGCCGCGGCCGAGCGACACGGCGTGCCGGTGGCGATCTTCGGACACGCGGGCGACGGCCACGTACACGTGAACGCGCTGCCCGATATCACGCGACCCGGTTGGATGCAGTCTGTCGCGAGGTTGTTCGACGATGTGATCGACATGGTGATTCGTCTGGGCGGCGTGCCCGCCGGCGAGCACGGCGTCGGCCGGTTGCGGGCCGGGGTGCTCGAGCGCTTCTACGGAGCCGATGGGATGGAGGCGTTCCGCGACGTGAAGCGCGCCTACGACCCGCTCTCCATTCTGAATCCTGGTGTTATTATTCCCGCGGCCGATTGGGCGCCGCTCGCCGCCTTGAAGGTAGGCGAAGACGCCGCCGCGATTCCCGATGACATCGCCGCCCGGTTGCGCGAGGTGGAGCGCGCGGCGGGCTGGGCGACCCCCAAACTCGAGCTCGCTCGCTGAATGGACATCTTTCGCGAACCCAGAGTCACGCTCGTCGCCCGCCCCGAGTTCGTCGAGCCCGAGCACCTGAAAGTCCAGTGGATGGGGGACGCGACCGGCGGCGAACGGCTCGCGGAATACGCCGGCCGTCTCTGCTACATGAGCCAGCACAATCCCATTCATCGAACGACCGCCGAGTACCTGGAGAACATCAAGAAGCAGGGACACGGCTCGGTACTGGAGCACGCCGTCTATGTGCTGCTCATCGAAGGCATCTCCCGCTCCTGCTCGCACGAGCTGGTGCGTCATCGCGCCGGGTTCGGCTACTCGCAGATCTCGCAGCGCTACGTCGACGAGTCGCACGCCGCGTTCGTGATGCCGCCCGCGATCATTGGTGCCGCGGCGCTCGAGCAGGCGTGGGAGCGTCAGGTAGCCGAGGCGCAGGCGGCGTACGTGAGCGCCGTCGAGGGCCTGATGCAGCGCTACGAGTGGGTGACGGACAAGGTGCATCGCCGCAAGTTGTCGCGCGAAGCGGCGCGCAGCGTACTGCCCAACGCGACCGAAGTGAAGATCGTCGTCTCCGGCAACGCGCGCGCGTGGCGCACGATGCTCGAGCTGCGCTGCGGCGAAGGTGCGGAGCTCGAGATCCGTCGCATGGCGGTCGCGTGTCTCCGATTGTTGCAGCGCGAGGCCGGCGCGCTCTTCTCCGATTTCGAGATTTACAAAGGGGAGGATAAAAACGAAGCGGCGCGCGTCGCGTACCACAAAGTTTGACGAGAAAAAAATCCGCACTTCCCTATTGCGCATCCTGCGCGCAATGCATATTCTGATATCAGACAATGCAAATCGGTCTCGCGTACAACGAGAAACCCGACTCTGCCCCCGCGTCCGATGAGTACGCCGAGTGGGACGACGCATCCACCATCAGCGCGGTGGAGCAAGCCCTTGGTCTCTTCGGCAGTGTCGTCCGCCTCGAAGCCGACGCGCTCTTCCCCCAAAAACTGTCGCTCGCGCGCCCCGACCTCGTCTTCAACATGGCCGAGGGCAAGAGTGGGCTCGCGCGTGAGTCCCACGTCCCCGCGATCTGCGAGTACCTGAACATCCCGTACACGGGGTCCGACCCGCTCACGCTCGCGCTGTCGCTGCACAAGGGACGCACCAAAGAAATTCTCGCGTATCGCGGCGTCCCCACCGCGCCGTTCCGCGTGATCGAGCGCGCCGCCGACCTGGAGCGCATGCCGCTGCCCTTCCCGCTGTTCGTGAAGCCGGTCGCGGAGGGGTCTGGTAAGGGCATATTCGTCAATAACTTATGCGACTCGCCCGCGATCCTCGCGGAGCGGGTGCTCTTCCTCTTGGAGCGCTACGCGCAGCCCGTCCTCGTCGAGACCTATCTCCCCGGTGCCGAGTTCACCGTGGCGATCCTCGGCAACGGCGACGCCGTGCGCTGCCTGCCGGTGGTGGGATTCGACTTCGACACGCTCCCCGCCGGTGCCGCGCCCGTCTACGGCTACGAAGCGAAGTGGGTCTGGGACACACCCGACAAGCCGCTCGAGATCTTCCAGTGCCCCGCCGATGTGTCGCCCACGCTCTATCGCGAGATCGAACAGGTGGCGCTGGACGCCTATCGCGCCGTCGGGTGCCGTGACTGGTGTCGCGTGGATGTGCGCGTCGATCGTTTCGGGGTCCCCAACGTGATCGAGCTGAATCCGCTCCCCGGCATCATCCCCGACCCGGCGATGAACTCCTGCTTCCCCAAGGCGGCGCGAGCCGCCGGAATCGGATACGACGAGCTGATCCACGAGGTGGTGCAGATCGCCTGGAAACGGATAACCGGACATGTGTTGGTAGGGGCGCAGCATGCTGCGCCCCTACGTACCCGCGCGACGGTCACTGCGTGAGGGTCGTCATCCTCTACGACCCCGGGGCCGACGACTGGACCGCGGAGGACATCGCCGGCGTGATGCTGGCGGTCAACGACATCGCCGCGATCTTCGGGCAACTGGGCCACCAGGTGCAGCGCGTGCCCGTGCGGCACGACATGCGCTGGTTCGGGGCCTGTCGCCGCGCCGACCTCGTCTTCAACCTCTGCGAAGGCGTGCTGGGCGTCGCCCAGTGGGAAGACCACGTCGTCGCCGCCCTGGAGTTCGCCGCGATCCCCCACACCGGCTGCGGTCTCTGGACCGTCTCGGCGTGCCGCCGCAAGGCGGTCGCCAACACGCTGCTGGCACGCGCGGGCCTCTCGGTCCCGCGCTGGACGATCGCGCACGGGCGGATCGAGGACGACTTCCCGCTCCCCGCCATCGTCAAGCCCGCCGCCGAGGATGCCAGCGCCGGCCTCGACAGGTTTTCGGTCGTGACCGATCGCAAGAGCCTCAAGACGCGCGTGGCCGCGATGACGGAGCAGTTCGACGAGGTGCTGGTCCAGCAATACATCGCCGGCCGCGAGTTCAACGTCGGGTTCGTGGGCGATCGCGCCCTCCCCGTCGCCGAGATCGACTACACCGGGATGCCGGAGGGCAGCTGGCCGATTCTGACCTATGCCGCCAAGTGGGATACCGGGTCGCCCGAGGACGTCGGCAGCCGGCCGGTGTGCCCGGCGCAGATCTCGCAGCGCCTCGCCGACCGCCTCACGCGGGCCGCCGAGACTGCCTGGCGGACCATGGAAGGGACCGGCTACGGCCGCGTCGATTTGCGGGTGGACGACACGGGGAGACCCTGGGTGCTCGAGGTCAACCCCAACCCGGACCTGACCGACGAAGCGGGCCTGTCGCGCATGGCGAAGGCCGCCGGCTGGGACTATCCGGAGCTGGTACGGCGCATCGCCGAGGTGGCGCTGCGCGAGGCGCAAGGCGCCAAGGCCGCCCGTGAGCTGCTCGCTGCGCCCCGTCGGGCGCGCGCATCGCGCGCGACTTGAGGAGCTGACGCGGGCGACGGGCCGCTTCCGCGAGGAAGAGGTCGCCACCGCGGTCGAATTGCTCGAGGAGAGCCTGGCCGGCGACGACGACTATCGATTTGTCGGCGCTTTCGATGAGAGTGGGGGTGAGCACCTGGTGGGCTACGCCTGCTGGGGGCCCACACCCGGAACCGCGGGGACGCACGACCTGTATTGGATCGTGGTCGACGAAAGCCGGCAGGGCGCCGGGATCGGGACGCAGTTGCTCGGCGAGATCGAGCACGGTCTCAGAGCCAACGGGCAACGGCTCGTGGTGGTCGAGACGAGTTCGCGCGACGACTATGCGCCCACACGGGCCTTTTACGAGAAACGCGGCTTCACCAGAGCCGCAACCATCCCGGCCTACTACGCGCCCGGTGACGATCTGGTGATCTACACCAAGGATCTCACTGATGGAAAGCTGGCAAGAGCTCCTTCGTAAGAAGAGCATCGCGTCGCTCGAGGCGCTCGCCGCGCGGTTCGGTCCCGAGCACGTCGGCGACATCGCGCGCCTCCGCCAGGCCGCCGAGAACTTCGAGTTCCGCATCTCCCCCGCCATGGTGGACCTGATCAAGTCCCCCGGCGACCCGATCTGGCGGCAGTACGTGCCGACGGTGCAGGAGCTCGAGATCCGCGACGGCATCGTCGATTCGCTCGACGAGGACGCGAACTCGCCGGTCCCCAACATCACGCACCGCTACCCCGACCGGGCCCTGTTCCTCGTGTCCCCCGTCTGCGCCTCGTACTGCCGCTTCTGCACCAGGCGCCGCAAGGTGGGGGACCCCGAGAAGATCCCGATGGCGCAGCTCGAGTCGGCGTTCCGCTACCTCGAGGAGCACAAGGAGATCCGCGACGTCATCATGTCGGGGGGGGACCCCCTGCTCCTCTCCGACCGTCGCATCGACGACATTTGCCGGCGGTTGCGGGCGATCCCGCACCTCGAGGTGCTGCGTATCGGGAGCCGAGTGCCCTGCCACCTCCCCGAGCGGATCACGCCCGAGCTGTGTGCGATCCTCAAGAAGCACCACCCGCTCTACATCAACACGCATTTCAACCACCCCGACGAGCTGACCCCGGCCGCCGTGAAGGCCCTGGGCATGCTGGCGGACGCGGGTATCCCCCTCGGCTGCCAGACGGTGCTCTTGAAGGGCGTGAACGACGACGTCGAAATAATGAAGGAGCTGATGCAGAAGCTGCTGGTGGCGCGCGTACGGCCTTACTACATCTATATGTGCGACCAGGTTGCGGGCGCGGAGCACTTCCGCACGGCGGTCGAAAAGGGCCTCGAGATCATCAAGGGGTTGCGGGGCTGGACGTCGGGCCTGGCGGTCCCGCACTTCGTGATCGACGCGCCGGGCGGGGGCGGCAAGATCCCCCTGTTGCCCGAGTACGTCGTGAAGCTGACCGACAAGGAAGTCGTGCTCCGCAATTACGCGGGCAAGGTCTACCGCTACAAACAGGGCTCCAAGGAGTCCCTCGAGCCCATCCTGGTGGGGTGACGAACAGGGGTTGACGGCGTGGCGGGGCGGTGCATATTTATAACGTCACGCGCATAGAAATACGACCCTGTTCGAGGCGCTCTACGTGTCGACACCCTGCATTAATCTGACCGTTAATCACCTGCCGGCCTCCCACGGGAGCGCCGGGGCGATATAGCGTGTCGAGACCAGACACCCGATCCCCCGAGCCCGCTCCCAACACCGAGCGGGCTCTTCGTTGTCAGGCAACTGCGGCCCTCGACCCGGGCCGCGAGCACGATGCCTGCGGCGTAGGCTTCGTCGCGCAGGCCGGCGGCGAGCGGTCGCACGCCGTGCTGCAGATGGCGTTGACGGCCGTCGCGCGCCTCGCCCACCGCGGCGCCGCGTCGAACGATCACTCGGGCGACGGCGCCGGGGTGCTCACGCAGATTCCGGAGCACCTGCTTGCACAGGCCGGGGCGAGCGGCCCGTTGGCGGTCGGCATGTTCTTCCTGCCGCCGCCGGGCGCCGAGCTCGAACAGGCAGTCGGCCTGATCGAAGACGTGCTCGCGGAGCTGGAGCAACCCGTCGTCCACTGGCGGGACGTGCCCGTTGATCCTGTCGCGCTCGGACCGCTGGCGCGCGCCACCTGCCCCACGATCCGCCAGGCCTTCATCGCCGCGCCGCCGAATCGCGGAAGCGACGAAGCGTGGGAGCGCCGTCTCTACGTCGCTCGACGCGCCATCGAGCGCCGCGCCGGCACCGCCCAGGTGTACGTGTGCTCGCTCTCGTGCCGCAGCGTCGTATACAAAGCGCTGCTCACCGGCACCGAGCTGCCGACGTTCTATCCGGATCTGCGCGAGCCCTGGTTCGAGACGGCGATCGCCGTCTTCCATCAGCGCTACTCGACCAACACGATGCCCAGCTGGCCGCTCGCCCAACCGTTCCACTTGTTGGCGCACAACGGCGAGATCAACACGCTGTGGGGCAACCGCAACGCGATGCGGGCGCGCGAGGCCAAGCTTCCGGCCGCCCTCCGGCCTGTGATTTGGGAAGGCGGCAGCGACTCGGCCAGCCTCGATGACGCCCTCGAGCTGCTCGTCCGCTCGGGCCGCGACCCCGTGCACGCGTTGATGATGGTCGTCCCGGAAGCCTGGGAGGGCAGGACTGACCTGGATCCCGCGCTCCGCGGCTTCTATGAGTTCCACGCGCCGTTGATGGAGCCGTGGGATGGCCCAGCCGCGTTGGCGTTTTCGGACGGCGCGATGGCGGGTGCCGCCGTCGACCGCAATGGGCTCCGCCCCTGCCGCTACAAAGTGACGAAGAGTCGTCTCGTCATCGCGTGCTCCGAAGTCGGCGTCGCCGACCTCGATCCCGCGGAGGTCGTCGAGAGCGGCCGCCTCGGCCCCGGCGAGCTGCTCGTGGTCGACACGAGACGCCATGTCGTGCTGCACAGCGCCGAGGCGAAGCGCGAGGTGGCGGCGCGCTCCCCCTATGAGCAGTGGGCGACCCGCGTGGCCACGGACCTCGTCGCCAGCCGATCGGACGCGGCACCGGCGCTCGCCCCTGAAGAGCTCGTGCCGCGCCAGCGCGCCTTTGGCTACAGCTTCGAGGACCTGCGCCACGTGCTCGAGCCCATGGCGTCCTCGGGGGCCGACGCGATCTGGAGCATGGGCGACGACACGCCGATTCCTCCCCTGTCGCGCACGGCGCCAAGCCTCTACGCCTATCTGCGCCAGCGGTTCGCCCAGGTCACGAACCCCGCGATCGATCCGTTGCGCGAAGCGGGCGTGATGTCGTTGACGATGTACCTCGGCCGCCGCGGCTCGCTCCTGACCCCGCGCGTGCCGGCGCACCCGGTCGTACGCCTCCAGCACCCGGTCTTGCTGCGCCGCGAGATGGCGGCGCTGCGCCGCACCCCCGGATTCCTGGCGGCGACGCTCAGCGCGACCTGGGATGCGAACACGGGACCGCGAGGGCTCGCCCCGGCGCTCGATCGCCTGTGCCGCGAGGCCGTCCGCGATGCGCGCCGCGGCGCGGCGGCCCTCGTGATCAGCGATCGGGACGCCGACGCGCGCCGCGCGCCGATCCCGTTGCTGCTCGCGATCGGTGCCGTGCACCAACGGCTGCTCGAGACGGGCCTGCGCACGCGTGTCGCGCTCGTGGCTGAAGCGGGAGACGCGTGGGACATCCACCACCTGGCGGCCCTCTTCGGGTACGGCGCCGAGGCGGTGCACCCCTGGCTCGCCTTGCAGTCGGCGCGAGGCGTGCCGGACGGCGAGGTGATGTTCCGAGCCGCCGCCGAAAAGGGGCTCCTCAAGATCCTTTCGAAGATGGGGATCTGCACGCTGCGCTCCTACGCCGGGGCCCAGCTCTTCGAGGCGGTGGGGCTCGGCGCCGAAGTCGTGGACCGCTGTCTCACCGGCACGGTGTCGGCGATCGGCGGCATCGGGTTCACGGAGCTCGCCGAGGATGTGCTGGCCCGTCAGAGCGGCGGAGACCTGCCGGACAAGGGCCGCGTCCGCTACCGCAAGGACGGCGAGGACCACGGCTGGTCCCCGCCGCTGGTGCGCGCGCTGCAGGACGCCGTCCAGGGAGAGGCGGGAAAAGGCTACGACGCGTTCCGCGCGCGCGCCGACGCACGCGCGCCCGCGGGGCCGCGTGACCTCCTCGCCTTCCGCGCCGCGCAGCCGATCCCGCTCGAGGAGGTCGAGTCCGTCGAGGTCATTCGCCGGCGCTTCATCTCCAGCGCCATGTCTCTTGGGGCGCTGTCGCCTGAGGCACATGCGACACTCGCGATCGGCATGAATCGCATGGGCGCGCGCTCGAACACGGGAGAGGGCGGCGAAGACCCGACGACGTACGCGCCCCTGCCCAACGGCGACCGCGCCGACAATCGCATCAAGCAGGTAGCATCGGGACGTTTCGGCGTGACGACCGAGTACCTGGTGCGTGCCGACGAGCTGGAGATCAAAATCGCGCAGGGCTCGAAGCCGGGAGAGGGCGGGCAGCTCCCCGGCCACAAGGTCACCGACTTCATCGCGCGGCTGCGCCATGCGGTGCCCGGGATCCCGTTGATCTCGCCGCCGCCGCACCACGACATCTACTCGATCGAGGATCTCGCGCAGCTGATCCACGACCTGAAGCAGGTGAATCCGCGGGCGCGCGTCGGGGTGAAACTCGTCGCCGAAGCAGGGGTGGGCACGGTGGCCGCGGGCGTCGCCAAGGCGTACGCCGATTACGTGCTCGTCTCGGGGCACAACGGCGGCACCGGGGCGTCCCCCCTGTCGTCTATCAAGCACGCCGGCTCGCCGTGGGAGCTGGGGTTGGCCGAGACGCAGGCGGTGCTGCTGCGGAATGGATTGCGCGAGCGGATCGAGGTCCGGGTCGACGGCGGCCTGCGGACGGGGCGCGACGTCGTGGTCGCGGCGCTGCTCGGTGCCGAGGCGTACGGGTTCGGGACGGCGACCGTCGTGGCCCTCGGCTGCGCCATGGCGCGCCATTGCCACCTCAATACGTGCCCCACCGGCATCGCCACGCAGCGTCCCGACTTGCGGCGCAAGTTCCGCGGGACGCCGGAGCAGGTCGTCGCCTACTTCACGCTGATCGCCGAGGACGTGCGGCGCATTCTCGCGGGGCTGGGCCAGCGGCGTCTCGACGACATCATCGGCCGCGTGGACCTACTCGAGCGCATCGACCGGCCCGAAACGCCGCGCGCGCAGCTGCTCGATCTCTCCTTGCTGCTGCAGAGTGGTGCGCCGCAGCGACGTAGTGTGGCGCGAAATGACCGTCCCGGGGTCGTGTCGCTCGACGCCGAGATCCTCACGGCCCTCGGTCCGGCGCTCGATCGCGGCGCGCCCTTCGCCGGGACATATCGCATCGGCAATCATCACCTCACCGTTGGCGCACGAATTGCGGGGCACATCGCGGAACGCTCGGGGTCGGCAGGGCCTTCCGCGCCGGTCCGGCTCCGTTTCAGCGGGAGCGCCGGCCAAAGTTTCGGGGCGTTCGCGCTGCCGCGCATGCAGCTGCGGCTCGAGGGGGAGGCCAACGATCACGTGGGCAAGGGTCTGTGCGGGGGCGACATCGTCATTCGGCCCTTCCGGACGGCGGCGTACACCGACGACGGCCGGTCACACGTGATCCTCGGGAATACGGCCCTCTACGGTGCGACCAGCGGCCGCTTGTTCGCGGCCGGCAGCGCCGGAGATCGTTTCGCCGTGCGGAATTCGGGAGCCGTCGCCGTGATCGAAGGGGCGGGCGATCACTGCTGCGAGTACATGACCGGCGGTGTCGTGGTCGTGCTCGGCCCTGTGGGCCGCAATCTTGGGGCCGGCATGTCGAACGGCGTCGCGTACGTACTGGACGAGGACAAGGTGCCACTCGCCGCCCGCTGTAACCCGGACATGGTCGTCGTATCGGAGCTCGACGCCGCAGACGAGCGGCGCCTGCAGACGCTGATCCGGCAGCATTACCAGAAGACCGGGAGCCGGCGCGCCCGGGCCATCCTGAGCGGATGGGCCGTCTATCGCGCCTTCTTCAAGAAGGTGTCGCCCCCGCCCCCGCCCCCGCCCCCCCCGGCACCCGTTGCTGCGGCCGCGGCGGCCGAACCTGTGGACAACCTCGCACCAACTGGGAGCCCAGCATGAAGCTGATCACGACGGTCGTACGCCCCGAGCGCCTTCCCGAAGTCAAGGCAGCGCTGTTCCGCGCGGGGATCACCGGTATCACGTTGAGCCGCGTCAGCGGGCATGGCGGCGAGCACGAGCTCGTCGAGCAGTATCGCGGCACGGCGCTCGTCATGGAGTTCCACGAGAAGGTGAAGATCGAAATGGTGTGCTCCGAGCCGTTCGTCGAGCCGTGCGTGCAGGCCATTCTCTCGTCGGCCCGTACCGGTGAAGTGGGCGACGGCAAGATCTTCGTGCAGCCAATCGAGCGGGTGATCCGCATCCGCACGGGCGAGGCGGACAACGCTGCCTTGACCGCCGTCAACGCCACCCAAGTCCAACGCGCGGCCATCAACGCAGCCGGTATGGAGGGGGCCGCATGACGCAAGCTGCCCTGTCTTCGGGGGATACCGCCTGGGTCCTGACGTCGAGCGCACTCGTGCTCTTGATGACCGTGGGCCTCGCGTTCTTCTACGGCGGCCTGGTGCGGCCGAAGAACGCGCTCAACACAATGATGATGAGCGTGGTCGCGTTGGGCGTGATCGGCGTCCAGTGGATGCTGATCGGGTATTCGCTCGCATTCTCCCCCGGTAACTCATGGCTGGGCAGCCTCGCATGGTTCGGGTTGAACAATGTCGGCGTCGATCCCAATCCGACGTACTCGGCGACGATCCCCCTGCAGGCCCACGCGATGTTCCAGGGGATGTTCGCGATCATCACCCCCGCCCTCATCTCAGGGGCGATTGTGGAGCGGATGCGCTTCCGGGGGTACGTCGTGTTCTTGCTTCTGTGGGCGACGCTGATCTACGATCCGCTGGCGCACTGGGTCTGGGGGTCCGGCGGCTGGCTCTTGAAACGCGGAGCGCTCGATTTCGCGGGCGGCACCGTCGTCCATATCAGTGCCGGTGTCTCGGCACTCGTCGCCGCGTGGTTCCTCGGCCCGCGCAAGGACTACCGCCGCGTCCCGATCGCGCCGCACAACGTGCCCCTCGTCCTGCTCGGCGCGGGCCTGCTCTGGTTCGGCTGGTTCGGCTTCAACGCCGGCTCCGCCCTCGCGGCCAAC
>Ga0134079_10000460_pt1 | contig 10780 bp, 7 predicted proteins | sample 15_taG_2_FD_119770 | JGI IMG/M metagenome (GOLD analysis project Ga0134079, IMG submission 119770) | Grasslands soil microbial communities from the Angelo Coastal Reserve, California, USA - 15_D_Rain_40cm_2_09182015 | ecosystem: Environmental > Terrestrial > Soil > Grasslands ...
CCACAACCGCCTTACTTCAGCCGAGGACTACGCTAGAGGCTTTACTTTCGGGCTATCCGCCCGCTCGTTGGGCACAAGTTCGATATGGCGTCCAACGATATGGCCGCCGAAGAGTAAGAACGCGCCACCTGCCTCACGACTGATCTGCGTGGGCGCAGCTCCGGGCGCATGCCGGACTACATGGCTGTGCTGAGCTGCGTGACATTGTTGAACTGTTTCGTGTCGCTGAGTGCATCATTAGACACGTTTGCGGCTGGCTTTGAAGATCGGCTCTTGGTGAATGGATTCCGCCGGACAAGCAACCTCCTCGTCATTTCCTGCCCAAGCCCCCGTTGAGCTCAGAGCCAGGCCACCAAGCGACATGGTAACGCCAGCGAGCAATTTCCGCCGTGTCGGCGCTTGCACGACGATAGTCCTCCCGAGTTCTGTTCCGCGACCGTCCGGTAGCCCATCCAACAGATAACCTAACTCCATCAGAATGTGTCCCTACGAGCGCTGAGCCAGGAAGGGAGTTCCCCTAGCGAGCTTCGAGGGGAGTCACCGTCCCGCCAGTGGAAACAGCGTCGGCTCGACAGGCGGAGTGTCGGCAATAGCCTCGAGTTGCCGATACTGCTGGCGGAGCGGCTCAGGAACCTTTACTTTCGATCCTTTCAGGATGCTGATGAGCTGCAGGGCGTTGACGACGGACTTTCCCTGAAAGTGATTGTTGGTGACCACAAACGTCTCGCGGGCCCGTTCGGCGATTTTGCGGACGCGCGTGATCCAGGGAGCCAGCTCGTCGGCGGAGTAAAGATAGTTGTAACGCTCGTGTGCGGGAATCGTTGCGTCATCAGTGAACCAGGTGTCGTAGCGGCGGCCGTGAAGCCGCACGTACCCGACGGCCGCGGTGGCTTGAACGGAGGGCGCAATCGATCGTCCGATGATGGGTTGGTCGATGTTGCAAAAACCGACGCCGCTGGCGCGCAGCAAATCCAACGTTTCAGGGGAATCCCACGAAGCGTGGCGAACTTCGACGACCAGAGGATAGTCGGCGAAGCGCCTGAGAACCGCCGACAGATACGCCACCGCCTCCCCAGTGCGATGAAACGAAAAAGGGAATTGCAGCAGAACTGCCCCAAGCTTGTTGGCCGCGCGAAGCACATCGAAGCCGGCGCGAACGGCGCGCTCGTCTGCCGCGCTGGCGCCCGAAATTGTAGATCTGATGTCGTGCGTGAAACGCTGCCACAGCTTGGCAGTGAAAACAAACCCCGGATTCGCCGCCACGCGATCGACCCATTGCGCCGCGTAGTCCGGACGCAGCGGCTGGTAAAACGAAGTGTTGATCTCGATAGTGTCAAAGAATTCCGCGAGATAGGTCGCCTGGTGGAATCCTTTAGCACGGCGAGAAGGATAAACGTACCCAGCCCAGTCGGGATATGACCAGCCCGCGGGGCCCACGCGGAGGATACCGATCGGCGCCGAATTGGCCGACGATTTGGTCTCGTTGAACCGAGGCTTAGTTTGTGCATTGCGCCGCGCCATGAAGTGGCGCAGGTGGTTTGCGCCGACAGCAGGGTAGGGGAAGGGAGGAGAAGTGTCAACGCATGCGAGGTCAAAAACCTTGATCGTCGTTGCTCCCGGCGTCTCGGCCTGCTATGCTTTTCGTCGATGCGGTGCAATCAGGCGAACGTTGTCTCCCTCCCCTTTCTCAGCTTTTCCTACAGGTGCACATATGAAACTCTCCATCAGTTACAAAAATGTCGAGTCGTACAAACCGGTTGAGGCCGAAGTCGAGCGGCACATCAGTAAGCTGGGAAAACTGTTGCAGAGCTACTCGCCGGATCTCGTGCAATTGCACGGCGCATTTTCAAAGACCCCGCGCACTGACGAGAATTCCTGCTCGCTGAATTTGTCGTTGCCAACTGGAACGCTGCATGCCACAGGCACCGGGGTAACGGTGCGGGCCAGTTGCAAGAAGGCCTTCAGCGAACTTGAAGGGCAAATCAAAAAACACCAGGCCAAGCTGCGCAAAGAATACGAATGGAAACGCAAGCGCCCGCTCCCACGCGCCGAAGCTCTTTCCTGAATCTGCGCCACAGCCCCTCAGGTGGTTGGCCGGCGCCCGGCAGCCTATCCTCTCGAACTACTCTCGCGCTCGCACGGCGATGCGGCCGTGTGTCCTTTGTGACGGCTCCGGAGCGCGCCACAACAAGAAATTCTAGCCGTAGGGGCGTAACTCAGTGATAGAGCATCGGCCTTTTACGCCCTCAGAGCGTCCTGTCCTGATCGACCGTGATGTGTCAACTCATGCCATGTCAACGAGACGGAGAAAATCGTTTCTGCCGCGGCGCGCCCGTTGAACATAGCAAGCCAAGTGACACCAGAACTGACACAGCTCTGTCAAATTCCCTGCAGCAAACATTGAAACGACGGAAAGGTCAGCATGCGGACACCAGGCGTGGGCGCGTAATGAAAAAATAAGAAGAAATGTTTGTCGTGGTGATAGTGTCAAGCTCCGCGATCGCGGGTTGGGCAGGCAGTTTGGATGGGGCATATCTCATCCAGCTAAAAGAGATTTAATACTGTTTTCAGGAATATGACTTTGGTAGTGACATAGTCTCATCACCAGGATCGATCCTATTTGTGCGACCACCTTGGAACAAGTTGAGGCCATTGCAGAGCGCCACAGGAAGGGGAAGGCATGAAAGATGAGCGAAGCAAATACCGGCCGGCAGAGAACGCCGGCGCAATTCTTTCCCGGCGCAGCTTGTTCGAACTTGCGGGCCTGGCTGTTGCAACTGCCGCGATTCCGCCTGGGGCCGTGCTGGCCAAACCGTCTCCCAGCGGTGATTCGAATGGGCAAGGCGTGAGCCTGGTCACGGACAAGCTCGGCAGATACATGAGCGAAGCCGGCGGCCGCGCGCTGCCCGATGAGGTCACCGATAAAACGAAGCAGCACATCCTGGACACTCTGGCGGCGATGATTTCGGGTTCGGACCTGACACCCGGGCGCGCAGCGCTGCAATTCGCTGGCGCCTATGGTGGAAAAGAGGTCGCGACCGTAGTTGCCTCGAAAATTGTATGCGGCCCGATCGAGGCGGCACTAACCAATGGAATGTTGGCCCACGCCGACGAAACCGACGATTCGCACGCCCCGTCGCAATCGCATCCTGGTTGCGCGGTAGTGCCTGCTGCGCTTGCGGCTGGAGAGCGGTTTGGCATCAACGGGACACACTTCCTGCGCGCCGTGGCGCTGGGCTACGACGTTGGACCGCGCTTCACGATGACCCTGGGCGGGCAGCAATTTGAAGCGGAGAGTCACTGGAGCACGCATAGCATCTCCCCGCTTTTCGGCGCGGCGGCAGCCGCCGGCTGCGCGGCGGGCTTGAGCGTGAAACAGATGCGATTCCTACTGGGATATACGGCCCATCAATCGTCCGGCCTTGGCGCATGGAACCGCGACACCGACCACATCCAGAAGGCATTCCACTTTGGCGGGATGACGGCGCGTAGCGGGGTCACATCTGCCTTGGTCGTCCAAGCCGGATGGACCGGCGTTGAGGACATTTTTTCGGGAAGAGATAATTTCTTTCAGGCATACAACCCTCATGCTGATCCTCTCGGACTGACCGAACAACTTGGCGAACGTTTTGAAATCATGCGTACGAATATCAAAAAATGGCCCGTGGGTTCGCCGATCCAGGCGGCTCTAGATGCCCTCGAGATCCTGCGAAAGCAGCGTCCCTTGAATGCGAATGAAGTGCAGCAGGTCTCCGTGCGGCTGGCGACGGATGAGGCGGCGATCGTGAACAACCGCGAGATCCCGGACATTTGCTTGCAGCACATGATGGCGGTGATGGTGATGGACAAGACGGTGACGTTCAGTTCGGCACATGACAAAGCGCGCATGAAGGATCCGGCGACGCTCCGGGAACGGGAAAAGGTGAAATTGATTGCGGATGAGCAGTTAGAACGCCTCATGCCTTTGCGCGTGGCGATCGTGGAGGTCCAACTGACGGAGGGCGGGCACCTCACACAGCGGGTTGATAGTGTTCGGGGCACTCCCAACAACCCCATGACCGGTGAGGAGATTGTTGCTAAATCTCGCGATTTGATAGCGCCGATCCTCGGACCGGCCCAGTGCGCCGACCTCATTGAGAGAGTGCTAAACCTAGAACGAGTAAAAGATATCCGGGAACTGCGGCCCTTACTGCAGCGAGCCTGAGCAAAATAGATTTTCGTTGGAAAGGCGGAGTGGTGAGGATTGTAGACATCCGCGAGACCGTAGTGCCCATCAAATCGGAAATTCGAAACGCCTATGTTGATTTCAGCCAAATGACCGTGAGTGTCCTTGCGCTGGTTACGGACGTGGTGCGCCAGGGCAAGCTAGTGGTCGGTTTCGGATTCAATTCGAACGGCAGATACGCGCCAAGCGGACTGCTGCGCGATCGCTTTGTTCCGCGGCTCAAGGCCGCAGACCCTGAAACGTTAGTTGACGAAAGCGGCGAAAACCTGGATCCGAAGCGAATCTGGGACGTGGTCATGCGGAATGAAAAACCTGGAGGACACGGCGAAAGATCGGTGGCGGTGGGTGTGCTGGATATGGCGGTGTGGGATGCGGTGGCGAAGATCGCCGGGGTGCCGCTTTTCCGGTTACTCGCAGACCGTTTTCGGGGAGGAGTCTTCGACGACCAAGTCTTCGTTTATGCGGCGGGCGGTTACTATTATCCGGAGAAAGACTTATCTGCGCTACAGCATGAGATGCGCGGGTATCTCGATCTTGGATACTCCGTGGTGAAGATGAAGATCGGTGGAGCGCCGCTTTCGGAAGACTTGCGGCGAATAGAAGCCGTACTAAAAGTCCTGAAGAGTTCCGACCAGTTGGCGGTGGATGCAAACGGCCGCTTTGATTTGGAGAATGCCATTGCCTATGCCCGCGCACTTGCCCCGTACCGGCTGCGTTGGTTTGAGGAGCCAGGCGACCCGCTGGACTTTGAACTGCAAGCCAAGGTCGCGAATCATTATGCGGGACCAATGGCCACGGGGGAAAATCTGTTCTCTATGCAGGATGCGCGAAATCTGATTCGCTACGCGCAACTGCGGCCGGATCGCGACATCTTGCAGTTCGATTGCGCTTTGAGCTACGGCCTGGTCGAATACCTTCGAATTCTGGGCATTCTGAAGGACTACGGGTGGTCGCCAATCCGCTGCATTCCGCACGGAGGGCACCAGATGTCGTTGAACATCGCAGCGGGTCTGGGGTTGGGGGGCAACGAATCCTATCCAGGGGTTTTTCAGCCGTTCGGTGGATTTGCTGATGGGATACCGGTCAAGGACGGCTACGTCAAGCTGCCGGAGATTCCGGGTGTCGGTTTCGAGGCGAAGGGAGAATTGTTCCTGGTTATGAAGACGCTGACGGAAAACTAGGCGAGTGTGCATGCGATTGGAACTAGACGTGTTCCCCATAGCTAAAAAAGAATTAATACTGTTTTCAGGTATTCAATTCGGTTAATGACATACCTTCAATGGCGCGGTCGGATCCGTTGTGCTCCCGCACTTCTTAGCAAATTCATTCTAGCGCAAGGTGCCCGGAGGGGAAGAACACGCATGGGACATAGCGGACGCACAGACGAGCCGGCAGGGAGTGGCGGGGCAGTTTTGACCCGGCGGGACCTGCTTGAACTCGCCGGCTTGGCGTTCGCAACGACGGCCATCCCGCCTGTGGCAGCGTTCGCTGAGGCAGTCGGCGGCCAGGATGAAGCGGCGCAAGGGGTGAGTCCAGTCATGGACAAGCTCAGCAGGTATATGAGCGAAGCGTGTGAGCGTGCGCTACCTGACGACGTGTTGGAAAAAGCGAAACATCACATTGTGGATACGCTGGCGGCGATGATTTCCGGCTCTGAGATTCGTCCGGGACACGCAGCGATAGAATTTGTGCGCGCCTATGGTGGTAAAGAGGTGGCGACGGTAGTCGCTTCAAACATCGTGTGCGGTCCCATCGAAGCGGCGCTGGCCAATGGAGTGCTGGCTCACGCTGACGAGACTGACGATTCGCACGGTCCGTCCCGCTCGCATCCCGGCGTCTCCGTGGTTCCCGCGGCATTGGCTGCCGGCGAGCAGTTTGGAATTTCCGGGAAACACCTCTTGCGGGCCGTGACGCTTGGTTATGATGTCGGGACGCGGGTAACGATGAGCATGGGTGGGCCCGGTTACCAGATGGCGACACACAGGAGCACCCACGGCACGGTGGCTGCTTTTGGCGCTGGCGCGGCCGCTGGCTGCGCCGCGGGTCTAGGGGCCCAGCAGATGCGTTTGCTGCTGGATTACAGCGCCCAACAAACATCGGGAATGGGAGCCTGGAGCCGCGACGCGGAGCACATGGAGAAGGCTTTCCTATTTGGGGGAAAACCCGCAGCCGGCGGAGTCACTGCCGCGATGCTGATCCGCTCGGGTTGGACAGGGGTTGATGACATTTTTTCCGGCCCTGACAATTTTTTTGAGGCGCTGGCGCCCAGGGAAAATGGCGTCGTCAAGGCCGATCCGACGCAACTCGTCGAAAAGCTCGGGGAACGCTACGAGATCACGCGGACGAACATCAAGAAATGGACGGTGGGTTCGCCAATTCAAGCTCCGCTCGATGCGCTTGCCGGTTTCTTCAATCGGCGCCCGTTTACCGCCGACGATGTACAGAAGGTGGTAGTGCGAATCGCCAGCGACGAAGCCAACACGGTGAGTAATCGCGACATGCCGGACATCTGCATGCAGCACATGATTGCGTTGATGTTGCTGGACAAGACCGCGACGTTTCGATCGGCTCACGACAAAGCGCGCATGAAAGATCCTGCCGTGCTAAAGCAGCGCGCCAAAGTGGAGGTGGTTGCCGACCCACGGATCGACGCCCGCCGTCCGAGACGCGAAGCCATCGTTGAAGTGACGCTCGCCGACGGCACACAGATGAGCGAGTGGGTCCGGGACGTACGCGGGACAGCCGAGAATCCCATGCCGCGCGAGGAGGTCGTTGCCAAGGCACGTGACCTTATCGCGCCGGTGCTGGGAGGCGCAACTTGCGCGGCCCTGATCGACAAACTGTTGGCTCTCGAGAACGTGAAGGATATCCGCGAACTTCGACCTGTGCTTCAGCGAACCTGAAGGCCGGCTTATTCGCGGTAGCAAGGCTTCAGCCCCTGCCAAGCAAATGCAGGGAAAGTTCAGTCGAGGAGCGAAAGAATGAAGAGGCACACAGTAATTTTCTGGGCTTGGTGTGTGGTCTTGATTCCGGCAGCAAGGTGCCAGACCAGCGCGCCGCTGAAAGAGATCCAGAGCATCCCATTGCCGAATGTTGAGGGCTACTTCGACCACATGGCGGTGGACATCAAAGGCCAGCGCCTGTTCGTTCCCGGAGAGCACCAGAGGACCATTGAAGTTGTGGACCTGCGCGCCGGCAAGGTGATCCACACGATCACCGGCTTCGGAGGAGATCCCCGCAAGACAATCTATCTCCCTGAGACCAACGAAATCTGGGTGGACGACGGAGATGCCACGTGCAAAGCATTTAGCGGGGATACTTACGAGCTCGTCAAGAACATCCCGTTGACCGGACATGAACTGGACAAAGATTCGAGAAGGGTGCCAGATAACGGCGTTTATGATCCGGCCACCCATCTATTTTACCTGGGTGACAGGGCCGATGGCCTCAAGAAAGAGGGTGTTAAGGGTTCGATCGAAATCGTGGACCTGAAGAACGGCAACCTCGCGGGAAGCATCGAGGTCGACGGGCTGAATCCAGCAGGGCTGGCGTTGGATCCACGGTCGCCAAGAATGTTTGTAGTGATGGGTGACACCGGCCAGGTAGTGGTCATTGATCGAGAAAAACGCAAGGTGATCGCCACTTGGCCTATCACCGGGGGGCCGGAGCCTCATGCCGTGGACATCGATGCGGCCCACCACCGGCTGTTTATCGGCAGCCGCGTGAAACGGTCACATATCTATAAGCCCGGTAAATTGGTGGTGATGGATTCGGACAGCGGGAAAGTGATCGATGCGATCGACACAGAAGGTGGTGTGGACGAACTCGTTTTTGACGTGCCAACCAAACGCATCTACTACACCGGAACAACCGGCTTTGTGGAAGTGTTCAAACAGGTCGACGCGGATCACTACGAACGACTGGGGAGAGCTGCCACCGGACCGATTGCGAAAACCACGCTGCTGGTGCCCGAACTCAAGCGGTTTTACGCGGCGATCCCGAGGCTGGTTATCCTCGTGCCTCCTATTCCTCAATCGAAGGAGGCCACCGTCGAAGAGGCCAAGATACTGGTTTACGATGTGGTTCCCTAAACCGTTGACCAGGATTTGGAAAAGAGTGGCCTGCCGGCTGGAGGGAACGCAGGGTAGCGCGGGTCTTAGAACTTACCGGAATTGTGATGTCTGGCATAATGCCCAAATCGCCTGGCGGTCTCCCTGGCTCTGACGCCGGGAAAAACTATCAGCAAGAATACATTCGCGGGGCATGTCTGCCCCATCCCGAATTGTTTAGAGCAAAACTAGTTCTTGCTCTAGCGCCCATCGCCTTCTTGCTGATATTTCTGACGCCATTTCGGGTTTTCTCGCAGGTGGCCGCGAGAACCCTTTCCGGGAAAGTAACAAGCGAATCCGGGTCTGGCATTCCAAGCGCGCATCTTTCCATACGCAATACATACAATGGCAGTAGCGTGTCATCCATCGGAAAACAAGACTGCTCCTACCAGGTGTCAAACCTGGCGCCGGGAAACTACGAGGTTACCGCCAGTGCTCCGGGTTTCGAGCCAGCCAGCATGCGGGTAACGATTCGAGCTGACGCCGATGCAGTGGCCGACTTCGTGTTGCACTTGGGAAAAGGGCAAGCGGGCTCGTCGACCGTGAGCGGTGTGCTCAATTCACAAAATGTGACGGAGTTGCCGTTGAACGGGCGCTCGGCCTCCGATTTGGCGGCCCTTGAGCCTGGCGTGGCGACTGCGCGGACGCAGTCTTCAGGGCAGGGAAGATATGGCTTCGGAACGCAAATGACGATCTCTGGTGGAAGGCCGCGACAAAATGACGCGCGCCTTGACGGCATGAGCGTAAATGACTATGCCAACGGCTCGCCCGGAAGCGCGCTGGGCGTAAACCTTGGAGTGGATGCGGTGGAGCGGTTCACCGTCCTGACCAGCAACTATCCGGCGCAGGTCGGCCGGTCCTCGGGCGGAGTGGTCGGTGCGTCTACGCGGCGGGGAACGAACAGCTTTCATGGCGACGTCTTCGAGTTCATTCGCAACAGCGTTCTGGACGCGAGGAATTTCTTCGATTCCGCCAAGCCGCCTTTCCGCCGCAATCAATTTGGAGCCTCGGCGGGCGGGCCCCTTTGGAAGAACCGCACTTTCCTTTTCGGCGATTATGAGGGGCTGCGAGCAAGCACCGGCATCACGCAGGTTGACACGGTGCCATCGGCGGGAGCGAGGGCGGGGAACCTATCTACCGGAGCAGTTGCAGTTGATCCCCGCGTGCTGCGCTTTGTGAATGCGTTTTTCCCGCTGCCCAACGGAAGTCTTCTAGGTTCGGGCGACACCGGGATTTATACGTTTTCGGGGCAGCAGGTCACACCCGAGAATTATTTTACGACGAGGATGGATCACAAATTCTCGGCAAGGGACGAAGTCTCGGGAACCTACATGTTTGACAGCGGAACGGTGCGACAGCCCGACGAGCTAAACAACAAGCGGACGGGATACGATTCGCGGCGGCAATTCTTCACCGTGCGCGAAGGGCATACCTTAGGTCCACGGACGCTCAATTCTTTTCGGTTCGGGATATACCGCGTAGTGGCGACGACCGGGCTCACCTTCGCAAGCGGCAATCCGTCCGCCGGCAATCCGTCCTTCGGTACCGTCCCCGGTCAAAATGCCGCAGAAGTGACCGTCCCGGGTATCACCGCGTTCACCGGCGGCTTGGGCGTCACCACGAATTTCCATTTCCATTGGACTTCGATGCAGGCTTATGACGACATTTCACTGGTGGGGGGAAATCATTCTCTCAAATTCGGCCTTGGGATCGAGCGAATTCGGGATAATAAGCTGGGTGTTTCCACGCCTGGAGGTGAATTTCTTTTCAACTCAATTTCTGAATTTCTGACCAACCAGCCATTTTCGCTGGCAGCGGCGATTCCGAGCGCGGTCAGCCCGCGGGGATTTCGGCAGACCATCGCGGGGGCTTACGTTCAGGATGACTGGCGCTGGCGGCCGAACCTGACGATCAATTTGGGATTGCGCTATGAGATGAGCACGGTCATGACAGAGGTGCATGGCAAACTGACGGTGCTGCGCCAGATTACCGACCGAACGCCCCATGTTGGCGATCCGCTGATTTCGAATCCCACGCTTGGCAACTTTGAGCCGCGCGTGGGCTTTTCCTGGGACCCGATGCGCGATGGCAGGACGGCGGTGAGTGGAGGCTTCGGGATCTTCGACGTATTGCCGCTGCCGTATTTGTTTCAAATGAACGAACTGTTTTCGGCGCCATTCTTTGAGTCCGCAAGCGCCAGAAACTTGGGTGTAGGCACCTATCCGGTTGCCGCGTACGCGGCGCTTACCGCATCATCAAACACACTTCGCCAGGCATACTTCGAACCGCAACCCGGCAGGAACTACGTGATGCAGTGGAATCTCACGATTCAGCATGAACTTCCGGGAGGCCTAAGCCTGCGGATTGGCTATGTGGGCTCCCGCGCTGTCCACCAGCCCTTCCGCACGGAGGATGCCGACATCGTTCTTCCAACTTTGACTCCACA
>Ga0134079_10000461_pt1 | contig 10775 bp, 8 predicted proteins | sample 15_taG_2_FD_119770 | JGI IMG/M metagenome (GOLD analysis project Ga0134079, IMG submission 119770) | Grasslands soil microbial communities from the Angelo Coastal Reserve, California, USA - 15_D_Rain_40cm_2_09182015 | ecosystem: Environmental > Terrestrial > Soil > Grasslands ...
CGAAGGCGCCACCTTCGATCTCGGTCCCGGCGATCGGCTCGACTTGCCGCCGGGCACAGCGCACGCGACGGACGTCGTTGGGCTGGGCCTGGTGGTATACGTCACGGGACGGCCTGAGGGCGCCCAGATCCGCGCGTAACGCGCGGCGCCGGTCTACCGCAGCAGCACGAGCACGACAATCCCCCACACCATCGTCAACAGGGTGACGGGTATGCCGACGCGGGCATACTCGACAAACCCGATCCGCACACCGCGGGCCTCGGCCCGCTCAGCGACGATGAGGTTCGCCATCGACCCGATGAGCAACAGGTTTCCGGCGAACGTCGAGCTCATCGCCACGATCCGCCACGTGAGGTCGGGGTTTGGCAGGGTCGGTACGGTGTTGCGCCACAGCAGTACGGCAGGAACGTTCGAGATGAGGTTCGACAGCACGAGCATGACTCCGCTCACCGCCGTCGCGCCGCTCCACGCCGAGCCGCCCTGCGCCAGGGCCACCGCCTGCGTATCGATGACGGCCACAGCGCCCGTCTGCTCCAACCCACGCATCACCACGAACAGCGACGCGAAGAAGAGTAGCAGCGCCCATTCGATGCGGTCGATGGCGTAGGCGGGGTCGCGCTGCGCGACGGCCACCATCAGGGCGCCGACGGTGATCGCGACGAGCGGCAGCGACCCGCCCGCCAGCCACGCCACGACGGCGACCGCGAACATCGCCAGACCCTTGGCCACGAGGGGCCGGTCGAGTGAGAGCGGCACCGTCGCCAACACTTCCCGGAAGGGCTCACGGAGATCGGCACGGAACGCCCAACGCAGATACCCGTAGGTGAGCGCGAGACCACCCAGAGCCACGGGCAACATCCGCAGCAGGAATCCGCCGAACGACGCGCCGCTCCAGATCCCGACGAGCATGTTCTGCGGGTTGCCGGTGATCGAGAGGACAGAGCCCACATTCGCGCCCATCGCGAGACCGATGAGATAGGGCGTGGGGCGCACGCGCAGCGGTCCCAGCGCCGCCAGGAGCACCGGCGTCACCATCAGGCAAATCGTGTCGTTCACGAAGAACGCCGACAGCAGACCTCCGCCGACGACCACGCCGAGCAAGAGACGGTCAGGCGTGCGCGCGCGGCGCAGCAACCACTCGGCTGCCCACTCGAAGAAGCCGCCGACCTCGAGGTACCCGACGACGAGCATCAGGCCGAGGAGGAACACGAGGACGTCGAAGTCGATCGCGGCGTACGCCTGCGGCAACGTCAAGACACCGAACCCGACCATGGCGACCGCGCCGAGCAGGCTCGCGGCGGGACGGTTGAGATGAACGAAGGGAAGACGCTGCACGGCGATAAGCACGTACGTCGCCGCAAAGATGATCAGCCCGGCGGTCATATCTCCCAGTTGGAGAACAGCACGCCGCTCGTCGGGTGGCGTTCCGGGTAGCCCTCGTAGCTCATCCGCAGGTCGGTCCAGCGCACGCGGTAGCCGCGCGCGATGAGCCGGCTGAACGCATCGCCGAACTTCGTCTGACAGCGCACCGCCACGCGACGGATCCCGGCCTTGGCCGCCGCCGCTTCGACACCGGCGATCGCGGCTTCGAACGCGCGGTCCGAGCGCGCCGCGAGCTTCAGCACGCGCACTTCGTCGCGCGCGCGCGTGTCGGCGAGTGGGGCGGAGTGCCACAGGGCCATCGCGTCGAGACCGTCCGCCCCGTCGACCAGAGACGTGTCCCCGAGTCCCAGCTCAGCGGTGAGGAGGATCTCCCGCGAGAAATCGCAGCCCGGCGCGAGCGCTCCTGAGAGATCTCGTGCCGCAGCGAGGGCGGCGTCCTTCGCCGCCGCGACCCGCTGCGAGAGCAGGGTCGGCGCCGGGTGGCCACGCGTCGCGATCTCGTTCGTGACGGTCACCGTGAGGTGGCCCGGGGCGAAGCCGAGCCGCGCGTAGAAGCCGATGTTCTCGGGCGTGCGCGGCATCGTCTCGAGGCCGAGGGTCGTCACGCCGCGGTCGATCAGCCAGTCGGTGGCGGTGCGGACGATCGTCTTCCCCACCCCGCTCCCCTGGCGGTCGGGCCGGACCGCAAGGGGACCCATCCATCCCTCGCTTCCGGAGCGGTGCGCGACGTTGAACGCAGCGACTTCGTCGTGCTCGTCGCGCCACACCATGGCGCCTTCACCGGCGCCGAGCAGCGCGTAGCGCCACACCAACGGGTTGAGCTGCGGGACGCGGACGCCGACGAGCCCGTCGCGGCGATACCGGTCGGTGAAGGCTTCCGCGAACACGCGATTGAGCCCCTCGATGTCGCGCTCCGTGGCGGGCTCGGGGCCCGCGACCCGGGTCTCAGGCAGCCACGCCCGCATCGGCGCTCCCTCCTCCCAGGGTCGCGGTGTCGTCGCGCACGACGCTCGCGCCGGCCGCCGGGTCGTAGGCGACGCGAATCACGCGGTCCAGCCCGTCGCGCACCTGCTCGATGTGCGTGATCAGGATGACCTGCGGGAAGCGGTCGCCCAGCCGGCGTAGCAGGCCGAGCACGTGCTGGCGCCGCGTTTCATCGAGTGAGCCGAAGATTTCGTCGAGCACGAGGAGCGACAGCGGTTGCCCCGCGCGCTCGGCGATCATCTGCGAGATCGCGAGCCGCAGCACCAGGTTCGCGATGTCCTCCTCGCCGCCCGAGATCACCGGTTTCGGGATCCCGTCGTCGAGCACGACGACGCGGTAATCGTCGTCCAGGTCGACCTCGTCGTAGCGGCCATCGGTCAGGTCGGCGAGGAATGCGGACGCCAGCTCGCCGATCTCGGGCCGCATGGCGGCATTCAGGTCGGCGCGCAGGTCCGAGAACGCGCGGTCCAGCTCGTGGTGCAACCGCAGCTCCGCCTTCCGCTCGGCGATGGTCCGCTCGCGCGCCGCGCGCTCGCCTTCGCGGCGCTCCGTCTCGCGGACCGCGCCTTCGGCCCCGGCCAGCTCGCCGCGCGTCTCGGCGACCGACAGCTCCGCGGCGCGGAGCGCGTGCGTCGTCCGATCGTGGCGCTCGCGCGCCGTCTTGAACTTGGCTTCCGAGAACCCCTCGGCCTTGACGGCGTCGGCGAGCTGGCGCGCCAACGCTTCGCGCGTCGAGAGGGCCCGCTCCGCCAGCTCCGCTTCCTTGACGAGCACCTCGGCGCGCTCGGCGCGCGCCGTCAGGGTCGCCGCTTGCAGGGCTACAGGCTCGAGCCGCGTCAGCTCCGTCCGCACGGCATCGTGGCGCTGCGCGTCGTAGCCGCTGGGCCGCGCGGCGACGCGCCGTTCCAGCTCTTCCGCCCGCCGCACAACGGCCACGCGCTCCTTGCCGAGCCGCCCGCCCTCCGCCACCTGGGCGCGGAGCGTACCCTCGCGCTCGCTCGCGCGGCGGCTCTCTTCGCGCAGCGCGTCGCGCGCCGTCTCCGCCTGCGTCACGGCCTCGGGCGGCACGGCGAGCTGCTCGAGACGCTGGCGGAAGTAGGTGCCGTCGTCCACGATCGACTGGACCTGCCGGTCCAGCACGCCGAGCACCGCGGCGTGCTCCGCGCCGAGCGGCCGGCGGCACGTGGGACACTCGCCTTCGGGACCGAGGCGCTGGATCTTGTCGCGCTGCTCTTTGACCTCGTCGTACTGCTTGAGGAGCTCTTCGCGTCGGGTGGAGGCGTATCCCTTGTCCCGGACCCACGTGGCCTGCTGCTCCTCGGCGGCGCGCTCGGCGACCTCGAGGCGCTCCGCGAGCCCGCGCGTTTCCTCCTCAGACCGTGCCAGGGCCGTGACCGCGTCGGACAGCTCGGCGATGCGGCGGTCGAGCGCACTGAGCGCGCGCGCCAGCTCCGTCAGCTTCGCCTGATCCTCCCGCCGCGCCGCGTCCTCCTGATGCAGACGGTCGAGCTCGGCCAGCTCGGCCTTGAGCCGCGTGATCGGCGCGACTTCGGCCTCGAGCTTGCGCAGCTCCTCCCGCGCCGAGAGGGCCTCGGCCAGCTCCTTGTCGAGTCGCTGGAACTCCTGACGCTGCGCCACCACCCCCGACTCCGCCACGCGCTGATCGCCCTCGAGCGAGAGCGTGCGCTCGCGCCGCGTCACCCACGCCTGCCAGCGCGGTTCTTCCTCCGCGAGCACATCCTGCGCCTTCTTGCGGACGGTCTCGGCATCGGTCGCCGCGCGCCGCGCCCCCGTGAGTCGCTTCTCCGCTTCGCGCCGCTCCTTCTGCAGCTCGCTGCGGGGCGGCAGCCCGGTTTCGAGCCCGTCCACTTCGTGGCTCAACGCACTGCGGCGCTCGCGCACGCGCTCCTGGGCCAGACGCAGCCGCTCGTAGCCGAGCACGCGAGACAGAAACGCGGCGCGCTCGGGGCGGCTCGCGTTGGCGAGCACGCCGAGCTCCTTCTGGCCCGTGAAATACGTGTTGAAGAACTCCTCGTGGGTCATGCCGAGGACGCGCTGCAACTTGGCCGTCACTTCGCGGATCGAATTCGCGACGATCGTCCCGTCCTGATGCAGCTCGGCATCGTTCAACCCGCGCTCGACCTTGTACTCGTGACTGCCGAGCCCGAATTCGAGCTCGACGCGCACGGACGTGCGCGCTTTGGCGCGCAGATTCCGAATCGACTCCTTGTCGCCCCGCGCCGCGGCGTTGCCGTAGATCGCCCACGCCAGCCCCTCGAGCAGCGAGGTCTTGCCCGAGCCGTTCGGCCCGATGATCCCGGTGATGCCGTCGCCAAACACGATCTCGGTGTCGGCGTGCTGCCGGAAATTGACGAGGCGGAGCCGGTGCAGCTTCACGGCCGCTCCTCCCCGCCGGCGGCCTCGACGTACTCGACGCCCAAGCGCACGAACGTCGGGCGGTCGAGCTCGGCGTCGAGTGGCCGGCGGCCGAGGAACTCCCGCACGGTCTCGGGGAGCGGTTGGCGCCGCTGTGGCGACGCGAGTCCCGGCACGCGGTGCTCCTCGGGACGGCGCACGTCGAGCTGGAAGTTGAGCGCGCGCGCCTTGTAGCCGCGCAGCGCCGCGTGATCGAGGTCGCGCGCCGTGGCCCGAGCCACGTTCCAGATCACCAGACGGACGACCTGGTCGTCGATGGACGGTTTGGCCGCCCCGATGACGCGGGCGATCTCGTCGTCCAGCTCCTTCGCCGTGCGTCCGGCCCCTTCGATCGGCGGCAGCTCCATGAAGCGTCGCGGCGGGGCGATGGGTCTCGGTTCGACGCGGGCGCCGGGCAAATGCACGAGGAGATAGCTCTTCCCCGCGCGACCGTGCTCGCGCTCATCCTGCAGCTGGCCCCACGGATTGGGGCTCAGATAGTCGAGGCTCCCTGCGTACCAGACGTTGGGCTCCACCTGGTGCGCCACGTGATAATGCCCGAGCGCCACGTAGTCCCACTGGGCGGGCGCGATCTCGTCGCGCGCGAGCAAGGCACCGCCGTAGTCCTTGGTGCCGCGCTGCTCGCCGAGGCCGGGCCACTCGCCGTGCGTGACCAGCACGTTCAGCGCCGCGCCCGCCTCGGGCCGCAGGGCGGGCCGATCGGCCTGGGCCAACGCCTGGTGCGGCACCGCCAGCACGGCGCAATCGAGTTTCGGAAAGACGATGCGCCGCGGCTTGTCCACCGCGACCTCCACGCCGAGCGCCTCGTACAAGCGGAGGATCGTCCCCGTCTCGAGGGAGCGCGGCGTATCGTGGTCGCCGGCGACCACGATGACCGGCGCATCGGGCAGGCCCGACCGCACCCGCTGCATCTGCTGGAAGAAGAAGAGAATCGCCGGATTCGTGGGCCGGACCGAATGGAAGATGTCCCCCGCGAGCACGATCAGATCGGGACGCTGCTCGAGCAGGTCGTCGACGGCGCGACGGAACGCCTCGGCGACGTCCGCCTCGCGTTGATTCCCGCCGCGGGACGTCTGCCGGTCGAACTGGCGGAAGCCCAGGTGCAGGTCGGCGAGGTGCGCGAGCTTCACGGTCAGTACGGCTCGTCGGAAATCGGGTTCAGGGGCGGGACCACCTGGCGCTCGCGTGGCGCGTCGGAGGCGACGCGGCCCCCCAGCATCTTCCGGAAATACGCGAGCACATCTTCCGGGCGCTTCTGGCGCACGGCGGCGAGGGCGCGGCGCACATCTTCTTCGGTGCGATCCGCGATCAGGTCCTTCACCTGATTCGGCCGAATGCGCCGGTCCATGTGTACCAGTTGCCGCGCCACCGCATCCTCGAACGGGAGATCGACCGTAGCGGGAAAGCGCCCCATCCCGTCCCGGCCGCGCAGCACCGGCGGCTTCGGGAAGCGCACAAACATCGGCTGCGTGAAGTGCGGGTGCCGCACCATCAGCTCGCCCACCGGGAGCGTCGCCAGCTTGATCTTCGTGGCCGGCGACAGCACCTGGTAGCCGGGGGTCGCCAGCTCATCCATGTCCATGCGGCCGAACACCTGCGTCCCCGCGTTGCCGACGACGCGGCGGTGCACCTGGGAGCGGAACTGCTCCGCGCTGAACAGCACCAGCCCGAGGTAACGGCCGCGCTCGGAAATGTCGAGCAGCATCTTCTTCACGTAGGTCTCGGGACCGTCGCCCGGGGCGTACTTGTTCAGCTCGTCGACGAAGACCACGACGGCGTCGACGCCCAGGTCACGACGCTCCAGGTGCTCGCGCAGCTTCGAGACGGCGCGCGCGAACACGAGATCCTGGCCGAGGGGATCGACGTTCGCCACGTCGATGACGTATACGGCGCGATCCTCGAAGGCGCCCCACGGCAAATCGCTCGAGGGACCGTCGTCGGTGACGAGCCCCTTGCAGCGCGTCGAGATGTTGGAGAGCCGGTTCCTCACCTTGCGCATCGTCGCGATGTGATGCGTGCGCCAGGTGTCGCTGCGGCCGCTCATCTCCAGGCCGTCGAACACCAGACGGAAGAAGCGGTCCAGGTCGGCGAAGGTCCCGACCTGATGCGAGTTGCCGAAGCCGTCCTCAAACGAGCGCCCCAGAACGCGATCGCGCAGATAGTCGATGAACGCGTCGGCCTTCGCGTCGATATCGTCGCGGTTGAGGAGCACCTCGGCAAAGTCGACGACCTCCTGCAGGCCCCACGTCAGCGGTGTGACGTCGTCCACCAGCTCGGGATGCGTGCGCAGCGTGTTGAGATTCACACCGTCGGCTTTGAGCGGCGCGAAATAGTGGACGCGCTCGAACGGCGCCGCCGGTACGTCGAGCAGCTCGTAGCGGCGCCGGTCCTCGTCGCTCAAATCGCCGGGCTGATCGAGGAAGCAGAGGTCGGGGCCCTTCACGTTGAAGCAGACGGCGGCGACCTTGCCCTTGTGGGCCGGGAAATGCCGGAACACCGACGCGAGCAGGAACTCGACGGCGCTCGTCTTGGTCGCCAGGCCCGACACGCCCGAGATGTTCAGGTGCGCCGCCTCGGGGCCGAGCAGGAAGTCGGCGTCGAGGTAGACGGGCGCCTCGAGGCCGCCCGACGTGTAGAGCCCGATTGGAATCGCGGTCGGCGTCGCGGAGTGGAGGTAGGCGTCCATGCGGAGCGCCTGGGCGACGTCGGTGTCGCTGGCGACGAAGACCTGGCCGAGGGGCACCGGCTGGAGCGGCTCTTCGGGAATCTGGCGCAGCACCGCCGCAGTCCAGTAGCGGATCTCCTGGCGCACCGTCGGTGACTCGGCGGCTCGTGCCGGGTCGCCTTCGGCACCGATCACGTCGTGGAGCGGCGTCGCGAGATCGGAGTAAGCGAAGCCATCGGTCACGACGCCGTACACCACACGCTCGCCTTCCGCGACGCGCACGATCGCCCCGATGCCAATCGGGGACTCGTTCGCGGTCCAGAAATGGAATTGGTGCGGCGTCGAGGGCTTCAGCTCGGTGGCGACGACACGCCCAATCGCCACGGGCTCGGGACGGGCGATCACGTGCCCGTCCTTGGCAGGCGGGAAACGCGGGACACGGCGAAATCCCTGGGCGCGCGGGCTTTCAGGTAGGTCTCCACATCATGTATAGGATATAACAGGCGATCCCAGCGCGTGTCCGGCGTGGCGAGGGGCGCGCGTTCGGCCAGGAGCCACCCGCTCGTGGCCGTCGCGGCCGCGATCGTCGCCGCGTCGGCGCGCGCCTCGATGCGGACGAGACCGTAGAGCAGATCGTTGCCTTCCCACGGCCAGAGCCGCAGGTACCACGAGTACACCTCGTTGCGCGCGTGACCGCCGCGGGCGCGAAACACGCTGGTGCGGTGGTCGGCCGGAACGGTGAGCGCCCGCTCCAGGTCAGCCCCCGAAAAGAACTGCGCGCCGTGGCTCTTGATCACACCCAGGGCGCGGGGATGACCCGCCAGCTTTCCCGAGACGGAGAGCAGACCGTCGACCACCAACCATTCCTTCTGGCCCAGGCCAGCCAGACAGCGCTCGGCGAGGTCGCGCTCGAGAGCCGCTCGCGCGCTATCCACGGCACGGCGCGCCAACTCCAGCAGACGCCCCGGTTGCGTACCTTGTTCGGTCGTGATTTCCACGACGTCGGCGCAGTGCTCTTCCAGGGCGCGCCGGCGCTCGGGGGCGAGCCCGGCGAGCGGAGCGATGGCGAACTCTCTCGACGACTCGAACGCCGTACGGAGCCGGCGGTCAGGTCCCCGACGCCGCACCGCGGCCGCCACGTAGGCGCGCACGACGGGCAAGACGCCGTCGTAGCCCACGACCTTCCACTGCTCTATTCCGTCGAGGAAACAGGCGGGGGGAGACAGAGTAGGAGCGATGGCGTGCACCGCCACCGCGTCACCCTCGACCAGATCGGCGCCGGGCTCGGCGCCGTCGTCGGCGTCGGTTCGCCCCATGCTGGCGGGCGGCACATATGCCGCGGGAACGGCCCCCGCGCGCACCAGGGCATCCCACCAGGTCATTCCGCCACCTTCAGGCCGACCAGCAGCCCGTCGCGCACGGGCACAATAGTAGAAACGAGGCGGGGATCCGCGGCGGCCAGACGGTTGAACTCGCGGACACCGCGGGCGCCGGGCGACTGGTCACTCTCATCCACGGCGGCGCCGTGAAAGAAGGAATTGTCGCACAGCAGCAAGCCGCCGCGGCGCAGCAGCCGCATGCTCCAGTCGAAGTACTGAGGCAGCGGCTCCTTGTCCGCGTCGACGAACACGGCATCGAAACCGGGACGGAGCGTGGGGAGAACCTCGAGGGCAGCGCCTTCGATCAAGTGCACCCGGGCCGTCAGGCCCGTCTCACTAAAGGCGCGTCGCGCCAGCGCCGCGTGCCGCGGGTCTTTTTCGATCGTCGTGAGCCGGCCGTGCGACGGCAGCGCCCGCGCCAGCCACACGCCGCTGTACCCGCCCAATGAACCGATCTCCAGGACGGTCGTGGCCTCGACGGCCAGGAGCAGTAGGTGCAGCAGCTTTCCTTCATCGGGCGAGATGTTGATGGGCGGGAGGTTCTCTGCGGCGTGACGGGCGCGGATGGCGGCGAGCGGCGGATCTTCGACGGCGAACAACTCCGTAACGTAGCGGTCGAGCCGCTCGTCGGCGGTCAGGCGGTCGCCTCGACGTTCGGGAACGGAGGGACGTCGAGCAGCCAGATGCCGGAGAGACGCGACTGCTTATCGACTTCCACGAGCAGGTGATCGCCGACGCGCACGACCGTCGCGCCGCGCGTGCGCCCGACGCGGATGTGAAACAGCGTGTCGGTTTCGTTCTTCTCGACCGTGATGGCTGTATCCACTTCGACGGCGGCGACACCCGGCTGCGACTTGCGCGTCGGGAACGTCACGTGCCCGTCCTTCGTGGGCTCCGGGGCCGCGAGCTTCGCGACGGTCTTCACGTCGTCGGGCCACGTCACCACGTCGACGCCGCGCAACGCGCCGCCCGCGACGTCGATCACCACGAACGAGCCGTCGGCCCCTTCGAGATCGACGGTGCCGTTCATTCCGTTCCCTTTCGGGACGCCTTTGCATGCGACGGTGAGAATGTCGGTCTCGGCGTCCCAGCGGTAGCTCACTTTAGGAAGCTTGCCGTCGAGCGATTCGATGCGGGTTTCGAATTGCATAGCGAGGGCGTAATATAGCAGGACCATGAAACGACGCGAGTTCTTTGGGTCGATGGCTGGCGCGGCTGCGCTCTACGGCGCGGCGCGCGTCACACCACACTCCACACGCCCCACGTTTAGCGCGCAAGCACCTGGCCTCGGTCCGGAAGTCTTCAACCGCCGCCTCGAGCGCGTTCAACAAGAGCTCAACACGCAGAAGCTCGACCTCCTCGTCGTCGAGCCGAGCACCAACTTCCAGTATTTCGCCGGCTACAACCCGGGACGCAGCGAGCGCCTGATCCTGCTGATGATCCCCGTCACCGGCAAACCCGTCGTTGTGTGTCCGTCATTTGAAGTCGAACGCTTGAAGCGCAACAGCGTGATCGACGACGTGCGCGGCTGGGAGGAGCAGGAGGATCCGTGGCGCGTCGTGCGCGCCGCCGGCCAGCAGCTCAAACCGGCGCACCGCGGGGGCATTTGCGCCGTCGAGCCGAGCACGTCGTACCTGAGTTCCCTGCGTCTCTCGAGTGCCATGGGGAGTTGGAAGTTCGTGAACGGCGCCCCCGTCACCGAGCGCCTGCGCATCGTGAAGGGACCCGAGGAGATCGCCATGATCCGCCGTGCGATCGAGGCGACCGAGGCCTCCATCGCCGCGACATTCGCGCAGCTCGCCGTCGGGATCACGGAGCGCGTCGTGGCGGAAGTCCTGTCGCGCGAGATGGCCACCCGCGGCTCCCCGGGGGGCGGGTTGGTGCAGTTCGGAGCGTCGAGTGCGTTGCCCCACGGCGGCCCGTCGGCC
>Ga0134079_10000464_pt1 | contig 10734 bp, 4 predicted proteins | sample 15_taG_2_FD_119770 | JGI IMG/M metagenome (GOLD analysis project Ga0134079, IMG submission 119770) | Grasslands soil microbial communities from the Angelo Coastal Reserve, California, USA - 15_D_Rain_40cm_2_09182015 | ecosystem: Environmental > Terrestrial > Soil > Grasslands ...
TCCACAGAGCGCGTCGACACCCGTGTGGCCGCGCTCCTCACCACTAACCACGTGGACCCCTGGCCGGCGCCGAGCGGCAACCCCTGTCCGACGATTTCATCGGACAAGCGCGTCGGCGACGGCACATATGGGCCCCCGAACAACGACAACTTCGACGCGGTCGCGATCGCTCCGGCCGACGCTGGTGCAGGCACGGACTACGCCTGCGCGGGCGTCGCCATCTTCCCGGCGGCGCGTGGCTCATATCACCAGAGCAACCTGCAGCACGTCCGCTATCACCAGCTCGCCAGTCGCGGGGAAGACCTGCCGGCTGACGATGGTACGGGACAGGACCCGATGTACACGCCGCAGATGAACGACCTGCTCTGGGCCGAGGGTCTGGTCCGGAGCGGTGGCGATCTGGCCCTCGCCGCGGCGAAGATCGACAACTCACACGTGACGCGTGGTGGACTCCCCTCCACTGTAGGCCTGGGGGCGCCAGAGTTGATCACGGCGATACAGTACGAGCAGGAGATCGAGTTCATGGGTCAGGGCGTCGATCCCTTCTTTAACCGTCGCCGCTCGGGATACAACGCGCCGGCGGCGGGGGGTCGGCCAGCATACGTGGACGGCCTGATCACCAACACGCCCCGGCACATGCCCGTGCCCGCAAAGGAGCTCGACATTCTGCTCCGCGCGGTCTACACGTTTGGCGGGCCGAGCTCTCCCGATATGTCGGCCGCGGTCGAGGGCGGGGTGAAGCGGGAGACCGTGGAGCAGCGCTTCCGCGCACTGGAGAACGCGCGGCCGGGCTACCTCACTCGCTTCCTTCCGAGCGACATGCGGTTCTAAGCTGATCTGATGTGAGCTGGAAGAAGGGGCGGGAGCGATCCCGCCCCTTCTATTTTTGTGGACGAATCGTGATCTCGCGCTGCCCGACGGTCAGAGGCAGCACCTGCTCGCGCCCGCCCGGCCAGCGGATCCACAGCGCAGTCGGCTTCCGGGTGTGGCCGAGGACCTGCACGCCGCCATTTTGCGACCAATACCCCGATCCCGCCTGGATCTCCCGCACCGGCCCGGCGGTGTCGCCATAGTGGAGCTGCAGCTGCGTCCCGATCCCGGTCGGATTGCCGGGCGGGCCGACGACGCGCACGCGCAGTCCCGGCGTCGCGCCGACATTGTGAAAGAGCTTTGTCGCCGCGCCGTTCTCACTCACCACGAGATCCAGGCGCCCATCGCCGTCGTAGTCGGCGTACGCGGCGCCACGCTGCTCGCCGTAGACGATCAGGCCGGAATGCTCGCCGTCAACCGGTTGCAAGCCGCCGGCGCCGTCCCCGCGCAGCAGCAGGCTTCGGCCGGCGTCAAAGCGAGGTGTCGGCACGGCCGTCGCGAAAAAGTTCTGGCTGAGAAACACGTCTTCGTTGCCGTCGCCGTCGAAATCGGCCACGCCTGCATAGAACGCAGGCGCGAACTGCGCGTCGGGCGGCAGGACACGCGCCTCGAAATGATCGCCGCGATTCAGAAACGCCATGTTGTCCAGCGTGGTCGCGGTCAGTACGGCCTCGGCATGACGCGAACCGATGACTCGATCGATCGTGGCATCGGCATAGGCCGTGAAGCCTGGGATCCGCCGCGGGAGTGCAGGGAAGGCCGCAACGAGCCGGTCGAACGACTCCACCGGGGCGATTCCCTTCAATCGTGGATCGCGGCGCGCCAGCAGGAACTCCGGCCGTCCGCTGCCGCTGAAGAAGCCCCAGTACAGATACAGCGGGTCGTCCGGACCCGCGGAATAGTCGGTATTCCGGCCCCAGCTCGTCGCCACGATGTCCAACCGGCCGTCGTTATCGAGATCGCCCGTGGCGATTCCATTCCACCGGCTCGTGACACCGGAAAGACCTGGAAATACAGAGGCGGTAAATCGCCCGTGATTATTGATGAATACGCGGATCTCATTCCATTCGATCGCGAGCACGAGATCGGGCCAGCCGTCGCCGTTCAAGTCCGTGAACTCCGCGGCGGAGACCAGCCCCACGTCCCCGAGGAGCCGGTCGTTGACGCTGTCGGGTACGAACGATCCGTTTACGGATCTGTACAATCGTGACGACGCCGGCACCGGGTACCCGCCGGGAATGACACGACCGCCGACAAACAGGTCCAGGGCTCCATTACCATCGTAGTCGGCAAGTGCCAACGGTCCCGTACTGGCCCGATCGCCGGGGATGACCGATATAGCCTTGCTGTTTTTCGCCGAGTACAGGACAACGCTCGGCGTACTCCGCACCGCGTCCGCCGAGAGCTGCTCGTAACTCGAGACGCCGGCCAAAATGCCAAGCGGTGAGCTCAGAACAGTTGTGAGATCACCGACGGCCGGAGGATACTTGATTGAGGCTGCCTGCAGTCTCGAACCGAGATTCTTGAACCACGTCAACGTTCCCGTCCGTCCTGTTCCAACGACCAGGTCCTCTAATCCGTCGCCATCGATGTCGGCCCATGCCACCCCGGGTCCGAGCTGCGATAACGCGCCTGGGAGCAACGGCTGCCGCGCATAGTCGTTGAACAACGGCTCGACATGCTCGTGCCCGCCCAGTTGACTCGATACATCTTTGAAAAGCGGAAGAACTGCAACGTGCGATGTGAGGCGCGCGGCATTGGCTGTCGAAGATTCGATGACCTCGTACTCGCGATTCGGCAGCGCGCTATCAATCACGCTGCGCGCTCCATCCCGCCAGTCCACTTCGATCCGCACGTGTGCCGCTGCGCCCGTCGCGAAGGTCAGACTCGCGGCCGAGCTCGAGAGATACGATCCACCAGCGATGATTTCGCGCTCCTGGATCGGTAGATGCGCACTCGGTAGGGGCGCATGATGCTGCGCCCCTACATCGATTACTGTCACCCTACTTCCAATGCCCGCCGTGTTCGGAGCCTTCCCGCGCAATCGCACTTCAACTCTCGGCGCGGTGGCATCGTTGCGCAGGACGGCGGCCGGGCTGCCAAGGCGATTGATCACGACGTCGAGATCGCCGTCGCCGTCGAGATCGGCGAGTGCCATGCCGTGCGAGATGTCCGGGCCGAGGTCGAAGCGCCAGCGCGTGCTCGCGTCTTCGAAGGTGAGATCGCCGCGGTTTCGGAACGCCATGTTGGGGAGCTTGAGCGGTGGGTAGTCGAACAGCATGCGCCGCCAGTCAAACCCGCTTCCGCCCGCCGCCCCACTGCTCATGAGGTTCCGCAGCCGATACTGTGTATCGCCGTCCATGATGTCGCTGACGTGCCCGGTGCCGACCAGGATGTCTTCCCACCCATCCAGATCGACATCGAGAAACTCGGTCGACCACGTCCACCCCGACGCCCCGAGCCCCGCGTAGCGGGCAATTTCCGCGAAGGTTCCGTCGCCACGGTTGAGCTGGAGGGTGTTTCGTTGCATCTGCGGCCGATCGCTTCCCGTGCCGGGCTGTTTGAGGACAGCGGTGTGCGTCGGGATCTCGGTCTTGAGCCGTTTCGTGTCTCGACTCAGCATGTCGACTTCAAAGAGATCCGGAGCACCGTCCCGATTGACGTCTCCAACGGCGATCGCCATCCCGGAGTTGCTCGTCGCGCGCACGGCGTACCAGGGCGCCAACCCGAAGTGGCCCCGCCCGTCGTTGACCCAGTACTGATCGGGGTCTTCGAAGTCGTTGGCGACGTAGAGGTCGGGCGCGCCGTCATTGTTGAGATCGACGAACATCGCGGCCAGGCCGAAATATTCAGGCTCGTCGGTGAGTTGCTTGCCGGCCTCGTCGACGAAGCGCGGATTGTGCCCGAGGGGCTCGCGCGTGAAGTGTCCCGCTCCGTCGTTCATGTAGAAGAAGTCCGGATCGGCGCGCTGCTCGAGGCTGATGCCGCCGAGGTCGGGGCGGTCCGCCAGCCGGTAGTCGCGGCGGTACGGCTCGCGGACTTCATACTGATTGGGACCGAGCTGGCGGGTGACCTGACCGAACGAGCGCTCCTGCGGGGACATCCGGTCGAGCGTCGTGTAGGCCTTGTTGTTGGCGATGTAGACATCCAGGTCGCCGTCCCCGTCCACGTCTGCCACGGCGATCGTCATACTCCCGGCGGTATCGGGCAGAGCCCGCTCGGTGAAATGTCCCTTGCCGTCATTGATAAAGACCGCGTTGCCTTTGCCGAGCGAGACCAGAATCAGGTCCTGATCGCCGTCGCCGTCGAGATCGGCAAATGCGCAGCCTGTCGACTGACGGCCCCCACTCGGTCCGGCGACACCGGCACTCGCGGTGCTGTCGGCGAACCGCCAGCCGCCCAGGTTGCGATAGAGGGCGTTCGCCCCTGCGGTGCGCGCGAGAAAGACGTCGGGCAGGCCGTCGCCATCGACGTCGGCGAGACACACGCCGGCGCCTTGCGCGATCTGGCGATTGTGGACCAGCGCGGAGTCGCTGACGGTGTTCGTGAATGCGATACCGGTGTGCGTGAGCTGTGTGAACCCCGGCGTGAGCTTTCCTGCTGCTGCAAGATCGCGCCAGCGGTATCCAGCGACTTCGTGCCAGGGTGCCGGAGGAGGGGAAGGAGACCGACACGCGACAACCAGCGCGAGCAGAACGATCCGCTTCAACCGTCTACGAGCCCCGACACGAGCGCCGTCGTTCGCTCGGACGCGCCGCGCCCTTCCTGCACCATTTGCATGGCCGCTGTTCCGGCGTTGCGACGCGCGGCCGGATCGTGATGCCATACCAGCCACTGCGAGTGCAGCGGATGACGGGCGTCGGCGGGTAGCGCGACGCCGCCTGCCTTTTCGAGCAACAGGGCCGCGTCGCGGCTCATGCGCCAATGCGGTCCAAAGATGATCGGCACGCCGAAGACTGCCGGCTCGAGCACCGAGTGCAGCCCGGCCCGATGGAAGCCGCCGCCCACGAATGCCGTGTCCCCCAGCGCATACAGATCGGCGAGAATGCCGACGCGATCGACAACGATGACGGGGCCGGGCTTTGCATGCTCGAGCTGGGACAGACGGACGGGGCGGGGGAGCTTCAGATGCCTCAAGCGGTCGGCGATGCCGGCGAGGTGGTCGGGATTGGGCTCGTGCGGCGCGAGCAGCAGTCGCGCGGTGGGCAGTTGGTGCAACAAGTCGGCGAAGGCGGGCAGCAACACGGCCTCGTCGGACGGCCACGTCGATCCCGCGACGATCGTAAAGGTGTCCGGCGGTGCGATGGCCAGCCGCGCCAGGGGCTCGCGCGTCTTGTCGAGCCGCTCCGCGCGTTCCGCGACGCTGTCGTAGCGGGTATCGCCGGTGACCGCGATGACGTCGGCGCGCGCGCCCAGCAGCTCGAGTCGTTCGCCATCGTCCTCGCTGATCGTGCCCACGCGATCCAGCGCGCGGTAGGCCGGCGCCGCCCACTGCCGCGTCGGCCAGCGCAGCCGCGAGCTGTGCGGCGCCACGGTCGCCGAGATGAGCCCGAGTTTGACGCCGCGACGTGCCGCCGCGAGCGTGAGCTCGGGCCAGACGTCGAGTTTACTGAACACGAGCGCGGTCGGCTGCAATGCGTCGAGCACAGCCGAGACTTCGGACGGGCGGTCGAGCGGGAGATAGTCGGCGATGTCGACCGGCAAGTTCCGGGCGAGCCGCTCCGCCGACGGCGAGAAAAATGTGAACGCGAGCTGCCAGTCCGGATGCTCGGCGCGCAGTGTCTCGAGCACGGGCTTTGCCTGCAAGCCTTCGCCGACCGAGGGCGCATGCATCCACACGAGCGGCCGCTTGGTGTCGCGCCGCGCGGCGGCCCACGCCGCAAGACGGGCGGCCAATCCGCGCCGCCCGTCGAGTCCTCGCGCCACCTTCTTGTCGAAGCGGGCGAAGAGGGGAGCTGCGCGCGTCGCCACATGCACCGAAAGCCGGTAGAGCAGCGAAGGCTTAATCACGGGTTGGAGCGCGTGCGCACTGCGTAGATCGAATCGAGCACCTGCCGCATGGGATCGGGCGTGTAGGGCGCGCCCTCGAGCAAACCGCCTTCGATATAAAAGGAAGGAGTGGCGTGCGCGCCCGAGCGCAGGGCGCGCTGGGCATCCGCTTCCACTTCCTTTCGGGCCGTGCCCTCGGCGATACAGGCGCGGAGCTTCGCCCGATCCACGCCGACGTGCTGGGCGATGGCGACGAGCGTGGGGCCGGGATCGGGCAGTTTGGCCCACGTGTCTTGTTGCGCGTACAGCGCGTCGTGCGTCTGCCAGAACTTGCCCTGCCGGGCCGCGCACATGGCGACCTCCGCCGCCGCCACCGCATTGGGATGCAGGCTGGTGAGGGGCAGATTGATGAACACCCAGCGGACCTTGCCGGTCGCCACGTATTCGCGCTCGAGGGTGGGCAGCACGGTGGCGGTGAACATCCGGCAGGCGGGGCACTGAAAATCGGCCATTTCGTAGACGGTCACCGGCGCGCCCCGAGCCCCTTTGGAGCGGGCCGCGAGCGGATCGTCCGGCTGCCGGTTTTGCGCGCTCCCCACAATGGGGAAGAGCAGCGCGGCGGCGAGACAGAGGCGAGTGAACGGAATGCTGCTCAGGGCTATGCCTGGCATGAGCGCGACCCATGCGACCGGTGAATAGGTGGTAGAGCGGCTCGGGCGGTATGCAACCTTCACAAAAGGGCCTGGCAATCCCGCCGGAGCATGGGACCGAAGGTAGGCACCCGTCGAACCGTCGGGCAAGGGCGTAGGGCTTCCCTTGCGAGCCTCGCGACCTGACTTCACTATATGGAGGGACGTTCGCCCAAGCCGTTGGGTGTCCCACTCGATTTCCCAAGCCCAGGAGGCGGCATGGATCAGATTTCCGTTCGCTGCGTTCTCCATTGTCAGCGCAACATCATCATTCCGGGTCGATGTAGTCGCTAGCGGCGGAGCCGTTCCGTCGCCCCGGCGTCGAACCGGCCGCGACTGTTCTTCTTCAACTCAACAGCGTGAGGATATCGACTATGCGACTGACTAGTGGTCGAGCCAGCCTGACTGCCGGGCTTGCCGCGGCTCTGCTCTTCGGAGGAGGAGCCGCCGCTACGCGACTGGCCGCGCAGCAAGCGCAACAGCAAGGCGGAATCAACGGGACGGTCACCGACCGTGTGAGCGGCGCACCGCTCGCGTCGGTACGCGTGAGCGTGCTGAATACCAATCGTTCCGCGTTTACCAACCAACAAGGGAAGTTCTTTCTTCAAGGCCTGCCGGTTGGAACCTATCAACTGCAGGCCTCGCTGATCGGCTACGGGGCCGCGACCGGTAGCGCCGCGGTAACGACGGGGCAGAATGCAACGGTCGATTTTGGGCTCAAGGCCGCGGCTGTCTCGCTCGACGTCGTCACCGTCGTGACGCCTGCGGGTGAGCAGCGGGCGCGCGAGGCCGGCACTGCCACGAGCAACATCGACATGCCGACGATCACCCAGAACCAGACCGTGACGACGTTCGCCGACGCAATGTCCGGCCGCGACGCCGGCGTGCAGGTGCTGCAGTCGGGCGGCACGGTTGGAACGGGCACCCGCATCCGCATCCGCGGTCAGACCAGCTTGTCGTTGTCCAACGAGCCTGTGTACTACGTGGACGGCGTGCGTGTCGAGTCTGGCGACAACTCGCTCTCCATTGGAACGGGCGGCCAGGCGCCGTCGCGCATCAACGACATCAATCCTGAAGACATTGCCAACGTCGAGGTTGTGAAAGGCCCCGCCGCTTCGACGCTGTATGGCACGCAGGCCGCGAACGGCGTCATCCGCATCACGACCAAGCACGGCGTCGCAGGACCGGCTCGCTGGCGCGTGTACGCGGAAGGCGGCGTGTTGAACGACAAGAATCAGTACCCGACCAACTTCATGAGCTGGGGTCACCGCGGTGCGACGACGGGCATCCAGTGCCGGCTGCTGTCATCGGTGGCGACGACGAATCCCTGCGTGATCGACAGCATGACGTCCTACAACGTGCTGATGGATCCGAAGCAGACGCCGATCGGCACGGGCTATCGCGGTCAGCTGGGCTTGCAGGTGCAGGGCGGCACCGATCAAGTGCAGTACTATCTGTCGGGCGATTACTCGGATGACCTGGGCATTTATCGCCTGTCGGACGTCGAATATCAGCGCCTGACGACGACCTTCGCGGGTTCGCCGCCGCCCTACGAGGTGTACCGGCCCAACGAACAGAAGCAGACCAGCCTGCGCTCCAACATTCACATTCTGCCGATGCCGCAGCTCGACATCACGGGCAACCTCGGTCTCGTGCAGAGCCGCGCGCGGCTGCCGCAGAACGACAACAACGTTACCGGCTTCTTGCCGAGTGGCCTGTTCGGTCGCGGCCAGGAAGGGTCGCCGAACATCTGGGGATTCTTCCTCCCCGGTGACGTCTTCCAGATCCTCACGCAGCAGGACATCAGCCGCGTGACGGGCAGCCTGGCGGGCAACTATCGCCCGACGACGTTCCTCACGGTCCGTGCGAACGTCGGCCTCGACTACACCGGCCGAAACGACATTCAATTCCAGGCGCGCGGCGAGGGCCCGAACTTCTCGAACTTCAAACAGGGCCGCCGCAGCGACAACCGCTTCACCATCTTCCACTACACGTCGGACCTGAGCGGCACGGCGCAATTCGAGCTGTCGCCCACGGTCAATTCGCGGACGTCGGTGGGGTTACAGTTCCTGAAAGACGACTTCTTCGGCGTCCTGGCGAACGGGCAGAACATGCCCCCGGGAGCGCATTCGATCACGAGCGGTGCGATCCGGACCGCCAGTGAGCAAACGACGCTCGCCGTGACCCTCGGCTACTATGCCGAGGAGCAGATCGGCTGGCGCGACCGCGTCTTCATCACCGGCGGCCTCCGTCACGACCGCAACAGCACCTTCGGCATCAAGACGCGATCGGTGAGCTATCCGAAGATTCAGGGATCATGGGTGATTTCGGACGAGGACTTCTATCCCCACAGCATGCCGGTCAGCAATCTGAAGCTCCGGTTCGCCTACGGCGCGTCCGGGCAGCAGCCGGGCAGCACGGATGCGCTGCTGTTCTATCTCGGCCAGACCGCCACCATCAACGGGAGCGATCAGCCGGGCATCGACCTGTCGGCGTTTGGCAACCCGAATCTGAAGCCCGAGTGGTCCTCCGAGGTCGAGCTCGGCTTCGACGCCGGGTTGTTCAAGGACGCGGCGCGCTTCGAGCTGACGTATTACAACAAGCGCACCAAGGATGCGTTGATCAGTCGCCGGCTGCCGCCGTCGCAGGGCATCAACCAGACGCGGTTCGAGAACATCGGTTCGGTGCAGAACCGCGGCATCGAGGCGCTGATCAGCGCGCGGCAGGACATCTCGCCGAAAGTGGGATGGGACGCGACGATCAGCATTGCCCGCAACACGAACAAGCTGCTCAAGCTCGGGGTCCCGCCGATCGTGAATGGCGAGATTCAGCAGCGCGAGGGCTATCCGTTGTTCGGCTTCTGGGACCGGCCGATCACGGGCTATACCGATGCCAACGGCAACGGCATCATCGAGGTCAACGAGGTTACGGTCGCGGATAGCGCGCTCTACCTGGGCTCGTCGATTCCGCGCACCATCGTCACCCTGAACGCGGGCTTCAACTTCCTGCGAAATCGCCTGCGGCTGTCGGGGCAGTTCGATTATCGTGGCGACTGGAAGGCGTACAACCTGACGGAGCGGTTCCGCTGCGTCGGCGCGGGGTTCAATTGCGAGGGCGTGAACGACCCCAATGCTCCGTTCGCGGAGCAGGCTCGCTCGGTGGCGGCGGGCAGCAGCGCACTCGGGTTCTCGCAGGCCGGCTACATCACGGACGGCACGTTCCTGCGGCTGCGCGAGGCCTCGCTGACCTATACCGCGCCGGACAACTGGGCGCGGACGGTTCATGCCCAGTCGATGCAGTTCTCCCTGACGGGCCGCAATCTGCTCAAGTGGACCAACTACGACGGGATCGACCCCGAGCTCAACGGCAACGGGCAATCCGACCTGCCGGATGACTTCCTCACCGCGCCTCCGATCCGCACGATGGCCGTGCGCGTATCGTTGGGCTTTTAGGAGGCGACCATGAGATACCACACTCGTTTCGGCCTCGTGCTCGCCGCGCTCGCCGTGTCGGCCTGCTCAGGCCTCCTGGACGTGAAGGATCCGGACATCATCAATCCCGGGGATATCCAAAACGCAGACGGTGCCATCGCGGCTTACAATGGCGGCATCGGCGACTTCGCGTTCGCCAATGACGGTGACAACGGCGGCACGGAGGGGCAAATCCTCGTGTCCGGCGTGATGTCAGATGAGTACATCGACGTGGAGACGTTCCCGACGCGGATTGAATACGATTCGCGCGCCATCAACGAGCGGAACGGCACGTTGACAACCGTCTTCTTCAACCTGGCCAAGGCACGGGTCGCGGTGGAGGGCGCCGCAACGGCGCTCGAGACCTATGTGCCGACGGACACGGCGCGCATCGGCGAAATGCTGGCGCTCGCCGGCTACACGTACGTGTATTTCGCCGAGAACTACTGCTCGGGGGTTCCGTTCAGTGAGCGGTTGGACAACGGCGATATCCAGTACGGGAGCCCGCTGACCACGGCACAAATCCTGGACCTCGCCGTGGCGCGGTTCGACTCGGCGCTGGGATATACGCAAACGGCGTCGGTCGTCCGTCTGGCCAGCGTTGGGAAGGGCCGCGCGCTGCTCGACAAAGGCGACTTTGTGGGTGCCAATGCCGCCGTCGCCGCGGTCACGCCGGGGCAATACCAGACGACGCATTCGCTGTCGAGCGGCCGTCA
>Ga0134079_10000465_pt1 | contig 10732 bp, 8 predicted proteins | sample 15_taG_2_FD_119770 | JGI IMG/M metagenome (GOLD analysis project Ga0134079, IMG submission 119770) | Grasslands soil microbial communities from the Angelo Coastal Reserve, California, USA - 15_D_Rain_40cm_2_09182015 | ecosystem: Environmental > Terrestrial > Soil > Grasslands ...
CGTAGCAATCTCGCGGTGGGTGACGCCCGCGCTGGCGAGGCGTGCGATCGCCGCCGCGACGCTGCCCTCCTGCGGCTCCTTGGCGCCGCGCAGGTAGTCGCGTCGCCTGCGAATGCGGTGGATGCGCTCGGCGAGGTTGACGACCTCGAAGTACGTCGCGAACGCGCGGACCAGGGTTTCGGCTTCGCGCGCCGCCAATCCTTTTACGAGTGCCTGCAGCTCGTCATCAGATCCGGCGATCGCGGCGAGCCGGGCGCGCTCGACGCGCTGGAAGAACGGGTCGCCGCATTGCTCGCGCAGCACGTCGCCGACGAGCGCGCCCAGCGTGCGCACATCGTCACGGAGCGGGACATCCTTCGGCGCGAACTCGGTCAGGAGCCCTCGGCCGGAGTAAACAGACGGGCTGCGCCCACGCCCCAGGCGGGGAGCTCGATGGAAGCTCGCCCGTCGCCGCCCACCGTAATCGGGTCGCCGTTTTGCTCCACCAGCGTCGTGCGCCGGGCGAGCTTGTACGCGTACGCGGCGGGCCACACACCCACCGTGCGCGCCTGGCCCGCAACATCGAGGAGCTTGACGATCACGCCCTCGCTGTCGTCGGCCGGCTTTGCGCCGACGACCATGACGCCCTTGTCCGCATAAAACAGCGCGCGGTCCTTCGAGATGAGCGGGCCGGGCCTCTCGTTCGTGTACGACGCGCTGACGTACAATGGGTCGCACGCCGCCCAGCCGCGCCGCGCCGGCTCGGCGGCGTCGCCCGACGCGAGCAACGAGATCCGATAACGGAATGTGGCGACTCCGCCCTGCGAGGCCGCGTAATTCGTGTGCCAGTAGTTGTTCATCGCGTACGCGAAGAGTGTGCCGTCGGGCACGAGGGCGCGCCGCCAGGCGCCGCGAAACAAATCGTTGAGCGTAAAGAGCGGCGTGTCAGGCCCGCTCCACAGCACGCCCTCGCTCGCTTCGTGCAACCAGACCCAATGCGCGTGGCAGTACCAGTCGCGGCAGCTCCCGGGCTGCTGGTCGCGTTCGACCGTCATGCGACCGAGCGGCACTTCGACCTCAACCACCGGTTTGGTGAACGCGAACGGAAAGGCGATGTACAACGCTTCTTTCGAGAGCGTCGGTGTCTTGGTGATCCGGTTCTCGATGTCCACCCAGGGCAGCTCATCGTAGAGCGTGACGGTGGACGTGATGGCGGGGAAGCCTTCCAGGGAGCGCTCCGCAACGAGACGCACGCCGATCCCAGGCAGCTTCTCACGACGGCAACGCACGAGCTTTGCCTGCGTGAGCTCGAGCTGCGGCGGATTCTTGAGCTCCTCGCGCTCGCCTGAGGTCCACAGCGCGCTGTGCTCACCGCCGCGCGCGTAGACGAGCTGATTCAGCCCCGACCACTCCGACGGCTTGACGCGCTCCTTCCCGTCCGGGCCCGTGAGCGAACGAATGGCGCCGCTTGCCGGATCGAGCTGCACCGCAAAGCCGCCGGCCTTCGCGTCGCGCGTCTCGCCATCGCCGGCGGGCGGCCGTGCGTCGCGATCCGTTTCGCTCAGGACGAGATAGCCAAGGGCGGGCACGTCGCGAAACAGCACGAGCGCGTCACCATCCTCCAGGTCCACCGCGGCGAGATCGCGACCATCGAAGTTCAGTGCCTTCCCGGCGCCCCCCGGAACGTGCGCGACGTCGGTGCGCTCCCACGTACCGGCGTTGAACACGAGCCTCCCGCGACCCGCCCGGGCCGCGCGCCCGAGGCGCAGCAGGCCGGCGGACAACTGCTCGCGTGCGGCGGCCGCGCCGGCATCGCTGAACCGCTTCTTGTACTCCCATTGCGCCACGGTTTGGCGTGAAGCCGGCGCATCGATGCTTTCTGCCGCGCCCCACGTGTGCTCGCCGAAGAGCAGCAGGTCGCGCCACATCGCGGCCCGCGCATCGGCACGCTCGCGGCGGCGCTGCACGGCATCGTCGTCGCGCGGCTCGATCCGGTCGTCCCACAGCGCGAGGATCTCGCCGGCGCGCGCCGCGAGTTGCGCAGACCGGAACGCGGCCAACTCGGCGGCGGTCGAAGCAGCGCCGTCTTCCCAATAGAGACCCGTATCGCCGCGCCGTACGGGAATCTTTGTGCCGTAGCGACGCTCTACGTCCTTGAAGAAGTCTTCGGGACGTCCAGTGATGATGCGCGGCCACGTAAACCTGCGGCCGAACTCCTGCACGTTCGCGACGATCGCTTCCTTCATCAGAGCATTGTCCTGCCAGTCGGCGCCGTATAGCAGCGCGATGTCATACGGCCAGTTCTGGGCCATAAATACAGGCTGATTGAGCAACCAGTCGGACAGGCGGTGTCCCATTTCTTCGGGGCTCACGTCGAAGCCGAAGCGCGTGCCGTCCCCATAGTGGTGGGCACGCCAATGCAACACGCGGCTGCCGTCGGGCGCCTCCCAGTAGTACAGCTGCGGGTACACGGTCCCTTCGGTGCTTCCGCCGGTGGCCGGCAGCAAGGGAGCGGCGCGCTCAGGGTTCGGGCCGCTCGCCAGGTACTTCACACCGCTCGCCGCGAGCAGCATCGGGAAGGTCAGCGTCTGGCCGGGCACGTCGGTGATTTGGGCCGAGACGAACGTGAGGCCGCGCTCGCGCGCGAGCTTGCCGGCAGGCCAGACGAGCCGCGCGAACGTCTCGTGATCGAGGATGCCCGTGAGCATGTTCGCAAACAGCGCCTGCCACCCGATCTTGCCGTCGCGGATCGCCTGCACCAGCGCGTCGCCCGCGTCCGGCGAGCGGTTCTCGAGATACGACAGCACCTGCAGCGCGCATTCAGCCGTGAAGTGGAACTGGGGATGCGTGGTGGTCCACGCTACGCCCAAGTCGAGGTTCTTGCGATGGATCTCGAGCGCGCGCTCTTGCAGGTCGGTGTAGCCGACGTCGGTGTGGATCGACGGGAGCCAGTAGAGCGTCCAGCGCTTTGCCGGTGTGAGACGCATGCTCCGCCGGGCGATGCGGTCGCGCCCCACTTCGACGTCGATTTGAAAGTTGGACGGCTCGGAAAGCGGGACCCAGACTTCGCCGGTCAGCGCGGGGCCTCCTCCCTGAGGTCCGGGCAACAGTCCTGCGGTGCCGACGAGCGCGCCGCGCCGGTCGGTCACGCGCGCGCGCGCCGCGGGCGCCGCGATGCCTGAGACGGTGATGCGAACGAGATTCTTGCGGCCGTCGGGCTGCTGAAACAGCGCGGTGGGACGCGCGTCGACTACCGGTTCCTGGCTCGCGCGCCGGCCGAGCGTCAGCGATCCGGCGAGCGACGAGAGGTGGCCGAGGAATGTGCGACGATCAGAAGGCAGCATGATTGCTATAAGTTAGCGCAGCTTGACTGTGCAGGTCCCCTATGTACGTTTCGCCGTCGTTACGACCCCCCCCCGTACCTCAACAGGAGCGAGCATGAAGCGCATCGCATTGGCCGTGGCAGTTGTCGTCATGGCTGCTGGCGCGTGCAAGAAGGCCCAGAACAGCAACGCCGCCGCCGATAGCTCGTCGATGAAAATGGCGGATTCGATGAAGATGGCACCCGCTGATACGACGCACATGATGGCCGACACGTCGAAGGCACACATGGCGGCGCCGACGCCGCCACCGGCTCCCGCTGCGAAACCTGCGGCGAAACCTGCCGCGAAACCGGCGACGCATCGTCCGTAGCATCACGCAGATTGTAGAAGGCTTCAAGCCCGGGCGCCGCCCGGGCTTTTTATTTCCCGCACCGACCGCGTGATCGCGGTGCGCGTGTCGAACGGCGGCATCCAGCCGAGCTCCTGTCGGATGCGCTCGACCGAGTAGGGGTTCTCTCCAAGAATGAACGACATCGCCGAATTCCCGAGCGCGGTGTAGCGACCCGGCAGCGCCAGCCGCATCAGCACGCTCCAGACTCTCACCCCAATCCGAATTACCGGAACCGGCACTGGAATCCGCACGGGCTTCAGCCCCAACGCCTCCGCGAAGGTTGCGAAGAACTCACGCTGCGTCAGCAGCGGCGGCGCGTCGCGGGTGACGTTGTAGGCTCGGAATCCAGGTCTGGCAGGCGCGTCGAGCGCGGCGAGTATCGCGGAGGCCACGTTGCCCGCATACACGCACGACAAGTGATTCGTTCCGGGCCCGATCTGCGGAAGAAGCCCCAGGCGGAGATTCGCGATGAGTCGTCTCGTGAAGAGCAAGTCGCGCTCGCCGTAAATCACGTTGGGCCGGATCGCGATGGCGGCGAGTCCACCGCGCGCGGCTTCCTCTTGCACCAGCTCTTCGCTGGCGCGCTTGGCGCGCGCGTAGAAGTCAGAGGCGGGCAGGGGCTGAAATGGATAGTCCTCGGTGACGCCGTGTGCTCCCGCCTCATAGAGCTTGGCGCGGCCGTACACGGCGACGGTCGAGATATGAATGAGGCGCGCCCCCGTGCGGCGGGCGGCCTCGATCGCGAGACGCGTGCCGCCCACGTTCACACGGGTGAATTCGTCGAACGAGTCGTGCGATGCCACGAGTGCCGCGGCGTGGATGATCGCGTCCACGCCTTGCGAGGCGCGCTGCCATGTGCTCGCGTCGGTGACATCGCCGACGACCGCCTCGGCGCCAAGCGCTTCGACGCTCGCGCGCCAGCGCTCGCGCACGAGCGCGCGCGGACACGGACGCTCACCGCGCGCCCGGAGGGCGTCGAGCACATGGGTACCGACGAGCCCGGCAGCGCCGGTGACCAGGACCGTCACGCGGGCGTGACGCGGGGGGCGTCGAACGGCAGTTCAATCACGCGCGCCTCGCGACCTGCAGCCCGCACCGTGGCGCCGATCGGTACCTCACGGCGCACGATGGCGAGCCCGATCCACCGGCCCAGCAGGGATCCACCGCCGTCGGGCAACCAGGCGATGCTGGACACACGGCCGACGTCGTGCTCCTCGTACGTGACGCTACTCCAGCCGCTGGCAGGCGACGCCGGAGGATCGGTCTCGAAGCGCAGGCCGCGCAACTGGCGGTTCGCATGCCCGCGAAAATGCAGGCGGCTCACCGTTTCCTGGCCCGTGTAGCAGCCCTTGGTGTACGACACGCCGCCGATCTCATCGAACCGGACTTCCTGCGGGATCGTTTTCTCGTCGACCTCGGAGCTGAGCCGCGGCCACCCCGCGAGGATGCGGGCCAGCTCGAGCGCCGCGGGGGTGGCGTCGTGCGCGCCGGCGGCACGCAGCCGTTCCCGGACGTCGGCGCGCTGGTCGGCCGCGAGCGTGATCTGAAAGAGGAAGGGTGGGGGCGTCGCGTCGCTCGTCCGCGCGATCTCGAGTGTTACGCCGCCGACGGATGCTTCGATGGCGTGATTCGGGGCCTGCGGGATCGGGATGCCGGCCGCACCCATCACCGCAACCGCGTGCGCGCCCGCGACACGCAGGACTGCAGTCTGGCCCGTGCGATCGGCGGATCGGGCGAGCCGGGGCGGCACCGAGCGCTGCAGGATGGCCAGCGCACGCTCCCGGCCTTCCAGGGGCACGGTGAAGCGCACGCGAGGTCCAAGGCGTGCGGCCCAGCCGTCCACGACGATCATACCTTTTGGCGTGAGCAGCGCGCCGTACACGAAGGCTCCGTCACCCGGCTTCTCGACGTCGCTCGTCAGCAGTCCCTGGAAGCAGGTGATAGCCCCTTGATCATTCGTCCCCCCCGAACCGGTGAGATCGATGGTTGCGACATCGGCGGGCGCCACGATCGCACCCGCGCGCAGCTGATCGACGATTTCAGCGGGCACGGCGTCGCGCTCGAGGCGCGTCACGGTGGCGGCAGGGGCGCTGGGAAAGACGTCGCTCACAGCGCGGCAAGCTCGTTGGCGGAATGACCGGCGAACGAATCCCACACCAGCGCCGCGCCCCGGCCCGCGAGCGCCCGCGCGGCGTGGCTCGTGGTCAGCATGACGCACGGCATCCCGGCCGCGCGTGCCGCGGCGAGGCCGGGCAAGGAATCTTCGATGACCGCACACCGCTCGACGGCGATCGGGCGACGCCGGCTGAACGCCTGGTGCGCGGCGAGATAGGAGGCCGGATCGGGCTTGCACCGTGAGACGTCGTCCGCCGCGACGATGACCTCGAAGCGATCGGCGAACGCGGTTTGGGCGAGAACATGATCGATCTCGCGCCGCAGTGCGCCCGACACGATGCCGAGACGAAATCGGTTGGCCGCGTCCTGCACGAATTCGCTGGCGCCTGGTACCATCCGCAACGATGTCTCGACCAGCGCCAGGTAGACCTGCGATTTTCGCGCCACCAGCAACTCGAGCAGCTCTGTCGTCAGCGTGCGTAACGCCCGGCGGTAGGCCTCGACGAATCCGGTACGATCGTCCAGGCCGAGGTAATGCGCGTAGTAGTCCTCGCGGGAGAGCATGATCCCCTCGTCCGCGAGCACGCACTGCAGCGCCTCGCAATGCTGCGCCTCATCGTCTACCAGCACGCCATTGAAATCGAACAGCACCGCCTCGATCACAGCGTCTCCCTGAGCCATGCGACGACGTTGGGCCAGCAATTGGTGTGCGCGCGCTCGCTCAGCACGAGGCCACGGTGTGACAGCCCGGGCCCGACCGCGAGCGTCTCGCGCCGCGCGCTCCCGGTCATTCGTACCGGCCGGCGGCACGGTACGCATCGTCGAGCAGCTCCACGGGGTGCCGCACCTCGGCGCGAATCCCGGCGGCGGCGAGCCCGGCGCCGAGCTGCATGAGACAGCCGGGATTGCCGGTGGCGACGACTTGGGGCGCTGCCTCGCGCAGATACTCGAGCTTGGTCTTGAGAACCGCGCGTGACATCTCGGGTTCGAGCAGCGTGAACAGCCCGGCGCTGCCGCAGCAATCCGCCGCCCCTTGGACGGACACGAGCTCGAGCAACGGAATCGCGGCAAACAGCTTTAGGGGCTGCGCGGCGATGCGTTGCGCGTGCAAGAGGTGGCAGGGTGGGTCGTATGCCACGTGCAGATCGAGCGGCGCGCCGGCGACCGGCCCTCTCCCACCGTCGCCGGCGAGCAGCTCCGTGACGTCGCGGACCCGCGCGCTGAACCGCGCCGCGCGCTCGTCACCGAGCAGGTGCCCGTATTCCTTCATGAGGGCCCCGCAGCCGGCGCTGTTCACGACGATCGGCTCGGCGCCGTCTCCGAAGGCCTGGACGTTGACGCGCGCAAGGGCGCGTGCTGCGTCGAGCAAGCCCGCGTGGGCATGGAGAGCGCCGCAGCAGAACTGTCCACTCACCTCGACGGTTTGGTACCCGTTCACGGCCAATGTACGGATCGTCGCGTCGTGAACATGGGAGAAGAGGCCCTCCATGACGCAGCCGCGAAAGATCTGGGCCGTAAGGGGCGGTAGGGGGCGGTAGGAGGCGGTAGGCGTGGCGTGCCTTCTACCGCCCCTTACCGCCCCATACCGCCCCCTACCGCCGGCCTTTGTCGCCGCCAACATCCCCATTGCGAACCCGAATCTCCCCCAACCGGCGAAAAGTCGCGGGAGTCCCGTCGCTCTGAGGAGACGCGCCAGCCAGTACACAACGCCGCTCACACCAGCCGTCGTCAACGCCCACAGCGCCAGCCGAGTGAGAAGTGACGTGCCGCGCGCGGCGGTGATGCGTGCACGCGCCGCCTCCAACCCGTGACCGTACTGGACGCCCGAGGGGCAGACCGGCTCGCAGCCGCGGCAGCCGAGGCAGCGGTCGAGATGATAGACGAGCGCGGTGTCGGTCTCGGAGAGCTCGCCGCGCTCGAGTGCGCGCATGAGCTCGATGCGGCCGCGCGGCGAGTCGGATTCGTCTCCGGTGGCGAGGAATGTCGGACAAGCTTGAAGGCAAAACCCACAGTGCACGCACGCGTCCAGCCCTTCGAAACCTCCCCGCGTCATGAGCCTTCTGTTGCGACGACCAGGGCACCTCCAGGATCGAACGTGCGCCGCAGGCCGGTCACCAGCGGACCGACGCCTTCGCGGTAGGCCCCGAAGTGGCCGACCGCCTGGCGCACTGACCACGGCGCGCGCTCGAGGGTGAGCGGTACCTCTACCCCCGCGAGCGTGCGGCGCAGCCGCTGCAACCGGTCGATGCTCGCGTCACCAGTCCAGCGAATCGCGCCCGCGGCGGGCGATGCCGAGATCCATTCGTCGCCCAGCTGATGCTGCAACAGATCGAGCAGCTCGTCGCTCGCGGACGGCACGCCGCCGATGCGGAACGTCACGGGCCGGACGGCGAAACCTTCCGCCAGCCGCATCCAGAACGCGTGCGCTTCTTCGGCGCGCAGCGGCGTGAATCGTCCGCCGCCGCTCGCGGCCCCGAGGCCCGCTTCGTCCGCGGCGACGAGCGCTGGCGAACCGGCAAGCCGCACGGCAAGCACCCAGCGCTCGCGCCGCGCCAGCGCCGGCGAGACGAGCTCGAGCGCTGCGGGCGTGAGTCCCGCCGCGGCGATGTCTTCACCCACCTGCGTCAAATCCTCCCGTGCGCCTTCGAGCAGGTACGTGATGTCGGCGCGGGGCAGCGTGCGGAGGCGCAGATGCACGAGCACGATCACGCCGAACGCGCCGAACCCGCCGGCCTGCAGCCGCGTGAGGTCGTAGCCCGCGACGTTTTTCATGACGCGGCCGCCGCTCTGCACCATCCGCCCGTCGCCGGTCACGAACGTGACGCCGAGGAGGTGGTCTTTGATCGGACCGAAGCCGTGGCGCAGCGGGCCGGCTGTCGCACTCGAGACCACCGAGCCAAGCGTGCGGCCGGCGAGGCCCGGCGGATCGATCGCGAGCCAGGCGCCGCGGTCGGCGAGCTGCTGGCGTAGTTGATCGAGTCCGATGCCCGCCTCGGCGGTGGCGGTGAGATCGGACGGCTCGATCGCGGGGATGCGGTCGAGCCGGCGCGTGGTCAATGCCAGATCGGCGGGGGCGTCGCTCTGCAGCCACGTTCCCGCGCCCTCGATCCGCACGCGCCAGCCCTCCTGGTGAGCGGTACCCAGGAGCAGGGCGACGGCATCGGGCGAGCCGGGCGCGACGCGCGGCACGCGGTCGGGGGCGGCCTCTAATACGGCGCCTTCACCGAGCAGTGCGGTCACTTTCTCGAGGATGGTCATGCAACGGCCCTCGGCTGACCCCGGGGCGACGCCCCGGGGTTAGCCGAAATACACTCCCTACAAGCATGGACTGGGACGACTTTTCCCGGATTCGCCCGCTCTTCGGGATCGAACACGCGACGCACGGCCTGCATCGCCCCCAAAGACTCGGCATCGAAGATCAGCGGCATATACCGCAACTTGTCGATGCCCACGCCATGCTCGCCAGTGATCGTGCCACCGGCGTCAATGCACACCTGCATAATCTCGGCACTGGCGGCTTCGACCCGCTGCTTGAGCGCGGGGTCGGTGGCATCGAAAGAGATGTTGGGATGGAGGTTACCGTCGCCGGCGTGAAAGACGTTGCTCACGACGAGGCCGTAGTGACTGGCGATCGTGGAGATCGTTTCGAGCACGTGCGGGAGCGCGGAGCGGGGGACGACGGCGTCTTGGACGACGAGATCGCGCGACAACCGGCCCATCGCCCCGAACGCCTTCTTGCGCCCCTGCCACAGGCGCTCGCGCTCTGCCTCGCTGGCCGCTGATCGCACGGATCGCGCGCCGGATTTACGCAGCAGCTCGGTGACCAGGTCCGTTTCCGCGACCACGGCGTCCGTAATGCGGCCGTCGATTTCGACCAGGAGGACCGCGGCGGCGTCGCGCGGGTAACCGGCGGCGTATACCGAATCTTCAACGGCACGGATGCAGGACTGGTCCATCATCTCGAGCGCCGCCGGCACGATGCCGGCGGCGATAATGGCCGAGACCGCCTCGCCCGCGGTGCGGATGCTGGTGAAGTCGGCGAGCAACGTGCGAATCGCGCGCGGCATGGGCGTGAGCCGTGCCGTAATTCTCGTGGCGATGCCGAAGTTGCCCTCCGAGCCCACGAACAGACCCACGAGGTCGGGGCCCCATGGTTCGCCGCCGGGGCTGCCGATCTCCACCAGCGACCCGTCTGCCAGCAGGATCTCGAGCGCGAGGATGTGATTCGCGGTCACGCCGTACTTGAGGCAATGGGGGCCGCCGGCGTTCTCGGCCACGTTGCCGCCGATCGTACAGGCGCTCTGGCTTGAAGGGTCGGGCGCGTATTGCAGGCCGTGCGGTTTCGCCGCCGCGCCGAGCTTCGCGTTGACGACGCCCGGCTCGACGACGGCCCGCCGGTTTGCTTTGTCGATCTGCAGGACGCGATTCAGCCGCGTAAGCACGAGCAGGACGGACCCCTCCGCCGCGAGCGCACCACCGGAGAGTCCTGTCCCCGCGCCGCGCGGCACAAACGGCACCTCGAGCGCCGCGAGCAGTCGCACGACCGCGATCAACTCTTCGCGCGAGCCGGGAAGAACGACGAGATCCGGAACGCGACGGTGAGTGGGAAGGCCGTCCATCGAGTAGGTCAGTCGCTCGGCACGAGCCTCGCGGACGTGCCGTTCTCCGACGATCTGGGCTAAGTCCCGGGCAAGGATGGAAAGCGAGGCCATAGTATATAGTAGACCAAAAAGGGGCCGGGACAATCGTGTTGTCCCGACCCCTGTAGCCCGTAGCCCGCCGCTCGAGTCTGTTGCCTAGTCTTTGCCTGTCCTAGGCCGCTCTCCAGAATCCTTTCAGTGCCTTGCCATCGGGGGATTCTCGGAGTTTCTCGAACGCGCGCTCGCGAATTTGTCTGATCCGTTCTCTGGTGACGCCCATCAGC
>Ga0134079_10000466_pt1 | contig 10721 bp, 4 predicted proteins | sample 15_taG_2_FD_119770 | JGI IMG/M metagenome (GOLD analysis project Ga0134079, IMG submission 119770) | Grasslands soil microbial communities from the Angelo Coastal Reserve, California, USA - 15_D_Rain_40cm_2_09182015 | ecosystem: Environmental > Terrestrial > Soil > Grasslands ...
ACGCAGGGCACAGACGCCCGTACAACTCATCACCGACATACCGGGTCGAGCAGATGAGGTGAGATCCCCCGACGGCCGGAGTACGTTTAACCTCAGCAATGCCGACCAGCGCCGGAATTTTGTTAATACTTTTCCGTTGCCCGCAAGTAACCGGGAACAAGTACTGAGCGTACTCAATGATCTCGAACCCGGGGCCCGCCGTGAAATTGGCGAATTGGCTCGCGTGTGGTCGCTGGCCTACTGTGGAACCTCGATTCCGCGGCGCGTAATCCTTAGCGGTCACGGCGATGGAACATGGATCACTGGAAACGATCAGGACTTCATTAGCCGGAATTCGATCTTTCGCCTGGGACAGGCGATGCCGATGGCCGCCCAGCAGATCTATTCTTTCCACATCTCCAGTTGCCAACATGGTTACGATAGTCGAATGCAGGCATTCAGGAACGTCTTTCCCAATCTACAAATGGTGTGGAGCTATGCCGGGTCATCGCCGTCCGGTGCTGCGGCACACCAACACATGATTGTCTGGGACCGATCATCGCGCGGCTTCCCAGCTGGCGGGACACCACTAAATAGGCCGGGGATCGCCGGTACCGCTCGTAGTGATGTCGCCGCAGTATGGACGCAAAGACATGGATGGGAAGGACCCACCGTACGGCCCTTTCCGGCCCTATTGGCGGAAGTCACTGCCCGGGAGAGTACCTTTTCCCAGCACTTTAATGGACAGCTGCCGATTCCGAATCCGAGCAGCGGATTTCTATTTGAATATTACAATCTGCTTCAGCAATTGACGGTCCATCCGGGAATGGACCAACAGCCGCCGGCGACAGTTCAGCGCTGGACCCAACTGCGAAATCAATGCTTACGGTTGCGTCTCTACAGCAACGTCTCCAGGCACTTTCAAGAGACTCACGGAGCCGCGATACAGGCGGGCTATCGATCGCTGGGACTCGCTCCGCCAAATTTTGAAACCTTGAGCCGCTCCCAAGCCCTGGAACAGATCCGAATATTCAGAGAGCGGTTAGTTGGCGCGGGTACCGTGCCTCCAGCGGCCGCGCTGCTCAGGCCGCGACTTGAAGGTTTGAGAGACCTATCCGACGAACATCTCATTCCGATGGCTTGGGTTGAATGAGTCGCCTTGCGTTGGCTCAGCAGGCTCCGTCAGTCCTAAGTCGTTTTTTTAGTCGCGGATTGCTTCAAAGATGTCCCTGGGCACTATGCCTGGCGACCTCGTCAAGACATTTTTGGAGTATGAACAACGCCGGTTGACCCTATGCTTACCTCTCAGAGCAAAACGAAACGTGCCCCGCCCGAACGGCCCACCCCCGAGGCGCGGCCTGTTGAACCTGCGGTCAACCAGCACGCACAACAAATTGCCATCCAACTGTCCCCTCTGTCTAGCGCGACCAATCGAACTGGCGCCGCCGGCGGCGGGCCAGTGTCTTCTGCCGGAACGGCGAACCAATCACCTTCTCCGCGATCAGGCTCTGCTGTTACGGCGCCGTTCGGCGTTATTGTCGAGGACGGTTTGGCGTTGGGCCCCGGCCAGGTTTATCGCTCTCAGTTCATGGCAGCAATCAGCGCCGAGATTGAGCGCGTCGCCACTGAGGAACTGGCGCCGAGTGGACGTACTGCGGCCGATTGTCCTTACCTGGCGTACTGGCTGAATTTCTACCGCAACCGCCCGGCAGCGGAGATCGAGCGAGGGATTCAGCGGTATGCCCGGCCTGAGCGTACAGATCTCGCTGGCTTGAAAGAAGCGATTCTCGCCCGCGTACGCTTGGCCGTCCAGGCTTGGGTCCGCACCGGTGGTCGCGAAATTCAGGCACCCGAAGGAATCAATGCGACTGAGCCTTCTGGCGGTGGAGCGGCGGTGGCGACTCCGAAAATCCAGCGGAAAGAACTCGAGGGAACGAGCGCTCGAACACCACCGGCCAGCGATCCGGCAGCTGTGAAGGCACGGTTGGGCGATGGTCGGCCGTTGGATGGAAGCGTACGTTCTCGCATGGAGAGCGGCTTTGGCCTGAGCTTCGACGAAGTGCGATTGCACACCGACGCCCACGCGGCGCATATGGTTAAGGGATTTTCCGCTCGAGCATTCACCGTAGGGCAGGACGTTGCGTTCGGCGCCGGCGAGTACCGGCCCGGCACGCTCGCTGGCGACGCTCTGATTGCCCATGAACTCGCACACGTGGTGCAACAGCGCGGCGCACCAGTCGCGGCGACAGCTCAAATGAAAGGCGCCGAACCGGCAAGTCGTCTTCTTGAGGAAGATGCCGACCGGTCTGCGATGAGCGCCATGTTTTCGTTGTGGGGCGATCGCAGATTGAGTCCTACGGACGTCGATTTGAACGCAATGCCACGGTTTCAATCCGGTCTACAGCTCCAGCGGTGTAGCGTAGACTATGTGGACACGCCCGACCTCGAGCAGCGCCTCGGCCTGTCGCTCGACATCTCGCCCGAACCTCCCGACGGCAAGACCTACATAGTCGGCCAAAAGATTAAGCTCAGCATCGGCCAGAAGGTGCCGACCGAGCACATGGTGATGGTCTATCACTGGGCGGCAATCGACTCGCGCGGCAACGAGGGGCGCGGCAACGGCCTAACGTTCGAGGGGCAGGTCTTCTGGCCGGGGACCACGACGATCCGTGCCTCGATTGGCATCATCGTCGATGGCGACACCATCGAGACCACAACCCTTGAGCGCACGATTGAAGGCGTCTGGGCAAAGGATCGCGCCAAGGAACTCGTCGACGCGGCGGGCGCTCCGCCGGACTTCGAGAAGTTCCGCGCGGGGCAAGACATTAACCTGGCGCTGTTGTCTCCCGACAACACGCCATCGCCCGCACAGGCCATGTTCGTCAAGAGCAGTGCGCAGAACCCGGCGCGCCTCAACAGCGGCGACGCGATCTTCGAGCCGGGCTATCCGTCAGGTCAGGCCGAACCCGCCGGCCGCAACTTTCACTGGTACGCGTTTCCGATGTCGGTGGCGGACCTGCCCGCCAAGCTCGGCCCCTACGGAAGAACAACTGTCGAAGGGCGCGAGGGGTTTGACCTCGGGACCGGCAGAACCGCCGCACTGCCGACGACCCACAAGGGCGTCTTCGTCGTCACCTGTCAGAGTCTCGACGGCACGCACAAGGCGGCCGAGGCGAGTTGGGTAGAGACAATTCTCGATCCCGCGGAGATCGAAGCTACCGCAGACCTCAAGACCCAGTTGGCCACAGTCGATGCCAAGCTGTCGCAGTTCACCAAAACGCCACAGGGCAACCCGGATCTGATCCCGGTCACGGCGTTCCACGTTGACGGGAACTTCGGGACTCAGACCCAGCTCAGCATGTTCATCGGCAAGCGACCCGACGGCACGGTCGTGATGCTCAACGCGACGCCGGGTCTGAAGCTCAGCGAGCATCGGATCGAGTTCACCGGCTCGTCCACCGGCGATGTGCTCGACAATTTCAACAGTCATAACAAGTACCCGCCGGGCGGTATCCGCTTTCATATTCCGGGGGGCAAGATCGCGGGAGTCGACGGTGCGGACCGCACGGTCACAACTACCGGCGAGACGCGCTTGGGCGCGATTGCGGGCGTGCTGGGGTTCGGCGCGCTCATCCTCAGCATCGCCGCGATTCCGTTCACTGGCGGAGCGTCAGCGGCCGGAACCATGCTCTTGCTCGGCGCGTCGGCGACGGGCATCGCGGCGGGTGCCTTCTCGCTCGCCGATCACTTGTCTAACGAGCGCTTCACGACGACCTCGGTCACGCTCGACTGCCTGCAGATCGCGGCCAGCGCGATCGATCTCGGATTCGCGGTCAAGGCCTTGAGGTCGAGCCCCGCGCTGCTGGTCGCGAATCGAACCGCCCGCTACGTGATGTGGACCAGCGTCGGCGTCCAGGGCGCGTCGGCCCTCCTGATTTCGGTAGACGCAATCGGCCAGATTGCGCGGATCGTCGAGGATCCGAGTTTGTCGCGTGGCCAGAAGCTCAGCGCGCTCACGCGGCTGCTCGCGACGCTGATCGTCACGGGCGCGCTCCTCGCGCTGTCGTACAAGAGCATGGGCGAGGCGAAGGCCCGCATGAAGGAGCATTTCGGTGCGAAGGGTGAGGCGCTCAAGGATCTCGATGCCGCCGCGCTCGGCCTGGTCGACGACTCGATCCTGAAGAACCTCAAGGCGGCGGGCGAGGATGACCTCAAGCGTCTCGCCGCGATGATCCGCGAGGATCCGGCGCTCGTCACGCGCCTCGGCGGAACCAAGAACCTGCTCGGCGCCCTCAAGGGCGCCAAGACGAACAGCGCAGCCGAGCTCGAGGCGCGATTGTTTAGCCAACGGCTGACCGCGGGGGGCGCAACCGGCAAGAGCGCCTCGCGCATCGCTGACGCCGTCAAGGCTGCCGGCATCGATCCCGCTGCCGCGCATCTGCTCACTGAGGACGACATCGCGCGGCTCGTTAAGGCTGACGCGTCGTTTGCCAAAGCGCGCAACTTGCGTGACAGCGATCCGGTCAAGGCCAGTTCGACCGCTGCTGCGCGCGCCGAGATGGACGGCGTCACCGGCGTGTCATCGAAGACGCGTGACGATCTGCGCGCCGGGATCGCCCACGTGCACGGCATGTCCGATCCTGGGTTCTCCGCCGATCCGCTAGCCGCGCTACGCACGAGGTTCCCAAAGATCCCACCGGGCGAGATCAGCGCGCTGGCGACGCTCGATCGCGACGCGTTGCTCGCGCTCGAGGCCGCGTCGGAAAGCGATGTCCGCGCGGTGATCAATCAACTCAAGAAAAGCTCGAATGCTGATGTCCAGGATCTGCTAAAATCCTTCTATTACAAGCAACGCAAGCCAGCTAGAAAAGAAGGTGAGGTCTATGAACCGCCGACCGGTATTGGGGACAAGCTCGAAAGCTCGCTCGATGTCCTCGCCAAGGTGCGAGCGCGCGGGTGGCCGAACGGGTTCGGCACGCGCGCGGATTTCGATTCGTTCATCGCCAAGGTGAAGGCGTCGCTGTCCACGCGCGGTATTCCCAACGCGGACGTGCGTGTCCACGGCAGCGCCCTGCACAGCATGACCCCGCAGGATATCGACGTCGCGGTGCTCGTCGATGATGCGACCTTCAACGCGCTAGGCAAAAGGTTCGTCAACGAAGCTCCCGTTTTAGCAAAGGCCGCCGTGAAGGCCGACCTGCAAAAGGGCAAGATCGCGTCGGCGAACTTCTTCCCGAACGTGAGCCCGACCGTGGCGCACGAAGCCACGAACGTCGGCACCAAGCTCGACGCGCAGGTCTCCGTGATCAATCGCGGTTCGGAATTCGACCTTGGCCCCTACTTTCAGTGATCAGCCATGATTCGCTACTTCGAAAGTTTCAACGATAGCGCCACGCCGATGGTTGAGATCTCTGAAGAGATCGCCAAGGCAAAGGGCTACTACGCCATCGAGGTGACGGGAGACGGCGTCCAGCGGCACTTCATCATCGTTAGCGATGGAGTCGCGACACGCGTCGCGTATCCCGATTCGTCGCCGTCACCAGAGCTCGAGGCACTGATCCGCAATCGTGACCTGCGCGTGCCAAGCTGGATCATCTCACCGGTCGAACACGATAACGAGACGACGAAATACACTGTGTGGTCGTACGACGCCGCGGGTCAGCTCGAGCATCGCACTGAGCACATCTACGATTCGCGACATGCGAAGTCGACCTGGTATCTGCCCGATGGGGCGCTCGGAGGATGGATGGAACGCGACTTCGCCGAGGACGGAAGCCAGATTGAGGCGCGCGAGTTCAGCGCCGCGACCGGACGCACGATCGTGCATGATTGAGTCACGGTGCCGGCGGGGCCGCAGAGCAGATGCACCGCTACCTGTGTAGCGCCGACGCCGACTGCCACGGGCGCGCTCTAAGCCCATCATCGGCGCTCCGATCTACTGACCTGGCAGTCGTCGCCTAGTCCGGCTTACACCGACTTTTGAGGAGTGCCGATCAATCGAAGATTCGCCGCAAAGACAAGAGTCAGTTGAATGTTTGCGCAAACTGATAGTAAGACGAAGTCACCGGCCGGGAGGAAAACTCAGCGGGCCGATGTCGCGCTCGAAGCGAAAGCCGCGCAGAAACGCAACGCTGTCTGGGAATCGCTGGCCTTGCGGGCCGCGAGTGGTCAACCAAAACTGAGTGTCAGCCAACCCGGCGATCCCTACGAGCGAGAAGCTGATCACATTGCGGATCGCGTGATGAAAATGGAGACTTCCCCTTCAAGTGATACCAGGCTCTCATTTTCCCCGCCGACTTCCCTCAAAGTTCAACGTAAGTGTGATCAATGCGAAGAAGAAGAAGAGAACAAATTGCAACGTAAAGAGGCTGGTGGCAAGCCGGAGACTCCGGCAACCGCGCCACCGATAGTGCATGTAGCATTGAATTCCCCGGGACAGCCCCTCGATCCAGTCACACGTTCTTTCATGGAAGCGCGCTTCGGTCAAGACTTCGAACATGTCCGCGTTCATACGGATGTGCCAGCCGGGAAATCAGCCGCAGCAGTTGACGCTAAGGCATACACAGTGGGCCAACACGTTGTTTTCGGGGCCAATCGGTACGCTCCCGACTCGAGGGAGGGCCGCCGTCTTCTGGCGCACGAGTTGGCGCACGTAACGCAGCCGGACAGCGCCAAGCCGTTGCTTCAACGCGATGTCGAAGAGGAAAAGGAACCGCCAAAGATGAGCGTTTCAGGCGACTCGGTGCGGAAGAGCCCGCCGGGCGGCGTAGCTATCCGCAACGGCGCCCTCGAGTGGAAGTTAGAGTTCGTTGGGAAAGACACCGAGGTCACCTCTGCCAGCGCCAAAGACATGAGCCTCAATATCAGTTTGGGACGTGACGTTTTCTTCAGCGCAACTTACACGCCTCAGGCCGGTGCTTCCGCCTGTCCCACGATCACTTTCAGCCAAACAGTACAGCCCACAATGGGGGGCGCCTGGGACACAGGATCCCTGCTTTACACTCGCTCGCCAAAGTCCGGCGCGTCCGTGGACCTGAGTCTTGAAAATGAACCCAGGCAGCCTGAAACCGATCCTTTCTACAGTGCTGGGCCGCGGGCCTCCGGTCCGGGCCTTGAAGCGAAAAAAGATTCGACTGGGTCGGGGACTCCCAAGCCGACCATGGGAGATGTTCCGTTTCAACGTCATGTCCCGAAGGGCGTCACCGCTGTGCGAAAGTTCGAGAGCGCAGTCATCTGCGTTGAGACTGCCGAGACCTTCGGCTCGATCTCGTGGGGCTACACAAAGACTGGCGATGGGATCGTAACGCTGGTCGGCGGCACCGAAAAGGACGCGCGAGCCCTGGGGGCGTCGGCCGATTTCGAAACCACGCGCCAGGCTTTTTACTCGGGCTTCTTCCAGCTATCATTGAATGACTTTGACGTAGGTTTGGACAAGCTCACCTCAAAACACAAGACCCTCCTCGATAATCTTGACATCAGTGACTTGACCCGCGTCATTCTGGTTGGCGCGAACGACAACTCGGGCGGCCCGGAAGCGAAGGCCGATTTGTCACTCAAGCGCGCGGAAGAGGCGCGGAACTATCTGGTCAAAACGCGCGGCGTATCCGGCTCACTGATTCAAGTCGAAGGGCATGGCGTAGAGGCGCGGATCGCCAATCCGAGCGGTCAGAAGGTGTCCGAAAACCGGCGAGTGGACGTCCATGTGCAGCGTGGCGCCGAAACGACCAAGCCTCCGCACGCGACGCGTGGGTCGGCCAGAGAGGCGAAACGTCTGGGTAAGCAGAATCCGCGTTTGACCGTAAAACAGGCCGTCGACAAAATCATTGAACTCGATTCGACCAGCGGACGAATTGCCACGGCGGATTGGGGCGAGCTGAATGACCTGCTGAGTGCGATCGACGGTTGGAGGCCGATCGATCCTACCGTCCCTGACCTGCGCGGGACCTATGCTGCGATCCTGAAACGCCTGGAGAGTCGAGCAGGATTTGGCGCGCTCCCGAGCAAGGAAAAGTTTCCGCCGATCGGACCAATCAGCCCGGATGTCGACGAAGGTTTACGCAAATATGAGGAGAGCAAACGCCGTCTGGAAGGCCTCAAGCAGGAGCGAGACCAAAGGTTGCGCGAGCTGGACCAGGAGTACGAGGAATTGAAAGAGGAAAAATAAATCAGCCCTGGTCGGTTGTCCTGTAGTAAGAGAGACTGGGACCAGAAGCTCCTGATCAAAAAAATGTTAGCAGCCAGCAAAAGTCACACGAAAACCATCGAAGGAAAGGCTGCGCACGCCGAGCCCAGACTCGACCGCAAGGACGTATCGAAAGCCAACCCCCTTTGGCAAGCGCTGGCGCTAAGTCCGACAGCCTTTCAACCGAAGCTGGCCAGCAACCAGGCTGATGATCCATCCGAACGTGAGGCTGATCAGATCGCCGATCGAGTGATGCGGATAACAAATCCAGCCGGCGGCGGCTTTCCACTCTCGGTTGGTTCGCACACCTCTTTCAAAGCACAACGCAAGTGCGCGCCGTGCCGTGAGGAAGAAGAGGAAAAATTGGAGCGCAAAGCAGAGGGCCTTAATACGAATTCTTCGACCACGGCTCCGCCGATTGTCTCCGAAGCATTGGATTCTTCGGGACACACACTCGACCCTGTCACTCGTTTGTTCATGGAGGAACGCTTCGGACACGATTTTGGTCAAGTGCGCTTACACACCGATGCGAAGGCTGCAGAATCGGCGAGAGCAGTTGACGCACTGGCTTATACGGTTGGGAACAGAATCGCCTTCGGGGCACATCAATATCGGCCGGAAACAACTGAAGGTCGGCAGTTGTTGGCCCACGAGCTGGCACATGTCACGCAACAATCGGCCACCACAACTCCCCGCACGATTCAGAGGCAAGCTCGTCACGGCACCAGGTCTTCCTCTCGGGTCACCATGGTTGGTCGCCGGTTCGGCCGGGTAAGCATACGTCTAGCAAATCGAGCAGAACCTTTGAGCTCGGAACTGACCGTTCAATCCGAAGTACTTCCTCCAGGCGCCGTCGAAGCTGACTTCACAGGATACGCAGACGAGGCCGAGGCACTGCGCGCTGCGCAAGGCCGCGGCACTGTCATGGCGATCGTGCGACTGGGAACCGGGCGCTTCCGCGTGCTGGACACCGGCCGAATGCCTGAGCAGGTCGCGGCGAGTCTGCCGGCCACCGGGGTCCAGGTTACGGTTTACTCCAGCCATGATTACGAGTTTGCAAGATGGGTCAATCTAAATACTCAGCCTCAGAATTTGCCCGAGCCCCCGGATAATCCACAGCCCATGCGCGGTCGTGAGGTTTATGGATACGCCGCAGATGAGCTGACCTCCGCACTTCGCGCCTTCCGGGTAAATAATCGCCTCACTAGCGCTCAGGCGTCCACGGTCGTTGACGCCATCTTCGCAATTACCACAAGCAATGCTTCGCTGCGACTGGCTCTGCTCACCTACTACGCCGCTCACCCATTATCAGTAAACAATATCAGTGAATTAATGAGAACGAGGGGCGGATCCACGACCATCAATCCCAGGATATTTGAGGCAAGTGAAGGGTTCTCACCTGAACGGATTGGTGGGCTGCTGGTGCATGAGTTTCGGCACACGGGAGCGACGGCGGACATTATGGATATTACCGGTGACCCTGTTGAAGAAGGCAGGGCTTATGGGATCGAGTATTTCTTTGCGGAACAGCGTCATGACATGATGCGCCAGCGGGGTATCGGGCAAGTGGTGTTAACAGGATCTAGTGAAATCGCCGAGGCGGTGCTCCCAACGTTCGGAGCGGAATTCAACCTGTCATATATCGTGATGATGATCCTACATCAGATCATCGAACAGCGATTCAGCGATCCGCAGGCCTCCTTCATGAGACCTCAAGCAATAACGCCCGATGAGGCGCGCAGGCTCGTTACCGAATTCATTCAGTCGCGAAGCTATGGCCGTAGATTGGAGCAGGTCCTGGAATACGCGAGAAGCAATCGAACGCGATTCAATACACCTCGGTTCAACCGCGACACTTTCGCCCCGCAATAACTGCCGGACGACGACTTTGAATGCACCTAAAAGCAGAAAAACAAAGGTGGCCAATGTAGAGACGAACCAGAGGAAAAATTGCCGCGGAAGGAGCAGGCCGGTCACGCTGATCTATCAACGGCTGCTCCACCGATCGTGCATGAAGCTCTGAAGTCGCCGGGACACCTTCTCGACGAAAAGACCCGCGCCTTCTTCGAGCCGCGTTTTCAACACAACTTCAATCAGCGGCAAATCCGAAACACGCCTTCATGTTTTCGGCAGGACAGTGACTTTGCCTGGCCCGCTAGACCGGGCCAGGCGTTCACCAAGGAGTTATGAATGTTCGCGACCCAGAGCAGCAGAAAGACCCTCAGCGAAGCCGACCCGAAGGTTCAATGCTCGGCGGTTAACGCTGGAAAGCAGTCTCACGAAAGCAATTCCATCTGGCGCTCGCTATCGCTGCGGCCGCAAGCGATTCAAACCAAACTCGCCGTCAGTCAACCCGGTGACCCTTTCGAGCAAGAGGCCGACCGCATCGCCGATCGCGTGACCAGCGCGCCCACGCCGTCGCTTCAACGAGCCTGCGACTGCGGCGGCGCTTGCGGACAGTGCGGGACCGCCACCGCGGAGCCTGAAGATGTGCGTTTGCAGACTCTGAGCGATAGGGGGGCGAGGGCGGCTGGAGCGGTTCAAACAAAAGCTCCACCCG
>Ga0134079_10000468_pt1 | contig 10711 bp, 8 predicted proteins | sample 15_taG_2_FD_119770 | JGI IMG/M metagenome (GOLD analysis project Ga0134079, IMG submission 119770) | Grasslands soil microbial communities from the Angelo Coastal Reserve, California, USA - 15_D_Rain_40cm_2_09182015 | ecosystem: Environmental > Terrestrial > Soil > Grasslands ...
CGTACGCGCGCGAGCAGGTCCTGATCGGCATCCGGCAGCCGCGACGGTGCCCACGTGTTGACCGGGTAGTCGCCGCGCAGCACGAGCGGCACGTTGTCATTGAGCGCGATCGCGTCGCGCTTCGCGCCCTCGGTCTGCAATTGCGCGAGCGCGCGATTGAGCCAGCCGCCCTCGCTCGCGCTTGGGTGCGGGTTGCCCGCCTCGAGCACCTTCTGCGCGTCGAAGTGCGAACGCTCACGGTACGGCGTCGCGACCGCGTGCAGCACGGCGAGCTCCTTCGCCGCGTACATCGCGTGCAGGTTCGTGAGCGACGGGTGCAGCGCGAACAGCCCGTCGAGCTTCAGCGCGCCGCCCGTGGAACCCGGCGAGTCGAGCGCGAGCGCGCCGCGCAGGCTCCGATACTGCGGCTCGCCGTACGGGGCAACGGCCGCGAGCCCGTCGAGCGCGCCGCGCAGGATCACGATCACGAAGCGCGCGTCGGCGTTCGGCAGCGCGCTTGCGACGCGCGCAAACGGCGCGAGCAGCGTGAGCTGCACCGAGGTGCGGAGAAGCGTTCGTCGGTTTACTACGTTCATCTTGTCTCCTCGCGCCGCGCGATCGCGCGGCGCGCGTCGATCATCTCCGCTGGAACTCGGGCGCCGAGATCAGCAGCGCGAGGCCCTCGCCGCGATCGGCCGCGCCGCGAATGCCCGCGAACGTGGCCTCGCTGACCGGACCTATGATCGAGCCCGCGAGGTCGGCCGCGTTTGTCTGCGGCGCGAGCGTGCCGACGCGTTTGCCGACCGCGCCGCTCCATTCGATTCGCTTCAGCAGCGAGTCGCCACCGTCCCAATTCGCGGCCGTGTCCGGCCATCCGGCCGGCGAGCCCGGCGTGTACGGCCGTTGGCCGAGCTCGTTCAGGAACGCGGTGACCTGCTGGAGATTGTCGGGCACGTGATCGAGCGCGCGGAACGTCGAGATCACGAAGTCGTTCGGCGTCTTGTATTTCGCGAGCGGCTCGCGCCAGCTCTCGTCGGCGCGGATGAGCTCGCGATACACGGGCGCGAGCTCGCCGTCGTGCTTGAGATAGACGTCCGCGAGCCGCGCGACGAGCGCCGCGGGCGGATCGTCCGCGACGAAGTGCCGCGCGAGCTTGGTCGCGAGATGCTTCGCGGTCGCTGGGGTTCGCGCGAGCGTCGCGAGCACCTGCTCGCCTTCCTCGACGCCGCGCTCCTTGTATTTCTTGCCGAGCACGGTCTTCTCGCCGGGCTCGTGCATCGCGGCGCGGAAGTAGAACTGGCCTGGCTCGCCGCCGCTCGCGAACGCGCCGCCGGGGCCCGCGCCGCGTGCGCCGCCGCGTTTGCCGTTCGCCGGCTTCACCGCGCCGCGCGCACCGGGCCCGATCGCGCCGCCGATCGACCAGCCCGTGATGACCTTCGCGAACTCGGTGACGTCCTGCTGCGTGTAGCCGCCGTCGACGCCGAGCGTGTGCAGCTCGAGGATCTCGCGCGCGAGGTTCTCGTTGAGGCCCAGCGCGCGGCCGCGGCTGCGCGCGAAGCTCGCGGCCGTCGAGCTCGGCCCCATCGAGGTCGTATTGTCGAGGTACATGTTCATCGCGGGGTGCCGCTCGGCCGCGAGCAGGAGGTCGTAGAAATTGCCGGCGATGTGCGGCCGGATCGCCTCTTGCTCGTAGAGCCCCGCGATCGGGCCGACGAGCGCCTTGTCCGCGGAGACCGCGAAGTGGTTCGACCAGAACTGCACGAGCCTCTCGATGAAAGGCTGGTCCGTCTCGATCGCGCGGCGATTGCGCTCGTTGACCTGCTCCATGTAGTGGTCGCGCGAGAACTGCCCGAACTCGCGGATCGCTTGCTCGGCGATGCCGGGCGGGCCGTTCGGCGCCGCCGTCGACGCGCCGTCGCTGTTTGCGGGCGCCGTGTTCGTCTTCTTCGGCTGCCCCGCGTTCGCGCGCGCCTGCGCGGCCGCTTGGCGCACGGCCTGAAGATCGCGGAGCTTCTGGAGAGTCTGTGCGGATTCGGGCGGGCTCGGCTGCTTCGGCGTCGCACGTTTCGCGGCCGCGAGCTGGTCCTCGAGCCAACCCTTCGGATCGGAGCCGATCGCGGCCGCGTCGCGCGGCCGGGCGCCGAGTCCGAACCGGTTGGCGGCTATCGCCGCGTTCTGTGTGAGCATCGCCGTGTCATGTCTGGTGCGCCGGAGATTACTACCAAGGAACGCACCGCGCGCGGATGCGTTTACAAGGCGCCGCCGGGCTTGGGCGTAGCGGGCCGTTCCGCGCGCGGCACCGGGCCGGGAGGGGGCGAGACCCAGGACATAAGCACGCTCGGCGTCGCGTCGACCGACGCTTGCAACGCCCGCGCGGCCCCGCGCATCTAAAGGCGACCGAACACGAACGAGGAGAGCCCATGCGAGCGCGAATCCGTCTGATCGTCCCGAGTGTCCTGGTTCTCACGAGTCCCGCAGCGTTCGCGCAAGTCCTCGACAAGACGACGGACTTGAAACCGTTCGAGACGCTCGTGATCGGCGGTTGCTTCGAGTCGCGTCTCGCGCCCGGCACGCCGGAGCGAGTCGTCGTGAACGCGACCGCCGCACAGCACGAGCGGATTCGAGTCGTGCAGGAGGGCAAGACCGTGAAGATCGGCTTCCCCCCGGAGCGCAACTCCGACGACTACAACGTCTGCCGGGAAGGCAAGATCCGCGTCAGCGTGACGGCCAACTTCGCGAAGGATCAGCCTGTCGAGCTGCGCCTCGCGGGCAGCGGCAGCCTCGACGCCGACGTGCCGCGAGCGGGGAAGCTCACGACGACGATCGCGGGCTCGGGCAACGTCATGCTGCGCGGCGCCGCCGGCGAGTGCGCCATCACGGTCGCGGGCTCGGGCAACACCGATGCGCGCGCGCTCGACTGCGGCTCGTCGGCCAAGGTCGCGGTGCACGGCTCGGGCGGCACGAAGCTCAGCGGCAAGACGAAGGCGTGCGAATTTCGGATCAACGGCAGCGGCGACGTCGGCGCGGACGAGTTCGCGTGCGAGTCGGCCGACGTCCAGATCAACGGCTCGGGCTCGGTCGCGCTGGCGAAGATCGGGCAGCTCAAGGTTGCGGTCAACGGCAGCGGTAACGTGAAGTATCGCGGCGACCCGACTCTGCTCGGCGTCGACATCCACGGCAGCGGGAGGGTCGAGAAGCTCTAGCGGCGACGCGCGCCGCGCTCGCGCGCGGCATACTATCGGCCTGACTCGGGAAGCGAGTGCAGGAACGATGAGGATCGCAAGTCTTCTCGCGTGCGCGCTGTCGAGCGTCGCATTCGCATCGCAAGCGAGCGCCCAGCTCGTGCGGATCCCGGGCACGCTCGTCGCGCTCTCGGCGCCGCAGGGCTTCAAGATCGCGCGCACCTTCAGAGGGCTCGAGAACGCGCGCGAGGGATCGAGCATCACCGTCGAGGAGTTCCCGCCCGAGATGCATCCGCAGATCGCCGGGGCCTTCTCGTCGCCGAAGACCGCGAGCACGCGCTTCGAGTCGCAGGGCGTGCGCATCACGCGAATCGAGCCGCTCACGCTCGCCTCGGGTGAGATTCCGCTCGCGATCGGCGGCCAGGCGTACAACGGACTCGAGTTCACGAAGTACATCGCGCTCATGGGTGGTCCGCGGGCGGGCACGAACACCGTGCTGATCTCGTTCAACCTGAGCGGCACGTCGTCGCTCGGCAGGAGCGACGTCGAGGCGATCTTGCGCTCCGTGGCGATCGCTCGCGTGCCGACGCTCGAGGAGAAGCTCTCGCAGTTGCCGTTCAAGTTCCGCGCCGTGGCGCCGTTTCGGATCGTTGACGCGCTCGGCACCGCGGCGTTACTGTCGACGGCCGAGCGGGTGGATCCGGAGGGCGCGAAGCCGATGATCGTGATCGGCAAGGTCGGAACCGACGCGACTCCGGCCGAGGTCGCGCAGGCGAACGAGCACGAGCTGCGGAGCATCCCCGGCTTCAAGGACGCGCCGCTCACCGAGCAGCGGCCCGCGCCGTTCGCGGGCGGCCAAGGCCACTTCATCTCGGCCGTCGCCGACGGCAAGACGGTCTTGCAGTTCCTGCGCGTGCTGCCGGGCGGAAGCTACGTGCGCCTCATGGCTACCGGGGAGACGAGCGCGATCGAGGACGCGCGCGCGGCCGTCGCGGAGATCGCGAGCTCCGTCGAGTTGCCGGAGTAGGGTGCGAGTGTCGCGCGGTCGCGAGGGAACCGATCGCGGCCGGTGACCACGCCCGCGCGTAGGGTGCGCCGTCGTGTCGGCCCGGCCGCGACCGGAGATACGCGACAGCCTCCCGCCGTCGACCCGTGCGGTCGTGGAACGACGTCACAGTTTGCGGCGCAGAGCCGAAGGTGCGATTCGCCGCTCTCGTGCCGGCCGAGGTTAAACGCCGGCGCTCACGACGGTTCCCGCTCCCGGCGCGCCGGACGCTCGCGCGAGCCGCTCGCGAAACTTCAGGTGCCGCGAGCGGCTGAGCTCGATCAGCGGCCGCCAGATCCGAGCGGTGAGGCGGTAACGGATCAGCAGCGCCCAGATCCAATTCGAGCGCTTGTAGAGATACGACATCGCGAGATACGGCGGCACGGCCCGCCAGTCCGCGGGGCGGCGGCGCCAGATCGACGCGTGCGAGAAAAGCCGCCGGTAGCACCACTCGTAGCCGGCCTGGAGCTCCTCGGCCGACATCCGCTCAGGCTGGAAGACGACGTGCGCCGTGTCGTAGAGGCTCCAGTCGCGATGCACGATTCGGCCCTCGGACTGAAGCTGCTTGAAGAGCGGCGTGCCCGGATACGGCGTCAGCAAGTGAAACGTCGCGCACTCGAGCCGGTTCGCCTCGATCCAGGCGACGGTCTTCTCGAAGACTTCCGGGCCGTCGTGGTCGAAGCCGAGCACGAAGCTGCCGTTCACCTGGATGCCGTGGTCGTGGAGGATCTGCACGCGCCGCGCGTAGTCCTCCGGCATGGGCGTGCGTTTGCCCGCGTCGTCGAGATTCGCCGAGCTCAAGGATTCGAAGCCGATGAACACGCCCGTGCAGCCCGCGAGCGCCATCTCGCGGACGAGCGACGGGTCGTCCGTCACGTCGATCGTGAGCGCCGCGCTCCAGATGATCCCGAGGCGGCGAAGTCCCGCGCAGAGCGCGCGCAGATAGTCGGGCCTCGAGCCCAAATTGTTGTCGACGAAGACCGCGTAGGGCTGACCGTCGGCGGCGAGCTCGGCGACGACCTGCCCGACGTCGCGGAGCCGATACGGCATGTGCAGGCCTTCCGTTGACAGATAACAGAACCCGCAGCGATTGTGGCAGCCGCGCGTCGCGATCACGCTCGACGTCGTGAGGAAGCCGTCGCGCGGCAGCAAGTCCCTGCGCGGCGGCGGGTCGTCGCGATACGGGCGCTTGTAGTCGCCGCGATAGACTTTCTCGAGCGTGCCCGCTTCGACGTCGGCGAGGATCCGCGGCCACAGCTGCACGCCTTCGCCGATCGCGAGCGCGTCGGCGTGCTCGGCCGCCTCATCGGGCGATGAGAGCACGTGCAGCCCGCCGAGCACGACCTTGGCGCCCCACCGGCGGTACCAGCGCGCGAGCTCGTACGCGCGCTTCGCGAACGTCAGATGAACCGTAATGCCGACGACTTCGGGGAACGGATCGAGGGGCGGCGGGCCCTGAAGCAGGTTCTCGTCCCAGTAGCGCAGCTCCCAGCTCGGCGGCGTCGCGGCCGCGACGGCCGTGAGCGCGAGGGTCGGCGTGAGCACGTGCTTGCCGAAGCTCGCGTTCGGGTCCTTGCGGTAGAACGGGTTGATCAGGAGCGCATAACGGCGGCGGCGCGGGCCCGGAATCGAGCTCGGGTCGAGCTCCGGCGCAACGGCCATCCGCTTCGGCAGCCAGCGGCCCTTGCGCGGGCGCGCGGGGCGCTCGCGACGCGTGACGGAGCGATCGATTGCTGTGCTCACGTTGCCCCCGATACGCGTCGTGCGGCGACGCCGGCTCAGATCCTTCGAGTGCCGCGACAATGGTCCTGAGCTAGCTCGGATGTGTCAAGTACTTTTTAACACAAAGTACTCTCCGTATCTCGATAGGGTCATCGGTGAACGCCGCGACTCGGCGCCTTGCCCGAGCGCGGACGGCCTCTGCGAGCGAGGCGACGATGGTCGCCTCGCTCGGGAGCCGCTAACATGCGGGCGTGTGTCGAATGAGCCCGGAGCCATGCCCGCGCTGCTGCGCAGCTCCCTCGGCGCGGCCGCGCTCGTGACGCTGACCGGCGCGGCGAGCGCCGCGGAGCAGCGCTGGCTCGTGCCCGACGAGCGTCTCACGACGGACGGCGAGATCGTCGAGCACGCGTTGCCGCATCCGGGGAGCGGGCCGACGACGATCGCGCTCGCGCCCGACGGCAGCCTCTGGTTCACCGAGGGCTCGGGCAATCGGATCGGCCACATGAATCCCGACGGCGGCGGGCTCGTCGAGTATCCGCTGCCGAGCCCCGACAGCTCGCCGCGGATCATCGCGCTCGGCGCGGACGGCAACATCTGGTTCTCCGAGCACACGGGCAACCGGATCGGCCGGATCACGCCGCGCGGCGAGCTCGCGGAATTCCCGATCCCGACGCCGAACAGCCAGCCGCGCGCGATCGCGCTCGGCGCCGACGGCAACATTTGGTTCGGGATGTTCGCGGGCGGGAAGATCGGCCGGGTGAAGCAGAATGGGGAGATCACGGAGTTCGCGATCCCGACGCCGAACAGCGGACCGCGCGCGCTCGCGGCCGGGCCCGACGGCAACATCTGGTTCTCCGAGTATCGCGCGAGCCGGATCGGCCGAATCACGTCGACGGGCGTCGTCACCGAGTTCCCGCTGCCGCGGCCGAACTCGGGCCCCGCGGACATCACGACGGGCGCCGACGGCAACCTCTGGTTCATCGAGCTCGCGGGCGGCGTCGACGGGCTTACGACCGACGGCAACCGCGTCGGCCGCATCACGCCGAGAGGCGCCGTGACGGAGTTCCAAATCCCGAGCCCGACGGGCTCGCCGACGAACGTCGCGGTCGGGCCGGATCGCAACGTCTGGTACACGAAGGGCGCCACGCTCGGCCGCGTCGCGCGCGACGGTGTGATCACGGAGTTTCCCTTGAGCGCCGGCGCACGCGCGGTCGGTCTCACGGCCGGCAGCGACCGCCAGCCGCCCGCGCGCCTCGCGAACCGACTCTGGTTCGCCGACGGCGGGGGCAACAAGCTGAGCTATCTCGTATTCCGCTGACGCGAGTCCGTCCTGCGCATCTCGATTGGTAATTGCGTGGCCTTTCGGCTAGCGTGGCGACCTTCGTTTGCCCCGTACGGGCGCAAGGAGGATGGAGAATGCGTTCATCACTGGTCGTCTGCGCTGTGTCGCTCGGTCTTTGCGCCGCGGCGGCCGATGCCCAAACGCTGAACACCGATCAGGACAAGACGCTGTACGCGCTCGGTCTTGCGCTCGGCAACAACGTGAAGGACTTCAACCTGACCGCCGCCGAGCTCGCGCTCGTGACGGCGGGAATCGGCGACGCGGCGCAGCACAAAGAGCCCAAGGTCGACCTCCAGACCTACGGGCCGAAGATCCAAGCGCTCGCGCAGGAGCGCACCGCCTCGGCGGCGACGGCCGAGAAGAAGGCGTCGGGCGCGTTCCTCGAGAAGATGTCCAAGGAGCCGGGCGCGGTCCGCAGCGCGTCGGGCGTGATCTACATTCCGGTGACGGTCGGCACCGGCGCGAGCCCGAAGGCCGACAGCACCGTCAAGGTCCACTACCACGGCACGCTTCGCGACGGCTCCGTGTTCGACAGCTCGGTGCAACGCGGAGAGCCGATCTCGTTCCCGTTGAACGGCGTGATTCCGTGCTGGACCGAAGGCGTGCAGAAGATGAAAGTCGGCGGCAAAGCGAAGCTCGTCTGCCCGTCCGAGACGGCTTACGGTGACCGCGGCCAGGGACCAAAGATCCCGGGCGGCGCCGCTCTGATGTTCGAGGTCGAGCTGCTCGGTATCGAGAAGAACTAGCCGAGCGCCGAGCGGATCTCGCGCAGCTTCGCCTTCATCACGCCCGCGTTCGCGGGCCCCATCCTGATCAGGAGCTTCTGGCCCGCTGACCGGCCCTCGAGCTGCGCATCCGAGTACTTGTAGACCACGCTCGGCTGCACGAGCCGTGGGGATTGCGCGACGTCCGGGGTCTGCAGCAGGTGGTCGATCACCTCGAGCAGCCTCGTGTTGAACGAGCCGTTCGGGTTGCCTAGCTCTTCGTACGCCTGTTGAAACAACGGTTGGAGCCCGCGGTAGAACGCGACGAGAGTCTGCGCGTCGATCCGCTTGACGACGGCGACGAACGGCGCATAGCGCATGTAATTCTCTGCCGCGATCTCGTGGGCGTCTTCCGAGCCCGTCACGAGGAACTTGCCCGGCGTCGGCTTGATCGGCCGCTGATTCACGGCGACCTTCTGGCGCGGCAGATTGTCGATCGTGACGACGACGTTACGGATGATCCGTTGCGGGACGAGGAGCTGCTGGAGCGCGTCGTGGCCGACGAGCTCCGTGAGCCCGCTCACGACCTCCGCGTCGCTCTCGTCGAGGTTCGGCAGCGGTGTGGCGCGCGCGACCGGCGCCGGAGCGGGAGGCGCCGGCGCGGGCTCTGTAGCCGCCGGCGCGCTCACGGCCGGCGGGGGCGCCGCGGCCGGCGCGACCTCGGCGGAACCGCGGCCGTACTCGTAGTAGAGGTAGGACACGATGCCGGCCCCGACCAAGAGCACCGCGATGCCGGCGCTCCAAAACCAAAACGAGTCCTTGCTCGTTATATTCATGACTTCGCTCCTGCTGGATCGCCGTGCGGTAGCACGTCGCGTGCCCAATTACGAGCCGCTCGGCTCGCCCTTCGAGCTCACGGGCCCTCCAACGCGCACGACGGATTCTACCTGCGTGCGTGCACGCCGTCGCGCGGCCGCACGCGCGCGTTTGTCGTTAGAATGCCCGCGCCGTGCAGGAGTTCGACTACATCATCGTCGGCGCGGGGACCGCCGGGTGCGTGCTCGCGAATCGCCTGTCGGCCGATCGCGGCACGAGCGTGTTGCTGCTCGAGGCCGGCGGCAAGGACGACTACTTTTGGATCGACGTGCCCGTCGGCTACCTCTACACGATCGGCAATCCGCGCACGGACTGGTGCTACCGCACGGAGCCCGAGCCGGGCCTGAACGGACGATCGATCGGTTACGCGCGGGGCAAGGTGCTCGGCGGCTGCTCGTCGATCAACGCGATGATCTACATGCGCGGGCAGAGGGCCGACTACGACCACTGGGCGCGGCTGGGGCTGCGCGATTGGTCCTGGGACGACGTGCTGCCCGTGTTCAAGCGCTCCGAGGACTATCAGCACGGCGCCGACGAGTTCCACGGCGCGGGCGGGGAACTGCGCGTCGAGGAGCGGCGCGTGAGCTGGGAGATCCTCGACGCGTGGCGCGACGCGGCCGTCGAGTGCGGGATACCGAAGATCGCCGAATTCAACCGCGGGGACAATTTCGGCACCGCGTATTTTCAAATGAACCAGCGCCGCGGGCGGCGCTGGAGCGCGGCGAAGGCATTCCTCCGGCCGGTGTTGCGCCGCGCGAATCTCGAGGTGCGCACGCACGCGCTCGTCGAGCGCGTCACGATCGAGGCGCGCTCGGGCGCGCGGCGCGCGACCGGAGTCGTCGTGCGCTTCGGCCGCGACGCTCCCGCGACGATCCGCGCGCGGCGCGAGGTGCTGCTCGCGGCCGGCGCGATCGGCTCGCCGCAGATCCTGCAACTCTCGGGCGTAGGCCCGGCCGCGCTGCTGCGCAGGCACGACATAGGCGTCGTGCACGAGCTTACGGGCGTCGGCGCGAACCTGCACGACCACCTGCAGATTCGCTCGGTGTACAAGGTGAGCGGAACGCGCACGTTGAATCGGCGCGCGCGCTCGTTGTTCGGGCGCGCCGCGATGGCGCTCGAGTACGCGCTGTTTCGGACCGGGCCGCTCACGATGCCGCCTTCACAGCTCGGGGCTTTTGCGAAGATGGATCCATCGCAGCCGGCGAACCTCGAATGGCACGTGCAGCCGCTCTCGCTCGACAAGTTCGGCGACCCGCTGCACGCGTTCGACGCGATCACGCCGTCGGTCTGCAACTTGCAACCGTCGAGCCGCGGCCGCGTCGAGATCAAGAGCCCCGATCCCGAGGCGCATCCCAAGATCGCGCCGAATTACCTCGCGACCGAGGAGGACCTCTACGCCGCGGTCGCGGGATTGCGCTTCACGCGCCGGATCATGGCGGCCCGCTCTCTCGCGCGCTTCCGGCCCGAGGAATGGAAGCCGGGCGCGGAGCTACAGAGCGACGAGCAGCTGCGGCGCGCCGCGGGAGAGCTCGGCACGACGATCTTTCATCCTGTTGGCACGTGCCGGATGGGGCGCGACACGCTCGCCGTGGTCGACGACCGGCTCCGCGTGCACGGGATCGACGCGCTGCGCGTGATCGACGCGTCGATCATGCCGCGGATCACCTCGGGCAACACGAACGCCCCGACGGTGATGATCGCGGAGCGGGGCGCCTCCTTCATCCTCAACCCGCAGGGTTGAGTCGCTCGCCCGCCGCCCGCGCAACGTCTTTCCGCCGACACGCCGTGAATACGTCCCTGTAGGCTCGCTGCGCGCATCCATGCGCGCAGACGGTCGGCGGAAAGACGTTGCGCGCGCGGC
>Ga0134079_10000469_pt1 | contig 10674 bp, 9 predicted proteins | sample 15_taG_2_FD_119770 | JGI IMG/M metagenome (GOLD analysis project Ga0134079, IMG submission 119770) | Grasslands soil microbial communities from the Angelo Coastal Reserve, California, USA - 15_D_Rain_40cm_2_09182015 | ecosystem: Environmental > Terrestrial > Soil > Grasslands ...
CGAGGTGGCTCGTCACCATCTGGGCCGCCACGCGTACTGCGTTCTTGATCGCCCGCGCGGGCGAGGCCCCATGGCAGATGATCACGACCCCCTTCACGCCGAGCAGCGGCGCGCCGCCCTGCTCCGAGTAGTCGAGAAACTTGAACAGCTGCTTCGCTTCGGGCCGGCCCAGCACGTCGGGGAACGACTGCTTCATCATCCCCATGAACATGCGGCCCGCCGACTCGTAGAACTTGAGGACCGCGTTCCCGACGAAGCCGTCGCACACGACCACGTCGATCCGGCCCTGCTTGCATTGACCCGCCAGGATGTCCCGGCCCTCGACGTTGCCGACGTAGTGGATGCCCGCCGTCTGCTTGAGGAGCTGGTGCGCTTCCTTCACGACGGCGTTACCCTTCTCGTCCTCCTCGCCCACGTTGAGCAGACCGACGCCGGGCTGCGGCCGATCCAGCACGTCGCGCACGTACACCGACCCGAGATGCGCGAAGCCCACCAGCTCGCGCGCGTCGCAGTCCACGTTGGCGCCGCCATCGAGCACCAGCACGGGATGCACGGCGGTGGGAAACAGCGCGCCGATCGCGGCGCGCTGCACGCCCTCGTGCACACGCAGCATCAGGGTCGCGGCCGCCAGCACCGCCCCGGTGTTGCCGGCCGAGATGAACGCATCGCTCGCGCCCTGCTTCTGAAGGCCGATCCCGACGGCGACGGACGAGCGGGGTTTGCTCTTGACGGCCGCCAGCGGCTTCTCGCCCATCCCCACCACCTCAGGCGCTTCCACGATCTCGAGGCGGTCGCGGTCGACGGCACCGTGCGGCTTGAGCGCGGCCTCGATGTCGCGGGTCCGGCCCACGAGCTGGATCCGGAAGGTGGGGGGAAACTCGCGCAGCGCCTGCACCGCGCCCTCGACTTCCACGCGCGGCGCGTCGTCCCCGCCCATGGCATCCAGTGCAACGCGAATCACCGTTAGGCGTCCTCTACCGCTATCCGCTGCTCGTCGCGGTAATAGCCGCAGGTGGGACACACGTGATGCGGGCGCTTCAAATCGCCGCAGCGCGGGCAGGGTTGCAGCGCGATGGGTGCCGCCTTGTAATGCGTGCGGCGGGCGCGCTTCTTCCGCTTCGACGTCCTTCGCTTGGGTACGGCCATGATGCGTCCTCTTTCAGTCGCGGAGCTTGTGCTTCAAGGCGGTCAGTCCACTCCAGCGTTGGTCCACCGCCGGCGGGCAGCCGCAGGGGCCTGCGTTCAAGTCCGTGCCGCAGCGCGGGCACAGCCCGCGGCAGTCGTCTCGACACACCACCCATTGAGGCAGGGCCAGCAGCAGCTCCTCTCGCAGCGCGACGCGGAGATCGATCGCCGTCGCGTCACGCGCCAGGGGGTAGGAACTGGGGTCCTCCAGGGCGTCGGGATCCTGGGAAAACAGGGCATCGACGTCCGCCACCACCGGGACGGTCACGGCGGCGAGGCAGCGCCTGCATTGCCCGGCCATCCTGGTGCGGAGCGAGGCTCGCCAGTAAAAGCGCCCTTCACCGGCCGCCTGCAAGCGGCCTGCCACGCGCACCGGCTCGGCGAGGGCCCCGTCCAGCCCCTCCAACAGGGGGTCATTCCCAGCGAGTTGGCCCTGCGTGTCCACCGGGCCACGGGCGAGCTCCCGCAGGTCGACCTGTAACATGGGCAACCGAAGCTAAACCGTTGTGGGACTTGCGTCAAGCGAACTAGGGCCGGCCTTCGCCCAGCTCCCGCAACTCCCCCTCGGCAAAGAAAAAGGCCACCTCCCGAGTGGCGTTTTCGGGGGAGTCCGAGGCGTGAATCGCGTTCCGCTCCTTGGATTCGGCGAACAGCTTCCGCACGGTGCCGGGCTTCGCTTCGGCGGGGTCGGTCGCGCCGATGACCTCGCGCAGCCGGGCGACCGCGTCGTCGCGCTCGAGCGCCAGGGCCAGCGCCGGTCCGGACGTCATGAACGTCACGAGCGAGCGGTAGAAGGGGCGTTCCCGATGGACCTCATAGAAGCCCTCCGCCTGGGCGGCGCTGAGCTTCACGAGGCGCGCTGCGCGCATCACGAATCCCGCGGTTTCGAGCAGAGCGAGGATCTTCCCGGTGTGCCCCGCGCGAACCGCGTCGGGCTTAACGATCGCGAGTGTGAGCATGCTGAGGACTGGGGATTCGGGGCTCGAGATTAGGGAGTAATGAGGCGGCGGATCAAGTCGGCGCGTGTCAGGAAGCCGACCACCACGCCCTCGCGCACCACGGGGAAGCGGTCGACGACCTTCGAGCTCATCAGGTTGGCGACGTCCGACAGGGTCTGGTCCTCCGCCAGGCACAGCACCGAGCGCCCCATGGCTTCCCTGACGGGAATGAGGCGCGGGTCCGCCGAGCCGCGCTGCAGCTGCGAGCGTGTAGGCGCCCGGAACTCACCGCTCTTGCTGCGCTGCACGAAATCGGGGATCAAGTAGCGCAACAGCTCGCGATGCGTCACCATGCCGATCAGCGAGCCGCTCTCGTCCACCACCGGCATGGCGCGGATGTCGTGCTCCACCATGAGGCGAGCCACCTCACCCAGGGTCCGCTCCGGACCGACGGTGATGGCGTGCGGCGTCATCACGTCCCGCACCATGAGCTGGCTCGGCAGCTCGACGGCGTCGAGGGCGTGGAGCGCCAGCACCTGCTCGGACGTGCGCGCCGCAAGCAGCGCCAGGACGTTGTCCGGGCTCGAGAGGGTGCGGGCGAAGGCGCCGACCACCTGCAGGTAGAGCGCCGCGTCGCGCAACGGCGCGACGATGAAAATTACGACCCTGGCGGTGCGGTGGGGATCCTTCTCCCACCGGATCGGGGTGGGAGAGATGCCGAGCGCGGTCACGAGGCCCCGCACCGCCTCCGTGCGAAAGTGGGGCAGGAAGGCGTGCTCGCCCACGCTCACCATGTCCTCGGGCCAGGTGTGGCGCACTACGGCGTTGAGGCGCTGGGGATCGGCCACCGCGCCGCTCGCCACCAGCCGCTCGGCCAGCCGCTCGGTGGCCTCCTTGACCGTGCCGGCGTTGAGCGGGACGAGGATGTGCTCCGCCTTCAGGACGTCGCGCAGCTTCACAGGCGTTCTTTCAGCAGGGCGACGACATCCGCCGGGCGTTTCATCACGGCGATGCCCGCCCGGGCGAACGCCGCCATCTTTTCCGCGGCCGTCCCGCTCGATCCAGCAATGATCGCTCCGGCGTGTCCCATACGACGGCCCGGGGGCGCGGTCTGCCCGGCGATGAACCCGATCACCGGTTTGGACATCGCCTGCTGGACGAAATCGGCCGCCTGCTGCTCGTCGGTGCCCCCGATCTCTCCGATCATCACCACCGCGTCGGTGTCGGGGTCCGCCTGGAACGCCGATAGGCAGTGGATGAAGTTGGTCCCGATCAACGGGTCGCCACCGATGCCCACGCACGTCGACTGCCCGTAGCCGGCTCCCGAGAGCTGATGCACGATCTCATAGGTGAGCGTCCCGCTGCGCGACACGACGCCGATGCGGCCCGGGCGGCAGATATTGCCCGGGATGATGCCGACTTTGGTGCGCGGCGGGGAGATGAGTCCGGGGCAGTTCGGGCCGATGAGGCGGGCGCCGCGCTCGTGCACGTAGGGCAGCGCCCGCGTCATGTCCAGCACCGGAATCCCCTCGGTGATGCACACGATCAGCGCGACCCCGGCATCGGCGGCCTCGAAAATGGCGGACGCGGCGACGACGGCCGGAACGTAAATGATCGACGTGTTGGCCCGCGTCTCCGCCACCGCGTCGGCCACGGTGTCGAACACGGGTGCGACGCCGTCGAACACCTGGCCGCCTTTCCCGGGCGTGACCCCGGCGACCACCTTGGTGCCGTACCCGATCATCTGCCGCGTGTGGAACGAGCCGTCCCGACCGGTGATCCCCTGCACCGCGAGGCGCGTCTGCTGGTCGACGAAGATGCTCACGCCGCCCTCGCCTTGGTCACCGCCTGCTTGACGGCCTCGTCCATGTCGGTGAGGGCGGAGAAGCCGGCCTTGGTGAGGATCGCGATCGCGAGCTCCTCGTTCGTGCCGGTGAGACGGATCACGAGCGGCACCTTGAGCGGGAACTGCGCCGTGGCCTGCACGATGCCGTTCGCCACGTCGTCGCCACGGGTGATGCCGCCGAAGATATTGAAGAGAATGGCGCGGACGCTCGGGTCCGCCGTGATGATCCGCAGCGCGCTGACCACCTTCTGCGGGTCGGAGCTGCCGCCGATGTCGAGGAAGTTCGCCGGCTCGCCGCCGTAGTACTTGACGAGATCCATCGTGGCCATGGCGAGGCCGGCCCCGTTGACGCAACACCCCACCGAGCCCTCGAGCTTGATGAACGTGAGCCCCGCCTCGCGCGCCGCGACTTCGGAGGGCGCCTCCGCGCTCGTGTCGCGCAGCGCCGCCAGCTCGGGATGGCGTTGCAACTCGTTGTCGTCGATCACGATCTTGGCGTCGAGGGCGGCGAGCGCGCCGTCCCGAGTCGTCGCCAGCGGGTTGATCTCGGCGAGCGAGGCGCCCACGGCGTAGAACGCCGCGTACAGTCGTTGCATGATGTCCGCGGCCGCTCGGGCCTGCGTCACATCCCGGTACAGCTTCAGGGCCAGGCCCAGTGCCTGATGCGGCAGCACGCCGTAGCGAGGGTCCAGCGCCAGGCGGTGGATCTTCTCGGGGGACTGAGCGGCCACCTCTTCGATGTCGACGCCGCCGGCGGCGCTCACCATCAGCACGGGGCGCTGCGAGGCACGGTCCACGATCATACCGACGTAACTTTCGGCGCTGATCTCGGCGGCGGGGGCGACGAGCACGCGCTGCACAACGAGTCCCTTGATCGACATGCCGAGGATCCGGGCGGCGTGCGCGGCGGCCTCGGCCGGGTCGCGGGCCAGCTTCACGCCGCCGGCCTTGCCGCGGCCCCCGACATGTACCTGCGCTTTCACCACCACTGCTCCCCCGCCACCGAGCCGCGCGGCGATGGCGCGGGCCTCGTCGGCCGTGGTGGCCACCTCGCCGGGGGGGACCGGGATGCCGTGGCGTCGCAGGATGTCGCGCGCCTGGTACTCGTGCAGGTTCACGCTGGCTCCGTGGTGATCGTCGTACCGGCCTCGCCGGCGAGCGCCGCCAGGCCTTGCGACAGCTCGGCGATGATCGCGCGACGGCCGCCGGCGCGCACGAAGGCGGCCGCGGCTTCGACCTTGGGGCGCATGCTGCCGGTGCCGAGCTCCGATCCGGCGAGCAAGTGGTCCGCGCTGGCCAGGTCGAGGCGCCGGACGGCGCGCTGGTGCGGGGTGCCGTATCCGTGGTACACCGCATCGACGTTGGTCAGGATCAGCAGGACGTCGGCCTCGATGTCGCGGCCGAGGATCGCCGCGACCCGGTCCTTGTCGACGACCGCGTCGATCCCTTCGAGTCGCAGCGCGGGATCGTCATACACGGGGGGACCGCCGCCCCCGCACGCGACGACGATGTGGCCGGCGGCGACCAGATGCCGGATCATGTCGCGCTCGACCACGCCGACCGGCTTGGGGCTCGGCGCGAGCCGCCGCCAGCGACCCGGCTGCTCCTGCTTCACGGCGACGCCGCGCGCCTGCAGCCGCGCCACGCGCACCGGGTCGAGCGCGTGGCCGATCGGCTTGGTGGGAGTGCGCAGATTGGCGTCGGTCGCATCGCACAGCGTCTGGCTGATGACGGTGACCACCTGGCGCGTGACGCCCGCATGCGCCAGGGCGTTCTGCAGCGATTGCTGGATCATGTACCCCATCCAGCCCGCCGTCGCCGCGACGAGCACGCCCAGCGGCAGCGGCTCGACCTGGTCGGCGGCGATCTCGTTGCGCGCGAGGTCGTCGCCCACCTGAGGGCCGTTGCCGTGCACGAGGGAGATCCGCCACCCCGCCCGCGCCAGATCCACGATCGGCACCAGGCTGGCGCGCGTGTGCCGGAACTGATTCGCGATCGTGGGGCGCTCGCCCGGCGGAGCGACGGCGTTGCCGCCGAGGGCGACGACGATGGTGCCCGGATTCACAGCCGCGACAACCTAGTGCCGTTCCAACCGGTTGTGAAGTCCGTTCGCAGATCCGCCTCCCGGGCGTAAGGGTTGGAACGGCACTAGCGACGGTCCGGGGCCGGAGCAAGCTTCCGACGCCCGATGCCGAGCAGCTCTTTCAGCCGGCCGTAGACGCGGCCGAACGTCTCGAGGTCGCCCGCGGCCAGGGCCGCGTCGGCCTGCGCCGCAAGGCGGCGCGCCTGCTGCCACCGCGCCGCGAGCGTCGTATCCGCGGCTGCGGCCGCGCCGGCGTCGAGCGCCAGCAGCGCCCGCAGGGCGGCGGCCCTGCCCCGGCCCTGGCCGCGCCGCTCGCCCCACGATAGGAACAGCGTGTCGATCCCCACCGGGGGACCGCCGCTGGACGGCTCGGCGAAGAGAGCCTGCTCGAGCAGCACTTGTCCCCCGGCGTTCCACAGCCGGGGCACGCCCGGAGCGGTCGTAGTGGGAGACCCGACGAGGGGAGGCGGGAGCCGCACCGCCGGACTCGGCTGCCACAGCATCACGCGGGGACCGGCCGGGAGCAGCGTCGCGGCCACGAGCCCGGCGAACGTGCTCCCGGCCTCGAACCCCTGCGCGGTCCAGGGGCGGAGCCCGGCGGCATCCTCCCGCCCCTCGGCCAGGGGGCCGGGGGGGGCGGGGGGGGGCGGGGGCGATCAGCTCGAACGGCTCCCGCGGTCGCGCCGCCCATTCCGACGTGTCGGAGCGCTGGCGGCGGACCAGCGTCGTGGCGGCGCGGAACACGCGGTTCGGGAACGGCAGCTGGCCGCGCAGACCGGCCGGGAGGCTGTCGAGCGGTTGAATCAGCGGGGCGAGCACGGCAGCCCAGGCGGCCGCGAGCGAATCGGCGCCGGGGGCGAGGTAGAGGCGGGTGTCGCCCGTCGCGGCATTTACGGCTCCGACCAGCGCCGCGCGCAGATATCGCACTGGGCGTCCCTCGGACTCCACGGCGCGGACCAACGGAAACGCCTCGGCTTCGAGGTAGCCGTACGACACCCACCACAGCGCTCCGTCGCTCACGACCGGTGCGGCGGCGTCGAACGCCGCGTAGGGCGCGAGCCGCCGTAACCGCTCTGTGATGTCCCGTCGCCACAGCAGGACCAGCCCGTCCGTCTCGCGGCGCACCAGCGCGGGGCTCTGCAGCACCCAAGCGAGGGCGGTACGGCGCCACCAGTCCGTGAGCGGGATTCCGGTGCGGCGCAGCGCGGGCCACGTGTCGGGTGCGGCGATCGCGAACTCGCGAAATGCCGGTCCGAACCAGCCGACGGAGTCGCGCGTCGGAAGCGCCTCGAAGCGAAGGATCGTGTCGTCCTCGACGGCCGCGAAGGGGCGCCCCGCCCGGGCCCAGGCACCGCGGTGCAGCGTGGTCCAGTCCGGCGCGGGTTGCGTGCGGGCGATGGCATCGAGATCGGGAGCGGGCGCCACGATCCAGGTGGCGCGCCCGCCCGCCACGGAGTGCGGCGACAGGCCGGCGGCGGCGGGCCTGGCGCCCGGCCCGAGCAGCTCGCGGTGCTGCGAAGCCGCGACCACGACGCGCGCCGCGTTCCACACCGGCAGCGCGGCAACCGCCGCCTCGGGGCTCGGGAAGCCCGGGGGAGGGCGCTCCGCGAGCTCCGTCACGCCGAATGCGAGCTGCTCGAGCTGCCGTGCGGCGGCGGCGCGCGCCGTGTCGGCCACCGAGCCCGTCGCCCCCTGGCCACCGCGCCCGGACAGCGAGCCCGGTATCAGGACGAATCCGAGCAACGATGCCGCGAGCAATGCGCCCCACGCGCCGAACAGCAGCAGCGGTTTCTCGCGCACCCCCCACACCACGCTCGCCGCGGTCGCCGCCGCGCCCAGCGCCGCGACGACCGGGGCGGCCGTGAGCCGGGCGTCGAGCGCGCCGCCCGCGAGATCGCCATGCAGCCCGGCGACGGATTGGGCCGGGTCGAGCACGGCGCCCCAGGTGAGCGTCAGGGCGAGCAGGGCGAGCAGCAAGCCGAGATGGGCCCGGGCGTGCGCGTTCGCGGACGGCAGCCAGCGCCGGAATCGCAGCGACCCGATCCCCGCGTACAGGAGCCCCACGACGAGGGTGGCCGAGCTCACGGCTGCGAGGGCGAGCGCCCGCAACTGCTCGCTCCACGGCAGCGTCCCGAGGTAGTAGCCCACGTCGCGGTGCAGTAGTGGATCGGTGACGCCGAACCCGACGCCGTGTGCCGCGATCACGGCGCTCATCCACCAGTCCCCGGTGCCCAGCGCGAGCAGGAAGCCGAAGACGAGGCCGCTGGCGACGGTGCCGGCGAGCAGAATGGGCTGGGGAACGGCCTCGACGATTTCGAGATCGCCGAGCCGTCGCGACAGCTGCATCGACCCGATCGAGCGGTACACGAACAGCAGGTTGCTCGTGCCCCACCCCACCGTCGCGAGCAGCAGCAGGCCGGACACGAGCCGCGCGAAGTCCCGCGCCTTGAGGTACGCGCTGCCGCCCGGGAGACCGGCGGCCCACACGCGCTCCGCGGTTTCAAACGCGGCCCAGCGTCCTCCCACGAGTACCACCACCAGCAATGCGACGGCGATCAGCAGCGCCCAGCGACGGGCGGCTTGCCTCACGCGCGATCGCTCTGGGCGCCCAGCCAGCCTTCGACCTCCGCCCGGTAGGCGGCGAGCGCCGCGGCGCTCGTCGCCTCGAACCGAAGCACGAGCACCGGCTGCGTGTTGGACGCGCGCAAGAGACCCCACCCGTCTTTGAAGGTGATGCGGACGCCGTCCAGCGTCGCGACGGGATACTTGGCGGCGAAGTGGCGTGCCGCCCGCTCCACGATGGCGAACTTCTGGTCGTCCGGGCAGTCGACGCGCAGCTCGGGCGTCGAGACGGTTGCGGGGAGGTCCGCGAAGTGCCGGGACAGCGGTCCGCCCAGCTCCGCCACGTAGCGGAGCAGGCGTGCCGCGGCAAAGAGCGCGTCGTCGAAGCCGTACCAGTCTCCCCCGAAGAACATGTGGCCGCTCATCTCGCCGGCGAGCGGCGCCTGCATCTCCTTCATCTTCTGCTTGATGAGGGAATGCCCCGTCTTCCACATCGTTGGCTGGAGGCCCACCCGGGCGAGCTCGCGCGGCAGGACCTCGGAGCACTTCACGTCGAAGATCACGGAGTGGCCGGGGCCCATGCGACGCGCCAGATCGCGGCCGAGCAGCACCAGCAGCTGGTCGCCCAGCACTGCCCGCCCCTGCTCGTCCACGGCGCCGATGCGGTCGCCGTCGCCGTCGAACGCGATGCCGAGCTCAGCGCCTTCGCGCCGCACCGCCGCCTGCAGGTCGTGGAGGTTCTCGAGCACGGTGGGATCGGGGTGATGGTTCGGGAACGTGCCGTCCGAGGTGCAGAACAACGGTACGACCTCTGCCCCGAGCTCCCGCAGGGTGTCCACCGCCACGAGGCTGGCCACACCGTTCCCGCAATCCACCACGACCTTGATCCGCCGCGGCAGCGGTCCATTGCGCTGCACGATCGCGGCGCGATAGCGCTCCAGCACGGAGGCGTCGCTGCCGCGCGACCCGCCGGCGCGACCCCGGGTGCGATCGTCTTCGATCAAACGCCGTAGACCCTGGATCGCCGTCCCGTACACCGCTTCGCCCCCCAGGACGAGCTTGAAGCCGTTGAACTCGGGCGGGTTGTGCGATCCGGTGACCTGCACGCCACCGTCGACATTGAGGACATGCGTCGCGAAGTACAGCGCGGGCGTGGGCAGCTCGCCGACGTCGAGCGCCAGCCCGCCCACCGCTTCGATCCCGGACGACAAGCCGTGCGCCAGGGCGGCGCCGGACGGCCGGTTGTCGCGTCCCACGGCGAGGCGGGGGGCGCGCCCGAGACGCTCCCAGCCGAGCGTCGTGACCGCCTGTCCAATGGCGCGCGCCACCTCGGGCTGCAACTGATCGCCCACGGTGCCGCGGATGTCGTACTCGCGAAAAATCGAGGCGGGGACCTGCACGGGACGACGGCTTCAGCGGCCCGTGGCGGTCGTCGCCGCGGGGGCCGGTGTCGGTGCCAGGAGGGCGCTCTCCCTCCCCAGCTGGAGCAGCGCGTTCGGGCGAATGCCGAGTACGAGCAGACCGATGACGCACGCGGCGACGACGACGGCGGCCGGACGGCCGAGCCGCACGCCGGCATGGGCCTGGTCGAACGGCTCGGGCTTCATGTACATGGCCATGATCACCGGCAGATAGTAGCCCGCCGACACGACGCTCGTAAGCACCAGGATCGCGGCGAGTACACTTTCGTGCGCCATGGTCGCGGCCACCAGGATGTACCACTTGCCGATGAACCCGGCGGTCCCCGGGAATCCCAGCAGCGACAGCATGCAGACCGCGAGCGCGAGGGCGAGCCACGGGCGGCGCTGGGCCAGGCCCGCGAGGTCGTCGATCCGGACGGCGCGCTCGCCCTCCCGCCCCAGCGCGGCGAGCAGCGCGAACGCCGCGAGGGTCACGACGGTGTAGGCGAAGAGGTAGACCAGCAGGGCCGCCGACGCGGGCCAGCTGCCGACGGCCACCGCTACCAGCAAGTACCCCGCATGGGCGACGGACGAGTACGCGAGCATGCGCTTCACCGTCCGCTGGGCCAGCGCGATGAAATTGCCCGCGACCATCGTCGC
>Ga0134079_10000470_pt1 | contig 10659 bp, 8 predicted proteins | sample 15_taG_2_FD_119770 | JGI IMG/M metagenome (GOLD analysis project Ga0134079, IMG submission 119770) | Grasslands soil microbial communities from the Angelo Coastal Reserve, California, USA - 15_D_Rain_40cm_2_09182015 | ecosystem: Environmental > Terrestrial > Soil > Grasslands ...
AGGCTTCCGGCCCGAGGAGATCGATTTCGTGCTTTGCACGCACCTGCATTTTGATCACGTCGGCTGGAACACGCATCTAGTCGACGGCAAGTGGGTACCGACGTTTCCGAACGCGCGCTATCTATTCGGGCGCCGGGAGTACGAGCATTGGAAGATGCTCCAGGAGACGCACGGCTATCACGATCTCAATCACATGTACGACGCCGTGCAGCCGGTCGTCGATGCGGGGCTCGTCGACCTGATCGGGCCGGAGCATACGATCTGTCCGGAGCTCACGCTGCGTCCGACGCCGGGCCACACGCCGGGTCACGTGAGCATCGCGATCGAGTCGCGCGGCAAGCGCGCGATCGTCACGGGCGACATGATGCACAACCCGATCCAGCTCGAGCGGCCGGACGATACCGCGCGTTTCGACATGGATCAGGCGATGGCGCGCAGAACTCGCGTCCAGCTCATCGACGATCTTGCCAACTCCGACGTGTTCGTCATCGGCACGCACTTCAGCGATCCGACGGGCGGCTGGATCGTCCGCGACGACGACGGCTGCCGACTCGCGCAGCAACCGGCCCGCAAGAAGTAGCGCGCCGCGGCGCGCTGCCGCACACTCGAATCTATGACTAGGCAATCCACACTGGCGCCCGCGAATTGGCGCGAGGTGCTCAGCGCCAGCGACAGGCGCGCGCTTGCGGAAGAGGGATTCCTGCACATTCGCGCCGCGGCCGAGGAGGACGCGTTGGAAACCATGCGCGCGGCGTGGGAGCGTCTATTGCAAGAACCGGAACCGAACTTCGCGAGACGGGGCAACAACGACGGCCCGAAGCGGCTCGAGAAGGAGCCCGCGTTTCTTTGCTGCCTCGAGCACCCTTATGTGATGAGCGCCGTCGCGCAGCTGCTCGATGGAGACGTCGTCCTGGCGGCATTTCGCGGCCGGGACCCGCGCCGCGGCAGCGGTCAACAGGGCTTCCACGTCGATGACGCAAGGCCGGTGCCGCCGGAGCGGCAAATCATGGCCAACGCGTTCTGGGTGTTGGACGACATGGACGAAGCGAACGGCGCGACGCGCCTCATTCCCGGATCCCACCGTCTCGCACGGGTTCCGAGCAAGGGCCTGACGCGTCGGGATGCGCAGCATCCGCAGGCCCGGTCGATTCCGGCGCGCGCGGGTGATGTCATCGTATTCAGCGCCCACCTTTGGCACGCCGGCTCCAAGAACCTCTCCGGCGCGCCGCGACGGATCGCGATGGCGCACTTCGCGCGACGCGAAGTCGTCGACTCCCGCGCGGAGCTCATGCGGGCTGGCCTCGCCTACGAGTAGTAACGAGCCGCGAGGCTCCCGGTTGCACGCGGGCCGTTGCGCAAGTGCGCCGTCGGTACTGCCGCGCGTCGCGATCGTTACGGATGCGGGAGCTTGTTGGCGCCCTTAGCGAGCTCCATGATCTCGAGCACGTTGCCGTCGGGATCGACCATCGTCGCGATCTTCACCGGCATACCGCCGATGGTGGCCGAGGCGACGTCGCCCTTCATCGTCGCGCCCGCGGCCTTCGCGGCCGCCACGGTGGCGCCGAGATCCGTCACGTGGAAGATCGCGTGCGGCATCGCGTCGGTGGTTGCGCCGGCCTCGCGATTTTGAATCAGGAACTCGGGCGATGAGCCGGCCTTCGCGGCTGCGACCGTGGCGCCGTAGCGCATGATGATCTCCGTCGGCGGTTGCCCGACGCTGTCGATCTGCTTCAGGCCGAGTGCGGTATCGTAGAACTTCGCGAGCGCGACGACGTCCTTCGCGCCGAGCCGGACCGCGAGCACCGCGACGTCCGCATTGACGCACGTGAGCCAAGTCGCTGCAGTGAGTCCCAGGAGCGTGGCTATTGTTCGTCGCATTTTTTGGTTCCTCCTAAAGATTGGTCGACGCCCGGCGTGCTCGCCGGCTGGCGCAGATAGTAAGCCAAACACGGTCGGCACGGCGCCTGCTTCCCTGAACGGCCGGCGGCTACCGGGACAGATACTTGAAGGAGCCACCCCTGTCGCGGATCACGGCTATGCTTGGGCGTAGAGATTTCTAGAGACGGTGGGTGGCCGCGGCTGCTTGCGGCTTCGGCCGCACATTCGCTAGCATCGAGCAGCTTAAACCTCAAGACGGGATCAGCAGCGATGAGCAAATTGGCGGTTCGGTTGGTGGCACTGAGCGGATTCTTGATGCTCGGTGCAGAAGTGGAGGCGCATCACGCGGTCGCGAGCGCTTACGACTTGAACAAGGAGGTCGTGCTCGAGGGCACGCTCCTGAAATTGAACTTCACGAATCCGCACTCGAACATCCATCTCGGCGTCCCGAACAAGGATGGCACGACGACGGAGTGGGTACTGACGACCGCCTCGATCCAGGCACTGACCCAAAGGGGGTTCAATAAGACCTCCATCAAGCCCGGCGACGCGCTCAAGGTCACGATCCTTCCGGCGCGGAACGGGGACCCGGCCGGATTCATCAGGAAGGTCGAGCTCGGCGACAAAGAGTTCAAACTCTTCAACGACAACGGCGACAACTAAGCAAGCCGGCACGCAGGAGGGGGGGATGTCGTTTCGACGATCCGTCGCGACGTGCGCGATTGCCGCCGTCGTCGCGATGAGCAGCGTGCTGCCGGCCGCCGCGCAGGGCGGTGGCGGCGGGCCAGCCGGTGCGCAGGGCGGGGGAGGTCGCGCGGGGGGCGGCGGGCCGCCACCGTACACGCCCGCACCCGGAGCCAAAGACCTCAAGGCCGTCCTCTACAACTGGGCGTGGCACATGGGAATGCTGCGGGGCCAAGCCGAGCCCGAGCTCATCGAGACGCTCGAGTACCAGGCCGAAGGCACGATCCAAATGAACGGCCAACCGTGCACGCTCACGAAGTATCGGATCAGCGCCAACTACCAGATCCCGGGATACCGCGCGCAGATCGAGTGCAAGCGCGCGAACGGCCAGACGTACAAGAACGTCGAAACGATGAGCGGTCAGTACGCCTGGGACGAGGACCGCCCGGGCGCGGAGATCGTCGCCGGCGAGGGCAAGGCGACGCCCAAGCCCGCGGCGCGCGAGGAACGCTGGATCCGTCTTTGGGCGAGCCCGCACGGAGCGCCGAAGGCCGCGATCGCCGCCGCGGCCGGCGTGCCGATGTCGGAGTCGTTCGCTCAGAACCCCGCTACGCTGCTCGACAAACAGGCCGCGGCCGGAGTGAAGCCGCAGACGACGCTGTCATGGCAGGGGAATCGCGCGGTCCTCACGTTTCCGATCCCGGACCTGCCCGGGGCGACGGCGACGGCGACGCTCGACGAGACTTTCCTGCCGGAACGGGTCGTCGTGAAGCACGGCGCGACCACGACGGAGTTCGTCTACGGCAACTACCAGGACTGGAACAACCCGTTGAACCGGATTGAAGCGCTGTACGCGGGCACCATCGTCGAGCGGCGCAACGGCGTGGTCGTGCGTGACTTGAAGACCGTGGTCACCGAGATCGGCCAGGTGTACGTGGTCGTGCCCGTCCCGGACAGCGTGCGGACGGCGAAGACGGCGAAGAACTGATGCAATTCCGATCGGTGCCTCGCAGGGCGCCGGTAGATTCGACGAGAGGAGTTCGGCTCGTGCGGAAACAGCAAGTCATTGGGACGCCGTTCGTTGCGGTCTTCGGTGTGCTCCTCTGTTTCATCGTCACCTCGGCGCAAGCGCAGTTCGGCGGCGGCGGATTCGCTCCGCCGACGACGGAGACGCCAAAGCTGCCGAACGGCAAGCCCGACCTGACCGGCTCTTGGCAGACGGCGAGCGGCGGTCAGCGAGGCGTCCCGGGCGGGATGTTCCGGCGCTGCACTCCGTTTCAGACGAAGACCTGCATGGAGTGGACCAACCAGAGCGCGGACTTCATGTTCATGGCGCCTTCGCGGCTCGACGCGAATCACCCGCTGTACAAGCCGGAGTACTGGGACAAGGTTCAGCAGCTCGACATGTGGACGAACCGAGACGACCCGGTCATGACTTGCCTTCCGCTCGGAATTCCGCGGCACGGAGCGCCCACGCGGATATTCCACACCGACAACGACATCACGATGTTCTACAGAGGCGGAGTCGACGGCGGCGGCGGGTACGCGGACTTCCGCATGATCCCGCTCGACGGGCGTCCGCACGATCCGCAGCGCGCGCTTCAGTACACGTACATGGGCTACACGGTCGGCCGGTGGGAAGGCGACACGTTGGTGCTCGACTCCATCGGCTTCACCGACGAGACCTGGCTCGGCCGAGGCGGCTTGTTCCACTCCGATGAGATGCACGTCATCGAGAAGTTCACCCGCAAGGGTAACGAGATGCTCTACGAGGTGACCGTCGAGGACCCGGTCGTGCTCGCGAAGCCGTGGGTCATGAATCCGCGGACGCTGCGGCTCACCGCTCGCCCGGCGATGATCGCGGAGCGAGGCAGCTGCACGGATACCGAACACGCAGAAGTCAGCACCCAGATTCGGCACTAGGGACATTCTGATTTATTCCCGCGCGTTCCGCAGGGATATTCCGCAGCCCCAGCGGGAATAAATCAGAGTGTCCCTAATATCCACGCGCCCATATCGGGGCTAGGGACACTCCGATTTATTCCTCCAGCGGCTCACGGCCCCCGAGGGACACGAGGGAATAAATCGGAATGTCCCTAGTTCTTCCGCGGTCCGGCCCCGCCCGCGCGACGCAGTCCTCATAGGTTCTGTCCAATCGGGTGACGCGTTGCGCTCTACGCGGCACATTAAGTTACGAAACCACCGCGGGGAGTAGGATCGGTATACAGTCGGTCCAATAAGAACGACGAAGCCATGACCGCCACGACGACTATGTTCCGAACGAGCTCCAGCGCCGGCCTGAGCGCCGACGAGCTTCACGACTTCTTCGAGATCGGCTGGATCACCCGGCGAGCTCTGTTCAGCCCCGCCGAAGTCGAGCGGATGAAAACCTGTTTCTCTCAGCTCGAGCAGATCGCGAGCGAATTGACGCAGACCGGGCCGCACGCCGGATCGTATTTCGTGCTCGGGCAAAAGGACGGCCGGCAGGTGATTCAGCGCGTCGTCTGGGCCGGCGGATGCCAGCGTTACTTGCTCGAGGTCGGATGCGATCCGCGCCTCACGGTTCCTTGCGCGCAGTTGTTGGCCGACCACGCGATGGACCATCTGCTCTGCCAAGCTCATTTCAAACGTCCGCGCGACGGCGTGGAGTTCGCCTGGCATCAAGACATTCAGCATCGCGACAAGGGCGGCGGAACCTGGGCGGACGTGAACGGCCGCGGCAGCTTCGTGCAGACGATCGTCGTGCTCGACGAGATGACGCCGGATAGCGGTCCGATGTTGTTCGTGCCCGGCAGCTCGAAGTGGGGGCGCGTCGACTTCGGCGGGCACGATGACCACGACGGGCCGGCAAACGCGCTCACGCAGTTCCGGGAACGCGATGCCGTGATGATCTTGGCGCGACCCGGCGACACGCTGTTCTTCGGCCCGTACACGGTGCACGCGAGCTTCGAGAATACGTCGGATCGGTATCGACGCGTCTTGATCAACGGCTACGCGAGCCCGGGTGCGAACCGTCGCGAATATCCGGGCGACGGTGCCGGACGCAGACTGATCGCGCCGCTGAGGTCTACGTCCTCACTTCACTGACTTTCGCCTTGCCTGCCGCGGTAAGTCCGCCGCGAAACGATCGCCGAATCGAGCCCGTTAGCACGCTTCACGCGCAACGTTCTTGACGCGTGTGCACTCGGCTGCGCCGCCGCGTTCGTCGCGCACTCGTACGCGCACTGTCAAGTGCGACTCCGTTATGTCGCCGACCTTTGTCCGCTCGGTTCCGTCGGCGCGTCGATTCGGTGACGCGCGTCACGTTTGGCGGCTCGGCGTGCCGACGCGGGGGTGATGGGTTCTGAGATCTTAGTCAACGCCGTGCGCGGCCGCATCAGATAAGGTTCGCGACCTGGAGAACCAGGTTTCTGTGATCGACCGCCTGGCTCTCGCTGGACCCGTCTGCCCTTGGGAAGGTGTCTTGAGACATGGCGACCACGGCCGCCGTTCGCGAACCGCAGCACGCGGGCACGCACCCCCGCGCGGCTGTGTCCATTGCATCACAAAATGCGCGTGCGTCGACCGACCACGGCGCGCACACGCTCGACTTGCTCGTCGCTGCGCTCGAGCACCGCGACATTCGCGCGGCGGCGACGGCCGTCGTCAATCGCATGGCGGCCTCGTTCGGCGCGAGGCGCGTGAGCCTCGGCATGTTGAACGGCAACGGCGTCGAGCTGCTCGCGGTCTCGGGCAGCGCGGCGTTCGACGCCTCCACCGGATTGTCCACGGCCGTGCGAGACGCGATGCACGAGGCGATCGTGCAGCGCGCGACGCTCGCCGTGCCGAACGATCCCGCGACCGCGTCGCGCGAGGACGCCGCGCAGCACGTGCTGTTGCGTCTCTGCGGCGCCGGCGCCGTCTGCACAGTACCGTTCGCCGATGGCGCCGCCGTCAGCGGCGCGGTCACGTTCGAGTGGAGCGATCCGAAGGTTGCCGACGCGGCGGCGCGTGAGCGCTGCGAGGCGACACTCGCACTCGTCGGACCGGTGCTCGCCGCAATCAGGCGCGCCGGTCTCGGCTTCTTCTGGCGCTGCCGGGAAAGCCTCGCCGCGTCCGCTCGCGCCGCGCTCGGCCCGCGTCGGGTCGTGCTCAAGCTCGCGCTGCTCGCCGGAGCGTGCCTGCTCATCGTCGGCACGCTCGTCAGCGGCGTGCATCGCGTCTCGGGCGACGCCGTGCTGCGCGGCAGCGTGCGACGCATCGTGCTCGCGCCGGTCGACGGCTTCATCGCCTCGGCTCCCGCGCGGCCCGGCGACGTCGTGGCCGAGGGCGATGTGCTCGCGACGTTCGACGATCAGGCCTTGTCGCTCGAGGTCGCCAAGTGGCGCGCCGAATACGAGCAGGTGCTGAACCAGTACCGCGAGGCGCTCTCCGAGCTCGACAGCGCGAAGGTCACGACGCTGCGAGCGGCGATGGATCGCGCTGCGGCGGAGCTCCAGCTCGCGGAGGACAACCTCGCGCGCAGCGAGATCCGCGCGCCGATCGCGGGCGTCGTCGTGAGCGGCGACTTCAGCCAGTCGCTCGGCGCGCCGCTGCAACGAGGTGCGACGTTGTTCGAGCTCGCGCCGCTCGATGGCTATCACGTGAGCGTGCGCGTGCCCGAGAGCGACGTCGGCTACGTCGCGCCGGGACAGCATGGGCGCCTCGTGTTGGCGGCTCTGCCGGGCGAGAGCCTCGAGCTCGTCGTCGAGCGCGTGACGCCGGTCTCCGAGGTCGTCGACGGGAAGAACGTGTTCGAGGTCGAGGCGAGCCTCGGCGCCGCGCGCGACGCGTTGCGCCCCGGCATGCAAGGCGCGGCGAAGCTCGACGTCGGGCGCGGGCGGCTGCTCTGGCTCTGGACTCACCACGCCGTCGATTGGTTGCGCCTCAAGCTCTGGTCGCTCGGGCTCGGAGGCGGGCTATGACCGAGCCCTTTCTGAGCGCGCACTGGTACCGTGTGGCCCACTTGCGGCCGGCCTTGCGCGCGCACTTGCGCGTCGTTCGCCAGGTCTATCGCGGCGAGCCGTGGTACGTGATGCACGACCCTGCGAGCGGCCGGACCTGGCGGTACTCGGCCGCGGCCGAGCGAGTGATCCGCCTGATGGACGGCCGCCGCTCGCTCGAGGAGATCTGGGAGCTCTGCGCGCGATCGGGCGGCAACGTGCCGAGCCAAGACGAGCTCGTGCACATGCTCGCGCAGCTGCACCAGGCCGACGCGCTCGAGGTCGGCGTGGGCCCAGACGTGCGCGAGCTGCTCGGTCGGCATCGCGAGCATCGAGCGCGCGAGCAACGGCGCCGCTTCGGCAACCCGCTTGCGATTCGCTTGCGGCTCGTCGATCCCGATGCGTTCTTGTCGCGCACGCTGCGCCTCGTGCGGCCGCTGTTCGGCGCGTGGGGCGCGCTCGCGTGGCTCGCGACCGTGACCTGCGGGCTGCTCCTGTGCGCGCTGCACTGGCGGGAGCTCGGCGCGAGCCTCGCCGATCTCGCGTTGTCGCCTCGCTCACTGCTGCTCGGCTTCACCGTCTACGCGCCGATCAAGGTCGTGCACGAGCTCGCGCACGCCTACGCCGTGAAGCTGCGTGGCGGCGAGGTGCACGAGCTCGGCATCAACTGGGCGTTCCTCGTGCCCGTGCCGTACGCCGACGCGTCCGCCGCCGCGGCGTTCCCCAACAAACGCGCGCGCATGCTCGTGAGCGCGGCCGGAATTCTCGCGGAGGTGTTCCTCGCCTCGGTCGCGATGATGGTCTGGGTCAACGTCGAGCCGGGCGCCGTGCGGGCCGCGGCCTATCAAGTCATGTTGATCGCCGGCGCCTCGACCGTGCTGTTCAACGGCAATCCGCTGCTGCGCTACGACGGCTATTACTTCCTCGCCGACCTGCTCGAGATCCCGAATCTCGCGCTACGTGGCAACGCGCAGGTGGGTTATCTCGTGCGTCGCCGCGTGCTCGGAGTGCGCCGCGCGCAGAGCATCGCGGCGACGACGGCCGAGGCGTGTTGGCTTACGGGCTACGCGGTCGCGGCATTCCTTTATAGACAGCTCGTGCTCGTCGCGGTGATGCTCGCGATCGCGGCGTGGTCGAAGGCCGCCGCACTGGTCGTCGCGGCCTGGTATCTCGCCGCTCAATGGCTCTATCCCGCGGGCCGCGCATTGCAGCGGCTCGCGCACGATCCGCTCGTTCGGTCCGCGCGCAGCCGCGCGCTCGTCGGCGCGGCCGCGGCCGGCGTGGTCGTCATCGGCCTGTGCGCGCTGCCGCTGCCGCTCACGACGAGCGCCGAGGGCGTGATGTGGCTCCCCGAGAACGGCGAAGTCCGCGCCGGCACCGACGGAGTGCTCGGCGAATGGCTCGTGGCGCCGGGCTCGCTCGTGCGCGCCGGTCAGCCGCTCGTCGAGCTCGATGATCGGACGATCGACGCGAAGCTCGCGGTGGCCGAGGCCGACGTTCGCGCCGCCGAAGCGCGCCACCTCGCCGCGCGCGCGACCGACGCCGTCGATGAGGTCTCGATGCGCGCGCAGTTGCAGCGTGCTGAGGCCGAGTATTCGGCCGCGCTCGAGCGCAGTGAGTCACGGCGCCTCACGAGCCCCGCCGACGGCCGGTTCGTCGTCGCGCATCCCGAAGACTTGCCGGGTCGCTACTTTCATCAGGGCGACGTCGTCGGTTACGTCGTCCCCTCGCAGCGCGGCACCGTGATCGCGGTCGTCGGGCAGGACGACATCGGTCTGCTCAAGACCCGCCTGCGCGACGTCCGCGTGTGGCTCTCGGACAGCCCGGCCGAGGTGCGCCGTGCCGAGGTCACGCGCCTCACGCCGGCCGGCGATTTCGACCTGCCGAGCGCCGCGCTCGGTAGTGCGGGCGGCGGCTCGGTCGCCGTCGCGCCGGATGAGGGCGGCCGGCACAGCCTGGCGCGCGTGTTTCGCGTCGAGCTCACGCTCGACACGCCGCTCGAGAGGCTCGGCGGGCGCGCCTTCGTGCGCTTCGAGCACGGCAGCGAGGCGCTCGTGCTGCGCGGCTATCGGCGCTTGCGGCAGCTCTTCTTGAGACACCTCGATGCGTAGCGCGTTGGCCATCCCGGGTCCGTGGCTCGGCTCCTATCCGGAGCGAATCGTCGCCGGCGACGAGGCCCGCGATCGCCAGGTCTGGCGCGCGCTCGGCACGATGCTCTGGACGCAGCGGCGCGCGCAGCACCGCGGAGACGGGTTCGTCGCGCGCGTCCTCGCGCAAGGACGGAAGTGGGAGTCGGAGACCGACGCCGCGCTCACCGAGCGCGCACTCGAGTTGCGCCGCGAGCTCTCGCGACACGGGCTCGAGGAAGGTCTCTGCGCTCGCTCGTTCGCGCTCGTGCGCGAGGTCGCGCGCCGCCGGCTCGGCCTCGACGCCCATCCGTCGCAGCTCCTCGCCGGCTGGGCGATGTTGCACGGCATGGTCGCCGAGATGGAGACCGGCGAGGGCAAGACGCTCGCGATCTCGTTCGCCGCGGCCACGGCCGCGCTCGCGCACCTGCGCACGCACGTGATCACCGTCAACGACTACCTCGTCGAGCGCGATGCGCGCGAGCTCGCGCCGTTGTATGGCGCGCTCGGTTTGACAAGCGCGGCCGTCACGGCCGGCGTGCGCGCGCCCGCGGAGCGCGGCGAGCGCTGGCGCGCCGACGTCGTCTATTGCAGCAACAAGGGCCTCGTCTTCGATTACCTGCGCGATCGCGTGAGCATGGGCGAGCGGCGCAGCGCGTTGCACCGCGAGCTCGATCGGCTGGCCGGGCGGCAGAGGCCGCTGCTCGCGGGGCTCGAGTTCGGCGTTGTCGACGAGGCCGATAGCGTGCTGATCGACGAATGTCGCATGCCGCTCGTGCTGTCGCGCGATCGCGCCGCGTCCTACTCCGCGGACGTGTTCGTCACGGCGCTCGAGCTCGCGCGGCGTCTTACGGCCGGCGAGCACTATCTCCTGCCGCGCGCCGAGCGGCGCGTCGAGATCACGGACGCGGGCCGCGCCGCGCTCGCGGAGCTCGGCGAGCGGCTCGAGGAGCTCTGGCGCGTCGCGCGCCGCCGCGAGGATCTCGTGCGCCAGGCGCTCACGGCACTGC
>Ga0134079_10000472_pt1 | contig 10638 bp, 7 predicted proteins | sample 15_taG_2_FD_119770 | JGI IMG/M metagenome (GOLD analysis project Ga0134079, IMG submission 119770) | Grasslands soil microbial communities from the Angelo Coastal Reserve, California, USA - 15_D_Rain_40cm_2_09182015 | ecosystem: Environmental > Terrestrial > Soil > Grasslands ...
CGAGGCGGAACAGCCCGAGCCACTCCGCGCCGAGCCCCAGGGTCACGCGTGTGCCCGAAGTGGGCCGCCATGGGCCGGGCAACGGCCCAGCCGCCCAGCCGGTCGCGACGTACGGCGCGAGGGTGATCGTTCCCGGGGTCTGCGCCGGTCCCGCGCTGAGGCGGACGAATGGCACAGGCACGCGCCACTCGACATGCACGAGGGCGGCGCGCTTGCCGCCCCACTCTCTGAATTCGTCGCCGAGCAGTGTGGCGCGACCGCCCAGGACGAAGATGCGGTGTTGCGGCAAGTTCTCGCTCGCCAGCCCGACTTCCACGCGAGTCAACAGCCGCGTGGCCCCCCCCAGCGGGACCAGCACATGGCCGTTGCCGCTGAAACGCGCGTAACGCTCGCCGACCTCGAGCGTTGTCTCCCCGGCAACGTCGCGCCGTACCGCGAAGCCCTCGCTGCGGCGGCGCAACGTCAGCGCCACGGTTGTGTAGTCACCATCCGCGAGGACTGAGTTCTGCCGATATTCCCCCGTAGCCGGCGTGGCCTGCACCGTGAGCGACGCGAGCTGCTCGTACGTCGCGCTGAGCCGCCACTCCCCCCGCGCGCCAATCCCCCTGCGGAGACCGAGCTCGGCGCCGGTCGCGCGGTAGTAGTCCCCGTAGTCATCCCCGAATTCCTGGGACGCAAGGGAATTGAGCAGCGGCGCGATGACGCGCGTATCGCCGATGTCCCGAACCTGGCGGTAGACGGAAAACTCCAGACCGTCCGCGGACGTCAGCTCGACGATCCCCTTCCCCTCGCCGTCGCTGAATCCATAACTGCCCAACAGGCGCAGCTCGAAGCCATCGTCCCGCGTGCGTTTCACGAACCCGGCGCCGACGGTGAAGCCCTCGACGCGATTGACGTGCACCAGCTCGCTGATCGAGCGAGCCCCCAAGCGCTCGCGCTTGAGTCCACTCATCGCGCGCCGCCCCACGATGCGGCTGACCTCCGCACGCACCTGCTGCAGATCGTTCTCGCGGACCGGCTCGGCGACGTCCTGGATCGCGGCCTCCAGCGAGCCGCTCCACGGGAAGGTGTCGCGCACGGCCTTGGGGAGCGCGACGATCTCCTCGCCGCGAAACCAGCTGTCGGCCGTGCCGAGGTTGAACTGATAGCCGTCGATCTCCCAGCGGCCCCGGATGATGCCGCGCGCCGGAATGTCGAGCCACGTGGCACGGCGGCGGATCTCGACCTCCTGCCGGTACGGCAACCAGAACCGGTTCTCGAGCAGCGCATTGTCGAGCACGATGCTGACGTCTTCCAGCGACCGATCGAGATACGCCTTGGGCGTAAAGTTGAACGCCATGCGGACGAGCTCTGCCGATTCGACGTCGACGAACAGCGTGCCGACGATTGCCGCGGTCGTGAAGTCCTTGGGCCGCACCCGCAACGCGACGACGCGCACGTCCCGCTGTGGCAGCACGATCGCCGACGTGTCGCCGAGCGCGAAATCGTACAGCTCGGTCCCGCGCCCGCTGAGCGGATGCGGCACGTCGCGCACCTCATCCCCCTCGCCGAGCCGGATCGCGCTGCCGAAGTTGTTCTGGACGATGCCGAGATGGTCGCGATGATAGTTGATGTCGGTGGGCAGCTCGGCGCGGTCACGCCAGCCGATGATACGCTGCTTGCTGAGGGCGGGCGCCTTCCAGTACACTTCCAGCTCCAGCTGATCGGCCTTCACGAGCCGCGGCGGCGCGGTGAGCCCTTCACCGAACTGGCCCAGGAAGAAGAGAAATCCGTGAGCGTGAGCCTTGTAATCGCGCAACGCGGTATCGACCGCGGCCTGCGCGCGGCGGTCGATCGCGCGTCGCGCCAGTGCCAGGGCGGAATCGCTGTTCCAATCCTGAGCGGCGGCACGAGTTGCGAACAGAAGCAGGAGGGCAGCGGGCAAGCGCATTCCCGCCCAATTTAGGACATGGATCAACGCGACGCATTCCTGGAGCGCGCCACCGCGGCCGGCGGCGGAATTGTGCCGGTGCTGCGCGAGGTCGTCACCGATGCCGATACCCCGGTCGCGGCCTTCGCGAAGATCGCGCGCCCCCCGTTTGCGTTCCTCCTCGAATCACTCGTCGGCGGCGAGCGCTGGGCCCGCTACACCTTCCTCGGCACCGAGCCGCGCGAGGCGTGGCGCTACCGCGGACGACACATCGAGCGCTGGACGCCGGCGACGGGCTGGGAACCGGCCGGCGAAACGTCCGATCCCATCACCCACCTCGCCGATCGCATGCGCGCGCTGCGTGGCGTGACGGTCCCCGGGCTGCCCCGCTTCATGGGCGGCGCCGTGGGCTACCTCGGCTACGATCTCGTGCGGAGCATCGAACGGCTCGCGCCTGGCCCGCCCGACACGCTCGGATTACCCGACGCGGTGGTGATGATCGCCGACTCGCTCGTGATCCTCGACAACGTGTTCGGGCGGGCGATCCTGGTGGCAAATGTCGAAGTGCCGCCGAACGCCTCAGCGGCGCGGCGACTGCGGCTCTATGACGAAGCGCAGGAGCGCCTCGACGCCCTCGTCGCGCGGCTGGGCACGACGCACCAGCTGACGCCCCTCTCGCTCGATGGCGATGCGCGCCTCAAGCCTCCCCCGCAATCGCAGTACGCGAGGGGCGAGTTCGAGCGCGACGTCGAGAAGATCCGCGACTACATCGCCGCCGGTGACGTGTTCCAGGCCGTGCTCTCGCGGCGCCAGGTCGTTCCCGGGGCGGTGGATCCGCTGCGCTTGTACCGCTATTTGCGCGCGCTGAACCCGGCGCCCTATCTGTTCTATCTCGCGCTGGACGACGTGACGTTCGTCGGCAGCTCGCCTGAGGTGCTCGTGCGGGTCGAAGGCAACGAGGTGACCGTGCGGCCGATCGCCGGGACCCGGCCCCGCGGCGCATCGCCGGTGGAGGACGACGCTCTGGCCGCGGCGCTGATCTCCGATGCCAAGGAGCTGGCCGAGCACCGCATGCTGGTGGACCTGGGACGGAACGACGTGGGCCGTATCGCGCAGTATGGCACCGTCCGTGTCACCGAATCGCTTCAGATCGAGCGCTACTCGCACGTCCAACATCTCGTCAGTGAGGTACGCGGCCAGTTGAAGGACGGCTACGATGCGCTCGACGTCTTTCGCGCCTGCTTCCCCGCCGGAACCGTGAGCGGCGCGCCGAAGGTGCGCGCGATGGAAATCATCGACGAGCTAGAGCCGGAACGTCGCGGGCCTTACGCGGGCGCCGTCGGCTACGTGGGCTGGGGCGCGACCACGATGGACACCTGCATCGCGATTCGGGCCGCGCTCACGCTGAAAGACAGCGTCGTCGTGCAGGCCGGCGCGGGGATCGTCGCGGATTCCGAGCCCGCGCGCGAGTTCGCCGAGACCGAGGCCAAGGCACAGGCGGTGCTGCGAGCGCTCGCGTTGGCCAAAGCAGGCGATTAGTTTCGGGCCTTGTGTTCAAGCTGCTGAGCACTTCCGGTGAGCAGGCGATCGACCTCCAGCTGGGGCGAAAGCTGGTGGTGGGACGCGCCGTGACCAGCGACGTCCCGATCTACGATCCTACCATCTCCCGGCGACATGCCGAAATCGTCCTCACCGAGAGCGGGGTCCGCGTCACGGACCTGGGCTCCTCCAACGGGACCTTCCTGAACGGCGCCAAGATCACCGAAGCCGAGGCGGTGGCGAACGACGTCGTCACCTTCGGCAAGGTGGCGTTCCGGGTCAAAGAGGTCACGGCACCTGTCCCCCGCCCCCAGATCGTGGCGACACCGGCGGATTTCAAGTCGGGCAAAGGCGGCGGCGCCGGTGGTACGATCGTGCGCCAGCTGCCGGTCAGTGTCTCGGGCGGCGTGCCCGCGATCGTCATGGATCAGCCCCAGGGCGCCTCGCATCTCAAGGTCAAGGCCGACAATCAGGAAGAACGGCGCGAGAAAAAGCTCTCGCTGCTGCTCGAGGTGTCGAAGGAGCTCTCGAAGCAGCAGGAGCTCGATCGGCTGCTCGACAAGGTGGTGGATTTCACCTTCCAGATCATGAACGTGGACCGCGTGTCGATCCTGCTGCTGGACGGGAAATCCAACGAGTTGGTACCTCGCATCTCCAAGAGCCGCACGGGCGATGCCAGCGCCGCCAAGCACGTGCCACAGTCGATCGCGCGCAAGGCGGTTGAAGAACGCGTCGCGATCCTGTCCGACAATGCCGCCGCCGACGAGCGGTTCAAGGGAAAGTCAATTCTGATCCAGAGCGTGCGCAGCGCCATGTGCACGCCGCTGATGGGCTCCGACTCGAACGTCCTCGGCATCCTCTATGTCGACAACCTGACCGCCACCCATTCGTTCGCCGATGAGGATCTCGAGTTTCTCATCGCCTTCGGCGGCTTGACGGCGGTGGCCATCGAGAATTCGCAGCTGTCCGAGCGGATCAGGCGTGAGGCGCTCGTCCGCTCGAACTTTGAGCGCTACTTCTCGCCCAACATCGCCCAGGTGATCGCGCAGCAGCAGGACGGGGGACGTTTGCCGAGTGAAAAGCGCCCCGTGGTGGTGTTCTTCTCCGACATCCGGGGGTTCACCCCGATGTCCGAAACGATGAGCCCCGACGACATCGCCCGGCTGCTGACCGAATACTTCACCGAGATGGTGGACAAGGTCTTCGAGTTCGGTGGAACGCTCGACAAATTCATGGGTGACGCGATCATGGCATTGTGGGGCGCGCCCATCGTCCACGAGGATGACGCCGACCGCGCGGTCCAATGTGCCGTCGCGCAGCTGCAGGAGCTCGAGAAGCTCAACGCCAAATGGAAACAGGAAGGGCGGACTGAGGTTCAGATCGGGATCGCAATCAACTTCGGCGAGGTGTTCGCCGGAAACATCGGGTCTGACCGCCGGCTCGAGTACACGGTGATCGGGGACGCCGTGAACACCGCGTACCGCCTCTGCGGCAAAGCCGGGCCGAACGAAATCCTGATTTCCGAGCCCTTCTACGAGCAGCTGAAAAAGAAACCGGCCGTCGAAGCGCTCGAGCCGATTCAGGTCAAGGGAAAATCGAAGAAGGTGCCGGTTTATCGCGTGAAGCGATAAGGGCGGCCGAACTTCGCGAGCAGATCCAGCGCCAGCCGCAGCGGCAATCCCATCACACCGAAAAAGTCGCCTTCCACGCGCTCGATCAGCGGCGCGCCGAGCCCTTGAATGGCATACGCGCCGGCCTTGTCGAGCGGCTCGCCCGTCGCGACGTACTCCTCCAGCGTGCGGCGGTCGTTCGGCCGGAACGTCACGCGGGAGCGGTCCAGCGCCTGCTCGAGCCGGCCGTCCGACGCGACGGCAACCGCGGTGAGGACCTCGTGCGTCTTGCCCTGGAGCTGCTCGAGCATTGCGACGGCGTTGGCGGGCGACGTCGGCTTCTCGAAGATCTTCCCCTGGAGCACGACGGTCGTGTCTGCCGCCAGAACGACCTCACCGGGGACGCGCGACACCACGGCCTGGGCCTTGGCGCGGGAGAGGCGCGTCACATAGGCATCGGGTTGTTCGCCCGGGAGGACGTGCTCGTCCACGTCTGGCGGGACGACGCGAAACGGAATGCGGAGCATCTCGAGGAGCTGCTTCCGCCGTGGGGAGCCCGATGCGAGCACGATGGGTTGCACGCGGAAAAAGATAGCGTGGCGTAAGTTTGAGCGTGCTCTGGACCCTGCTGGTTGCCCTGCAGGCGGGCCCGCCCGCGACGGACATCTACGTGGCGGACCTGCGCATCGACCACCGCCGGGTCACCGTCGACCGGCCGGTGAACGTCACGGCGAGACCGGGTTACGACAACCAGCCATGCTTTCTTCCCAGCGGCCACGCCTTCCTCTACACCGCGATTCACGAAGACGGTCAGGCCGACATCTACCGCTACGATCTCGACCGCAAGACCACTGCTCGTGTGACGAGCACGCGCGAGAGCGAGTACTCCCCGACGCCTTTGCCCAAGGGCATGGGCTTTTCGGTGGTGCGCGTCGAAGCCGATTCGACGCAGCGCCTCTGGGCGTTCGATCCGGACGGCACTCACGCCCGCCTGGTCCTCGACTCGATCAAACCCGTCGGCTACCACGCCTGGGGGGGGGCCGATGACCACACCCTCGTGCTGTTCGTCCTCGGCACCCCGTCAACCCTGCAGATCGCGGATGCGCGCTCACCCGGCAAACCGGGCGAAGTCGTCGCCCGGGACATCGGCCGCTCGCTGCAGCGCATTCCCGGTCGCGCCGCGGTCAGCTTTGTCCAGCATGACTCAGCCGCCGGCAACTGGCTCGAGGAAGTCGACATTCGCACGCATCAGGTGACGAAGCTGGTGAAGACTCCGGCGGGCGCGGACTTCTTTGTGTGGACGCCCGATGGGCTCGTGCTGACGGCCCGTGGAACGACCGTGTACCAGTGGGATCCGCAGCGCGGCACCGGATGGGACACGGTGGCGGACTTCACCGCGGCGGGCCTGTCCAACATCAGTCGCCTCGCGGTCAGTCCCAGAGGGGATCGACTCGCGATCGTGGCTGTGCCCGCGGCGCCCTAGCGCTCGAGGATCAGCGTCACCGGCCCGTCGTTCACCAGCTCGACGTCCATCATGGCGCCGAATTCCCCGGTCTCGATGGGGATCGTGCCACCCGACTTCTCCCGCAGCAGCGCGACGAACTGCTCGTAGAGCGGGATCGCCACATTGGGAGGCGCGGCGTCGATGAAGCTGGGGCGGCGGCCCTTGCTGGCATCCCCGTACAGCGTGAACTGCGAAACGACCAGCACTCCTCCGACGACCTCCGCGAGGTCGCGATTCATTTTCCCTTCCGCATCGCCGAAGACGCGCAGGCCGAGGATCTTCTCGGCCATCCACGAGAGCTGGACAGCGGTGTCGGTGGTGACAAAGCCCACCAGAATGAGAAAGCCGGGCCCGATCTTCCCGGTCACCCGGCCTGCTACCCGAACCTCCGCGCGCTTGACCCGCTGGAGGACGACTCTCACTCGACCGTAACGCTCTTGGCCAAATTCCTCGGTTGATCCACGTTGCACCCGCGGCGCACGGCGATGTAATAGGCTAGCAACTGCAACGGCACAACACTCAACACCGGCGTCAGCACATCCAGAGTCTCGGGAATCTCGATCCGGTAGTCGGCCAGGTTGTCGAGCGCCGTATCGCCTTCGGTCACGATCGCGATCACCCGGCCGCCGCGCGCCTTCACCTCTTCGACGTTGCTCACGACCTTCTGATGTACGCCGTCCTTGGGGGCGATGAACACGACGGGCATCAGATCGTCGATCAAGGCGATCGGCCCGTGCTTCATCTCGGCCGCGGGATACCCTTCCGCGTGGATGTAGGAGATTTCCTTGAGCTTCAGCGCGCCTTCCAGCGCCACGGGGAAGTTGTAGCCGCGCCCCAGGTACAGGACATTCTGCGCGCGCACCAGCCGGTCGGCGATCTGCTCGACCTCCGGCGCCTTCGCGAGCACCCTGGTCACGAGCTCCGGCAGCTTGGCGAGCGCCCGCACGACCTCCCGTCCCTGCAGAATCGACAGCGCCCGCAGCCGGCCCATTTTCAGCGTCAGCAGGGCCAGGGCGATGATCTGACTCGTGAACGCCTTCGTGCTCGCCACGCCGATCTCGGGGCCGGCGTGCAGGTAGATCCCGCCGTCCACTTCGCGCGCGATGGTGCTGCCGACGACATTGACCAGACCGAGCGTGCGCGCGCCCCGCCGTTTCGCTTCGCGCAGGGCAGCCAGCGTATCCGCCGTCTCGCCGGACTGCGAGATCCCGATGACGAGCGTTCGCTCGTCCACGATCGGATTGCGGTAGCGGAATTCCGACGCGTATTCGACTTCGGTGGGGATGCGCGCCAGCTCTTCCATCATGTATTCGCCGATCAACGCCGAATGCCACGACGTGCCGCACGCGGTGATGACGATGCGCTGGACCTTGAGCAGCTCTTCGTTGCTGATGTTCAGACCGCCGAACCGGACTGTGCCCTCTTCTTCCAGCAAGCGGCCACGCATCGTGTTCCGCACGCTCTCGGGCTGCTCCATGATCTCCTTGAGCATGAAGTGCGCGAAGCCGCTACGCTCGATCGTGGCGAGGTCCCAATCGACCTGCGTGATCTCCTTCTCCTTCTCCGCCGACTCGAGATCCATGATCCGGTAGTCGGTGGGCTTCACCTCCGCGATTTCGCCGTCATCGAGATAGACGACCGAGCGCGTATGCGCCAGCACGGCCGACGCGTCGGACGCCACAAAGTTCTCGCCGTTACCGATCCCGACGAGCAGCGGCGAGCCGCGCCGGGCGGCGACGAGGGTGCTGGGCTCACGGGTCGAGATCACCGCGATGCCGTAGGTGCCCTCGACCTGCCGCAGCGCTTCGGCCGTCGCGTCCACGAGCGGCATGCCCTTGGTGTGCGTTTCTTCGATGAGGTGCGCCAGAACTTCGGTGTCGGTCTGCGAGCGGAACACGTGGCCGCGCTTGGTCAGCGCCTGCCGCAGCACACCCGCGTTTTCGATGATGCCGTTGTGTACGAGGGCGAGCGTGCCCCCGCAGTCAGCGTGCGGGTGGGCGTTGACGGTATTGGGTGCGCCGTGTGTCGCCCAGCGCGTGTGTGCGATCGCCGTCGTACCCACGGGCAGCTGGCTGCCGAGCTCGCGCTCGAGCACGGCGATCCTGCCGGGGGCGCGAAAGATCTCGAGGCCGCCGTTGACGATCGCTAACCCGGCGGAGTCATAGCCGCGGTACTCGAGCCGCTTCAGGCCCTCGAGCACGACGGGCGCCGCCGGTTGCTTTCCCGTGTAGCCTACGATGCCGCACATAACCGCCGCCCTTCCTCGATCAACTGTTCCGCATCGGCGCGCGACGGCGCCTCCGCAATCAACCGAATGATCGGCTCCGTGCCCGAGGGCCGCACGTGCAGCCAGCGATCGGGCCACGAGAGCCGCAATCCATCCTGCGTGTCGACGCTCGCGTCGGGGAAGCCGCGCCGGAGTCCCGCGTACACCGGGCCGAGATCCGGCCCACGCGCCACTTTGGCCTTCACGATCGTGTACTGTGGCGCGCGCGCGACAAGCTCACTCACGCTCACCCGCTCGCGCGCCAGCAGTGAGAGCACCAGCGCCCCAGCCACCGGCGCATCGCGACCCACGTGCAGCGCCGGATACATCACCCCTCCGTTGCCTTCACCACCGATCAGCGACTTCAGCGCGATGATCTTGCGTGCGACGTGCGCTTCTCCGACGGGCGCGCGCACGACTGTCGCGCCGAATTCTCGAGCTGCGTCTTCGACCACGAGCGACGTCGACAGATTGCAGACGACGGTCTGACGGCCCGACGGGCGGACGGCCCGAACAGCAAAAGCGAGTGTGTAGTCCTCGCCGATCGGCCGGCCTTTCTCATCCACGATCGCGAGACGATCCACATCCGGATCGACGGCGATTCCAATGTCTGCCTTCTTGCGGCGCACGAGCGCGCCGAGGGCTTTCAGATTCTCAGGCACCGGCTCGGGCGGCCGTGGAAACAACCCATCAGTTTCCAGATTGATCGCCGATACGCGGCAACCGAGTCGCTCGAGCAGCTCCGGCATCACCGCGCCGCCGGCCCCGCGCACCGTATCGAGTGCTACCCGGAAGCGGCGCCGCCGAATCGCCCGCACATCAACGCCTCGCAGCGCGAGCACGGCGGCGAGATGGCGGGAAATCGCATTCGGATCCGCCGTCACGCTGCCGATCGCACGGTAGCTGGCCCTCGACAGGGACTCCCCGGCGGCCAGGTCGCGTACCCGCGTGCCCGCTGCGGTATCAAGAAAGATGCCATCGGGACCCACGAACTTGAGCGCGTTCCATTCGATGGGATTGTGGCTTGCTGTCAGGATGATGCCGCCTGCTGCCCGGTGATGCTCCACCGCAAGCTGTACCGTGGGTGTTGCAACAAGGCCCACATCGATTACATCACACCCGACGGAGTTGAGGCCGGCTGTGGCAGCCTGGGCGAACATGGGGCCCGACGTTCTGGCATCGCGACCGATCACAACCGGTTTTCGCTTCCCGGTTTTTGCCCATGTGCCGAATGCCGCCGCCCAGCGGGCGACGATTTCGGGAGTCAGGTCCGTACCAACGAGACCTCGCACCCCCGACACACTCACCATCAGGGTGTCGGACATGGCCGTCAATTTAACGAGTCAATCAGGCGCGACGGGCTTCCATCATCCGCGTGGGGAGGCGGAGCGGCTGTAGCTGGGGCGTCGGAATGGGCAGCGACGTGCCTTCCTGGTACGCACGCAGGAAGGCGTCGACGATTTGGGGATCGAACTGAACGCCCTTCCCTTCTTCCAGCTCCCGCTTTGCATGCTTGACCGAGAGCGACGGACGATAGGGGCGGACGCTCGTCATCGCGTCGAACGCGTCCGCCACGCTGACGAGCCGGGCCTCGAAGGGAATCTGGTTCCCCTTCAGGCCGTCGGGAAAGCCGCTGCCGTCCAGCCGTTCATGATGCGAGCGCACAATCCCGAGCGCGCCCGGCGCATCCCGCATCAGCGGCCCCAGGATCCGCGCCCCGATCACCGTGTGCTCCATGATGTGGCGATACTCCGCGTCCGTCAGCTTGCCCGCCTTGTGCAGCACGCTCTCACTCACGCCGATCTTTCCG
>Ga0134079_10000473_pt1 | contig 10635 bp, 11 predicted proteins | sample 15_taG_2_FD_119770 | JGI IMG/M metagenome (GOLD analysis project Ga0134079, IMG submission 119770) | Grasslands soil microbial communities from the Angelo Coastal Reserve, California, USA - 15_D_Rain_40cm_2_09182015 | ecosystem: Environmental > Terrestrial > Soil > Grasslands ...
GCCCGACGTCGCGGTTCGGGAGATGCTTCGCGTGCTCAAGCGCGGCGGCGTGATCGCGTTCGCGACGTGGCCACCCGAGATGTTCACGGGCCGAATGTTCGCGCTGACCGGCAAGTACTCGCCGCCTCCGCCCGCGGGCGTGTCGCCGCCGGGCCAATGGGGCGATCCCAACGTCGTTCGCGAGCGCCTCGGCGCCGCGGTGAAGGACGTGAGTTTCGCGCGCGACGTGATGCTCTTTCCGATGCTCAGCGTGCAGCACTACCGGCTGTTCATGGAGACGAACTTCGGCCCCGCGAGGAAGCTACTCGAGGGGCTCGACAAATCCGACGCGGCGAAGGCCGCGGCTCTGCGCCGCGAGCTCGAGCAGCTCGCCGCGGAGTATTTCGACGACAACACGCTGCGCCAGGACTACCTGCTCAGCCGCGCCGTCAAGGTGTAGCCAGATGTTCTCGGGCATAGTCAAAGGCGTCGGACGCGTGCTCGAGCAGCACGATCTCGGCGGCGATCGCCGCTGGGTCCTCGCGCTCGAAGGCACGGGCGTGGCGCCGCTCGCGCTCGGCGGCAGCATCGCGGTGAGCGGCGTCTGCCTCACCGCGGTCGAGACGCGGCCGGATCGTTTCGCTGTCGATCTGTCGCGCGAGACGCTCGACGTCACGACGTTCGGCAAGCTCGGCGTCGGCGCGCGCGTGAATCTCGAGCCGCCGCTCAAAGTTGGCGACTCGCTCGACGGTCATCTCGTGACCGGCCACGTCGACGGCGTCGGCGAGGTCGTCGAGCTCGCGCCGGCCGCGCGCTCGACGACGCTGCGGATCCGGTTGCCGCGCGATCTCGCACGCTATGTCGCACAGAAGGGCTCGATCGCGGTCGACGGCGTGAGCCTCACAGTGAACGCCGTGCGCGGCGATACGTTCGAGGTGAACGTCATCCCGCACACGCAGGCCCTGACGGTGATTGGCGAGTATCGGCGCGGCGTCGCTGTTAATATTGAGGTCGACATCATCGCTCGCTATCTCGAGCGCCTCGGCTCCGCCAAAGAGCACGCAAGCTCTGAGCCGGGCGCAAGCATGGAGCTCCTGCGACGGCATGGTTACGCGCACGAAAACTGACCCGGCCTGGTCGGGCCTCGATTCCACCGAAGACATCGTCGCCGCGATTCGCGCCGGCGAGATGGTCGTGATGCTCGACGACGAGGATCGCGAGAACGAGGGCGACCTGATCATGGCCGCGACGAAGGTTCGCCCCGAAGACGTGAACTTCATGGCGCGCTACGGGCGCGGGCTGATCTGCCTCACGCTCACGCGCCAGCGCTGCGAGCAGCTGCGCCTGCCGCTGATGGTCAGCAACACGGACCAGCGCAAGACCACGAACTTCACGATCTCGATCGAAGCGGCCGAGGGCGTGACGACCGGCATCTCCGCCCACGACCGCGCGCGCACGATCCTCGCGGCAGTCGCGCCCGACGCTCGTGCGGACGACCTGCGCCAGCCCGGCCACATCTTCCCGCTCATGGCCCAGCCCGGCGGCGTGCTCACGCGCGCAGGGCACACGGAGGCGGGCTGCGATCTCGCGCGGCTCGCGGGGCTCGAGCCCGCCGCCGTGATCGTCGAGGTATTGAATGATGACGGCGCGATGGCGCGCCGCGACGACCTGCTGCGCTTCGCGCAGCGCCACAAGGTCAAGATCGGCACGATCGCCGACCTCATCGCGTATCGGCTGCGCACGGAAGAATCCGTCGAGGTCGTCGGCGACCAGCCGATCGCGACCGAGTTCGGCCCGTTCCGGATGGTCTGCTTCGAGGACCACGTGCACCGTACCGTGCACATCGCGCTCGTCCGCGGCGCGATCGACCCGAAGACGCCGACGCTCGTTCGCGTGCACCGGCAAGACACGCTCGGCGACGTGATCGGCGTGCAAGACCCGGCGCTGCATCGCCCGCTGCACGACGCGCTGCGGCTGATCGCCGAGCACGAGCAGGGCGTCATCGTGCTGCTGCGGCCCGAGGAGCGCGCGCGCGACCTCATGCAAACCGTCGGCGCGCTCGGCCGCGCGGCGGAGCCCGCCGCCGTGCGCCGCGACCGCGCGATGGATTTCCGCACGTTCGGCATCGGCGCGCAGATCCTGCGCTCGCTCGGAGTCCGCCGCATGCGCGTGCTCGGCGCGCCGCGGCACATGCATGCGCTGTCGGGATTCGGGCTCGAGATCGTCGAATACGTTTCGGCCGAGGACGCGGCGCGGGAACACGGGAATGGATAACCCCCATGGATGAACGAATAAAGTCGCTCGAGGGCGACTTCACCGCGCGCGGCTTGAAGTTCGGCATCGTCGCGTCGCGGTTCAACGATTTCATCGTCGACCGGTTGCTCGAGGCCGCGGTCGAGACGCTCACGAAGCACGGCGTCACGTCGACAGACATCGAGGTCGTGCGGGTGCCGGGCGCGTTCGAGGCACCGATCGCCTTGAAGAAGCTCGCCGCGACGCGCCGCTTCAACGCGCTGATCGCACTCGGCTGCGTGATCCGGGGCGCGACGCCGCACTTCGACTACGTCGCGGGCGAGATGAGCCGCGGCATCGCGCAGCTCGCGCTCGCGCACGACGTGCCGATCGGCTTCGGCGTGCTGACCGTCGACACGATCGAGCAGGCGATCGAGCGCGCGGGCACGAAGGGCGGCAACCGGGGCGCGGACGCCGCGTTGACGGCGATCCAGATGGCCACACTGCTGAAGAAAATGGAGCAATAGGTCTTGTCTCGCGACCGCGGCGGAGCCCGATCGCGGCGGCGAGCGCGGGAGCTCCTCGTCAAAGCGCTGTACCAATGGCAGCTCGCGGGACACAGCGCCGCCGAGATCACGAAGCAGTTCGCGGCGGACGAGGGCTTCGAGCGCTGCGACCGCGAGTACTTCGAGGCGCTGCTCACGGCCGCGATCGACAACGCCGCGGCGCTCGACGAGACGATCGCTCGCCATGCGGCGCGCGGCCTCGATCAGCTCGACGCCGTGGGGCACGCGATCCTGCTGCTCGCGCTTGCCGAGCTCACCTACCGCGACGACGTCCCGACCAAGGTCGTGATCAACGAGGCCATCGAGCTCGCGAAGCGTTATGGCGCCGCCGAGAGCTACAAGTTCGTGAACGCGCTGCTCGATCGCAGCGCGCGCGAGCTACAGCGCGGCCCGGCTGCGGCCGAAGCGAAAGCATGATCGGCGAATTCGAGATCATCGAGCGCTATTTCACACGGCCGAGCGGCGACCCAGATGTCCTAATCGGCGTCGGCGACGACGCGGCGGTGATCGCCGTGCGCGGCCTCGCGGCCGTTACCGTCGACACGCTCGTCGCGGGCGTGCACTTCCCCGACGGCATAGCGCCCACGCTGCTCGGCTATCGCGCGCTGGCCGTCAATCTCAGCGACCTCGCCGCGATGGGCGCGGAGCCGCGCTGGTGCACGCTCGCGCTCACGCTGCCGGAGCCCGACGAGCTCTGGCTCGACGGTTTCAGCCGCGGCCTATTCGAGCTCGCGGAGCGGCACGGAGTGAGCCTCGTCGGCGGCGATCTCACGCGCGGCCCGCTCACGATCACGGTGCAGCTCATGGGCCGGATCGACGGCGAGCGGATGCTCACTCGCGGCGGGGGCAACCTCGGCGACGATGTGTACGTGACCGGGACGCTCGGCGACAGCGCGGCCGGCATCGCGCTGATCAACGAGCGCGTCGACACGCCGCCGGGCTCCGCGGGCGCGGCGCTCAAGGCGCGCTTCTACAAGCCCGCGCCCCGCGTCGACGCGGGGCTCGCGCTGCGCACGCTCGCGAGCGCGGCTATAGACGTGTCGGACGGGCTGCTCGCCGACCTCGGGCACATCTGCGAGCGCAGCGGCTGCGGCGCCTTGATCGACGTCGAGCGGGTGCCGTTGTCGGCCGAGTTGCTGTCGACGTTCCCGCCGCAGATCGCGCTCGCGCACGCGCTCGGCGGCGGTGACGACTACGAGCTCTGCTTCGCCGCGCCGCCGTCGCGCGCGGAGCAGATAGACCGGGCGCTCGAAGCGACGGGGACCACCGCCACGCGGATCGGCCAGCTCGTCGCGGGCCAGGAGGTCGTCTGCCGCCGCGACGGCGAGCCGTACACGCCGCGCGTGCTTGGCTTTAGGCACTTCTGACCGCGCGCGTGCGGCTCGCGTTCAGAACGCTGCGCGATCCCATCCAGCTCGTCGCGCTCGGCTTCGGGGCCGGGCTCGTGCCGCGCGCGCCGGGCACCTTCGCTTCGTTGCTCGCGCTGCTGCCGGCGTGGTGGTGCTTCGAGTTACCGTTGCCGTGGCGCGTCGCGATCGTCGCCGCGGTCGTGGCGCTCGGCGTCTGGATCTGCGGCGAGAGCGCGCGGCGGCTCGGCGTGCACGATCACTCGGCGATCGTTTTCGACGAGATCGCGGGCGTGCTCGCGACCTCGCTCGCGACCCCCGCGAGGACGATCCCGTGGTTCGCCCTAGCGTTTGTTCTATTTAGAGTTTTCGACATCGCGAAGCCCTGGCCGATCCGCGATGTGGATCACAGAATGCGCGGCGGCAGCGGAATTATGCTTGATGACGTGATGGCCGCCGCGTACGCGGCCATTTGCTTGACGATCAGCCGAGTCTTGTTGCCGACAACGTAGAACCCCATCGTGAAGGCCAAAGCCCAAGTCGCGGCAGGAAAGCGCGGTGCCCGCGATGTGCCGGAGCGCATCGGCAAGTACGTGATCATCAACGAGGTCGGGCAGGGCAGCACCGGCCGCGTGTTCCTCTCGCACGACCCGTATTACGGCCGCGACGTCGCGATCAAGCTCTACAACATCGAAGGCGAAGAAGACGAGCAGAAGGCTCGCGTCACGCGCAAGATGTTCTTCAACGAGGCGCAGATGATGGGGCGCCTCCAGCATCCGAACATCCTGCCGATCTACGACGCGGGCGAGGAGAACGGCAGCTACTACGTCGTGACCGAGCACGTGCACGGCGCGCGCACGCTCGCCGCGTATTGCCGCCCGGACAACCTGCTGCGCATCGACGACGTCGTCGAGATCGTCTTCAAGTGCGCGAAGGGCCTGCACTACGCTCACGGCCGCGGGGTGATCCATCGCGACGTGAAGCCGAGCAACATCATGCTCACGCTCGACAACGACGTGCGCGTGATCGACTTCGGCATCGCGTTGATCAAGGACTCGAGCGTCTCGCGCATCGAAGGCATCGCGGGCAGCCCGAGCTACATGTCGCCCGAGCAGGTCCAGTCGGCCGAGATCACGCCGTGCTCCGACATCTACTCGCTCGGCGCGGTCATGTACGAGCTCCTGACCGGCTATCGGCCGTTCCGCGCGAACAGTCTCAGCAAGCTCCTGCATCAGATCGTCTACGCATCCGCCGCGCCGATCCACACGCTGCGCGACGGCATCCCGGAGGAGCTCGAGGAAATCGTGATGACGGCGCTGCGCAAGGACCCGGAGCAGCGCTTCAAGAACGCGCTCGAGTTCGCCGGCTCGCTCACGCGCCTACATCAGACGCTGCGCACCGAGTACGCTCGACTCGACAAGCAGGAGCAGTTCGATCTGCTGCGCAAGCTGCGCTTCTTCCACGATTTCTCGCATTCGGAGATCTGGGAAGTGCTGCGCGCGAGCGAGTGGTGCGCGTATCAGGCGGGCGACGAGATCATCCGCGAGGGCGAGCTCGACGATCGCTTCTACATCATCGTGAGCGGCTCGGTCAGCGTGCAATCGGGCCGCCGTCAGATCGGCGTGCTGTCCGACGGCGACTGCTTCGGCGAGACGAGCTACGTGCGCGGCGCGCGGCGCACCGCGACGATCAGCGCGACGACGCCCGTGACGATCGTTCGCGTGAGCTCGACGCTGCTCGAGCAGTCCTCGTCCGCGTGCCAGCTGCGGTTCAACAAAGTATTCCTCCGCTCGCTGATCGAGCGCCTGCAAGGCGTCCAGCAGAACGCGGACGCGCCCCCGCAACCGCCGCTGACCTCGACCTGACCCCGCCGCGAGCGGCTACGTCTCGTCGTCCTCCGCCGGCTCGAACGGCACGGGTTCCGCCTGCTCGGTCTTCTTCAGCAGGATCTCGACCTTCTGCTCCGCTTGCTGCAGCGCCGCCTGGCACTGCCGAGTGAGCTTCACACCGCGCTCGAACTCCTTGAGCGCCTGCTCGAGCGGTAGGTCGCCACTCTCGAGGCGCGTGACGAGCGCTTCGAGCTCTTCGAGCGATTTTTCGAGGCCGCCGATGCTCGGCTTGTCGGACGTGCTCATCGGCTTGCGGTCGGGTCGAAGGCAGAGGGCGCCACGGTACACAGCGTGCTCCGCTCGGTCAAACAACGGCGTTGACACGTTCGTGCCCACGGACTAGATTGGACGTCCTAGATTAGACCAAGTCTAAAAACGGGCCGGGACGCAAGGAACGGCGCGTATTACTTCAAACGTAGCGTGTTCTCGGAGGAACGCATGAAACTAAAAGGCAGCAAGACTGAACAGAACCTCAAGGACGCCTTCTCAGGCGAGTCCCAGGCCAATCGCCGTTACCTGTACTTCGCGTCGAAGGCCGACGTCGAGGGCTACAACGACGTCGCGGCGGTGTTCCGCTCGACGGCCGAAGGCGAGACCGGCCACGCGCACGGTCACCTCGAGTATCTCGAGGCCGTCGGCGATCCCGCGACGGGCCTGCCGATCGGTGCGACGAACTCGAACTTGAAGGCCGCGATCGCGGGCGAGACGCACGAGTACACCGACATGTACCCGGGCATGGCGAAGGCCGCGCGCGGCGAAGGTTTCGAGGAAATCGCGGATTGGTTCGAGACGCTCGCGAAGGCCGAGCGCTCCCATGCCAACCGCTTCCAAAAAGCCCTCGACGCCCTCGACAAGTAAGCGGAAAAAATCGCAGCCCGATCTGTCATGCCGGGACCCCGTGCGGAGGTGTGCGGAAACGGGGACATTCCGCTTTTCGCGCTGAGTTGGCAGCGGCGACCGTGCGCCGCAGTCGCGAAAAGCGGAATGTCCCCGTTTCCGCCGCCGAGCCCCAGGGACGGTCTTCCGGCGTGTCTCGGGAACGGCATCCGCTGACAGAGCACGGAGAGACGAAGCGATGAGCGATAGCAGAGGCGGCCGCCGCGAGGGTAGTTTGGAAGCGCCGACGCGCCACCCGATCCCGTGGCGCTCGCCCGAGTTCACCGATCCCACCGCGCTCCACGCGGAGCTCGCGCGCGTGTTCGACATCTGCCACGGCTGCCGCCGCTGCTTCAGCCTCTGCAACTCCTTCCCGACGCTGTTCGACGCGGTCGACGGGACCGCGAGCGGCGAGCTCCACGACGTGCCGAGAGAGGCCTATTGGCAGGTCGTCGAGCACTGCTACCTCTGCGACATGTGCTACATGACGAAGTGTCCGTACGTGCCGCCCCACGAGTGGAACGTCGACTTCCCGCATCTGATGCTGCGCGCGAAGGTGAAGCGCTTCGAGGACGGCAACGCGAGCGCGCGCGACAAGATCCTGAGCGCGACCGATGCCGTCGGCTCGCTCGCGGGCATTCCGGTAGTCGCCGAGGCCGTGAACGCGTTCAACGGCTCGACGCTCGGCCGCCGCGTTCTCGAGAAGACGCTCGGCGTCGACCGCGAGGCACCGGTGCCGAAATATCACTCGAGCACGGCCCGGCACCGCTTGCGGAGCCGCATCGGGCGCGACGCGGAGCCGAGCCCGGCCGCGGACACGCGCGGCCGCGTCGCCGTGTTCGCGACCTGCTACGGCAACCGCAACCACCCCGGCCTCGTCGAAGACCTCGTCGCGGTGTTCGAGCACAACGGGATCGGCGTCGCACTGACGGGGAAGGAGCGCTGCTGCGGGATGCCGAAGCTCGAGCTCGGCGACCTCGAGTCGATCGAGAAGCTCATGGAGACCAACATCCCCGAGCTCGACCGTTGGGTGCAGCAGGGTTGGGACCTCACGGCCGTGATCCCATCGTGCGTGCTGATGTTCAAGCAGGAGCTGCCGCTTTTGTATCCCGACGACGAACGCGTGCGGCGCGTCGCGAACGCGTTCTTCGATCCCTTCGAATACCTGATGAGCCGCCACCGGCAAGGGAAGCTCAAGACGAGCTTCGCGACGACGCTCGGCGCGATCAGCTACCAGGTCCCGTGCCATCTGCGCGTCCAGAACATCGGCCTGAAGACCCGCGACGTGCTCGAGCTCGTACCTGACACGAAGGTGCAGGCGATCGAGCGCTGCTCGGGTCACGACGGCACGTACGGAGTGAAGAAGGAGTACGCCAAGGTCTCGCGCAAGATTGCGCGCCCGGTCGCGCGCCAGGTGGACTCCGCTGAAGCGCAGCACTTCACGAGCGACTGCCCGATGGCCGCCGCGCAAATCGCCGCGGTCTCCGAGTCGAAGGCAGAGCCGACGCACCCGATCCAGCTCTTGCGCCGGGCCTACGGGATATGACTGTGGAGAAGCTCAAGCCGACGGATCTGCTTTCGCTCGAGGCCTACCACAAACAGCGCGCCGAGTTTCGCGCGCGCGCGCGCGCGCACAAGCGCGAGCGGCAGGTCGCCGTCGGGCCGAACGTCACGCTCTACTTCGAGGACCGGCTCACGATGCAGTATCAGGTACAAGAGATGCTGCGCGCGGAGCGGATCTTCGAGTCCGAGGGCGTAGCCGAGGAGCTCGCCGCTTACAACCCGCTGATCCCCGACGGCACCAACCTCAAGGCCACGATGATGCTCGAGTACCCCGACGTCGCCGAGCGCCGCGCGGCGCTCGAGAAGCTCGCCGGCATCGAGCACGCCGTCTACGTCGAGGTCGCGGGGCTCGGTCGTGCGCTCGCGCACGCGGACGAGGATCTGCCGCGCAGCAACGAGACGAAGACGGCGGCGGTGCACTTCCTCCGCTTCGAGCTCGACGCCGCGGCGCGCGCGCGGCTCAAGGCCGGCGCACCGCTCAAGATCGGCGTCGATCATTCGCGCTACGCGCACGAGGTCGACGTACCCGCGGACGTCGCGAAGACGCTCGCCGCCGATCTCGATTGATGCGCGCTCGCGTCGCGCGCGAACGCGGTACAATCGCTCAGGCCTCGCGAGCAACTCGGACAATGCGGCCGTCCGAGCGCGGGTCGGGTCAATGAGCAACGACTACCGCGCTAAGGACATCGAAGTCTTGAGCGGGCTCGAGCCCGTTCGCCGTCGTCCCGGGATGTACACCGACACGACGCGGCCGAATCACCTCGCGCACGAGGTCGTCGACAACAGCGTCGACGAGGCGCTGTCGGGTCACGCGAAGAAGATCGACGTCGTGCTCTACGCCGACGGCTCGCTCGAGGTAGCGGACGACGGCCGCGGGATGCCCGTCGATATCCATCCGCAGGAGAAGCTGTCGGGCGTCGAGCTGATCCTCACGCGCTTGCACGCGGGCGGCAAGTTCAACGACAAGAACTATCAATTCGCGGGCGGCCTGCACGGCGTCGGCGTGTCGGTGGTGAACGCGCTATCGAAGAACCTCGAGGTTTGGATCCGCCGCGATGGCAAGGAATACAACATGAGCTTCGCCGACGGCGAGCGCCGCGGGAAGCTCGAGGTCGTCGGCAAGGTCGGCAAGGACAACACCGGCACGACCCTGCGCTTTTGGCCGAACCCGAAGTACTTCGACAGCCCGCAGTTCTCGCTGCCGAAGCTCAAGCACCTGCTGCGCGCGAAGGCCGTGCTCTGCCCGGGCCTTACGCTCACGCTCGAGGTCGAGAAGCCGAAGGAGAAGGAGAGCTGGGTCTACACCGGCGGACTCGAGCAGTACCTCACGGAGTCGGTCGGCGACGGCGACTGGCTCCCCGAGCCGCCGTTCGCGGATAAGCTCGAAGGCAAGCGCGAGGCCGTCGAATGGGCGCTCGTCTGGCGCCGCGACGGCGCCGAGGCCGTGCTCGAGAGCTACGTGAACCTGATCCCGACGCCGCAGGGCGGCACGCACGTGAACGGCTTGCGCTCGGGGCTCTGCGACGCGCTGCGCGAGTTCTGCGAGTTCCGCAACCTCCTGCCGCGCGGCGTCAAGCTCGCGCCCGAGGACGTCTGGGAGGGCGCGAGCTTCGTGTTGTCGGTGAAGATCGCCGAGCCGCAGTTCTCCGGGCAAACGAAGGAGCGACTCGCGTCGCGCGAGTGCGCCGCGTTCGTCGGCGGCGTCGTGAAGGATCATTTCGCGCTTTGGCTGAACCAGCATCCGGAGACCGGTGACGAGATCGCCGCGTTCGCGATCGAAAACGCGCAGCGCCGTCTCAAGCAGGCCAAGCAAGTCGTGCGCAAGCGGATCGTCGCGGGCCCGGCGCTGCCGGGCAAGCTCGCGGACTGCACGATCCAGGAGCCGAGCCAGGCGGAGCTCTTCCTCGTCGAGGGTGACTCGGCCGGCGGGTCCGCGAAGCAGGCACGCGATCGCGAGACGCAGGCGATCATGCCGCTGCGCGGCAAGATCCTGAACACGTGGGAGGTGGACCCCGCCGAGCTGCTCGCGTCGCAAGAGGTGCACAACATCAGCATCGCGCTCGGTGTCGATCCGGGCTCGCCGAATCTCGACGGGCTGCGTTACCACAAGATCTGCATCCTCGCGGACGCCGATTCCGACGGCCAGCACATCGCGACGCTGCTCTGCGCGCTGTTCCTGAAGCA
>Ga0134079_10000474_pt1 | contig 10628 bp, 6 predicted proteins | sample 15_taG_2_FD_119770 | JGI IMG/M metagenome (GOLD analysis project Ga0134079, IMG submission 119770) | Grasslands soil microbial communities from the Angelo Coastal Reserve, California, USA - 15_D_Rain_40cm_2_09182015 | ecosystem: Environmental > Terrestrial > Soil > Grasslands ...
CCCCCGCGCCCGCATCAGCTCTTCGTGTGTTCCGCGTTCCACGACGGCGCCATTCTCCATCAGCAGGATCAGGTCGGCCCGGTGAATGGTCGACAGGCGGTGGGCAATGACGAAGGTGGTCCGGTTGGCGAGGAGGTCGGCCATGGACGCCTGGATCAGCTGCTCGCTTTCGGTGTCGAGATTGCTGGTGGCTTCATCGAGAATCAGAATCTGCGGTGACGCCAGGATCGCCCGGGCGATCGCCAGGCGCTGTTGCTGGCCGCCCGACAGCTTGACGCCCCGCTCGCCGATGAACGTGTCGTAGCCGTTCGGCAGGCGGGCGATGAACTCGTGCGCATTCGCCCGCCGCGCGGCGTCTGCCACACTCGCGTCCGTGGCATCGTGGCGGCCGTAGGCGATGTTGTCGCGCACCGAGCCATCGAACAGGAACACCTCCTGCTGCACGATCGCCAACAGGTCGCGGTAACTCCGCAGCTTGAGATCGCGAATGTCGTTGCCGTTGAGCAGCAGCCGGCCCCGGGTGGGATCGTGGAACCGGGCCACGAGATCGGTCACCGTCGTTTTTCCGGCGCCGCTGCGACCCACGAGCGCGATGACGGAGCCACCGGGCACCGTCACGCTGAAATCGCGCACCACCGGCTGGCCTTCGCGATACTCGAACGCCACGTCGTCGAATCGCAGCTCCCGCACTACGGCCGGCGCTTCCCCGGCACCGGGCCTGTCCGGCTTGTCATCCTCCATGGCCAGTACTTCGAAGACCCGCTCCATGGCCGCGAGCGAGCGCTGCATTTCAGAAAACGAGTTGACGATGTTCCAGACCGGATTGAGCAGCAGGAACATGTACCACTGAAACGCCATGATATCGCCGACAGACGCCCGGCCCACGATGTTCAGATAGCCGCCGAACCAGACGATCACGACGCTGATCCCCGCCTCGAGCAATCCCCACGACGTCCACAGCAGCAATTCGCGGCGGTGCGCAAACAGCTCTTTGCGCAGCACCGTGTGCCGGCCCAGCATGAAGCTGATCAGCTCCTGAATCTCCTGGCGGAACGCACGAACCACGCGAATGCCGGAGAATGTTTCGCCGACCCGCCCGTCCACGATCTCAACATCCTTGCGGACCGAGCGGTAAATCGGCCGGATGCGCCGCGTGAAGATGAGGCTCAACACCATTACACCGGGGATAATCGCAAGAGCGGTGACGGCAAGCTGCCAGTTGAGGGTCAACAGAATGCCGATGGCGATGATGAGACGGATAACGGAGATGGCCGGCGAAACGATTGCCATCTGCAGCAGTCCCGTCGTCGTCTCGACGTCACCAGTGAGACGCGACAGGATGCCGCCGGTCTTCATGTCCCACAGGCGTGGTAATGGCAGGTGCAGCAGGCGCTCATACAGCGAACGCCGGAGCGATAGCATCACCCGTACGTTGAGAATGCGCTGGCGGTAGTCCTTGAACCCTCCACCGACGTGGGACAGGATGATGACGCCGAGGAACGCGAGCCCGGCGAGATTGAGCCGCGTGAGGCGGGAGGAGAGATCGAGCGTCTGGTTGAGAATGACCTTATCGACGATGAACCGCATGAAGAGCGGCTCGACCATCTGCAGGCCCGCGACCGCGAGGGCAAGGACAAAGACGACGCCCAGCTCAGACCAATGGGGCCGCAGCCAGCGCAGGTAGTCCCGCACGTACGCGCGGCGTGGCCGCCCCCCGGCGGTGCGTGGCTGAGCGACCGGCTGGCCACCGTCCGCCTCGGCTACGTCATCGAGGCGGTGCTGTTTGTAATCCTGAACGAACTCCTGGTAGCGCTTCCGGGAAGAACGAGCGGGGCTCACGAGACAACGTGAACCCCGCTGATCCGCTTAGTCAACTGCGGCGGGCTACTTGCTCAAATCGGTTACCGCGCCGATGAGCAGCTGCATTTTGGCCTGATCGGTCGACGTTGTCGCGTCCGTCTTCAGTCGCGTCGCGAGCTGCGTCAACGCCGTGGAGCGCGCCGGGCCCGTCGCCTTCTCGGCTTGCGACAACGCATCACGGGCGTCGTTGATCTTGGCCTTCGGTAGACCGTTCGACCGGGCGAGCTGGTCGAGGTAGGCCCGCGCGACGACGAAGCTTGCGGGCCACACCAGCTTCTGCTGGTCCTGCGCATTCAGATAATCGAACCGAACGAGCTTCGCCGCGTCGATCTCGTTTTGCGTGAGCAGCGTGTTCGGCGTCAGCTCGAAAATGTCGAGCCCGCGCGCGATCTCGGAGCTGATGATGTAGCCGTTGTACCAGTACGCCGACCACGACCCGGCGCCGACGAGTTTCGTGGAATCCATCGGGCCGCGGTCGAAGAACGCGATTTCCTGGGGATGCGATGGATCGGTCCAATCGAAGACCGAGACACCGCCCTGGTACCAGCCCTGCACCATGACGTCGCGGCCGGGGACCGGAACGAGCGTGCCGTTGTGCGCCACGCAGTTTTCAAACTTCGTTTGCGGCACCGGCAGCTTGTAATAGGTCTTGAAGGCCAGGTTATTGCCGTCGCGCGTGAAGATCGCGTCGGCGCCCCATTCCGGCTTGTCGGTCGAGCGGCAGCGCGGCTGCAGTCCCCCGCCCCATTCATCGGTGAAGAGGACCTTGCTGCCGTCGTTGTTGAACGTGGCCGAATGCCAGAAGGAGAAGTTCGAATCCGCCACGGCGGCCACCCGCTGCGGGTTGGCGGCGTCGCGAATATCCAGTAACAGCCCGTACCCAGCGCACGCGCCGCCGGCGAGCCCGATCGCGGGATAGACGGTGATGTCGTGGCACTGCGTCGGGCCGCTCTTTGGCCCGACTCCCTGGCGCCGGCGATTCCCCTCGACCCGCTGGGTAAAGATCGATTCCAAGTTGGTCCGCAGTGTCGCCGTATCGGCGGCGGTTGCCGCTCCGGTGTCGCCGCGTGCCTTCACGAGGCTGTCGAGCGCCCAGGTCGTAAACCCGCGGCCGAGAATGATGTCCTGGCCTTCAAACGTGACCACGAAGCCGCCCGCCGCGCGCGCCGAATCGGCCTCGCGCTTTTGCTCGGCGATGTCCTCGGGTGTCTCACCGTGACGCGCCGGCGCGACGAGGTCCTGAAAGATCCGCGGCGAGCTCACGATCTTCGCCTGCTCGGGATGCGCGAGGGGAACTTGAATGACCTCGATCCGGAACAGCGCGGTGGTTGGCGTCGTGTCAACCGCTCCGACCGCACAACCCGCCAGCTCGTTCGGTGAACGGACGGGCGCCGTGCCCGACACGTAGATGTACACGTTGTCCGTATCGGTCGGCGACGTGACGACCGTATGGGTATGCGAGCCCCGACACGTCTGGACGTCGACGAGGTGCTTCGGGTTGGCAAGGTCGGTACCATCGAAGATGCGAATGCCGCGCAGCCGGTCGTGGCTCACGGTATCGGTGACACCCTGCGAGCCGCAGTCGGTTCGGCCATTCAACGCCTCCCCCGATACGAAGAGCAGATTGCGATACACCGAGACGTCGCTCTGCGACCCGGGGCACACGAAGGCTTTGAAGAGTTTCGGAAGTTTGGGATTGCTGATATCCCAGACCTGCAGCCCGTTAAAGTTGCCCTGGATGACATAGTTGCCGCGGATCGTCAGGTCCGAATTGATGAAGCGGAAATCATTGGGGTCGTTGCGATTGATGAAGTCGGGCGTGGGCGGCGTGTTGGATACCAATCGCATGTTCCACGCGGCCTGGGCAGCATTGAACCATCCGGCCTTCAACCCGATCCGCGGATCGGGGCGCGCAGCTGCCGGTTTGGGAGTGGGAGCGGTCGAGGCCGACGGACTATAGCTCGACTGCGCGCGCGAGGTCGAGGATGCCGCCAACGCGAGCGTAGCGAGCGAACCAATAGACAGGAATCGGAATTTCACTGAGAGCTCCGTTTTAGGTCTTCGAGCATGAGGGTCATGCGATTGATCTCGGTGGTCTGATCGACGTTGACATCCGACGCAAACCGGAAGATCGGGCCGTCCTGCGCCGCGCCGGGGACCGCGAGCAGCTGCTGCACCATCGTAATCGCGCCCTGATGATGCTGAATCATGTACGTGAGGAACAGGCGATCGAACGCGGGACCGCGCGCCGAGTCGAGTTGCGCCATCTGCGCAGGTGTGAGCATTCCCGGCATCAGCATCGGCTCCGCCATGCCTTGCATGATGTGACCGCGGGGGTCGGCAGGCGGCACGTACTCGCCATGCTCTCGCAGCCACCGCTGTGCCATGACGATCTCGTCATTCTGCGCCACCACGATGCGCTCGCACAGCACGCGCACCGAGGGATTAGCGCCGTGAGACGGGGCCCATCCCGCCATCTGAATGGCTTGGGCATGGTGGCCGATCATGCCCGCCATGAAGTGCACGTCCGCGTCGGTGTAGCTCTTCTTCGCCGCCGGGGGTGGGGGTTGTTGCGCGCTGGCTAGCTGCACGGCGCACGCCGTGGCAATGACGACGGCGAGCGTCATATAGGGGAGGCGTTGGATCATCGGCCCTAAAACTAAGCGGAATGCGAAGCCTGACGAGGACCCCGCTCGCCTTCCGGGGGGTTGAGAAATGAAACGCCGGGCCCCCGAGGGCGATGGAGGGTCAGGAAGCCGTCGGGCACCAGGCTGGTCGCAAGCATCACGGTGTTGATATCGCCATGCTCCTGCCAGGACTCTGCCTGCTGGCTCTCCGGCTGCAGCCAGAACCGCTCCAGGGCACTGCGGAGCGGCGTGAACCTTCCCAATTCGTCGATGAGGGGACGTAGCGGCGGCTCGACGACGGCCCCCATCCGCTCGACCGCCGCCAGGCCGATCGCCAAGCCAAGCTCGCGGAACGCGAGCCGCCGCCGGGCGTGGAGCGGCGTCTGCAGATTCCACCCCGCGTACTCGTCCAGGCCGGCCAGCGCTGCCTCCAGGCTCGCCTCGAGCAGCTGATCGTGCTGCCCGAGCTGCGCCATCCGGTAGGCATCAATCAGCAGGCCGCCGATACCGAGCGCGTCGTCAGTCTCCAGACGCTCGCGGTCGATCATCGAGCCAAAGTCCGCAATGACGCCATCGAGTGCTGGAGCCGGACATGACTCCGGTGGCCGCGGCGTCTCCCGGAGCTGGATGCACGTGACGTAGCCGTCGAGCGGATCGTGCTGACCCATGGACGGGACCAGCGGCCGAGTCAGATCGATGCTCATCTTCCAATACATGCGCCGAGAGCCGTCCAGCAGCGCGTACACGAATGCGCGATGGGCCGTGTCAGCGAGCTCGAGTGCCCAACAGTTGTACCACAAGTCGCCCGTGACGCGCGTCGTCTGATCGAGCGCGTGCATCCACTTGGTCAGATAATGGAAATACTGCCCGTCGCGGTCCCATTCCGCTCGCTCGTTCGGTGCCTCCTGGGGAGGCCGCTCATTCAGCGGTTTGCCGATCCGCAGCCCGCCGGCGGTAGGATGCGTCGCGCCATCCGATTCTGAGCGCCCACTGATCCATCCGGCTCGTGCCGCATCAGGACGATGGCGCCCCAGTACGCCATGGACCTGCTCGATCAGCGCGCGGGCGATATCGATGAACTGTTGATCGCGCGTCGCCAGCGCCAGACCGAGGTAGGTCGTCACCGCAAAGGCATCGGTCCAGAGGTAGCGCTTCCCATCGCCCGTCCGCTCGGCAAAGCGCGTCATCAACTCGATGGCCTGCTGGATGCGATCGTCCGTCATTTTTCCCCGCTCACGTGGACAGTACGCGCTCCGTGCCGCTGCAGTACTTGGGAGGCACGCGTTCGTACAGGGGCGCCACCTGCGCGATCCTCATGGTTGGCTATAACCCCCATCGCGCCCTGGGGTCCGAGTGGTCTATGGACCTCTCGACGTTTCGTCGTCCTAGCGTCTTACTTATGTCATGTCACGTACTGCCCGCTTAGCTGTCAGCCCGCCCGTCGAACCCATGCTCGCCAAGTTGACTGATTTCGTTCCGGTCGATGGCAACTTCCTGTATGAGCCGAAATGGGACGGCTTTCGCGCCATCGTGTTTCGCGGCCCCGGCAAAGACGACGTCTACATTCAGAGCCGCGATCTGCGGCCACTCGATCGCTACTTCCCCGAGCTGCACGCAGTGTTTCTGGCGCAGCTGCCGGTCGGTGCCGTCGTAGACGGCGAGATCGTCATGCCCACCCCGCACGGCCTGGATTTCGGAGGCTTGCAGATGCGCCTGCATCCCGCGGCCTCGCGCGTCGCCATGCTGGCACAGAAGACGCCGGCGGCGTTCGTCGCATTCGATCTCCTCGCGGCCGGCGGCAAGAACCTGATGAGTGCACCGCAGGAAGAGCGTCGCAAGCAGCTCGAGCAGGTGTTCGCGAAGATGCGCCGTCCCTTGCATCTCACGCCGGTGACGCGCGATCACGACCTGGCGGTCGACTGGCTGCAGCGGTTCGAGGGCGCCGGACTGGACGGCGTCGTCGCGAAGCCCGCGACAAGTACCTATCAGCCCGGCAAGCGCGCCATGTTCAAGATCAAGCACTCGCGAACCGCCGACTGCGTCGTCGCCGGTTTCCGCTGGCACAAGAGCGGCAAGGATGCCGTTGGTTCCCTGTTGCTCGGCCTCTACGACGACGCCGGCATGTTACAGCACGTCGGCGTCACATCGTCATTCACTATGCAGATGCGCAAGCAGCTCGTCAAAGAGCTGGCACCGCTCCGCAAGAACGCGCTCCAGCATCATCCCTGGCGCGAGTGGGCCGCAGCTCAAGCGAAGTCGAGTCGCATGCCGGGCGGCCAGAGCCGCTGGAGTGCCGGCAAGGATTTGTCCTGGGAGCCGCTGCGGATCGAGCGCGTGTGTGAGGTGAAATACGATCACATGGAGGGCGATCGTTTCCGACATGCGACCGTGTTTCAGCGCTGGCGGCCCGACAAGGAAGCGAGGGACTGCCGCTACGATCAGCTCGAGATCACTCCGGCTTACGAGCTGGAAAAAGTGTTCGGAGCCGCGGGGCGGCGGGCCTGAGCTTCTCGGGAACGTGCTGCAGGTTGATCCGAATCCGATACCACGCCGATGAGCGCCCGCGCATTTGATCCACCAGCACATCCGCCGGCTCGAGGTGCTCCGCGATCTTGGGATTTGCCTTTTTCCATTTCGCCAGGCCCGCCAGCGCTTCCTTCTTATTCTTTCCTTTGCTGACCTCGATCAGCGGGTACTTCTCAGCCCGCAACCGTGATTTGGAGGGCTGAACCCGCGGGGGCTCGTCCGGCTGCTTGCGGTAATGCGGCGGCCACGGCGCGTCGCCCTGCCCTTCCCGCTCCTGACGCGCCGAGAGCTCGAGCAGCTTCTCGAGTGAGCCGGCGTGCTCATCGATCTTTGCATGACGATCGCCGATCTTCGCAAAGCGTTTCGGCATGGTGCCGAGCGTGAAATCGGCGGGGTCAGCGCTGTCCACCTCGTCCCAATCGAGCGGTGCGGACACGGTCGCCTCTGGTCGGGGACGGACCGAATAGGCCGACGCGATGGTCCGGTCTTTGGCGTTCTGGTTGTAGTCCACGAACACGCCGTGGCGCTCTTCCTTCCACCACTTGCTGGTGGCGAGGTCGGGTGCTCGCCGCTCGACCTCGCGCGCGAGCGCCAGGGCCGAGCGCCGCCCTTCGTCAAAGCTCCAGCGGCGCTCGATGCGCACATAGATGTGCATCCCCCGCGAGCCCGAGGTCTTGGGCCAGCCCACGAGCCCCATATCCTGAAGCACGGCGCGCACGACGTGGGCCACCGCGCGCACCTGCGGCCACTTGATCCCTGGAACAGGATCGAGATCCACGCGCAACTCATCGGGATGGTCCAGATCCTCGGCTCGCACCGGGTGAGGGTGGAGCTCCAGACAGGCCAGGTTCGCCAGCCAGGCGAGCGATGCGGCATCGCGCGGCACGACTTCATCGGCCGTCCGGCCGGACGGAAACCGCAGCGTGACGACTTCGATCCATGGGGGCCGCGACTCCGGTGCGCGCTTCTGATAGAAGGACTCGGAGCCGATGCCGTTGGGGAAGCGCACCAGCATGTTGGGCCGGCCGCCGGCGCCTCGCAGCGCGCCATCGGCCACGGCGACGTAATACTCGACCAGGTCGAGCTTAGTGTACTTCGGCTTGGGAAACAGCACCTTGTCGGGATTCGAGATCGTGACCTCGTGCCCCGCAATCATCCGTGTGACCGATTCGCCTTTGGCCATCGCCTGGAAGTTACGGGGTTAATTCACCGCGCGACTTATCCTTTCGCGGTGCGAAGGCAGCGCTCGATTTCGTCCATGTACCCACCGGTGGCCATCTTGGCATAGTCACCGACGATCCAACCTTCCTGACCCGTCGCATTGCGTACGCGGACCCACCACACCGTCTTGGCTGGACGAACGAGCCCGAACGTATCGCGAGAAGCCGGCGGCTTGTGGGGATCCCAGAACATGTCGCCGCGCATCGTGCTGCCGCGGTACCGCCAGACGACGGCTCCTTCGCCAAGGTAGTTGAGGACGAACAGCGTGTCCTCCGGTGAGAACGTGATGTCGACAAGACCTGCCTCGTCGATCGGAATTGTCGTTGTAAACGGGCGTCGAAACGCGACTATTCCCGGCTCGAGTACGTGGAGATCGGCCGTCAACGCCGTGAAGCGCTCTCCCGGGTGGATCGTGAAGACAGATGCCGCATCCAGTCGTTTGTCCGCTCGGACCACAACCGTGCTACACGCCGCCCACGTACCGGCGATCGTGCAGCCCTCACCCTCACAAGTCTCTTTGCGGATGAACGGCATCCGGGGCGGTGTGTTGTTGACCGGACCCCAATCCAGTCGCTTGTGCGGCACCGCGGCAACCGGTGGGGCCTCGGGCGCTGGAAGGTATTCGGACTGTCGCGCGGTGTCGTTCGCGATTGCGAACGAGTCTCCCGCCGTCCATTCGGCACAGACCGGCACGCCGGGGTGGTAGCGCCACGTGACCGTGTCGAGCATCGCCGTCAGGGTGCACTGGATCGACGTATGACTGTTGCCGGTCCTGGCAATCCAGCGATCACGCTGGATCTCGATGGTTGGACCCAGGTTGTACCTGTCGTTGGGAAACGCGTATCGGCCCAAAAAGGAACTCGTCGGCCGGCCGGAGTCGGCGACAAACGTTGATTCGGCAGCCGCCATAGCGCGGAGCGCGGAGCGCATGGCGGCGATCGCCTCGCGGCGCGCCTTGAAGCGCTGGTACGTCGCGCTCGCCATAACATCCCCGGTATCGCCACTGATCAGCGCCTGCTCAGAACGCAGCTCGTTGAAACGACGCTGAACGGGACGAGCGGCGAACACCACGCCGATCACGACGAGCGTCCCGATCCCGGCGTATGTGATTGTGCGCGTCATGCGGCCAATATTGAAAACGGTTATGCGATAATCAACGGTGTGTCCCGTGATCAGAATCGCAGCGCCACACTCAGCCGCAGCGTACGCGGCGGCACTCGCCCCAACACACGGCCGTAGTCGTTCGCCCCAAATGCCGCGTTGTTCACGACGGTCTGTGTCGCCAGCACGCTCTCATTGCCCAGCACGTTGAATGCATCTGCCACGATGACGAGCTCGGTACCGCGCTGCGGAAAGCTCCGTTCCAGGTGCAAGTCGAGAGAGCTGCGCGATTCGTAGCGGTACGTGCCCCGGGGCAGCACGAAGATCCGATGACCCGTGGTGCTCCGGAACAGAAAGGGATTGAAGGCCACCGTGTCGGTGCGCGTGGGGTCCGAGGTGTCCGGCACCGTCACAGCATATTCGTTCAGCAGACTGGAGATCAACAACGTCGGCGCGAAGCGATCACCCGTGGCGAACGAGAAGAATCCGCCGCCGCGCAGTCCGGCCGGAAGGACCGCCCCCACGTACAGCTTCGCCTCGATCGCGCTCTGGTTGTTCAACGCACCGTAGAACCCGACCTGCTCGTTCAAGCGGACCCAGGGACCCGGGCCGCCCGTCGTGTAATCGTCCGGCCCCGAGACCACGTTGAAGTTGCCCTTGAGGCTCGAGAATGTGGCGGATGCACCGCCCCACCAAGTGGGGTACCGCGCATCGAGCCGCAGCTGGAGCTGCGCGAACCGGCGCGTCGCCTCGGGCTCATTGGTCAGCACCAGGTCGGGCTCGTAGCGCAGGGCAGCGAGATCTGTGGGACTGAGGCTCGGAGGCACCAACAACTGATTGCCATTCAGGATCTGTCCCTGGCGAACCAGCTCCTGGACGTAGAGGATGTCCTCGTTCGAGATCGCCAGACGCTCGAGCACGAGCGGCTGGCCGTCGAAATACACGGGCCGGTTGAAGCGGTCGCGCACCATGACGTTCTCGACCACGGTATAATTCGTCGCCATGTTGCGATCCACCAGCGCGATCATCTCCTTGTTGCGGCGCTGCACGTACACCACCGCCGCCTTCCATTGCGAGCCGAAGTCCCGTTCGAGCGACAGGACCAGTTGGTCCACGTACGGTTGGTGGAGATCTTCCACTCGGCCCGTCTCGGCCAAGCGAACGATCTCGTCGAGCCGGAACTGGCCGGCCGCCGCCAAGGAATCGCGCTGCTGCTCCGTAAAGGTCGTTGTCGGGTCGCTCGGCGGCGTGCCGAGGTAGGACCAGATCTCTTCGTCGTGATAGACGTCCGCG
>Ga0134079_10000475_pt1 | contig 10622 bp, 9 predicted proteins | sample 15_taG_2_FD_119770 | JGI IMG/M metagenome (GOLD analysis project Ga0134079, IMG submission 119770) | Grasslands soil microbial communities from the Angelo Coastal Reserve, California, USA - 15_D_Rain_40cm_2_09182015 | ecosystem: Environmental > Terrestrial > Soil > Grasslands ...
CACATGACGGGTGGGGTCATGGCGTTCGTCACCGCGAGGTTGTTGGGCCCGCGGCGGGGGAAGTACAACGCCAACGGGACGGTGAACGCCATCCCGGGGCACAACATCCCGATGGCGCTGGTCGGCACGTTCATCCTTGCCTTCGGATGGTTCGGCTTCAACGCCGGCTCGACGTTGGCGGGCTCCGACCTGCGCATCGGCGTCATCGCGACGAACACGATGCTGGCCGGGGCGGCGGGAGGCGTGACGGCGATGTTCTACGTGTGGCGCAAGTACGGCAAGCCCGACCCGTCGATGCTCGCGAACGGAACCCTGGCCGGCCTCGTCGCCATCACCGCCCCCTGCGCGTTTGTCACCGCGCCGTCCGCGGTGTTGATCGGCGGCGTGGCGGGCGTGCTCGTGTGCGCCGCGGTGATCTACGTCGAGCGGTCGCTGAAGATCGACGACCCCGTGGGTGCCATCTCGGTGCACGGCGTGTGCGGGCTGTGGGGGATTCTGTCCCTCGGCCTGCTCGCGGACGGCACGTATGGGGCCGGCTGGAACGGCGTCGACGGCGCCGTGCGCGGCTTGTTCTACGGGGATGCGTCGCAGCTCGTGGCCCAGATGGTGGGCGGCGTAGCCAACATCGTGGCCGTCGGGGCGATGGGATACGCCGCGTGGAAGATCACGGGCCTCGTCGTGGGTGGCCATCGCGTCTCGGCTGACGTCGAGGAGCTTGGGCTCGACGTACCGGAGATGGGTTTGGAGGCGTACCCGAGCTCGCCCGAAGCCTCGACGGTGCTGGTCATGGCGGAGTCCGTGACGGTGCCCACCGAGGCGGCGACCTTCGCGCCCCAGCCGGACCCGATCTGATGCGCGCACGCGTACTGGGCGTCCTGCTGCTGGCGCCAACATCGGTGGTGGCGCAAACCGCCGGGGGGGGGGCGCTACCGCTCAAGGTCCCAGGCTTCGCTGAAATGTCGTACGCCTACTCGGGGCACAGCAGCGGCGACACGATGATCGTGGGGCGGCTGTACGACCGCTTCCAGGACCGCTTCACGCTGAACGCATTCGGGATCGTTCTCGACAAGCCGTATGACCCCACGAAGCGGAGCGCCGGGTTCCACACCGAGGTCGTGTTCGGGCAGAACGCGACCGTGATCAAATCCGGTGGCGGGGCGCTCGACCTCGGCACGCAGGCCGACATCCCGCACTTGTACGTCACGTTGAACCTCCCCACGGCCAACGGAAACGGGGTGCAGCTCAAGGCGGGGCGCATCCCCACGCTCCTTGGGCTGGAAGTCATCGAAACGACGGGCAATCCGAACTGGTCCGAGGGGAACCAGTTCGTCTACGTGGAGAACTTCACCGGGGTGGGCGTCAGCATCGAGACCAAGCTCAACGCGCACGTGGATGCGCAGCTGCGCGTGATCAACGGGTGGGACCAGGTTTCCGACAACAACCATCGCAAGTCCCTCATGGGACGTCTCGGGATCTCGCCCGACACGGTCACCGCGATCGGCCTCGTCGGCTTCTGGGGTCCGGAGGAGACCGGCAATAACACGGCGAACCGGTACGGCGTCGAAGCCCTGGTCTGGCGGAAGTTAGGCGCGGCGCAGGTTTGGGTGCAGGGCGACTACGGCCGGGAGCAGGCGAACGCCGCGCTGCCGACGCCGACGCAGGACGCGAAGTGGTGGGCGCTTGGGGCGTGGGTGACGCGCGACATCAGCTCCTCCGTGGGTCTGGCGGTGCGAGGGGACTTGGTGCGTGACGAGAACGGTGCGCGCACGAGCGGATCCCTGGGGTTCTTGTCGAACACCGGGCAAAAGTTCGGCAGCGCGACCGCCACGCTGAACGTCCGCGCGTGGCCGAACGCGTTGCTGCGGCCGGAAGTGCGCTACGATCGCTCTACGCTGGCGACATTCGCGGGGAAGAAGGATCAGGTCACATTCGCCCTGGCGGTGACATACATGTACTGACGCCTTTGGTGTATATCTTCCTGACCTTGCCCGATGAAGACCCTGCATACGTTGGCCTTGATCGCCGGGGTGACCTCGGCGTGTGATATGCTGCCGCGCGGTGGAGACACCCAGGGCCAGCAAATGACCGGCCGGTGGGACTGGCGCGGCCGGCTCCGCGTAGAAACCGACGACCGCTACACCGTGGTGCGGATCAAGGTCGACACCACCGGTGTGACCGAGCGGCACGACATCCTCAGTGGGCGATTCGAGTTCGATCCGAGCGATGCGATAGGAGACGAGTACGCCTTGAACATCGGACTCGAGGTGGGTGACGCGCGGCGGCTCAGCACCGGGCATGCCTATCACCTGGGCACCGAGATCCCCGCGTACGCCACGGTGACGTGTCTCTGCCGTCCCCTGCGACCCGACTCCGTCCGCGGCACGTACACGATGTCGACGCGGGGGTTGCGTCAGCTCTCGGGCCGCATCGCCGCTACGCTCTACTTCACCGCGTGGGACGATCGCACGGTGCACGCCACGTATCGCTTGCAGCAGCTCTTCTTCGGGGTCCGGCCATGACGGTGCTCGGGCTCGCGGCGCTGCTCTTGAGCGCGGCGCCGCAACAAACCATCGACACCATCATCGTCGACAACCGCAACATCTTCGATCGCGCCAACGACGGCCCCGGTTTCGTCGCGCGGCTCGCCAACGCGCTGCACATCAAGACGCGCGCCTCGGTGATCCGGCGTTCGCTGCTCATCGCCCCAGGACAGCTGTATGATTCCGCGCGCGTGGCCGAGAGCGAGCGCGCGCTGCGTGCGTTGGGCGTGTTTCGCTTCGTCCGTGTGGACACGACGCGGCTCGATGGGTCGCTCGCCCTGCGGGTCGTGACCGCGGACGGCTGGAGCTCGAAGCCCCAGGCGAACTACTCGACGGCCGGGGGCGATCAAACATGGGAGGTCGGGTTCGTCGAAGAGAACTTCCTCGGCACCGCCAGCCAGCTGGGCGTGTCGTATGGGCAGACCCCCGACCGCCGGCGCCTCGACTTCGAGTACCTGAACCCGCACTTCCTGTTTCCCCGGGCGTTGTTCTTCGGGCGATATGGGAACTTCTCGGACGGCAACCGCGGCGCGTGGCAGGTCGGCGTGCCGTTCTATCAGACGGCGGCCCGCGGTGCTCTCATCACCTACGGAGAGTCGGCACGGGAACGCGTGCTGCTGTTCCGCGATGGCGCGCTCGTCGCGGATACACAGCACAGCTTGCTGCGGGTCGGCGCCACCGCCGGGGTGGCCCTGCACGCGACGAGCCGCGAGTACGTGCGCCTGACGGTGGGCGCTGAGTGGCGCCGCGAGGACTTCGCAGCAGCGACGGCGACGCCGTTCCCCCGGTCGACGTTCACGTCGGGCAGTGCCGGCATCGAGGTCGGGCACGTGCGCTTTCGTGTGTTCGAGCATCTGAACTCCTACTCGCGGCGCGAAGACGTGGACGTGTCGCAGGCGTTGCACGTGGGGGCGGTCGTCGAGTCGGGGGTCGGGTACGAGGTTCGGGGGCAGGTATCGACGGTGTGGCGAGGGGGCTTCGCGTTGCTGCACGGCGAGGCGAACGGGCTCGACTCGACTCGGCTGCGCGGGCGCCTGACGATCGTGAGTCAGAACCTGCCGCGCCAGACGTTGATCGCTCACCTGGAGGGCGGGAAACTCGAAGGGCAGAAGCCGGGCTCCGAGTTCGATCCCTGGTTCGATCAACGGGGCCCCAGGCTCTACGGCGCGCACGCGTTCACCGGAAACCGGGTGGCGTGGTTCGCGTTCGAAGACCGGATTCTCGTGGCCGACGACGTGTGGGGGATGGTGGGCATCGGGCTCGCCCCGTTCGTCGACTACGGCGGCGCGTGGTACTCGGACGAGCCGGCGCGGCTGGGCGGCGACGCCGGCATCGCGCTGCGGTTCGGTCCGACGCGCGCGGTGCGCGGGGATGCGGGTGAGCTGGCCGTGGGCTATCGTTTCGGCGCGGGGACGGGGTGGGCGATCGCGTTGCGCCGGGGGTTCAGCTTCTGATGGAAATCTTCGACGTCATTCGCGCGGGGGACAAGGCGCGGCTCGAGGCCTTGCTCGCGGCCGACCGGAAGCTGGTTGACGTCCGCAACGAGATGGGCCATTCACCGCTGCTGATCGCCCAGTACCATCACAAGCACGACTTGGTCGACGTGCTGCTCGCGGCCGGCCCGACGCTCGACGTGTTCGATGCCGCGTCGGTGGGCCGGACGGATCGGGTCGCCGAGCTGCTCGACGCTGATCCCAGTCTCCTCAACGCTTATTCGCGCGACGGGTTCTTTCCCCTGGGACTGGCCGCCTTCTTCGGCCACGCGGAGACCGTGCGCCTGCTGCTCGCGCGCGGGGCCGACGTCGCTCAGGTCGCCAAGAATCCGATGCGTATTCAGGCAATCCACGCGGCGGTGGCGGGACGGTCGGCCCAGGCGGTGAAGCTGATCGTCGAGGCCGGTGCCCCGATCAACGCGCAGCAGCACAAGGGGTGGACGGCGTTACACGAAGTGGTAAACAAGAAGGACCTGGAGTTGGCGCGCTATTTTCTGGCGCACGGCGCCGATCCCAAGGTGCAGAACGACGAGGGCAAGAGTGCGATCGGACTCGCGGCGGATCAGGGCAGCACGGACATCTTGAAGTTGCTGAAGGGCCAGGGCTAACTTCCCCGTCCCGGCGCCGTAGCCAAGTGGTAAGGCAGAGGTCTGCAAAACCTCGATTCGTCGGTTCGATTCCGACCGGCGCCTCTCCCGTCTACCGAATCTTCTTGCCCGGCAGGTTCTGCCCGTTCTGGTGCAGGATCAGCCCGTCCCCGCCGAACGAGATCTGGGCATCCACTACCTTGAAAAAGAACTCGGTCGCCGTTTCGGGGAAGACCGCAAACTTCGGCTGCCCGGTGGCTTGAACGAACAGGGCCGCCCCCTCGCGGGTCACCACGACGTGGAAGGTCGGCACCAGCTCGTATTCCCCGACATAGCGGTCCAGGATGAGCGAGTCGACGGCGACCGCCGTACGAATCTTGGGCGGCGTCTGCAGCGGGAAGGTCGCATCGAGCAGGTGGAATCCGATATCGTCGGCCCCGATGTTCGCGTTCGTCAGGACGACGACCCCCACGCGGCGCACCTCGTCGAACCCCGCAAAGGAGCGGTAGCCTCCCGTCCCGCCGTTGTGCCACACGATCGATGGCCCCTGCGGCCGGGCGAGGATGTGCCAGCCGAGTCCGATCGTCATCGTCGTGCTGCCGGCGCCGCGGCGGGACACGTGTGTTTGCCGCAGCGCGCGCGCCAGTGGGTTTGCACTCGAGTCGAGGTTGGCGGCGAGGAACGTCAGCATGTCGCCCACGGTCGAGCGCAACGCGCCAGCCCCGGCGAGGGTCGGCAGGTCCCAATTGGGGACCACATTTCCCTCGCTGTCGTGCCCCGGGGCGAGTCGCGCGCGCAGGGCAGGGGACAAGGTGATCGCGGTCTCGCGCATACTCAGGGGCGTCAGGACGCGGCGCCGCACCAGCTCCTCGTAGCTCATGCCGGCCTTGAGGGCGAGCGCGTGCCCCAGGAGGCCCACGCCGAGATTCGAGTACTCGTAGGTCTCGCCCGGGTCGCGCGGTAGCTCCTAGCCAGAGAGGAACGCATACATCTGGTCGACCGTGTAGTCGGCGTACGGATTAGTCGAGTCCCGCGGAGCCATATTCAAAGGGAGACGGGGCAGCCCCGACGACTGCGTCGCCAGATCGAGGAGCGTGATCTGGTGGCCATTGCGCGCCGGGACGCGCACCGCCGCGGGGAGCAGTTTCGCCACGGGATCGTCGAGGCGGAGCGACCCGTCGGCCACCATCGTGGCCAGAATCGACGACGTGAACACCTTGGTGATCGAGCCGATCTCGAACACGCGGTCGGCGGGAACGCCGACGGCCACGACGCGGTGCGTGCCGTTGGCGTCCAGCAAGCCGACGACGATCCCTCGAAACGGGGACGACGTGAGGCGCTCCGTGACGATCCGCCGCACCGTGGAATCGGGCGGCAGACCCTGGGCGTGAAGCGGCAGGACGACGGCAAGGACGAGGGCGAGGACCGACAGGTGGCGTGCGCGCATGGTAGTATTATCCGCCCGTGCTCATCCCGAAGCTAGTCACCACCCTGAAGGACTACACGCGCGCGCAATTCGCGCGCGATGTCGGTGCAGGCGTCATCGTGGGTATCGTGGCGCTGCCGCTCGCCATCGCGTTCGCCATCGCCAGCGGCCTCACGCCCGAACGCGGCCTCTACACGGCGATCATCGCGGGCTTCCTGATCTCGGCGCTGGGCGGATCGCGCGTCCAGATCGGCGGCCCGACGGGCGCTTTCGTCGTGATCGTCGCGGGCATCGTGCAGCGCTACGGCGTCGACGGTCTCCTCGTCGCCACGCTCATGGCGGGAGTGATCCTCGTCGTCTTCGGCCTGGTGCGCATGGGCGGCGCCATCAAGTTCATCCCGTATCCGGTCACGATCGGCTTCACCAGCGGCATCGCGCTCATCATTTTCTCGAGTCAGGTCAAGGATCTGCTCGGTCTCGAGATGGACGCCGTGCCCGCGCCGTTTGTGGCCAAGTGGGACGCGTACGCCCACGCGTTCGAATCCGTGAATCCGTGGGCGCTGGTCGTGGCGGTCGCCACGTTCACGATCATTCTGGTATGGCCGAAGATCGAGCGCCGCATCCCAGGGCCTTTTGTCGCGCTCATCGTGACGACGGTCGGTGCCCAGTTGCTGCATCTCCCGGTCGAGACCATCGGGGCAAGATTCGGGGTGATTCACGCCGGCCTGCCTCACCCGACCCTGCCGCCCATCTCCCTCGCCCTGTTGACGTCGCTCGCCGGTCCGGCGTTCACGATCGCGATGCTGGCGGCGATCGAGTCGTTGCTGTCGGCCGTGGTCGCGGACGGCATGATTGGGGGGCGGCACCGCTCCAACATGGAGCTGGTCGCCCAGGGCGTGGCGAACCTCGTCTCGCCGATCTTCGGCGGCATGCCGGCGACCGGGGCGATCGCGCGCACGGCGACGAACGTGAAGAACGGCGGCCGCACACCCGTCGCCGGCATGGTGCACGCCCTCACCCTGCTCCTCATCACCCTGTTCTTCGGACGCTGGGCGGCCTACATCCCGCTGGCCACACTGGCGGCGATCCTCGTGGTGGTGGCGTTCCACATGAGCGAGTGGCGCACGTTCGCGTCGGAGTTCCGCGCGCCCAAGAGCGACGTCGCGGTGCTCGTTGCGACGTTTCTGCTCACGGTCCTCGTAGACCTGACGGTGGCGATCGAAGTCGGGATGGTGCTCGCGGCCTTCCTCTTTATGCGTCGCATGGCTGAGGTGACGAACATCCAGGTCCTGACGCACGAGTTCGAGGACCCCACCGACGATTTCGAATCCGATCCGAATGCCGTCCGGCGGCGCACCGTCCCGGAGGGCGTGCAGGTCTACGAGATCACGGGACCGTTCTTCTTCGGCGCCGCGGAGATGTTCAAAGACCGGGTGGGGCGAATCGCGGGGAAGCCGAAGGTGCTGATTCTGCGGCTGCGCCACGTCCCGGCCATCGATTCCACCGGATTGCATGCGTTGCGGGACGTGGTACGGCGCAGCCGCCAGGAAGGCACGCTCGTGATTCTGTCCGACGTGCACGCCCAGCCGGTGGTGGCGCTCGAGCGGTCCGGCATGTACGACGAGCTCGGCGAGGAGAACATCCACGGCAACATCGACGACGCGCTGAACCGCGCGCGCGCCCGCGTGGGCCTGCCGCCAGCCGACAAACCCGTATTCGCCACGCCCACGGTGAAGCGGGAGAGCCGTAGCTAGGCGGTACCCGCTACTTCCGCTGCACCGTCCAGCGGCCCTTCTGCGTCTCGCCCGACGTCAGGCGCGTAGTGTACGTCCCCGTGATCGTGTTGCCGCTCAGCTGGCCGGTAAACGTCGTCAGCAGCCGCGCCCCCGTTTGTGGATCGGCATACGGCGCGAGCGTGCCGTTTACGCGCCCTTGTTCGACGCGCACAAAGTTGATAGTCAGGACCTCGGACATCGGGCGCTGATTGGCCGGCGGCGTGCTCTCGCCGCGCCAGGGCGTCAGGGGCCGTCCCCACCCAGCAGGGATCATGACGACATCCCCGAACGCGGAGTCGCTGGCGGCGCGGAGCGTGAAGCTGATGCTGCCGCTGCGGCCCGACTCGTTACTCGAGTACTCTCCGACCCACTCGCCGGCGAGCGCGGCGATATCGGCGGCACGGCCTACGAGGGGCACGGGCGGCTGGTTTGTAGCGCACCCGCACAACCCCAGAGTAGCAATGGCGAAGGACGCGGTGCGAAGCATGCGAGGGTAGGTTTGGAACATGTCATATTCTACTGACATGGTCATCACGCAGGGAAGGTGTCACGCCTTCTTCGCGTATGAGGTGGCGCAGGCGATCGACCTCGACGACGCCGAGCACCGGCTCCTCGCGGGTGCCGAGCGGCAAGTGATCAAGCACAAACGCCGCGCCCCGGCATCCTTCGAATACCGGCCCGCTCCGCTGCGGGTCACCCGCGCGGGCAACCCCCACGTCTTCGGCACGTATCACGCCGCCCCGATGGTGGAGCTGGTCTTGTACGACTTCGGCGCGGTGTCGGTGAGCTACGAGATTCCAATCGAGGGTCCCCTGGACGGCCTGCCCGCGCTCGCCGAAGAACTGTGGGGGAACGAGGGGCTGCTCGCGGATTCACGGCGCCAAGTGGAGGCGCTGCTGCCGCTGCTGGCCGACGCCGCGATTCGCCCGCGCGTCGCCGACTTCGTCGAAGATTACTCGGTGTTTCACATCGAGCGGTTCGCCGCGCCCTGCGAAGCGGCCGCGCTCTGGACGGAGCGTGGCCAGACCGTCGCCCAGGTGCTGCGAGCGGTGCGCCACCCGCTCTCGCAGCAGGAGGTAGCGGAGGCGACCGCCTTGCGACTCTCATTCGGGCCGAACGATGCCACGATCATCGACACCGATGTCGCGGTCCTGTTCGACGCCGAGGGTGAAGACGTGCGCGACGTGATCGAGTTCGCCAACACACAACTCCTCGAGATGCGGTTCCTCGACCAGCAGCTGGACGACGCGCTCGAGCGCGCCTACGAGACGCTGCTCGGCCGCTCGCCTCGATTCCGGGATCGGGGACGCCTCGGCTCCGACGTGCGCCGGCTCGCCCGGCTGCAGCTCGACGCCGCGATCCTGTTCGAGCAAGTGACGAACGCGCTGAAGCTCGTGGGCGATCAGTTCCTGGCCCGCGTGTACGCCCTTGCCTCGCGCCGTTTCCACCTCGCCGAGTGGGACGCCAGCATCTCGCGCAAGCTGCAAACGATCGACGGGATCTACGGGAAGATGACCGATCGTGCGGCGACGCGGCGCATGGAGATCCTCGAGTGGATCATCATCGTCTTGTTCGTGCTGTCGCTCGCGCTATCGGTGTTCACGCTGACGCCCCATTGACGCCCGCCGAGCGCGCGTGGAAGTTAGGCGCGCCCATGCACGACACGACTGCCTCCCCGCCCGCTTTGGCCCGCCACCTCGGCCTCATTGCGGTCACCGCGCTCGTGGTCGGGGAAGTGATCGCGGTCGGGATCTTCCTCACGCCCGCGAGCATGGCGCGTTCGCTCGGCTCGCCATTCTGGTTGCTGGTCGTGTGGGTGGTCATGGGCGCGATGGCGCTGAGCGGCGCGCTCTGCTACGGCGAGCTGGCGGCGCGCCTCCCGGAAGCCGGCGGCGGCTACGTGTACCTGCGGCGGGCCTACGGCCCGGCGGTCGCGTTCCTGTACGGCTGGAAGTGCCTCCTCGTCATGGATCCCGGAATCACCGCCGCGCTGGCGGTCGGTCTCGCGAGCTACGTGGGCTACGTGGTCAAACTGTCGGCCGTGGGCATGAAGGCGGTGGCGGTCGGCGCCGTCCTCGCGCTCGCCGCGGTGAATATCGTGGGCGTCCGGTTCGGCGCGCGGCTGATGCAGTGGCTGACCGTGCTCAAGGTGGGAGCGCTGCTGCTGATGGCGCTGCTGGCCGTCGTGTTGGGCCGAGGCAGCTGGTCGAATTTCGTGCCCTTCGTCGCCCAGCGCGCCGGCTCGGATCCGCTTCCTGGGGCGTTCGCGCCCGCGCTCGTCGGGGCGTTCTTCGCATTCGGTGGCTGGTGGGAGATCAGTAAACTCAGCGGTGAGGCGCGAGATCCGGCGCGGACGTTGCCACGCGCGCTGGCCCTCGGCGTCGCCGTGATCACGGGCGTCTACATCCTCACGAGCGCCGTGTTCCTGTACCTGGTCCCGCTCGATCGCGTGACCTCCGGCGAGACGTTTGCCGCGCAGGCGGGCGAGGCCCTGTTCGGGCCCGCGGGCGGGCGCGTCTTCGCGGCGGTGGTCATCGTTGCCGTGCTGGGCAGTCTGCTCGCGCTGCTCATGGCCCTGCCACGCGCGTACTACGCGATGGCGCGAGACGGTCTGTTCTTCAAGGCCGTGGCCGGAGTGCATCCGCGCTACGGCACGCCGGCGCTCGCGATCGCGCTCCAGGCCACGCTGGCATCCGTGCTAGTCCTCGTGGGAACGTTCGGCCAGATCGTGGCCTATTTCATTTTCGTGACCGTGTTCTTCGTCGGGCTCACCGTGGGCGCGTTGTTCGTCGTGCGGCGGC
>Ga0134079_10000477_pt1 | contig 10586 bp, 12 predicted proteins | sample 15_taG_2_FD_119770 | JGI IMG/M metagenome (GOLD analysis project Ga0134079, IMG submission 119770) | Grasslands soil microbial communities from the Angelo Coastal Reserve, California, USA - 15_D_Rain_40cm_2_09182015 | ecosystem: Environmental > Terrestrial > Soil > Grasslands ...
CCCCTTCTCGATCGTGCCATCGCGCCGCGCGATGGCGGTGCCCGAGACGGTGACCTCGGGGCGCACCTGCGCCAGCGCCGCCCCCTCCGAGTTCACATACCAGACCTCGCTCACCTCGTCGCGGTAGCTGGCCTGCGTGTCGACGATCGCGTCCGAGGCGGCCAGCATGGCGCCATTGTACGCCTCGATGAGCTTTTTCTTGTCGGCGAGGGAAATGCCGCGCACATCGCCATCGAGATCGAGCGCGACGTCGGCTTCCTGCGCCGGCGTCTCCGCGAGGCGAATCGGGCGCTCGAGGCGGACGGCGCGGGACAGCTCATGCGCCCGCGCCACCATCGCGGGCAGCGCGTCGAGCGACGTGAACGACGCGATCCCCCAGCCGCAGCCGCGGTCGAGGCAGCGCACGAACCCGCCCTGATCCTCGCTGACGGTGGCGGTTTCGAGCCGCCGCCCGCGGAAGGTGACGGCGGAGCTCCAGGTGCGTTCGAGGCGGATTTCGGTGTAGTCGGCGCGGGAGGCTTTGAGGGCGGCCGCGAGGCGGTCTTTCAAACTCCCATATCTCGCAGTTTCTCGGCGTAGTCGGGGCGCACCACGATCTCGCCCCCGATGATCACTTCGCGGTCCCAGGGGAGGATGATGAAGTTTTCGTTTTCGAGCGCGTAGAAATCGGGTTTGAAGCTGCCCGTCTTGAACGACACAGCCGTTTTCACGGCGGCGGGGTTCAGCTCGCGCACCGCGGAGAGCGCGAGCTTCATCGTGCTGCCCGACTCGCAGGTTTCGTCCACGATGAGGACCCGCTTCCCGGTCACGATGCGCGGCGGGCCCGCGATCACGGCGGGCGTGGCACCCGGGGCGTGGCGCGTGATGGCGATCGACGCGAAGTCGCGCTGCAGGATGCTGGCCACGACCGCGCCCGGAATGACGCCGGCCTTGGCGATGCCGATCACCACCTCGGGGTCGTATTCGCGGAAGATCTTGAGCGCGAGGGCCCGGCACAGCTCGCCGAAAAACGGCCAGTCCACCTCGAGCACGCCGCGCGGGGTCTTGCGCGCGCCGCGAGCGCCAACGCTCGGTCTGCTCGGTCGGGGCGGGACGGGGGGCATCGTGGCGGAAGCTACATTGCGAACGTCCGAGGCCGCAAGCTATTTTCGCCACATGGGTTTCTGGCGCCGCCTCTTCAGCGGCACGTCGCCGGACGATCTCAGTCCGCAGCGGCTCGACTACTTGAACGAGGCGCTCGCACTCGAGCGGCAGGGAGACTACGACGCGGCGCTCACGTCGTACCGCCTGGCTCTGCGCGACCATCCCAACGACGCCCGGATTCTGCAGAACATGGCGATCGCGTTCACGAAGACGCGGCGTTTCGACGAAGCGATCCGCCACTACCGCCGCGCGCTCGAGCTCGATACCGGGCTGGCGGGCGCGCACTACGGCCTCGCGTTTCTGTTGCTGAAACGCGGCGATCCTGACGGTGCGACGCAGCACCTCAAAGCCTTCCTCGCCAATCCGCCCAAGGGACCCGACGGGCAGAAATGGGTCGCGCACGCCAACGAGGCGCTGCGCGATCTCGGCGCGGGCCTGACGCCGTCGCCCTCTCCCGACAGGGGCAACGCCTGAGGGGCGGGTCGGTCGTCATCCTGCTCGCGTTGGCTGCAGCGGCAGCCTGCGGACAACTCGGCACGGATCTCAATCAGGTCGTCGCGCTCGAGGTGTTTTTCCCCGACAGCGGGCGGCTCGAGATCGGCGACACGTTGCATCCCTCCGCGCGCGCCTTGAACGGCCACGGCGATTCGGTGGCCGCGCAGGTGTTTTGGACCTCCCTCGACACGGGCATTGTGGCGGTCGTGGACAGCGGCAGCGGTGTGACGTTCGCCAAGGCGGCCGGCACCGGGCGGCTGCAGGCGCGCTTCGGCGGGCTGCACTCGAACCCCGAGAATGTGTTCGTGTTCGTGCGGCTCGACTCGGCGAGCGTCGCAGGCGCCACGCGAGATACGGTCGTGGTGACCCCGCCGGACACGGCCACCAAGGCGGATTCGCTCTCCGATTCCCTGGCGGTCAAGGCTTGGGCCGGAGCGGGCGGCGCGCCGAGTCGGCCGGTCGTCTACAGCGCGGACGTCTATCCGCCGAGCGACACGACCGTCACATTAGTCCCCAAGGGCACCGTCCTCACCAACGCGAACGGAATCGCCGTCGTGCAGGTCCGGCTCCATAAAGCCCCGGTCCCCGATTCGGTCGTCGTCACCGCCGTCGTCCGGCGTCCCAACGGTAGCGAGGTGCCGGGGAGCCCCGTGCGATTCGTCGTGGAGTTCCGCCCATGAGTCGAGCATGAGCAAGGGAACGCTGAACCAGTTGTTCTTCACCGCGGTCGACCGCAACGCCGGTCTGCCGTTCGCGTTCCGCTCCAAGGTCGGCGGGGAATGGATCCCCATCACGCACCGCGAGACGACGCAGCGCGTCCAGGCGATCTCGCTGGGCCTGCGCGAGCTGGGCGTCAAGGCCGGGGACCGCGTCGCGCTTGTGTCGGAGAACCGACCGGAATGGGCCCTGACCGACTTCGCCTGCCTCGCCGCCCGCGCCGCCGACGTCCCGATCTACCCGACCCTCACTCCGAAGCAGACCGAATACATCCTCAAGGACTCCGAGTCGATCGTGGTGTGCTGCTCGACCGACGCGCAAGTCGCCAAGGTGCTCGAGGTGCGGAGTGGGCTCCCCAACCTGAAACACCTGATCGCGTTTGATTCCTCGGTGCGACGGGAGGGGGTGTTGACGCTCGCCGAGGTCGAGGCCAAGGGGCGAGCCGCGGTCGGCAAGTATCCCGATTGGAAGAAGGACGCGCTGGCGGTCGGGCCCGACGATCTGGCGACGCTGATCTACACGTCGGGGACGACGGGGGACCCGAAGGGCGTAATGCTGTCGCATCATAACATCTGGTCCAACGTGCAGGCCGTGCTGCAGATGATCCCCATCGGCCCCGGGGACTCGTGCCTGTCGATGTTGCCGCTGTCGCACAGCTACGAGCGGATGGTGGACTACACGCTGTTCCAGGCCGGGGTGGCGATCAACTACGCCGAATCGTTCGACACGGTGGCCGCGAATCTCCAGGAGGTGAAGCCGACGGTGGTGCTGTCGGTGCCGCGGTTGTACGAGAAGGTGTACGCGCGCGTGCTCGAGAACGCGCTCTCCGGCAGTGCGATCAAGCGGGCGATCTTCTTCTGGGCCAAGCGGGCCGGCGACGATTGGGCGACGCACTCGCTGGCGGGGCTGCGGATTCCCGGGGGACTCGCCTTCAAGAAGAAGGTGGCCGACACGCTCGTCTTCTCCAAGTTGCAGGCCCGTACCGGCGGCAAGGTCCGCTTTTTCGTCTCCGGCGCGGCGCCGCTCTCGGCCGACATCGCGAAGTTCTTCTACTCGGCGAACCTGCCGGTGATCGAGGGCTACGGCCTCACCGAGTCGTCACCGGTGCTGACGCTCAATCCGCTCGAGCGCATCAAGCTCGGCACCGTGGGCAAAGCGATCCCGGGAGTCGAGCTGAAGTTCGCCTCGGACGGCGAGATCCTCGCGCGCGGCCCGAACATCATGAAGGGCTACTACAAGCTGCCCGACGCGACCAAGGAGACGATCGACGCCGAGGGGTGGCTGCACACGGGCGACATCGGGGAGATCGACTCGGACGGCTACTTGAAGATCACCGACCGCAAGAAGGAGCTCCTCAAGACGGCGGGCGGCAAGTACATTGCGCCGCAACCGATCGAAGCGATGGTGAAGCGAAACAAGTTCGTCGTCAACGCCGTCCTGTACGGCGATCGCCGCAAGTATCCGATCGTCCTCGTCGTCCCGAACTACGACAATCTCGAACGCTGGGCCAAGGAGCGGAACCTGAGCTACGGATCCCATGCACAGCTGCTCGCGCTCGCCGACGTGCACGCGAAGATGGAGCGCGAGGTGATGGATTCGCTGCGCGACCTTGCCAAGTTCGAGATGCCGAAGAAAGTCCTGCTCATAGAGAACGACTTCACGATCGAGGCGGGCGAGCTGACGCCCACGCTCAAGGTGAAGCGCCGTGTGGTCGAGAAGAAGTACAAGGATGTCATCGACCGCTCCTACGCGGCCGACGACGCCCTCTCCGCGGCGATCGAAGGATGATGAACCTCTCCTACGACGAAGCGGTCCACACCTACATCGGGGCCACGTTGATCACCGTGTCCGCCCTGGGCGCGCTGTTCGTGGACCGGCCGGGGAGCCCCGCGTGGCGGCAGCACCTCTGGCTCGGGTTCGCGCTGTTCCTGGGCTGGATCGTGATGGGGTCGAACGAGTCGTGGACGCCACCACCTGACGGCAACGTGTGGTGGACGCCGATCGTCCACCTCCTGTCGCGGAACAATGCACCCAAATCCTGGTGGGCGTCGCTCACCTCGGTACACACGATTCAGCACAAGATCTCGGCCCTGTGTATCGTGGTACCGGCGATGGCCGAGTGGTTCATTCGGCGCCGCCCGGACCATCCCGCGACGCCCTATCTGCGCTGGGTCGCGCCCGTCGCGCTCGCGGCCGTCGCCGTCATCTTCGTGATTCACCGGCCCAACCACCGGGGACACGACCACATGATGGTGATGGATCCAGAGAAGATGCGGTCGGAGTTGTACCAGCACTGGGTGTTCGCGTCGGCGTTCCTGGGCGCGTGTGTCACCGCGACGCTGTCGCGCCTCCCGGCCACCGCCGCCCGCGTGCCGCCGCGGGCGTGGTACGCGTTCATGGCTCTTGGCGGGATTGTCTTCGTGACCTTCCGGGTGTAGGCGCTACTGCTTCTCGCCGACCCAGAGTCCTTTCGCTGTCGCCAGCTGCTCGAGCCCGATCGGGACCTCGGGCTCTTGATGCAACGAAACAAAGCGGCGGCCGCGCAGCAGGATGCGATGGGCGTCGATGAGCCACGGTGACGTGGCGAGGTCGGCGCCGACGACGACGCCGCGCGCCATCGACTGCCGCAGGGGAATGCCGGCGGAGGCGCGCAGCAACGACAGGGCGGGAACCTCCGCAGCGTCGGCGGGCGCGTTGACGCCGACGAAATGAATCCCCGCCATCAGGCCCGCCAAACCCGCGGCACACCGGGTCGCGTCGCCGAGTAGCACGACGAAACCGCCGGGGCCCGAGAGCTCGAGGAGGGCTTGAAGGTCGGCAGGAGCAGGGAGCGGGGGGCGGGGAGCAGAGCGCTGAGGCGTCTTCCGGCTCCCGGCTCCCTGCGCCCCGCTCCCTACGAAGTCCACGACGCCGTCTTTGATGAAGAATTCCTTGCGACACACGGAGCAGCCGACGAGTCCGGAGCGCACCATCCGGCCGATCATTTCGCCCGTCGAGAGCACCATCGTGTCTTCGCGGTGCGGCTCGGGACAGCGCAGCATCTCGGTCAACTCGATGTGCATCTAGGGCCTGAACTCAACCCAGGTCAGTTTCCCGGCTTGGACCTTCACGCGGCGGAACACGCGCTTCCCCCCGATCTCGACGCCCAGAACATACTCGCCCGGCGGAACGTCCGAAATCGCGAAGTGCTCGTGGTAGGTCGGGTCCGAATGATTGCGCGGCCCGTAGGTCTCGATGAACGAGAAGGGCGTCTCTCGTGGCTCGGCCTTCACGAGGCCGTAGATGCGCGCCTGCTGCACGGGCTTACGCGCGGAGTCCCACACCTGGCCCGCCACCATCCCCGTTTCGGGGATCGGCTCGATCCACAGCTCGGGGTTCGTGTTGTAGGGCGGATAGCGGACGGCGGGATCGACGATCAGGCGGGTTGAGTCGAAGGGTGAGGCGTGCACTTCGAGATGCAGGTGGTCGTTCGTCGCGCGGCCCGTGTTGCCGACCAGCGAGATGACGTCACCGGCTTTGACGCGGTCGCCAACGTGCACGAGCAGTTTCGAGTTGTGGTAGTAGACGGAAAACAGGTAGTACCCACCCCGGGGACCCCGCCGGTCGTGTTTAATCGCCACCGTTAGCGCACCAGCCTCAGCGGGCGCCGCGTGCACTACCACTCCATCGCCAATGGCGTGGACCGGCGTACCGTCCGCGTTGTTGAACTCCACCCCTTGGTGCGGCTGAAAGTTGCCGCCCATGGTCGAGCCGAAGCGGTAGGTCTGGTCGATATAGGGTTGATCGGTGAGCGCGATCGGGCGGCGGAACCAGGTGTGCCTCGGCTTCGAGACCGTCCCCGTCAAAGCCACGGTTCTGTCTACGCTGCGAGGCGTCGGGTCTCGCAGCTCGCGCCATGAGCCAGGCGAGTCGCGCCGCCAGGTGCGCCCACCGTCCGACGAACTGGCGGCACCCCGGCGATCCCGGATCCAAAGCCCTCCCTCCTCGAAGGCCGCAATCCCCAGAACGTACTGATTGTCGATCCTCCCCCACACCGAATCCTTGGCCGTCGTCGCTCCGATCGAATCCGTGATCACCCGCCACGTCGCCCCATCATCCCACGTCAACTTGATGCCGTCGGCGGTCGCGATGTACGTCGTGTCGCCCCGCGTCACGATCCCGTTGGGAGCGACGTACTGCCACTCGGGACCGAGCTGACGGAACTCCCAGTTCCTCCAGGTCTTTCCGTTGTCGGTCGAGAGGCCCCAGCCGTTGCCCACAGTGCCGTACCACACCTGGCCGCGCGGCCCGAACGCGAACGCGTGCACGAAGTCCCACGAGATTGCATGCGCCGCCGTGTCCTTCGACGACCGGATCCGCTCCCAGCTCCCTGCTCCCTTGCGGAGCACAAAGATCCCTTCGCCGTAGGTCCCCACCCACGTCGCGCTGTCGGGCGCGGGCGCCATCGTGAGCACGTGGACGCCCCAACCGCTCGAGTCGGGCAGCTGAGGGACCTGCAGCGTCACCAGGAAGAGCAATGCGTTCATCCGCGGGGCGAGTAGATCGTGGGGAGCAAGCGAATCTCCGTGATGTCGATGCGCTGCGGTCGCGTCACGGCGAACAGCACCGCCTCGGCCACGTCCTCCACGCGCATCATGTCTTTGCGCTTCGTGAACCCCGGCTTCTCGTCGGGCCGCACGTCGTTCCAGATGTCGGTGTCCACCGGGCCGGGCGAGATGAGCGTGGTACGCACGCCTGTCTTGTTCGTCTCGGCGCGGATCACCTCGTGCATGCCGCGCAGCCCAAACTTGCTCGCGGCATACGCCGTGGACCCCGGGAAGCCGATGTAGTCGGAGATGGATCCGATCGTGACGAGATGACCGCTCCCCCGCTCCACCATGCGCGGTACCAGCGCGCGCGCCACGAGATACGGCCCCGTCAGGTTGGTGGCGAGGGTGGCAGTGAAATCGGCCGGGGTCGTTTCGGTGAGCGGCTTGATCATGAAGATCCCGGCATTGTTCACCACGATGTCGGGCACTCCGAACTCACCCACCACGCGGCCCACCGCCCGATCGACATCCTCTGCGCGCGTGACGTCGCAGTGCACGTCGGTGAGACGGTCCGCCGAGGCGTCGTGCAGGCTGCGGGCCAACCGCACGACGTGCGCGCCGGCGGCGCGCAGCTCGTCGGAGACGGCGAGCCCGATGCCGCGCGACGCCCCGGTGACGAGCGCCAGCTTCCCGACAAGCCCCGGCTGCGTCACAGCGAGTTGCCGCCGTGCACCAGGCGCAGGAACTCGTCGCGCGTTTTCGCGTCGTCGCGGAAGGCGCCGCGCAACGAGCTCGTCACCGTCTTCGAATTCTGCTTCTCGACGCCGCGCATCATCATGCAGAGATGATAGGCTTCGATCACGACGCCGACGCCGAGCGGCTTCAGCACCGCGCACAGCGCCTCGGCGACCTGGTCGGTGAGCCGCTCCTGCACCTGCAGCCGGCGGGCGAAGACCTCGACGACGCGGGGAATCTTCGACAGGCCCACGATCTTGCCGTCGGGGAGGTAGGCGACGTGCGCCCGGCCGTAGAATGGCAGCATGTGATGTTCGCACATCGAGTAGATCTCGATGTCGCGCACGCAGATCATGCTCTCGTGTTTCTCGTGGAAGATGGCGTCGCCGATCACGTCCTCGACCGCCATCTGGTAGCCGCGCGTCAACCACTTGAGCGACGCCTCGACGCGCGCGGGCGTCTGCTGCAGCCCCTCGCGCTTCGGGTCTTCACCCAGCTGCTCGAGCATTTCATGCACCAGCTGCTCGAACGGGATCCGCACGACGGTCGGCTCCGTGTGCGACTCGTGGAAGCTGTGCAGGCTCGCGGATTTGATCTTGTCACGTCCCATGGTCACGTCCCGGTGTAGTCCACGTAGTTACGCTCCGTCTCCCATAAACGGATGTGCGCCAGGCGTGCCGGCTTCAGCGCCGGCTCGAGCACGCGCCAGCATACGACGGCGATGTTCTCGGCCGTGGGGATCAGGTCGCGAAACCAGGGGACGTCGAGGTTCAAGTTCTTGTGGTCCAGGTGCCGGAGGAGGCACTCGGTCACGATCTCCTTGAGGCGATTGATGTCGAGCACGTAGCCGGTGGCGGCATCGATCTCGCCTTCGACGGATACGTCGAGGTTGTAGTTGTGCCCGTGGAAGTTCGGGTTATTGCACACGCCGAAGGTCCGCTCGTTCTCCGCGTCCGAGAAACGCGGATTGAAGAGGCGGTGCGCGGCGTTGAAGTGCACCCGGCGCGTCACCTGGCAGCGCGGCATCGCTTGTTCGACCTCCGCCACGAGACTAAGTTGGGCCCCCGTGCGACTCCTAAAGCTACTCGCCGCCCTGATGCAGGCGGGAGGCTCGGCGCTCTCGGCGCTGTGGACCTTCCCCGGTATCCTGCTCTCCGCATTCCTGGTCGCCTGGGGCGCCGAAGCCGCGCAGTTCCTGATTTCCCAAGGCCTCGCCCTCGCGATCCTCGCGTGGCTGCAAACGCTCCCCGAGTTCGCCGTCGAGGCAGTGATCGCGTGGGAAGCGGGCAAGGATCCGGAGCGCGCCCATCTCGCCATCGCCAACCTGACGGGCGCGATCCGCCTGCTGCTCGGTCTCGGCTGGCCGATGATCTATTGCGTGTTCGTGATGTCGGGGCGTCGCACCGCGGGCCAACGGCTTCCCGCCATTCGACTGGAGAAAGAGCATGCAGTCGAGGTGGTCGGCCTCGTGCCGCCGCTTCTCTACTTCCTCGTGATTCTGTGGAAACAACGCATCAGCTGGGTGGACGCCGTCGTGCTGATCGGCGTGTACGCGGTGTACCTGTGGGTCCTGACGCGCAACCCACCGCGCGGCGCGGAATCGTTGGACGATGCGCCTGCGGTGTCGCGCTGGGCCTACCGCCAGCGCGGCTGGCGCCGTCAGGCGGCGATCGGCGGTCTGTTCGCCGTCGGCGGCGCGCTCCTCTATGCCACCGCGCACCCGTTCCTCACGTCGATGATCGCACTCGCCGGCCTGCTCGGCATCAGCCAGTTCTTCCTGGTGCAGTGGGTCGCGCCGTTCCTGTCCGAGTTCCCGGAATTCGTCTCGACGTTCACGTGGGCGCGTCGCGTCACACAGGCGCCGATGGCGTTGATGAACATCGTGTCGAGCAACATCAACCAGTGGACGATCCTCGCGGCCATGATCCCGCTGGTGTACGGCTTCTCGCATCTCCAGCATCACGGGGTGTGGGCCGATTTCTCGTTCGACCCTGGGCAGCGCATCGAGATCGTGCTCACGCTGCTGCAGACGGCACTCGGCGTCATGCTGCTCGCGAACATGGAATTCGATTGGCTCGACGCCACGGCCCTGTTCGTGTTGTGGGTCGTGCAATTCTCGGTGCCGCACCTGCGTGCGGCGATCGCGGCGGCCTACGGTGTGTGGATGCTGGTCCTGGTGGTTGTGTTCGTGGCGCGGGGGAAGCCGGTGCTGGCGTGGAAGAGCTTCTGGGAGACGATCCGGCCGTCAGGCCGTCCGTAAGCACAACCGGCCGGTCACCGGATAACCCGGGCCGGCCGGTCGGTAGAGCAGGAGCGAGAAGGATTATTGAAGCCCGAAAGTAATGACAGGTCCCTCACCACGAATTCTGTCTTCCCCCCGAGGGGGCATGACATCGGCCGCAGTATCTGGGTCCACAGTCGAGCTGTTGGCTCAATAATTTGACTCCCCGCTCCTGAGCACTAGAATACGTCTTGGACTTGAAACGTCAACAGCCATGAACGTGACCGCCATCACGGCAATCGTTCTCTTCGTCGCGTGGGTCCTGCTCGTGTTCGTCGCGCAGGTCCCCTCGGGCGGCGTGCACCTGCTGTACGCGGGCGCCGTCGTCCTGTTCGCGCGCCGCATCCTCATAGGCGCGCCGAGTTTCCGCTCCTGATGCTCAACGTCACGTCGTGGGACCCGAGCGTCGGCCCGCTGCAGCTCTCCACCTTGCGGCGCGCGCTCGAGCGTGAAGGGATGACCACCGCCTGGTGGTCCGACGTACCGGGCACCCACGTAGACGCGCACGCGCACGATTTTTCCGAAACACGATGGGTGCTGTCGGGTTTTCTGCGGGTCATGGTCGAAGGCGCCACCTTCGATCTCGGTCCCGGCGATCGGCTCGACTTGCCGCCGGGCACAGCGCACGCGACGGACGTCGTTGGGCTGGGCCTGGTGGTATACGTCACGGGACGGCCTGAGGGCGC
>Ga0134079_10000478_pt1 | contig 10554 bp, 8 predicted proteins | sample 15_taG_2_FD_119770 | JGI IMG/M metagenome (GOLD analysis project Ga0134079, IMG submission 119770) | Grasslands soil microbial communities from the Angelo Coastal Reserve, California, USA - 15_D_Rain_40cm_2_09182015 | ecosystem: Environmental > Terrestrial > Soil > Grasslands ...
GCTGGGACGCTTCGACCCCCGCACCAAGAAGGTCGAGGAGTGGCCCCTCCCCGGCGGGGCCGGCGCGCGACCCTACGCTGTCACGGTGGACGATCAGGATCGCATCTGGCTCGTTGAGACCGGGTCCCAGCCCAATCGGTTCGTGGGCTTCGATACGCGGACCCACCGCTTCCTGCCGCCCGCCGACGTTCCCAGTGGCGGTGGCTCGATTCGCAACATGGTATACGACCCGCGGGCGCGCGCCATCTGGTTCGGCAGCGATGCCAACACCATCGGCCGGGCACAGTTGCCCAATCCCCCTGCGACGCCCATCCCGTAGTTCGGCCTCGACCGTCGGCGCGATCGCCCTGGTCGGCGCGTCGCTGGCGGCGATCCCGCTCTTCAAGACGGGACCGCCGCCAGGGCACACCGGCGGGTTCGGCGAGCCGACATGCCGGGCCTGCCATTCCGACGCGGGGCTCAACGAGCCCGGAGGGGAACTCGCGCTGCGCGGGGCACCGGCGAGCTACGAGCCCGGCCAGACCTACCAGCTGGAGGTCGTGCTGCGGCGCGCCGGGATGCTGCGAGCCGGATTCCAGCTCGCCGCGCGATTCGCGGACGGCGCCGCGAGCGGCGCGCAGGCCGGGGTGCTCGCGCCCGGAGATGCGCGCTCGTTCGTCACCTGGGACACTTTGACCCATGTGAGTTACATCGAGCACAACCTGGCGGGCACCGCGCTCGCCGGTGACTCAAGTCACTGGATCATCCGATGGACCGCGCCGGCGACGGCCACCGGTCCCGTGTCGTTCAACGTGGCAGGCAACGCCGCGAACGACGACGATTCACCACTCGGCGATTTCATCTACACGACGGTCCTGCGAGTGGCGCCGGCGCCTAGCCGGTGACAAATTAGGTTGTGCCGTTGACCACTCGTCTCCTTGCCGACCGTCGCGGGGGGGTGGATCGCAGGACCGATCCGCGCCGTACGACGTTGGAGCCTGTTCGCGTGAATCGCCGCGCGGTGGTGGACCTGCGGCGCGGGGCCGACCGTCGCAGCACCCTCGATCGGCGGAACCGAATCGGGCCCCGGACGTCGGAGACGCCCGCCGAGCACCTCCGCAACGCACTCCAACTGATTCATCATCTGAACGAGAGCGACGGGCTTGATGTTGAGCAGCGCGCCGATATCGCGGCTGCCCTCCGGCGTCTCGAGCGCGCGCTCGTCCTGCTCGAGCGTCGCACCCCGGTGTAAGCGCTGCCCGCCCCCATCGCCACCGACCCGCGGTGAACAAACAGGAAAGCACCGGCGATCCGCACGTCGCCCGCCGGCGCGAGATTCTGCGCCAGGCGAGCGTCGCCTTGGCGGGACGCATTGTGGCGGTGTGGGAAGTGTCGCCCCGTGCGCAAGTCCTCCCGGTGCTGGCGAGCGTGTCCGAACCGCCGCCGGAAGCGACCAGCCTCGACCTGACGTCGACGCTGCAGGGCTGGAGTGCCCCCATTATCCAGGGAAGCCGGTGGGTGGGGTGTCGCCTCGACGACGCTGGCGGTTGGTGTATCGCGCCGGTGCGGAATCAGCCTCCCGCTCCGCCGCCCGGCGGCGTGGAGCGCCGCAGTCGCGAGCGGATGACCCTGGAGCTCGCGGGGCTGTGTCTGGGGCTCGTCGATCAGACACCCCGCATGACGGCGCGACCGCGGACTCCGGAGTCCGACGTCCTGGCCGAGCTGGTCCGCCAGCCCAGCGTCATCGCGCATGAAGTGGCCAACCCCCTGACGGCGGCGCTCGCGGGGCTCGACTGGTGTTTCAAGCGCGTGCGCGAAGCGGGATCACTCGACCCGGCGCTGCGAGCCGGCATCCTCGAGGACCTCACCGGGGTCGCCGAAGGGATGGACCAGGCGATCGCGTTCTTGCGGTCGATCCAGGACCGCGCGCGCGGCGGGCTCGCCCGCTGGGAGCGGTTCGACGCCGGCCAGGTGATCCGGTCATGCGTGGCGCTGGAGCGGCCGCTGGCCCGCAAGGCCAGCATCGCGCTCGAAGGCACCGTCGGCATCCAGGGCGTCTATCTGCAGGGGGATCCCAACGCCCTGTATCAGGTGCTGACGAACCTCATCCGCAACGCCGTCTCCGCCTCGCAGGTTGGCAAGACGCCCGTGGTCGTGACGGTCGCGCAAGCTGGCGACGTGCTCCGCCTCGCCGTGCAGGACCGCGGCGTGGGGATCGCGGTGGAGCATCGCGACCGGATCTTCGAACCGGGATTCACGACGCGCGCGTTTGGATCGGGCTCGGGAACCGGACTGACCGTCGTCCGGGAGATTACACAGGAGATGTTCAAGGGCCAGGTGGACGTGCAGTCCGCTCTGGGTCAGGGCACGACGTTTACCGTGACTGTGCCGATTCCTCCGCAGCGCGCATCGCGGGGCGGGCGTTGACCGCGATCATCTGAAGGAAAGTCTCGAACACGCGGTCCGACCACCAGCTGCGACGCCGCGTCATTTCCGCAAGCGCCTGATCGACAGTCATCCCAGTCTGATCGCCGCGCGTCGTGGTGAGCGAGTCGTAAACGTCCAGTATCCCGACGATCTGCGCGGTGAGCGGAATCTCATCGCCCTTCAAGCGGTCGGGGTACCCGGTCCCGTCGTAGTGCTCGTGATGCGAGCGAATGATCGGCTTCAGGTCCCACGGAAACTCCGCGTTCGCCAGCAACTCGATGCCCCAGATGGGGTGCATCTGCAGCACTTGCTCCTGGGCGGTCGAGAGCGGACCGGTCTTCTTGAGAATCTCGTGCGGGACGCGCACCTGGCCGAGGTCGTGCAGGTAGGCACCGAGCAGGATCGTGGTCTCGGCGTGCTCGTCGAGCCCGAGGGCCCGCGCCATCGCGACGGCATTCTTCGCCACGCGCTCGCAGTGGCCGTACGTGTAGTTGTCGGTCGACTCGAGCGACCGGCCCCACTCGCGCACGAGCGCCAGGTAGGTGCCCTCCAGCTCCGCCATCTTGCCGCCGACGTGCACCAGCTCGAGCCGGGCATCGAGCCGCCGAAAGAGACGATAGGCGGCGTTGAGCATGCGGAGCGATTCCTCGTTCCGGCCCATCGCCTGGTGGAGGATGGCCAACTCCCGGCACGCCTCCGCTTCGCCCAGGACGGATCCCGCCGCGTTCGCGAGGTCGATCGCGGACTTGAGCCGCGATTCCGCGAGCGCCGGACGACCCGTCTCGCGGTACACCATGCCGATGACGCGGTAGGCATCCGCTTTGGGGGCCCGCACGCCGAGCTGATCGAAGACCCCGAGCGCCGACTCGGCGTTCTGCCGAGCGTCCTCGAAGCGTTGCCGGGCGACGTGTACCTCGGCGTGGTTCACGAGGCATAGCGCCCACAGGTGAACGTCACCGACCCGCTCGGCAAACGAGCGACTCTCGCGGAAGTAGCAGTCCGCGGCGTCGAGGCGTCCGCGGTCGGCGCTGACCATCCCGAGGTTATGATAGGCGAGCGCGCAACCGTGCTCGTCGCCGCAGCTGCGGTACGCGTCGAGCGACCGCTCGTAGCGTGACACCGCCTCGTTCAGCTCGCCCTGAATGTTGGCGATGATACCCAGGTTTTGCTCCGCCCGAGCCCGCAACGCCTGGCTCTCGCCACCGAGCTCCAACGCCAGTAAGAAGGTCTCGCGGGCCTCTTCCAGTGCACCGGTGGCGACGTCCATTCCGCCGAGTGTATTGAGCGCCTCCGCCGCCAAGGCCGGATCGTCGAGGCACAGTCCCACCCCGTAGCTCCGAAGGCAGAGCTCCCGCGCCGGCTCGGCGTCCCCGCGCTGATGGCGGACCACGGCGAGGCGCCACAGCGCCTCCGCCAGAATCCGCTGGTCGCCGGCGCGTTCAGCACCGGCAATGGCCGTCTGATAGCGTTCGATCGCTTCGGGGAAGGCCCCGGCTCGCTCGCGCTCCCGCGCTTGCTGCAGGACGGTCGCCGGGAGGACGAACGGCGCGCTGGCGCCCACCTCACCAAGCAATCGCATACTCCGAGAAGTGTTGGACACGCCCGGTGACCTTTTGCGACCAGAGATTGTCGAACGAGAGCAAGTACTCGAGGATCTCGAAGACGTCGGTCGTGTAGGCGATCCGCTTGGGCGCGAGCGACCCGAGCAGGTTGCAGCCCTGATAGCTCAGCGTCAGCCAGGCCGACTGTTGGAAGGTCAGGCCTTCCGGCTGAAAGCGCACATGGCGCAACGTATCGGACGGCGCCACCGCGGTGATCGTGACGGCGGTATCGAGCGCGCCCGCCGGAATCCAGAGCGTGTGCGCGCCCACCACGAGCGTGCCGCCCTCGGGCCCGATCGTCTGCGTGACGGAGTCGTAGGGCAGCGGCGTGCATTGGACCAGTCCGACGGCTGGCGGCGGCGGGAAGCCGAAGAGCGCGTCCGGCCTGGGCGCCGACGGCTCCGTGCAGCTCGCGAGGAGTGCGGCGCAGAGCGTGGCACCCACCAGCAAACGCACAGCCTTCATTGCCTGCCCCTCTCATGGTCTTCGAGCACGAGTCCCGGCGGGGTGCTGCGGGTGACGCGGGAGTCATCCAGTGCCGTGCCCGCATCGAAGCGCCGCACCCACGGATAGCCGGGCTCGGGCCGGCCGTTCCGCACCGCGGCCGCCGCCCGTCCCAACAGCGCGACAGGGTCGATCGGCGCGTATTTGAGATTCACCACCGCGTCATAGCCGACGCGAATCCCCGGCGTCACCGCGTTTTCCACGCTGCCCCCCGGAGACGAGCACAGGGCCGACGCGACGCGCTGCGCGAAGCGGAGGGCGCCCGTGTCCGACGTGCCCGGCGCGAGGACCGCGAACTCGTTGGGTCCCAGCGCGCCGACCACATCACACACGCGCGCGGTCTGCGCGACCAGGTTCGCGGCCCGCGGGTCCGGCGGACCCTCGACGGCGAAGACGACGCAGGCGAGCGCGCCGTGATGTCGCGCCATGAGCGCCCCCAACTCGCGCGCCCGTCGCGCGAGACCGGGGCGGCTGTGCAATCCCGTCGCCGGGTCGAACAGGCCTTCGGCGAGCGTCGCATCGATGTTGCGTTTGGCCTGGATGTAGGTCTCGAGCTTGAGGGACATCTCGTCCGCGTCCCCCGCGTAGCGAAGAAAGTCCCAGACGCCCGCGCGCAACGCGGTCACGCGCTGCTCCGGGGTCGGCGGACCGGACGTGAGCATCAGAATCGGGACGTTGCGGCCGATGTGCGGCTCGCCGCGGAACAGCCGGCAGGCCTCGAGCCCCGTGAGGTCGGGCAGCTCGGTATCGAGAATGATGACGTCAGGCCGGGTCTCGCGCGCCCGCTCGAGCGCCCGGGCGCCCGACGGCGACTCGATCACCGAGTACCCGTTAGGCCCCAGCGCGCGCATAAGGGAGCGATCGCGACGGATCGCGACCAATACCACCGGGAGGTCGGGAGTAGTGCTCATATGGTCCATCCTGCCGGATCGCAACAAGCGGGCCGTGGGTCCGCCTGCCGCGCCTCAGGTCATAAGCAAAACCGGCGCCCGTTTTGCCGGGCGCCGGCGACACCTGACGCGTCAACGCAACAACAACAGGCAGTTAGAGACCCAGCCAGTAGTTGACTTTGATCAGGAAGATGTTCGACGATGGCCCCCGGAACAGGGCGCCGGCATCGCTGCCAAAATCGATGGACCCACGGCCGAGGGACGACTCTCCGCTCCGGGTCCAGACGACGAAGATCGTGGACCCAGGCCGGTACTCCCACCGCAGCACGGCGTTGCCGCGCAGCGAGCGGAATGTGAAGTCCTGGGGCGGAATGATGAAGCTCCCCGCCGGCCCGGCTCCGTCGGGGTCGATCGAATCGCCCGCCGCGACCGGCGTGGCGGTCCCGACGTCCACGCCGTAGACGAGCTTCCGCTGTTGGCGCGGCGCCGCGAACTCCTTGTACCGCGAGAAGGCGCCGCTCACGATCAGCGGTTGCACGAACAGCTCGAACGTGAGGGTCGGCGAGAACGTCACGTTGAAGCGCGTCTCCATCGAGACGGAGTTCTGCACCAGGTCGGCGAACACGTAACGATTGCCGTAGAAGGCGCTCGCTGTCGAATCCGGCTGGGTCATCACGTATTGCGTACCGTCTTCGTCGTGCCCGATGGAGGGGCCGAGCGAGAGGGTGATGTTCGAGGCGGGCCGAAACTGGGCCGAGACATTGGCCGAGGGACTGCAATACCGCTCCGTGTTGCAGCCGAGCTGCGCTGACAGCTCGAAGACGACGTTCTTGCGCGAGTCGGTCGAAACATTCGCGCTCCAGAAGTCGAGGCCCGGTCGCCGCACCACCGGTCCACCGCGCGTCAAGCGGTCGTCGAACACGCTCGGCCGGTGAATCCAGAAGGTCTGCACGCGCCAGTAATTCAGCGGCTGAATGTAGCCGAACAGCTGCAGCTGCCGGTCCGTCAGGTCACCATCGAAGTTGTACTGCTGCTGCGCGCCGGCGATGAAGAACAACTGGCGATACCACTTGGTCGGCTTGACCCACTGCGGGAAGATGTTGCCGCCCAGGTACCAGTAGTCGGCGCGCGAGAAGAACGTGATGTCGTTGTTGTCGTATCCGGGGGTGCGAAGATTGGTGGACACTTCCCACAACAGCTTGCCCGACTCCCGCGCGAGGCGCGCGTAGGCGCCCAACCCGCGCATGGTCGTTAGGGACGAGTCGTACGCATCGGTGAGGAACCCGTTGCTCCCATTCTTCCGGTCGGGCCGCTGGAAGTAGCGCGCGCTCGAGCGCTGGAAGCGCAACATGGCCGCGGAGTCGCCGACGACCTGCGTCCCCGCCATCTGCGCCATCAGGTGCAGAGTCCGCTTGTTGAACCACATGTCGGTGCCGAACCCGAGCGCTTCGGAATGCTTCGACAGGCGATCGGCAATGAAGGGATCGCTCAAATCGCGCACCACCGAAGTCCCCATGAAGCGAAGCTGGGTGGCCCCGCCCCGCAGGTCCTTGGCCAGGCGCCCCACGAAATAATTGCTAAACGGCTCGACGGTCACGCCGAAGCGCGACAGGTCGCTGCGCTCGACGGTGGCCTGCTCTCGCTTCGTCACCGCATCGAGCACCCCGATCGACCACCCGGTCGGTGTCCGTCCCGTCAGCTTGGCGGCGCCGAGGATCGTCGTGTTTTCGGGCACGTCGGCGTAGCGGTCAGCGGTGTCGCGCATCGCCGGCATCTGCGGCGCGCGGCCGATGCGCCGCGTGCTGACCATCGAGAGGCCCGAGACGTTCGAGCAAAAGAAGCAGTTGAGCCCCCCCAAGCCGAAATACCCTGCGCCCTCGACGAAAAAGGGCCGGCGCTCGTCGAAGAAGGTTTCGAACGCACTCAGGTTGACGACGGCGGGATCCACTTCGACCTGGCCGAAGTCGGGGTTGACCGTGGCGTTGAGGGTGAGGTTCGACGTCAGCAACACCCGCGCGTCGGCGCCCACGCGGCCGTCCAACGCGTGCGGATCAAAAAACGGATCGGACGCGTCTCCCGGCACGTTGGCCGAGCGTCCCACCATGTACGGCAGGATCTCGGCTTTCCCGGGCGCGCGCGTGATGACGAGCCCTTCGAGATGCCCGAAGCGCGGAGGCCCGCCCGTCTCCGTCAGCCCCCAAAACGCCCACTGCGAGTTTTCATTCAGCCGGTTCTCCTGGCGCCACATCTGCAGGCCCCACGTCTGCTCCTGCGTGGTCGACGGATAGCGCAGCTGCGCAAACGGAATCCGCATCTCGGCCGTCCAGCCGAGCGAGTCGATCGTCGTCTTCACCTCCCACACGGGATCCCACGAATCGTCACCACCCCCCCCGAGGCCGTTGGCGTCGTTCTTCACACCCGACGGGTTCACGAGGAAGAAGAGCCGGCCAATGTGATCATGATACGTATCGAAGATGACCTGGAAGTAGTCGGAGTTCGGATCGCCGTCGCGGCGCACGAGGCGGGTCTTCACGCCGGCGGCCCCCTCGGTGTCGTACATCCGCGCCCCCACGTAGATGGCGGCCGCGTCAAACGTGAACCGCACCTCCGTGCGCTGCGTCGCGGGTTGGCCCTCGTGGGGTTGGTTCTGGCGAAAGCCGGTCGCCACGGGCGCCGACTGCCAGATCGGTTCATCCAACTTGCCGTCGATCCGAATCTCCCCCTGGAGCGGTACGGCTCGGGCGACGGGCGGCGGAGTCGGATGGATGTTTTGGGCGAGGGCGGGCCCGGCGAGCATGCCGAGCACTACGAGGAGGACCATCGTTCTCGGCATCGCGGCGGCTCGGGGTGAGGACACTACTCTGACGCTCAACGAAGCGTAAAGGTTGCTGTGCTCGCGGGACCGCGACGTCCGGGGAAAGTCAGAAACCGTCCGGCGCGCGGAAGTCGTTGCCTGGCAGACGTTTTGACCCGACATTCCTGCGATGCCGCTGACCTTCCGCGCCGAGCTCCGCACGATGACTCGCCTGGCGGTGCCGATCGTTGCCGTCCAATTGGGCCAGATGCTGATGGGCGTTGTGGATACCATCATGGTCGGGCGGGTATCGGCCGAGGCCATCGCCGCCGTCGCCCTCGGGAACCTCTATTTCTTTGGCGCGGCGATCTTCGGGATGGGCGCCCTCATGGCGCTCGATCCGGTTGTGGCCCAGGCGGTAGGGGCTGGTGACACGATCGCGGTCGCGCGCGGCGTGCAGCGCGGTGTGGTGTTGTCGCTCGGGTTGAGTGTTGTCGCGACCGCCCTGCTCCTCCCTGCCCGCCCGGTCCTGGCGCTGCTGCACCAGCCGCCGGGCGTGGCCGACGTAGCGGCGACCTTCGCGCGCGTGGAGATCGCCGGCATTCTCCCCTTCTATATCTTCGGCGCGCTGCGGCAGAGCCTCCAAGCCCTCAAGCGCATCGCCCCGATCGTCGGCGCCATGGTCGTCGGCAACCTCACGAACCTCGCCCTCAACTATGTCTGGATCTACGGGAAGCTCGGCTTCCCGGCCGGCGGGGCGATCGGATCGGCGTGGGCCACGGGCGTCAGTCGCTGGGCGATGCTGGCCTTGCTGCTCGCGGTGGCGTGGCGCTCGCTCCGGCCGCAGCTCGTCCCGTGGCGCCGCGAGGCCCTCGACTGGGAACCGCTGCGCCGGATGGTCGTGCTCGGCGCGCCCATCGGCATTCAGTACGAGCTCGAGTACGGCGTCTTCGCGGTCGTGGGCATCATGATGGGCTGGATGGGCACCGCGCAGCTGGCGGGCCACCAGGTGGCCTTGAACCTGGCGTCGCTTGCATTCATGGTGCCGCTCGGCGTCTCGGCATCGGCGGCGGTGTTGGTGGGCCACGCCGTTGGACGGGGCGATGCCGCCGAGGCACGGCGTGCGGCCGCGGCGGGATTGGTCTGCGGCGTGGGGTTCATGTCCGCGAGCGCGCTCGTCATGCTGCTCATGCCGACCTTCCTGGCCCGGATCTACACGCCCGACCCGGGCGTCGTAGCGCTCGCGGCAAGCCTGATCCCGATCGCCGGCGTGTTTCAAGTGTTCGACGGAATCCAGGTCGTCTCGATCGGCATCCTGCGCGGCGTCGCCGATACCCGCACGCCGATGATCGTCAACGTGCTGGGGTTCTGGCTCGTCGGCCTGCCCGTGAGCGCCGCCCTGGGATTCGGCGCCCACGGCGGTCCGCGCGGTCTGTGGTGGGGACTGACGGTCGGCCTGGTGTTGGTGGCCCTCGTGCTGATCTGGCGCGTGCGGCGGCGCCTCTCACGGGACATGGCCCGGGTCGTCATCGATCCTATATTGGCGCCATGACCCCGCTGCTCATCGCCGCCGCCGCGCTCGTCCTGGGTGTGGTCCTGGTTTTCAACCGGCTCACGCGCCTCCGGCAGTTGTCGGACAACGCGTGGGCCGACATCGACGTGCAACTCAAACGACGGCACGATTTGATTCCGCAGGTCGTGGAGGTCGTGAAGGGACATGCGGGGTACGAGCGGCAAACCCTCGAGGCCGTCGTCGCCGCGCGCGGCCGAGCCATGCAGGCACCGGCGGGGAGCCCGGCGGCACGCTTCCGGGAGGAGTCTCCCGTGGCGCAATCGCTGTCGCGGATCTTCGCGATCGCCGAGGCCTATCCCGACCTCAAGGCCGTCGCCAGCTTCGCCGCCCTGCAGCAGACGCTCACCGAGGTCGAGGACACGCTGCAGAACGCGCGGCGCTACTACAACGCGGTGGTCCGGGACTGGAATACGGGGATCGCGCAGTTCCCCGCGAACCTGATCGCCGGCCCGTTCGGGTTCAAACCGCGCGAGTTCTTCGGGATCGACGACGCCGAGCGGGCGGCGCCCGGGGTTCAGTTGCCCGGGTGATACTCGCGCTGGGTGTGCCCCACCAGCTGTGAGCGATAAAAGTACACGTCCCGCAGGTTGCCACTCGCGTAGCGCAACGCCTGATCATTGAAGTGGGGGGAGTGGGGGTCACCGCTCTCGCCGCCGGCCGTCACCGCCCGCGCCCGCACGCTATCGCCGAACTCGACGACGGCCACGAAGCTGTTGCCGCTCGAACCGTACCACTTCTTCGTGTTGGCATAAGGCCGCGCGCCGAACGAGGCCAGCGAACCCCAGA
>Ga0134079_10000479_pt1 | contig 10549 bp, 11 predicted proteins | sample 15_taG_2_FD_119770 | JGI IMG/M metagenome (GOLD analysis project Ga0134079, IMG submission 119770) | Grasslands soil microbial communities from the Angelo Coastal Reserve, California, USA - 15_D_Rain_40cm_2_09182015 | ecosystem: Environmental > Terrestrial > Soil > Grasslands ...
GGCGGCCGTCGGGAAAGATGATGACGCTCGAGTCGCCCGTGGCGAAGCGGTAGTGCGCCTCGCTCCCCGGCGCCAGCGGATGCTGAAACTCGAGCCGGTGATCGTCGTGCGCGCTGTCCCTCGCGTTGTCCCGCCGCGACCCGTTGAACCCGATCGTGAGCCGGTCGTCAGCGGGATCGAAGGCGTAGTCCCCCACGTCGCCCTTCAAGTCCTCGGGCAGCTCCCGCTTGGGGACCGCCGCGGGCACCGACTGCCGCGCGCCGAGGACGTCGATCCGGGCCGTCGAATCCCGGTGCCAGTCGATATGGAGCGCCAGCTCGCGGCGATACAACATGCGGTCACGCCGCAGGGCACGAACGCCGACGCCGATGCGCTCGCGCATCCGCGTCTGGTAGCTCGTGATGGACCGGTCGATCGTCTCGCGGCGGGCGCGCGCCGCCGCCACGAGCCGCCGGGCGGTGGGATCGAGGTACGCGCTGCTGTCGGCCGGTTGTTGCACGGCGAGGAGCAGAACGAGTGGGGCGATGATCACGTAGGCTCTGTACGGACCCGAGTGAAGGATAAGATTCAAGCATGAACCGTGACTACTGGCCGGCGAGCCGCTCCCCCCGCTACAGCCTGCTCTTCGCGTTGCCGCTCCTCATTTTCTACCAGGTCCTCGCGGCCGCCGTGCCCGCCGGGCCGCAGGGGGGCGTCCGCAACGGCGCCGACGTCCTCCTCCAGGCGGTGTTCGTCTGGGCCGCGGGATCCTGGGGCCCCCGGCTCTTCATGACCTGCCTCATCGTGGTCGGTGTGTGGCTCGTCGTCAGAGACATGCGCTCGCACCCGGGTGCGCTGCGCCCGGGCTTCTTCGGGGGGATGTTCGTCGAATCGGTGGGGTTGGCGCTCGTGTTCGGCGTCGTCGTGGGCGGGCTGACGGCGGCGCTCCTGGGGGAGCCCCCGCCGCTCTCCATCACGCTCCAGGGCGTGACGCACCTTGGACGCGGCACCGTGTTGATGCTCTCGCTGGGCGCCGGGATCTACGAAGAGCTGCTCTTCCGGGTCGTCCTCGTCGGGCTGTTCGCCTGGGTCGCGCGCCGCGTGCTCGGGTTCCGGCCCTTCATCGCGGGCACGAGCGCAACGATCGCCGGCGCGCTCGTCTTCTCCGCCTTTCATTATATAGGGCCCTTCGGCGACACTTGGCAGGTCTACTCGTTCGTGTTCCGGACGATCGCCGGTCTGTTCTTCAGCGCGCTCTACCTGACGCGCGGTTTCGGCGTCACGGCGTGGACCCACGCGCTGTATGACGTCTTCTTGATCCTGCGGTAACGGGGAGCGGCGGTGGGTTAACCCGCACCCGCAGCGGGTGTGTGCGCGCCGTGCGAATTCCCGAGCGCCGCTTCGACGCGCTCGACCTCCGCCTCCACACCGAGCGAGCGGAAGATGTCCCGCGCCCGCTCGAGGTGGGCCCGAGCCTCGTCAGGATTGCCACTCACCTGCCGGAAGAGCCCGTAGGCGAGGAGCACGCGCGCCTCGTCGACGGCCGGGCCCTCGAACGCGCGGCACAAGGCGATCGCCTGCTCGAAGAACACGAATCCGGTTTCGTCGCCCTGGCGGCCTCGCAGCGAGCCGAGGGCCGTGTAGATCCGGACGAGGGCGCGCGGCTGATTGGAGGTGATGGCGAGCTGCTCGGCGCGGCGCATCTCCTCGTCCGCCTCGAGCAATCGCCCCGTCTCGAGCAGCAGCTCGGCCAGGTGCAGGCGAATCGACACGTCGAGCGCGGGATCGTGTTGGTCGCGCCGCACCCAGGCGAGCGCTTCACGGAACGCCCCCGCCGCGGGACCCGGCCGCCCCAGCGCCGCGTCGAGCTCGCCCTGCGCGTCGAGCACCCGGGCCATGTCGCGCGCCACGCCCGCCGCATCGAGCCCTTCGATATGTTCGCGGGACCGCCGCAAGTGGTCGCCGGCCCTCGTGAGGTTGCCCTCGCGGCGGTCGAGCAGCCCGAGGCGGTGCTCGATCTGCCCCAGGCGGAGCCGGTCGTCCGCCGCCTCGGAGAGCCGCAGCGCGCGCGAATACCACGCCTGCGCCCCCGTCCACGTGCCGCACTCGAACGCCGCGTCGCCCAACCCCACCGAGGCGTCCACGGCGCTGCCGCGATCGAACTCGGCCTCCGACAACACCAACGCGCGCTGGTAGTGCCGCGCCCCCACGGCGTATTGTCCCAGCGCCAGGCTCACGTGACCAATGGAGAGCAACGTCTCGATCTCGGGGCGCCGGTCCTGGAGCGTTTCGGCGAGCGCCAGCGACACCTCGTACCACGCACGCGCCTGCGACAGGCGACCGACCGCTTCCTCGAGGCGGCCCGCCCCCACCAGCGCCGACACGGCGCCCGGCGCGTCGTGTCGCTCCTGACATTCCAGTGCCGCGATGTAGGCGGCGAATAGGGCATTGATGTGCTCCGTCACGAGCGTCAACACCTGGCCCATGGTGCGCGCCAACTCGCCCGGCTCGATCTCGCGCTTGCCAACGGTGAGGTAGGGACCTCCGCTGCCCCATTGCACGCGCGCATCGGGCCGGGCGCTCGTGAGCACCAGGCCACGCAGGGGCAACAGGGCCTCGAGATTCGGCAGCAACCGCAACGCCTGTTCCACCCTCATAGCCCGTACTCCTTCATCTTGCGGGTGAGGGTGTTGCGATGGATGCCAAGGATCTCGGCGGCCGCACCGATCTGGCCTCCGGTATGCGACAAGACGCGCGCGATGTGACGCGCTTCCGCTTCCGCGAGCGTCGGGAGGCCGCCGCCGGGGTGCTCGGGAACGCCCGACTCCTCCGCCCGCAGCTCATCCGGCAGGTGTTCGCTGCGCAATGTCCCGTCGGAGACCACGATCGCCGCGCGCTCGATCACGTTCCGCAGCTCGCGCACGTTGCCGATCCATTGATGACTGCGGAGCAACTCGAGCGCCCGATCCGACAGCGCCTCGATGCGTTTGCCGTATCGCGCGCCGAATTGCCGCGCGAAATGACCGATCAGGAGCAGCAGGTCGTCGCCGCGATCGATGAGACGTGGCAGCTGAATGGTGACCACGGCGAGACGGTAGTAGAGGTCCTCGCGGAACCGGCCCTGGGTGATCGCCTCCTGCAGGTCGCGATTGGTCGCGGCGATCAGCCGGACCGTCACCGGAATCGAGTCCCCGCCGCCGACGCGCTCGATTTCACGCTCCTGGACCGCGCGCAGGATCTTGGCCTGGAGCGCGAGGCTCATGTCGGCGATCTCGTCGAGGAATAACGTGCCGCCGCCCGCCTGCTCGAAGCGCCCGATCTTGCGGGCCACGGCGCCGGTGAAGGCCCCCTTCTCGTGACCGAACAGCTCGCTCTCGAGAAGGTTCTCGGGGATGGCGGCGCAGTTCACCGCGACGAAAGGCCCGGTCGCGGCGGGACCATGGTGATGGATGGTGCGCGCGACGACTTCCTTGCCGGTGCCCGATTCACCCAGGATCAGGACCGTCGCCGTGCTGCTCGCGACCCGCGCCATCACCTTGTAGACCTCGAGCATCGCGGGGCTCTGCCCGACGAGCGCGTAATGGCCGTCGGCGGCAGCGTCGTCGGTGTCGGCGGGCGGCAGCGCCACGGCAATCTCGGTCGCCGCTGAGCGCACGCGTGCGAGGGCAGCAGCGAGCGCCTCGCGCTTGAGCGGCAGCGCGAGCAGGTCCAACACGCCGAGCTTCTCCGCGCGCAGCGCCAGTCCCATCGACGGCCGGTCGGCGAGCGCGATAAGCCGGGTCCCGCCGTGCGCGGCGCGCAGGGCGTCCACCCACCACGTCAAGTCTTCGTCGGATCGGTCGCCCAACACGGCCAGGACGAGATCCCAGTCGCCTCCGGCGAGCAGACGCGTGGCGCGCGGGAGATCGGGTGCCCACTCGAGGTCGATGCCCAGGTCCGCGGACCATTGGCGCAGGCTCTGGAGCGGCCCCGGTCCCGACTCGCCCCCGACCGCGAGCACGCGCACCGCGCCCGCGGTGACTCCCCCCGCTCCCCGGGCGGGTAGAGCGAGTCCATTGGTCGTCAACGGCACGGGGCGCGTCACGATGCGACTCACGAGGGTCCGAGGTATCGGGCAACGAGAACCAATGCATCATCCGTACCCTTGCCGTGGCGGGCGAGGATCTGATCGGCAAGGCGTTGCGGCTCCTCACGCGCGGATACATCGGCGAGGAAGTCGCCGGAGATCCCGTCGGTCGCGAAGACGAGGGTGTCGCCGGCGCCCACCGGAATCACAGCCGCTTGAATGGCGGGGACCTCGCCCCCGACGATGCCGCCGCGCGTGATGAGGGACGCGCGTCCCGAGCGCTCGGACCAATTGGCGTGGTGCAGTACGCCCTCGACGTTCCCCACGCCCAGCCAGGTCATCGTGCCGCGGGGGACGTCGAAGCGGGCGACACTCATCACCACACCGCGGGTTCCCTTGAGCGCCACATGACACTGCTGCAGCAACGACAAGGGCGGTTCCTCGGCATATCGCTCGAGCGCCCCGACCGCGATCCGGGCGGCCGCCGCGGCCTCTTCGCCGTGGCCGAGACCGTCGACGACCGCGATGAGGACCCCGTCTTTTACCATTTTGACCATGTGGAGGTCGCCGGATTCGGACTCCCCCTGCAGCGCCATCGTAGCGACGCCCCAGTGGACGAGCGTCTGCCCCTTGCGCACCCGGCTAGGCACTGGACCGCTTCCACTTGCGCATCGTGATGCGCGTCCCCTGCCCCGCCGCCGAGACGACCTCGAATTCATCCATCAAGCGGCGCGCACCGGGAAGACCGAGACCCAGGCCCCCCGACGTCGAGTAGCCGTCCTGCATCGCGCGCGGCACGTCGCGGATGCCGGGGCCGTCATCCTCGGCGACGACAATGAGACCCTGGCGAGTGCCGTCGACGATCTTCGTGAACCGCACCTCGCCCCGCTTCGCGTACATCAGGATGTTGCGCGCAATCTCGGAGATCGCCGCGGCGATCACCGTCTGGTCGCCGGCGGAGAACCCGACCTCCGCCGCTAGCTCGCGACCCGTCTGCCGGGCCTGGACGACGTCCACGTCCGCGGCGATGAGGCAGCGGAGCTCGTCACCCACGGTCGATGCGCCCATGCTCCTGCCGATTCTCGATACGACCTTGGCCCTGGCGGTCGAGGAAGGCGAGGCCTTCCTCGAGGTCGAGCGCGGTCGCGATGCCCTTGAGGGTGAGGCCGAGTTGCACCATGGCGAACGCGACCTCGGGTTGGATCCCGACGATCACCGTTTCCGCGCCGCGTAACCGGGCCATATGCGCGATGTCCCGGAGCGTGCGAACGGCGAACGAGTCCATCACGTCAAGCGCCGTCACGTCCACGATTACCCCGCGGGCACGGAATTTTCCCACGCGCGCGATGAGCGCTTCGCGGAGCTGCGACAAGTCGGCATCGGACAGCGCCGACTGAATCGAGGCAATCAGGTAATGGCCCTGCTTCAGAATTGGGACTTCCACGACCTGCCTCCCTTAGGCCTGCTGCGTGGCCTCGGCGTAAGGAATCACCTTGTACCCCAGCAGGCGCTCCGCCTCTTCGATACCCCCCTGCAGGTCGCCGACCGTCGCCATTTCGCTCAGGTCCACGCCGATGGTGACCAGGGTTTGCGCGATTTCCGGCGACAGGCCCGTCACGATCACGGTCGCGCCCAGGAGGCGCGACGCTTCGACGGTCTGCACCAGCTGATTCGCGACGTTCGAGTCCATGGCGGCCACACCGGTGATGTCGATCACAACGACTTTCGCGCGGTTGGTACGAATCGCGCGCAGCAGCTGTTCCGTCAGCTGCCGGTTGCGTTGTGGATCGATCACGCCGATGATCGGCAGAATCAAGAGCCGCTCGCGCACCTGCAGCACGGGCGTCGACAACTCCCGGATGGCTTCCTGTTGCTGCCGGATGATGCGCTCGCGCTCCTGCACGAAGCCAACCGCCACCGTGTTCGCGATGCGGTTCGCGGCGGGTTCGTAGGCGTCGAGAATGCGATTGAGTTTGTTGAAGTCTTCGTGATACTTGGCGAACAGCGAGCGGGCGAGCACGTCACGGAGCAGAAGCACGATACCGACGACCTCGTGGGTTTCGACGCCTCGCGGGATGATGCGCTCCGACAGGTTGCGCGCGTACGCCTGCAGGGCCTCGAACGTCCCTGTCTCCAGGGCCTCGACGTAGTTGTCGTACACCGAGGTCGCTTCGGCGAAGATTTCCTCCTCGGTCATCGCGGTGAGCAGCTGAGCGCGTGTGATGCGCCGGGCCCACTCTTCGCGCAGCTGGGTGCGGTTCTGTCGCAAGTGTGCAACCAGCTCCCGCAGCAGCGCCTGCGTCGACTCGGGGCTCGCCGATCCGTCCTGGGGGGACGGCGGCGCGTCTTTCTTGACCATGGAGGCGGTTCCTCGCCAGTTGTGGGAATTGGGTACAAATGTTGTGGTCGCGCAACAGCAAGGCTAGTGCCAGCGCCCAATCGTGGTGCAGTGTAGTATCACGTTTATTGACAACACTTTATACATGTAACTATCACCTTACAACTGTCTGCTCGCCTCAGACTAGTGCGCCTGAGCGTTCACGGTGCACTTAATTGGTGCACGCAAAAAGCCCGGCACGTAAAGGCCGGGCTCGTTGCCGCAGGAACGACTAGCGCGTAACGCTACTCGTCGCCGATCCCACGATGATGTTGCCCACCGTCGTGTAGCCGATGACCTGACCCAGCAGGCCGAGGGTCGGCTGCTGCAACACGACGTGGATCATGTTCACGGTCACGCCACTGCTCGTCGCGCCATCGCCCGTCGTGCGCACTTCGTTGAGCAGCACGTAGCCGACGCCCGGGAGAGCGATACGGGTGTTGGGCGCGGGATCCGAAACTTCGGCCCCTCCTACCACGAGGTTCGCGAGACTCGACCCCTCGGTGTTGCTGTTCACGGCGTTGTCGCTGATGGTGCTGCTCGCCATCGCCACCACGCCGTCGGCCGTGATGAGTCCGTTGAGCAGGTTCACAACGCCCAGGGTCGCCGTACTCACGGCGTTGGAGCCGTCAACGGCATCGGCGTCGCCCGTCGCGATCGCAAACAGATCTTGCGCCGTCGCCAGGCCAGCGACTGACACGCTTTGGCCTTGATCGGTCGCCATCGCTTCGCCCGCGGGCAGAACCGCGTAGGGCGACTTCTGCGTGACCGTCGGCGTACTCACGGAAAGGCCGTATGCCTCGGCCCTCGATGCAGCCCGCATCTGGCTCTGCGCCGAGCTCGCCAGCCACGTCATGGGAAGCACGAGCGACAAGACGCGCACCGTGCTCCGGAATGTGTCGATTCTCATTGCGTCCTCCTTACCGGTGCGTGGGGTGGAACTGTCTATTCCCGCCCGTAAGCGTGCAGGCAGGCTCGGCCGGCGGCAGATCGGGATCCGGACACATCACTTCGTAGCCGATCGCCGGGACGCGGATCGCGAAGCCATCGTGACCGACGCCGGGTTCGCCGTTGTCGCAGTCGAAGACCTCGAAATCGGCTTCTTCGCCCGTGTTCTTCACCACCAGCCTGCCGCCCCAGTGGGCCGCCCCGTCGCTGCAGTCCGTGTCCGTCGCCTCCTCGGCGAACGTGATCGCCGTGGAATGCAGGTTGAGCGGCCGCCCGTTGATATTCCACTCCGGGCGGTGATCGACCCACTCCAGCTCACCCTTTTCCGGCGAGCAGTCGCCGTTCTCGTCCATGACGTGGGCGCCGAAGGTTTCATACTCATGACTGGCGGGAGGATTCTTGTCGGCGGTGCCGGGGGGATAATCGATGCGACCACCGCCCGTGATCTTGAGCGGCGTACACTGGAAGACGTTGAAATGCGCGAGCGGCGTGCCGATCGTCGGCGCCACCGCGCTCCGCTGCGGGTCGCAACTCCACACGACCAGGGCGACTCCAATGGGAGCCGCGAGCAGCGCGAGGCTTCTCACTCTGACCATAGCGTTCGCCTCCGCGAATGTTGGTGTGGCCTGCGGAAGGACGAAAAAGCAAACGCGGTGCCAATTCGGTGGCACCGCATATCTGGACCTGACAATGAGTTGGAAATCGTCGCACCGCTGCAGCGGCGCGCACCCGCAGCAAACGAGAGGTAGTAAAGCGTCACGCCATCTGGTGCATGGCCGCTGCCCGTCGCCCGCGCGGCTCTTCCTCCGCTCTGAAATCGACACCTTCGCACAGCACGCGCACGATGCGCTCCGCGGCCCGCCCGTCCCACCGCTCGATCAGGGGACGGGCGGGCGGCCGCCGTGACAGCGCACGGTCCGCCGCCGCCAGCAGCGTGTCGCGCCCCGCCGCCACGAGCCGGTTCGTGCCGTGCTGACAGGTGGCCGGATGGTCGGTGTCGGATCCCAGGGTGATGCAGGGGACGCCCAGATAGCTGGTCTCTTCCTGCAGATCGTCCGTGTCGGTGATGACGAGCGCCGCGCCCGCCACGAGACCGACGCGCTCGCGATAGGCGTTGGGCGCGGTGGTGACGGGTACGTGACGACCCAGCTCGGCGAGCGCGCCGGCGACTTCGGGTCCGCGCCCACTGCCCTGCAACCGCGCCACGATGCATCCGGTCGGCGCCCCCGCGCTGCCTCGCTCCAGAGTCCAGCGCAGCGCATCGACGCGCACGCTGCCGACAAACTGGATGCGCTCCTCGGCCACGCCCTCGGCCTTGAGGGCGGCGATGGAATCCCGCGATGGCGCGAACAGCACGTCGGCGAGCCGGTCGGCCACCAGCGCGGACATGGCGTCGCCGCCGGCGGCATCGCCGCGCCGCAACCCGGCTTCAACGTGCCCAAAGCGGATACCGAGCGCACCCGTGGCCAGCGCGGCGGCGGTCGCCGCATCGTCGTCGCCGTACGCGAGGACGACGTCCGGCTGCAGCTCGGTGAGGGCGGGATCGAGACGCTGTAGCATCAGGCCGGCCTGGGCGGCGAGCGAGCCATCGCCGACCTCGAGGTGGTAACGCAAGCCCGGGAGCTCCAGATCCGCCCACGCCTCAGCGAGTTGCGGATCGTCGTGGCGGCCGGTGTGGATGACGGCGTGCTCGACGGCACCCGTCGCCGTGAGCGCGCGCGCCACCGGCGCGACCTGTACGAGGCCCGACGGGCCGCTCACCACCGAGAGGACCCGCATCAGCACGCCTTCGTGATCACGCACGCCGCGATCGGAATCGTCACGAGCACGCCGATGATCCGGACCGTCGACTCCGCGTCGCGGCCTTTCGGCACTTCGACGCGATCGCCGGCCCTCAACCCCAGGTCCTCGAGCGTTGCGCCCCGGGCGATTTCCGCCTGCAGCTTGGGGCCGCCCCAGACCACGCCGCCCCCGCGATGGATGCGCAGCTTGTCGGCCCGTGCCTCCTGCGTCGGTCCCCCCGCCACCATCAGGGCATCGGCGAGGACGAGGTCGGTGGGCACCGCGTAGAACCCAGGTCGTGCGACTTCGCCGAGGATCGAGAGGCGGATCAAGGGACGGGCGTGCACGACGGGGTTTTTGAGGTAGCGCCCCAGCTCACGCGCCAAGTGCGCCTCGACGCCGCTCCGAGGCACGCCGGCCAGCGAGACCGCGCCGATCACCGGTAACTCGATGGCCGGCCCCGCGACGACCGTGAAGGTGTCGGACAGGGTCGAGTCGCCCTCCACGACGAGGAGGATCCGGTCGCCGACCTGAAACGGCTCGGACGAGCGGGCTCGCTGGGCAAGGGCCACGCTGGGGAGACTCAGCAGCGCGGCGAGGACGAGGCTTCTGATCGAACGAAACATGGGCATCACTCCACGGTGACGCTCTTCGCCAGGTTGCGGGGGCGATCGACGTCGCACCCCCGTTGCACAGCGATGTGATAGGCCAGGAGCTGCAGGGGAATGACCGTGAGCACCGGTGACAACAACGGATCGCACGCGGGGACGCGGAGCTGGTGTTCGACGAGATCACCGAGATCACCGTTCCCCTCGCTCGTGATGGCAATGATGCGGCCACCGCGCGCCCGCACCTCCTGCATGTTCGAGACGATCTTCGAGTAGACGTGGTCCTGGGGCGCGATGCTCACCACGGGCATGTTCTCGTCGATCAGGGCGATCGGTCCGTGCTTCATCTCGGCCGCGGGATACCCCTCGGCGTGGATGTAGGAGATCTCCTTGAGCTTGAGCGCCCCCTCGAGGGCGACGGGATAGTTGACCCCGCGGCCCAGGTAGAGTGCGTTGTCGGCTCCGGCGTACGCCGCCGCGACTTCCTTCACCTGCGCCTCGAGCTCGAGCGCCCGCGCTACCAGCTCCGGCAGCCGCTCGAACTCGGCCACGAGTCGGCGTCCTTCGTCGACGGCCATGACCCCGCGCTGGCGTGCCAGGTAGAGGGCGAGCACCAGCAACGCGACGACCTGCGACGTGAATGCCTTCGTCGAGGCCACGCCGATCTCGGGTCCGGCGTGCAGGTAGATCCCGCCGTCGGCTTCCCGGGCGATGGTGCTGCCGACGGTGTTCACCAGTCCGATGACCCGGCTGCCCGCGGTGCGCGCGGCGCGACATGCTTCCAGCGTA
>Ga0134079_10000480_pt1 | contig 10549 bp, 8 predicted proteins | sample 15_taG_2_FD_119770 | JGI IMG/M metagenome (GOLD analysis project Ga0134079, IMG submission 119770) | Grasslands soil microbial communities from the Angelo Coastal Reserve, California, USA - 15_D_Rain_40cm_2_09182015 | ecosystem: Environmental > Terrestrial > Soil > Grasslands ...
CGTAGTCGCCGGCCAGGAGCGAGAGGCCGGTGTCGAGTCGCGCCGTGAGCCTCCACGCCTCCGCTCGCTCCGCGAGCCCGTCCCAGTCGATGCCGCCCGGACCGGCCGCGCGGCGGGTGTTCGTCGAGCGCATCAAGCAGCTGGCCGAAGGAGCCGCACCGCTCGCCGCGGGCGGCGATGCGCGCGCCGTGGCGGCCGCGCGGCAGCTGGCCTCGCTCGCCGCAAGCGCCGGCAAGGGCTTCGATCTCACGCCGGCCGCGCCCGCCGCCGCGGCGGCGGCAGCCCCTCGGCCGGCGGCTGGACCGGCGACGCCGGCGGCTGCACCGGCCTCGACTGTCAGCGGCGGCGTGGAGACGGTGCAGGGAGAGTGGCTAGAGCTGCAGTTCGAAGCGAGGCGCTGCATCCATTCGCGCTTCTGCGTCACCGGGGCGCCGCAGGTCTTTCTCGCCAACGTGAAGGGACCGTGGATCCACCCCGACGCCATGCCGGTCGAGCGGCTGGTGGAAGTGGCGCACGCCTGCCCCTCGGGTGCGATCCGCTACCGGCGCAAGGACGGTGCGCCCGAGGAGCCCGTGCCGCCGGTGAATCTAGCCGGCGTGCGCGAGGCGGGCCCGTACGCGTTCCGCGGCCAGCTCGAGATCGACGGTGCGCCGGCGGGCTTTCGCGCCACGCTGTGCCGCTGCGGGGCGTCTACAACTAAACCCTTCTGCGACGGCTCGCATCGCGAGATCGGCTTCACAGCGACCGGTGAGCCGCCGAGCGGCAAGACCGACATGCTGCCCACGCGCGACGGGGTGCTGGCGATCGATCCGCAGCCGAACGGTCCGCTGCGAGTGCGCGGCAACCTCGAGATCATGAGCGGCACGGGACGCGTGGTGGCGCGGGTGACGTCGGCGTACCTGTGCCGCTGCGGAGGCAGCGCCAACAAGCCCTTCTGCGACGGCACGCACTCGAAGATCGGCTTCAAGTCGGCCTGAGCGGCGCTTTAGTTCTCGCCCGAACCCTTCCAGAAGATCGTCCTGCGGATCGGGACGATCGCGGGCTTCACCTGCTGCGGGCAGATGCCGCAGCTCGTGCCGCCGGACAGCTGTGCCGCGCCGATGACCGCCTCGACGACCTGGCCGTCGACGGGCACCGAGGCGATGACGGGCGAGGGGGGCAGACCCCCGCCGACGAACTGCGTGTCGCGTACTCCACCGCACGCGGCCCCCGTGGCGCTGATGCCGCCGGAAGCGTTGAACAGGTTGACCCAGTAGCCGTAGGCGGCGCCGAGCGTCGTGGCGCAGGTCCCCAGCGTCTGGGGTATCGGCCGGTTGGTGCTGAAGGCCACCATGCCCGCGGCGATGACGGAGGAGGTGACGGTCTGCTCCCCCGGGCCGTTCTGGTTGAGATTCATGAACCAGCCCTTCGTGGTCGACATCGGCAGAACGCCAGGCGTGCCGCAGGAGGTGCCGGTCGTGGCGTTGTTGGGTCCCGGATCGCTCGTGCTGTAGGTGAAGTCGTTCATCTGCGTCGGGTCGTCGAGATTGAGCGCGCTCGTTGAGGCCAGGCTGTCCTTGAAGACGTAGAAACGATTCAGGACGTTCGTGTAGGGGTACTGCGCCTGCAGCGGGTGCTCGCGGTCGCCCGAGCCGATGGCGACGTACACCTGGTTCCCGGGCGCGGCCAGCAGCGACGCGCCGAACAGGAGCTTGCGCCCCGAGCCGTTCGTGTAGGCGATGCGGTTCATCACCCACTGAGCGGAGTTGGCGGCGAAGTCGATCCGGTAGATGTTGCCGCCCGTATCGGCGGCGTAGGCGTGATCGACCACGCCGACGGTCGCGATCGAGATCAGCGCCACGTCCGCGGCGACGCTGCGCGTGGTCGTGAAGAACGCCAGCTGCTGGCCGGTCTGCGCGTCGAGAACGTAAACCCCCGCACCTTTCTGCGGGGTAGGGCAGGCGGGATTGGGCGTGTTGCTATCTTCGCAGCCGTCATAGCCGCCGCCCACGACGATGACGGGCGAGCTGTGCCCGAGCACGGCGCCGGCGACCGACGGCGTCGACCAGGTCTGTCCCATGCTGGTCGGATTGGCTCCGCTCGAGGGGACGCAGTTCGTATCGTTGCCGAGATTCGGGCAGCCGAACTTCCAGAGCAGCCCCGGCGTGGAGACGTTCGTGACATCGAGCCCGTACAGCATCCGGCCGCCGCGACGCATGGTCGGGTATATCCACACCGCTCCCGGCACGCCCTGGGCGTTGAGCGCGCTCTCATAGAGCCCGATCGAGCCGTCGTAGTAGTAGCCCTTCGGCAGCGGGGTGGGCGTTACGCCCGCGGGCGAGCCGAAATAGGCGATGATCGGGCTGATCTGGTTCTGCAGTCCGTCAATCATGCCGCTCCACATGAGCCTCTCGAGGCCCGTGGGCGTCGTGGCAGGAGTTGCGCCCGGGGTATAGGCCGCCGGCGCCGGGGTGTAGAACTCGGGGGGCACGAACGCCCACAGCTCCTGGCCGCTCGAGCCGTCGACCGCGCGCAGCGTGCCGTCGTTCGAGCCGTAGAACACCCGCACGGTGCCCGAGCCGTAGTCGACAGGCAGCGGACGCGAGTGGATCTCGTCGCCGTGCACGGAGGGGCGCGTCTCGGTGGAGCTGACGCCGTTGTTGCCCTTGCCATTGCCGTTCTCGTCCTGGACATCCTGGCCGAGGATCCAGTTCACGAGCGACGCCGGCAGTCCGGTGCTGGCGGTCGTGAGCGGCACGAGGCTGTTCTGCGAGCTCGCGGTGAGCACGTTGCGCTGCGAAGGGCTCCAGGTGGGCGAGCTGTTGGTGATCGCCGGGTTGTTGCCCTTGCGGATCACCTCGGCCACGCCGCCCTTTTCCACCAGCGGGCCGTCCGGATCGTCGTCGTAGGGGCTGTTGGTGGTCGTCGGGCAGGTACTCTTCGCGGACTGGCTTTCCAGGCTGGTGTTCCACATGCCGCCCGCGTTCACGCTCTGCCCGAAGTTCCAGTAGCCGTTCGGGTAGTTCGTGAGGTCGGCGGAACCGGTGGTCCAGAAGCTCTTGGCGCAGGGGGCCGGGAACCCGGTCAGCGGGTTGATCGCCGACTGGCCCTTGGCGTCGCCGAGCACGACGCTGCCGCCCGAGTTGATCAGCTGGTATTGCTTCAGGTTGCCGTACCAGCGCGCCTGGATCTTGGGGTCCGGGCGGAACATCGGCACGAAGACCTGGTTCTGGTCCTGCGCACGGTTGGTGGCGTTGACCGGGAGGCTCGCCGAGGCGAACGTGGAGTTCACGGCCTTGATCTGCTCGAGGATCCTCACCAGCGCGTTATAGACCGCGTCTTGGCTGTTGACCTGGAAGTAGAGCCCGCCGCCCTGCCTCGCGGCCGCCTGGAGCGACTGCGAGTAGCCGGCGTTGTTCTGGGCGTTGTATGCATCGAGGATGTAGGTGACGATCGAGCCGTTGCTGTTGCCGGCCGGCACCGCGGCGCCGCTCTGGAAGAGAAAGCGCGTCCACTCGTCGGTCCAGGTGTCGGTCGGCGTGGCGGGCAGGGCGCTGAGCGCGGGCACGACGTTCGGCTCGTACTGGTTCTCCGTCGAGCCGATCTGGCCGCTCGCGTTGTTGGCGATGTAGATGATGAAATTCGCGGCGCACGGCTGGCTCGAGTTGATCGGGCTCTGGTAGAGGCCGTTCGCGATGGCCCAGCCGGAGGTGAGCCCCTGCGCATACGCGGTCATTCCGGTGGGGCCCATGAGCCTGCCGCCGAGATTGCCGGCGACGTCGTCCCAGACGTTGGTGGAGCTCGGCCCGCCCGTGTAGGGCGCGAGCCCGGAGAAGTACTTGTAGAGCTCGTACAGCGCGGCGGTCTCGTCCTTGTGGGACATGCCGCTCAGGCTCTCGTTGGCCGAGCCGCAGCCGCCGACGCACGGCACGATGTTGGCGAGGATGTTCTGCAGCGCGGTGCGGTTGGACGCCACGGTCATGTCACGCGCGCCGAAGCGGATGTAGCCGCCGCCGGTTGAGCCGCCGGCGCTGTTGGGGGTGAGCATCGCGAGGCCGAGGTTGACGGGAACGGGTGGGTTCTGGGTGCCGAAATAGGTGAGCACCTGGTGCAGAGCCTGCAGTTCCGCGACGCCCTGCGTGATCTTGGCGCCTGCGGGGTCGGTCCAGCCCTGTGACTGGCGCGACCAGTTCGGGCCGTTGTCGATGAGGACCATGACGTTCGGGGCGTCGGCGCTGCCGCCGGAAAGCCCGAGGAAGATGTCGATGTCGTCGGCGAACGCACCGGGCGCGACCGAGAGGCCGATCAGGAGCGCCAGGGCCAGGCGAAGGGTGCGCAGGGTGTTCATGACGGTCGCTCGCTTGAGTTCAGGCTTGGACATCCACGCTCAGGGACAGATCGTGGTCGACGGAACCCGTACCGCCACGCCCTGACCGACGACGTAGTTCGCGTTGCTCACCTGGTCGGTCGCGGACGCCTGGATATCCCAGACGCTGTTGGAGCACATGGAGTTGTTGGTGCTGGCGCCCACCACGCCGAAGTCCTGCGGCGAGCCGATGAGACATCCGGCGTCGTTCGGATTGGTGTAGTCGAGCTGGGTTACGAGGATCGGCTGGATCGAATCGCAGGTCGCGGTCACGCCGACGCTAACGTCGTCCGTGCCGTTGCCGTTGACGCTCGCGCAGGTCGTGTTGGCCATGATCGGGCAGTAGGCCGGGACCGAAGCGGCCGGGATCGCGTTCGTCGGGCTGGTCGTGAACTGGGTGCTGCTGATCACGGCGGCGACCGCGCCCTGCGCGGCGGCGAAGGCCTGGTTGCGCTGCTGCATGTTGCCGACGATCTGCAGGTTTGCCTTGCCGAGCGTGAAGGAGCTCACCGCCAGCAGCGTGATCAACAGCAGCATGATCAGGCTCACGATCAGGGTCGCGCCGCGCTGGCGGCCGGGGAATCGGGTCATGGCGAGTTCCTCGCTACGGTGTTGTAGAGCATGGCTACCGACGAGTACGCGTGCCGCTTGTAGCCGTCGTTGAGAGGGGCCACCACGTTCGCGGCGCCCGCGGCGTTGAGACCGAGCGTATAGGTCTTGGAATCGACGTATCCCTGAGTCGGAGTGATGCTGCGCGTCAGCACGTTGATCTTCACCGTCACCGTGTTGCGCCAGTTGCTGACCACGTTGCAGGGTCCCGGCACGCAGCCGTTGTAGCGGCTGGGGTCTGCGGTGTACACGGCCGGCGTTCCTGTGGTCGGCACGGTGGTGTCGAGCCCGTATTCGAGCTGCAGGTTTTCCACGCCTTCGACCAACGGCACGATGTTGAAAGCGTTGGCACCCAGCCCGTCGACGCCCAGTTCCGCGCGCTTCAGCGTAGGGATGCCGTCGCCGGGCTTGTCGTCGTTGGCGATGAAGTAGATGTGAGTACGGTATTGGTACAGGGGCGCTACGGTGACGCAATCCTTCAGATGAAGAGTGAGGCTTGCAAGGTTGGAGTCGAGTGCGAAGTAGGTGCCGGCGCCGGTCTCTGTGCCGCAGCCCGAGGCCTGGAGGTAGATGTCTCCGGGCACCTGCGGATCGCACCCCGCCGCGCCGACCGCGCACGTGCTCGCGCGCCTCACCACCAGGATGTCGGTTCCGGCCCGCAGGTCCGCGAGGCACCCGGGGGCGCTGGCACCCTGGTCGTAGCCCTGCACCGGGACGGCCATGGCCGTGGTGAGCGTCGGCACGTCGGCTGCGCAGGCATCGGGCAGCGTCGCCGGGGTCGTGAGCTGCGCGTTCGGGCCCGCCACGGTGCCAGGATTGAAGGTGGCGAGGTAGCCGGCGCTGCGCAGATCGTCCCTGATGATCTGCAGCGCGTAGCGGCCGTTCTCGGTCTGCTGGTTGGCGCGCTCGATCTCGCCGCGCTCGCGGCTGTTGCCGGCTAAGAGGCTGACGAGCGCCGCGAGGATGATCAGGCCGATGGCCATCGACACCATCAGCTCGACCAGCGTGTAGCCGCGTGCACCTGGCGGAACGTGGGTTGTGCGGGCGGCAGGCATCGGCGCGCTCAGTAGCACGAGGTCGTCGGCACGGTGACCGTTGCGGCGATCGCGCGGCGGTAGGCGTCGTTCGCGCCATACAGGCCGGTTCCGCAGGCGAGCACCGGGACGGAGGTCGGAGCCATGCCCTGCCAGGCAACCGAGACCTGGTAGACGCCCGGCGTGCACACCCCGAGCGCCGGGTTCGGCGCCTGCAGCTGGGTGATGCAGCCCAGTCCACCCACCATGGCGCCGGTGTTCGCGCCGCCGCCGGAGGTCTCGGCGGTGCCCTTGAGGATGTTGCTCCATTCGCATAGATCGCGGTTGGAACCGGGTGCGATGCCGGTGCAGTCGAGAGGCTGCGAGTCGCCGGTCCCCACTGGGTTGGCCGACACGTAGCTGGCGACCTGGGCCGCATTGGCGTTCAGGCGCTCGGTCATCTGCGTGAGCGCGAGCAGCGCCTGGGCGCGCTGATACGACTCCATCTCCGCGACCCCGATCTTCATCTGCAGCCCGCAGACACCGAGCAGGCCGAAGGCGAGGATCAGCAGGGTGACCAGCACCTCGATCAGCGAGCTGCCGCATTGCAGCCCCGAGGTCGCGCAGCGGCGGCTCAACATGTCGGCGTCGCCTTCATGTAGGGGCGACCGCTCAGGTCGACGGACACGCACTGGTAGCTCATCGTGCTGCCGCTCGTGGTGTTGATCTGGAACATCGGTGCGGCGCCGGCCGGCAGGCGACCCGATGAGCGGTAGATGACGCTCGCCGGAGAGCCGGGGACGTTTATTCCAGTCGCCGCCGTGTAGTCGTCGAGGACGTTGTTGTTGGCGTCGAGGAGCCGCCAGCCGGTCTGCCAGCCGCCCGCCTTGGGCTGCAGGGTCGCATTGGCGTTGAGCGTGAGCGCCTGCGAGCGCGCCTTGGCGAGCGTCACGTAGAGTGCGGAGGCGTAGGTACGCGCCCGCTGGGTCGCAATCATGCCGTTGAAGGAAGGCACGGCGACCGTCACGAGAATGGCTGCGACCGCCAGCGTCACGACGAGCTCGGTCATGGTGAAGCCGCGCGCACGGCGAGGTGCCGCGTGCGCGCAGATGCGAGCTCCGGGGCGAAGGGTGCTGTAGGCTTTCACGGGGGCACTCCCGGGTTCGTCTCACCAGACGCCCGCGGGACCTTTGGCGCCCGTGTGGTCGAGGGTAAGGGTGTAGTCACCTGCCTGGGCCGTCCCGGCGATCGGCGTGGCGATGACCGCAAAGGTCGGCGGCGTGCCGCCCGGAGCGGCGCAGGGGGTGGTCGTCTGGCAGATCTGGATCGTGTAGTAGGAGGTCACATCCGTCGAAACCGAGGTGCTCAGTGTGGCGAGGTTGGGCGCGTACGCGCGCGCGTCCAGCAGGTACTGCTGCTCGCGTTGCGCGATGTCCATCAGAGCCGACTCGGCTTCCCCGCGACGGGACTTCTTCACGTAGAGCGTGTACGAGGGCAGCGCGATCGACGTCAGGATGGCCACGACCGCGACGGCGATCATGAGCTCGACGAGGGTGAAGCCGGCCGCGCGGCGGCGCCTAGCGAACGGATTAAGTGAACTGTGCATGTGATGTTCCAGTGAAATCACGGGCGCCACCGTACTCGCCGGGCGGCGTCCGCGGGCGCCCAGTCGACACAATGCGGCCTCGTGCCGACGTGCGGCAGGAGCGGGCCGATGGACGGCACGAACCCACGTTTTATGTTAGGAGTTCGAGTTGGATTCTGTGAAACCGGGCGGGCCGATGTGACGAGTTCCCGACTTCCGCTGCGACTTCGCGCACGATCGACCCGGGCGGCGCCGTGACGCCGTTCCGGAATCAGCGCGATATGTTCACTGGCGCGGCCGCGGCAGTGACAGGCCCGCCACCGCGCGGCGGAACTCTTCGATGCTCTCTTCACGCACGCCGGCGTCGGCGCGTCCGTAGCGCAAGTGCGCGTAGCGCTCGAGCAGGGCGCGCACGGGCAGCGCGAGATCCGGGCGGCGCGCGCTCACGGCTTCCGCATAGCTCAACGGTCCCTGGTGCAGGGCGCGCGCCGGCGCGACGCGTGCGAGCTTGCGGCAGAGCCGTGCATAGGCCCGCGACAGGACATCGGGAGGGGCGGGGCGCGCGGCGCGGCCGATGTGCCAGGCGATGATCGCGAGCCAGAGGGTGAGCGCTAGCATGAAGGCCCAGCCGAGGTAGCGCACGTCGGGGGAGCGGACGCCTAAGCGCCCGAGCAGGTCGAGCTGCGCCGGATAATCGAACCTCACGACGTGGTCGCTCCACCAGGCGTTCGCCGCGTCCCACTGCTGCAGCAGGCGCGTCAGCCACTCGGAGCTGCGCAGCAGCCGCTCGCGGGTGGTGAGCGCATCGGGCAGGAGGTCGAGAACCCCGCGCCGCAGCCGCTCGGGCGCGACCACCGCGGTCGGGTCAATGCGGGTCCAGCCGCGCCCCTCGAGCCACACCTCCGCCCACGCGTGAGCGTCCGACTGGCGCACCACGAAGTAGCCGCCGACCGGATTCCACTCCCCGCCGAGATACCCCGTGACCACGTGCGCCGGGATGCCCGCGGCGCGCATCAGCGTGACGAAGGCGGACGCGTAGTGACCGCAGAAGCCCGTGCGAGTGTTGAAGAGGAAGTCGTCGATGGCGTCCGCGCCGAGCGGCTCGGGCGTCAACGAGTATACGAAGCCGCCGCGGTGCAGGTATTCCAGGGTCGCGGTCACGAACTCGGCATCGGAGCCGGCGCGCTCCCTGAGCGTCTGCGCGAGAGCGAGCGCGGCGGGGTTGCCGCGCGAGCGGGCGGTGTCCTCGCGGCGGCTCGAGGCCGAGAGCGGCTCGAGCGAGCGCGTGCGCAGGTACGACACCGCATCGTAGCTGAGCGGCTCCCTGACCGGCTCGGCGGCCACGAGCTGATTGTCGTACGTCAGGCTCACGTTGCTCGCGGGGGACTGCGCGGGCGTGTCGAGGGCGAGCCACCAGCGCTGGTGCGTGGGCTCGAGCGCCACGCGGTAGCGGTAGGGCCTCCCGATATATTGCAGACGCTCGCGCGGGTGGAAGGCGCCGGAGCTCCGCCGCCACGTGTGGCCATCGAAGTCGTGCAGCACCGGGCCGCGCCAGTAGCGCTCCTCGGGCGCCGGGGCGGCGGAAGCGAACTGCACGCGGAAGGCGGGCTCGTAGTCCGCCACCAGCTTCACGATGCTGCCCGGACTCATGGTGTCGGAGAGCCCGGTCGTCGCCTCGGCGCCGCGCGGGATGGCCCAGAACGCGCCCGGCAGGCGCGGGAAGAACAGGAACAGCAGCACGGCGAGCGGCATGGCGATGAGCAGCGCCCCGCCCGCAAGCCGCAGCGCCGCCCGCACGCCCAGGCCCTCGGACGCGATGGCGGCGAGCGCGCTGCAGGCGAGCCACGCCGCGAGCGCATAGAGCGGAGCGCGCGCGAGGCTCTGGCGGTCGAGACACGCGGCGAGCAACAGCGACAGCCCTGCGCCCACCATGACGAACTGATCGCGCCGCGCACGCGTCTCGAGCAGCTTCAGTCCCGACATCACCATGAGGAGCGCGGTGCCGGCGGCGAGGCCGTTGACGGTGTGAAACTCGAGCAGCACGATTGCCACCAGCGCGAGGGCGAGCAGCGCGCGCGCCACCGTCCCGGGCAGCCTCATCCCGGCGCGCTCGCTCGTCAGGCGCCAGGCGATGAGGAAGAGCGCCACCGCGCTCGCCCAGGGCGGCACGCGGTCGACGTTCAGCAGCACCCCGCCCGCGAAGGCCGCGCACGCCCACGCGAGCGGCGGGAGCCTTCGGTCGACCTCAGACGGGGCGGCTGCCGGCATGGCCTTCGGTCCCAAACAGCGCGAGCGCGGCGAGGCAGCGATGGCGGTGCTCGGGACCGCGATCCGGCGGCAGCCACACCCCGGGAAGCGCGAGCCCGTACCGCTCGCCGTGAGCTTCGGCGTCGACCACCCAGCGCGCGAGCTGCGAGAGCCGCACCTCGACGTCGGGGTCGGTGAGTCGCCCGAAGTCGAACACCCGCAGCTCCGAGCCCGCAGGGCTGTACTCCTTGACGAGCAGCGGCGCTTCGCGCGCGTAGGCCTTCCAGTCCACCTGACGCGGCGAGTCGCCATCGCGAAACGGCCGCAGCCCCTGCCACTCGTCCGCTTCCGAGCCGCCGCGCGAGCGCGCCCCGGGCCTCGCGCCGCTTTCGGCCGGCATGGGGAGTGATCCCGCGGGGCGCGGATAGACCAGCATCTCGACGGGCACGTGGAGCCACGTCCAGGCGCGGAACAGCCCGAAGGGGTGCGCGGTGGCAAGCCGCAGCCGCTCGATGCGCACGATGCCGCGCCTCAGCGCCGGCAGCGGCAGCTCGAGCCGCCGCGGCTCGGGGGAGGTGAGGTCCGCGGCGACCGCCGGTGACTCCGGGAGAGCCGCCTCCACGCGGTAGCGCGCGAGCCCCGCCGGGTTGGCGAGCGTCACGTGGACGGCGCCGCGCGCGCGGGCGAACACGGCGGGCGCGCTCACCGTCAGCACGGCGATGCCGAGGAGGTTGCGGTGGCACTGCTGCA
>Ga0134079_10000481_pt1 | contig 10536 bp, 9 predicted proteins | sample 15_taG_2_FD_119770 | JGI IMG/M metagenome (GOLD analysis project Ga0134079, IMG submission 119770) | Grasslands soil microbial communities from the Angelo Coastal Reserve, California, USA - 15_D_Rain_40cm_2_09182015 | ecosystem: Environmental > Terrestrial > Soil > Grasslands ...
CAACCCGGGCCGACCCCCCCCTAACGGCCCCCCGGCCGTCGTGGGGCGGGGGGACCGCTTGCCGCTCGAAGAAATCCGGCGGGGCAACCGGGGGGTGGTGGAGCCGCTGCGCGCCGGCACCGGGGGGGGGGGGGGGGGGGCGACGCTCCTGGAAGTGATCGATCGCACGCTCACGCCAATGGGAGGACGGCAGCTGCGCCGCTGGCTGCTCGCGCCGCTCGTCGATCCCACTGCCATCAACGCGCGGCTCGACGGCGTGCAAGTCCTCCTGGGCGATACGCGGGGGCGCGAGCGCCTGCGCGCGGCGCTCGACGGCGTGCGCGATCTGGAGCGTCTGGCAGGGCGCGCGGCCCTGGGCCGCGCGACACCGCGGGAAATGGGCGCGCTGCGCGACTCGATCATGCGTTTGCCCGATGTGGCCGGCGCGCTGGGTGGGCTCGAGGCACGTGAGCGATCCCAGCTCCTCGAGGCGAGCGCGCAGGGGCTCGATCTGCTGAGCGACATGGGCGACGAGCTGGCGCGCGCGCTCGTCGAGCGGCCGCCGGTGCAGCTCGATGACGGCGACACGATCAAGCCGGGATACGATCACGATCTCGATGAGTTGAGGGCGGCCCGTGACGGCGGCAAACAGTACATCGCGGGTCTCCAGGCGCGCGAGCGGGAGCGCACCGGCATCGGGTCCCTCAAGGTCGGCTTCAACAAGGTCTTCGGTTACTACATCGAAGTCACCCATGCGCACCGCGAGCGCATTCCGGCCAATTACGAGCGGCGCCAGACGCTCACCGGCGCAGAGCGCTACGTCACACCAGAGCTAAAGGAGTACGAGGCTAAGGTTCTGGGAGCCGAGGAGCGCATCGCCGCGCGTGAAGCGGAGGTACTCGATGCGTTGCGGCGCCGGGTGGGGGGGGGCGCGGCGATCAGCCGGGTACAGGCCACGGCGGGCAACATGGCCCGCCTGGACGTGCTGGCCGCCCTCGCCGATGTCGCCGAGCGGGAACGCTACACGCGGCCGGCCGTGACGAGCGAGTTCACGCTGCACCTCGAGGGCAGCCGCCACCCGGTGGTGGAGCGCATGATGCCCCGGGAGGCGTTCATCCCGAACGACGTGCTGCTCGACGAGGCCGGACGGGTCGTGCTGCTCACGGGCCCCAACATGGCGGGGAAGTCCACGGTGCTCAGGCAAGTCGGATTGTGCGTCGTGCTCGCGCAAATGGGATCCTTCGTCCCCTGTCGGCGCGCGACGATTGGCGTCGTCGATCGCCTCTTCACCCGCGTCGGCGCCTCCGACAACCTGGTGCGAGGCCAGTCCACGTTCATGGTCGAGATGAGCGAGACGAGTGCGATTCTACACGCCGCCACCGGCAGGAGCCTCGTGCTGCTCGACGAGATCGGACGCGGTACCTCGACCTACGACGGAGTGGCGATCGCCTGGGCCGTGACCGAATGCCTGCACAACAGCATCGGCTGCAAGACAATCTTCGCTACCCATTACCACGAGCTGACGCAGTTGACCGAGGAGCTCGAGCACGTCCGCAACTTCAACGTGGCGGTCCGCGAAGTCGGGGAGGAGATCGTGTTTCTCCATCGACTCGAGCCGGGTGGGGCCGACCGCTCCTACGGAATTCACGTCGGGCGGCTGGCGGGGCTGCCCGACGCCGTGGTGACCCGCGCGTGGCAGGTTCTCAAGCTGCTGGAAGCAGGGCATCATGTGGCGAAACAGAGGGCGCCATCGCCTGCCGACGCGACGCAACTGGGCCTCTTCGCGCCTCCCGCGCCTGACCCGCTCTTGCTCGAGCTGGATGGCCTCGACGTCAACTCGCTATCGCCGATCGACGCGCTGAACCGGTTAGCCGAGTGGCAGAAGCGGCGCAAGGACGCGACCGCGTGAGAGCGTTGATCGTCGTCGCCATGCTTGGCGCGCTCGCCTGCCATGGCTCGTCGCAGTCGGACGGGGGAGGGGGAGGAGGAGGGGGTGGGGGGGTGGGCGGAGACGGCCAAACGACTCAGACCCCGCCGCCCGAGTCGGAAGCCCCGGTCGCACTCAACCCGGAGGTGCCGATTGCGTACCCGCCTGCGTTGTACGATCGGAAGATCGAGGGTGACGTCACGTTGCGGCTGTTCGTGGACTCGACCGGCAAGCTGATTCCCGAGTCGACGCGGGTCGCCGACCCCAGTGGCTATTCCGCGCTCGACTCGGCAGCTCTCGCCGGCTCGAAGACCCTCAAGTTCGCGCCCGCCAAGCGCCACGGGGTTGCAGTCGCGACGGCCTTTCTCCAGCCGGTGGAGTTCCGCCAGGTGGGCACCACTCGCTCGGGCACGATGACATTGCCTCCACCGCCGCCGCAGCCGGCGGCCGTACAAGCGCGCCCGCAGCCTCCACCTCCCGCTCCAGTCGTCCGCCCAAGACCGGACACGACGCGGGCCGACACGACGAGGCCTCGCGCCGACACCACGAGGGCTCGCGCCGATACCACGCGTCCGCCGCCCCGGCCCCCTCCGCCCCCGCCCCCTGATACGACCAAGCCGCGTCCGGATACGAGTGCCACAGCACACTAAGCCGTACGCGAACGTCCTCGAGACGATCGGCTGGACCCCTCTGATCCGGATCAACAAGGTCGCGCGCGGGATTCGGACGCCGGTCTACGCCAAAGCGGAGTTCTTCAATCCCGGCGGCTCGGTGAAGGATCGGATCGGGCTCGCGATGATCGAGGCGGCCGAGCGCGCCGGCAAGCTGCGGCCCGGCGGCCTGATCGTCGAGGCAACGTCGGGGAACACCGGCGTCGGGTTGGCGATCGCGGCGGCGGTCAAGGGCTATCGCTGCATTTTCACCATGCCCGACAAGATGTCGCAGGAAAAGGCGCGACTGCTCCGCGCCCTCGGCGCCGAGGTCATCATCACGCCCACCGCAGTCCCGCCGGACCATCCCGACAACTACATCGTTAAGGGCCGCGCGATCGCCGCCGCGCACGACAACGCCATCTTTGCCGACCAGCACTACAACCCCGTGAACCCCGATGTGCACTACCACACCACCGGGCCGGAGATCTGGGAGCAGACCGGGGGCAAAGTGACGCATTTCGTCTGCGCGCCAGGCACGGGCGGCACCGTCAGCGGCGCCGGGAAGTTCCTCAAGGAGAAGAACGCCAAGATCCGTGTGGTTGCGGGCGATCCGGTGGGATCGATCTATACGGAGTATGCCCAGACGCACAAGAAAGGTGACGGCCAGCCGTACAAAGTCGAAGGGATCGGCGGCGACAAGCTTCCCACGTCGCTGCACTGGGACGTGATCGACGAGTGGGTGGTCGTGACCGATAAGGACGCCATGCAGATGGCGCGGCGGCTATCCAGGGACGAAGGGCTCTTCGTCGGTGGATCGACCGGCGTGAACGTCGTCGCGGCGCTGGAGGTGGCGCGCCGGCTCGACGACCCGAATGCCCTGGTCGTGACGATCCTGGCCGACACCGGCGAACGCTATCTCAGCAAGGTCTACAACGAGGAGTGGCTGCGGGAGAACCAGCTGATCGACGACGAGCGGCCGACGGTGGGTCGTCTGGTAGCGGCCAAGACCGGCGATGCGCCGCCGATGATTCACGTCGCGCCGGAGGCGTCGGTGCGGCAGGCGCTGAACCTGATGTCGAGCTACAACGTGTCGCAGCTGCCGGTGCTGGACGGGGACGACGGGGTTGGCGCCGTGTCGGAGCAGGCCCTGATGGCGCGCGCCATCGGCCAGCCCAAGATCCTCGACAGCGCGGTGCGCGACGTGATGGACCCGCCGTTCCCGGTTGTAGACGGCGAATCGCCGGTTGCGTTGCTCACCACGCTGCTCTCGCGCACCACGCCGGCCGCCCTCGTGCGGCGAAACGGCAAGGTGGTTGGGATCGTCACCCGTTACGACCTGCTGCACCAGTTGGCGGGAATCCGCTGATGCGTGTGACGGTGCTCACCGGCGGCGCGACGGCGGAGCGCGCCGTCGCCTTTGCCAGCGCCTCACAGATCGTGGCCGCGCTTCGCAACCGCAAGCACGACGTGCACGTCGTCGATCTGGCTGGGAGCGTGCTGGATGACCGCGCGGAGCGTGAGCTACTAGGTGGCGCTGTGGGCACCGCACCGCCTAGTGTGGATGCGCTCGCCGAGCGGGAGCGCGAGATGCTGTCGGAGCGGTTGGCAGAGCTCGAGCCGGTGCGCAACGCAGAGGTGCTGTTCCTCGCGGTGCACGGCGGCGCCCTGGAGGGCGGCACGCTGCAGGCGGTGCTCGATGTCATTGGCGTGCCCTATACGGGCAGTGGGCCGCTGGCGAGCGCGCTCGCGATGGATAAGGACCTGTCCAAGCGCCTGATCCGGGCCATGGGCGTACCGGTGCCGGCCTGGTTCATGGCCCCGGTGGGTCCCGAAGATGTGAGCACGGCGCTGGGGTGGCCGGTGATCATCAAGCCCTCCAAGCAGGGGTCATCAGTCGGATTGACCCTGGTGAAGCAGGCGCAGGACCTGGGCAACGCAGTGAGGCTGGCGGCCCGCTACGACGACGAGGTGATGGCGGAGCAATACATCCCGGGGCGGGAGCTGACGGTGGGCGTGCTGGGCGACGTGCCGTTGCCCGTTGGTCAGATAGTCTCGAAGCACGAATTGTTCGACTATGAGACGAAGTACACGCCGGGGATGTCGGAGGAAACGTTCCCGGCCAAGATCGATACCCTGCTCGCCCGACAATTGCAGGAGTATGCGTTGATGGCGCACCGCGCCTTGAAGCTCAGCGGTTACTCACGGATCGACTTCCGGGTGAGCCCAGAGGGAGACATCTTCTGTTTAGAAGCAAACTCCCTGCCGGGAATGACCCGCACCAGTCTTTTCCCTCAGGCCGCACAGGCAGCGGGCATCCCCTTCCCCGAGTTGTGCGAGCGCATCGCGAGTTTGGCGGTGGTCCGGAACAACCGGCCAGGAACAGGGGCATAAAAATGTGAGCGACGATCAGTCGCATGGACGCCTACTGTTCGAGGAAAAGATGGGTCCACAGCGAATGTACGGTTTGACGACGTGGGTGCGACGCCTTTTGGTCGCCAACCTCCTCGTGTTCCTTGTTCAGAACACGCTGTTCGTAGACTCGAACTTCACCAAAGCGTTCGCGTTCACGCCGCTGGCCGCCTGGGATCAGCCGTGGACGTTCGTCACCTACATGTTCCTGCACGCGGGGATTCTGCATCTCGCGTTCAACATGCTCGTGTTGTTCGTGTTCGGCTCATCGGTGGAAGAGCGCATGGGCGGCCGGGCATTCTTCCTCTTCTACATCCTCTGCGGCATCGGCGGCGCGGCAGCGTCGTTCCTCTTGATGCAAGCGATGCGGATGGCGCAGATCATCGGCGCCTCGGGTGCGGTGCTGGGCGTGGCGGTCGCGTTCGCCTGGTACTGGCCCGACCATCCGGTGTTCATTTTCCCGCTGCCGGATCCGATCCCGGCGAAATGGCTCGTCGTGTTCCTCGTCGGCGTGGACCTGGTCCTGGCGCTGATGGGGGCGAGCGACGGCACGGCGCATCTCGCGCACTTGGGTGGCGTCGCCGCTGCGCTGCTCTACCTCAAGGGACAAGACTGGCACGCGACGCGCGGCGAGCGCCGTGGGCGACACCCGTCGGAATCGAGCGTACTCGTCTCACAGCCGCCGCGCATGAGCCGCGGCGGCGGGATTCCGCCATCCGCGCGGGCCGCAAAGTCAGGCGGCGGTCCTCCCACGGATCCGCGCGCCAGCGCCGAGATCGACCGCGTCCTCGACAAGATCATCGCCAGCGGCGTCGAGAGTCTCACGCCCGCGGAACGGAAGTTCCTCACCGAGATCAGCCGCCGGTTGCGTACGCCGCCGAAGGCGTAGTGTCAAGTCGCTGCGTCCGGCCGGCGCGGCACTCCGAGATTGAATTCCGCTGGACCGCTTCCCAAATTGGGCGGCAACCAGCGAATGCTCGTCAATCTCGTTCCGGAGTTCCTCGCGACGCTGGCCGCGCCAGATCCTTCCGCGGCGTACCACGAGTACCTCGATCGCCATCGTCCCCTCCTGAGCGCATACTGGCAGAACTACGTCCTGGACCCGAGCTCGCCGCACGCCGAGCCGATCATCGAGACCGCGCTGCGCGCCGACCGCACCGATCTCAGGCGGCTGCTCGAGGATGTGGATGTCGTCGCGATCGTCGAGGAGGCGTTGCGACGCTCGCTGGAGCGGCTGGAGGCGGACTGCCCCGTCGATCTGTACCTGATGGTGGGCGTGGGCGCGGCAAACGCCGGCGAGCTGGTCGTGGGTGGCCGCGGTATCGCGTTCATCTGTCTCGAGCATTTCACGGGGCGGCCCAACGCGCAGACGTACGGCATGGGGCTCGCGCCGCAATTGTTGCCGCTGTGGATCGCCCATGAGGTCGCGCACGCGCTGCGCTACACGTCGCCCACGAGCCGCGCGGCCGTGCGCCGCCTGGTGAGCGACCTCGGCGGCCCGAGCGGCGGGTACTACGACGCCTGGGAGATGGGCTCGCGCGCAACGCTGCGCGAGCTCCTCGTCAACGAGGGCGCGGCGATCGCCGCATCCCAGGCGGTGGCGCCCGGCTTCGAGCCGTGGGAGTACTTCGGCTACAACCGGCGGCACTATCGGCGGCTGCGGGAGCTGGACGCGTTCCTGCGCCGCGCCTCCGCCACCGATCTCGAATCAACAGGCCTGGGCCTCCGGCTGCGGTATCTCTCGGGCGGCATGAGCCCCGCCGCGCGGCTGCTCGCGGGCAAGGTGCTTCCCGAGCGGTCGGGGTACTATCTCGGCCTGCGCCTGGTCGAGAACTACCTCACAGAACACGGCGCCGCATCGACGGTGCGGGCGGCTGTCGAAGAGCTGCGGCAGGCGGACGATCGAGCCATGGGGATTCAGACGGCGTGACGACACGAGGCAAGCGGTCGTCGGCACCTCCTCCACCCGCCCCCCCTGTTCCCGCGACCGAGCGCCGCCGGAACCGGCCCCTGCGGGAGGTGCTGGACGAACTGCTCAGCCATACGCGGGTCATCGCCCGCCGCGCCAAGACGATGACGCCCGCGGAGCTCGATTATGCCCAGCAGCGGCTGGAATGGCTGGCTGACGAGGTGTGGCGGCTATCCACCGGCGAGCCTACTCCCCCCGAGTAGATTACGCAGGTATGGGCACCCGCGGGGAATTCAAAGTCTCCATCACCAAAGAGGACCTGGTCTTCGCGGCCGCGCATTTCATCACGTTCGCAGGCCATCGCTGCGAAAAACTTCACGGCCACAACTACCGCGCGAGCCTCGTGGTCGAGGGCGGCCTCGAAGCAGACAGCTGGTTTGTGGTGGACTTCTCCGCGGTGAAGAAGGTGATGCGCGGTCTCACCGCCGAGCTCGATCATCGCGTGCTGCTGCCGCGCGACAATCCTCAGCTCAAGATTTCGGAGGAGAACGGGAGCGTGCGCGTGGCGTTCGCGGGCCAACCCCGCTACGTCTTCCCCGTGGGCGACTGCGTGATTCTCCCGATCCCCAACACGACGGTGGAGATGCTGGCACAGTACCTCGCGGGCCGAGTCCGCGCCGAGCTCGGCTCCGTTCATCTCAAGTCGATCGAGGTGGAGGTGGAGGAGAACTTCGGCCAGTCAGCGAGCTACCGTGAAGACCTCGACTAAGCTTTCTCCTGCTGAGATTTCCGATCGCCTAAAAACGTTGCCGGGCTGGCGCCTGGAAGACGGCGCGATCGTTCGCGACTATCCAACCGACGGCTGGCCCACCACCCTGATGCTCGTGAACGCGATCGGGTTCTTCGCTGAGGCGGCCGACCATCATCCCGACCTGGCGGTGAGCTGGGGCAAGGTGCAGGTGAAGCTGTGGACGCACAGCGCGGGAGGCGTGACGGCGAGCGACGTCGAGCTGGCGCAGCTGATCGAGCAGACGGCGCTGTGGCGTCCGAAGACCGGGGTAAGCGCGCTCCGCGGGACGACGAAGAAGTTCGTGGGACCGTGACTCACGCCGTATCGTCTGGGACTCGGATCCCAGAGCCGAGTAAGAGGAGACCCTCGCCAAGGCGCGCACGATGTTCGAATCGCTACTTCCCCACGCAGAACGCCGCGAACACCCGATCGAGCACATCCTCTGGCGTAACGGCGCCGATCAAGTCATCGAGCGCCAAGACCGCGGCGCGCAAATGCGTCGCCGTTGCGGCCGCATCCACGCCCTCGGCACGTGCCCGCCAGAACGCCTCCAGCTCGGCGAGGGCGCGGTCGAGTGCGCTGCGGTGACGCGCTCGCGTGACGACGGGTTCGACATCTCCGAGTGCCAGGAGGTGACCAAAAGCCACCTCCGCGAGTCTGCGCCTGAGCTCGGGGAGCCCCGCCCCGGTCACCACAGAGACCCCCCCCCCTCCGGCACCACCGACGTCCGCTTTTGTCCGTACGACGACCACGGGCGCCTTTACCTGCGCGAGGAACGCCTCCCGTGACGGATCGTCGCGCTCCTCGCAGAACAGCACGAGGTCCGCGGCCGCGAGGTACTTCCGGCTAACCTCGATCCCGAGCCGTTCGATACGCTCGTCGGTGTCGCGCAGGCCCGCCGTATCCACCAGCCGGAACGGAAAGCCTTCGATCACCGCGTGGGCTTCGATGGCGTCGCGCGTCGTGCCTGGAATCTCGGTCACGATCGCACGCTCGGTGCCGAGCAGCGCATTGAAGAGCGACGATTTGCCGGCGTTGGGCCGGCCCGCGATCACGAGCAGCGCGCCTTCGTGCAGACGTTCGCCTTCTGGAGCGGTCTTCAGCAAATCGGCGACACGCCCGCGCACCGTCGACCACGCAGCGCGTACCCGCTCGGGATTCACGGGCCCGTCATCTTCTTCCGGAAAATCGATGTCGTACGCGATCAACGCTTCCAACTCGAGAATCTCTGCCCGGAGCGCCGCGAGCCGGTCCGATAGCCCGCGCTCGAGCTGCTGCAGCGCGCGCCGCCGCTGCGCCGGCGATCCGGCATCGATGAGATCGGCGGTCGCTTCGGCCTGCAGCAAATCCATCTTGCCGTTCAGGACTGCGCGGCGTGTGAACTCGCCTGGCGTTGCCGGTCGTGCCCCGGCCGCAACCAGTGCGGCCACCGCTGCTGCAGGGACGACGAGGCCGCCATGGGTCGAGATCTCGACCAGATCATCGGCCGTGTACGAGTGCGGCCGGGGGAAGCAGGCGGCGAGGCAGTCGTCTACCAGCTCACGCGATTCTGGGTGAAGCAGCCGCGTCCGAAACACGGTTCGCGGCGGGGTTGGGTGAAATGGCTTGAGGCAGTTGGCGGCGAGCTCAAACGCGTCGCGGCCCGACAGACGGATTAGGGCGAGGGCCGAGCGGCCCGGAGGTGTCGCGAGGGCAACGATGGTGTCGGTGAGCAGTCTAGGTTTTGCGCTGCACGGGGGGGGCCGGTGCGGGCGCGGGTCGCGTGCCTGATCCCGCCACCGGCGCTTCGCGCAGCCGCTTCTTCGCAATCCGGTATTGCTGCGGAATGCTGAAGAGGTTCTGCGCCGCGTAATACAGGTTCAGCCCGGCCGCAAAGTTCAAGAACAGGAAGGTCATCATGATCGGCATGAAGTAGACCATCATCTTCGTCTGCGGATTCGGCGGCACGCCGATCTGGCCGACCTTGGACAGCCCGAACATCGAGAGTCCCAGCAGCAGCGGGAGAATCCTGAAAGGATCGGCGCGCGACAGGTCCGGGATCCACAGAAACGGCACGCCGCGGAAGATGATCGTGTTCGCGAAGACGAAGAACAGCGCGAGCAGCACAGGCCAGGGCAGCAGCATCGGCAAGCAGCCCCCAAACGGATTGACCTTGTGCTCCTTGTAGATGCGCAGCATCTCGCGTTGCAACCGCGTGGGGTCGTCCTTGTACTTGTCCTGCGTCTCCTTGATCAGCGGTGCCACCGCCTGCATCCGGATACCCGACTCCATCGCCTTCTGGTTCAACGGCCACAGCAGGATCCGGATCACGATACCGAACAAGATCAGCACCCAGCCGTATGCGAGGTGCAGCCGCTCGTGCATCCACAAGAGAATGTTGATGACGAAGACGGAGACCGGCTGGATGATGGGCCGGAAGATGCCGCCGTACGGGTTGGCGTCGTCGAGCCCGTGCCCCATGGGCGCCAGGTGGCGATTCTCGAGCGGCCCGGCATACACCTGATAGCGGAATGCGCCGCCGGGCTGCACCGGCATCGTGAGCGTGACCGACGTGCGCGACGCCGCCTTGCCGTTGCGCTCGCCTCCGACCGCCACCGCGCCGGCAAAAGTGGGCTGCCCTTCTTCCAGCGCGAGCGCCGACAGGAAGAAGTACTTTGATTTCACGCCGACCCATTCGAACGGGCCGTTGAACAAGGCGGTCTGCCCCGGACGAATCTTCGCGAAGTCGGTGCGCTCGGTCTTGGAAGCCTTCGTGACGATCGAGTAGTGCCGATAGTCGTCGAGGGAATCCCGTTCGGCCGAGCGCAAGCCATCCGCGAGGTCGATCAGCAGGATCGCCCCGCTGCTCCCGAGGCCGGTGACGGATCCC
>Ga0134079_10000482_pt1 | contig 10515 bp, 7 predicted proteins | sample 15_taG_2_FD_119770 | JGI IMG/M metagenome (GOLD analysis project Ga0134079, IMG submission 119770) | Grasslands soil microbial communities from the Angelo Coastal Reserve, California, USA - 15_D_Rain_40cm_2_09182015 | ecosystem: Environmental > Terrestrial > Soil > Grasslands ...
ACTGTTAACGCCTCGGTCGTTACCCAGCGCACGCCGGCGCCAATTCGCACGCCGCTGCGTAACTGCTTGCTGATCGATATATTTACGCCCTCTGTGACGACCCAAACCACCAACTGCCCCCACTGCGGCCAGGCGATGCAGGCCGGGGCCCGCTTCTGCCCAAGTTGCGGCTCGGACATCTCCGGTCAGCAGACCGCGTTCGCTACTGCCAAACTTGAAAAAATTGATGCGCCCCCGCCACAGGCCTCCTCGCGCGATGCCGGAGTCGTCGACGCGCTGCGCCGCGCCACCATCGGCGAGTACGAGATCATGGGTCTCCTCGGCCGGGGCGGCATGGCGACGGTGTATCTCGCGCACGACATTGCGCTCGACCGCAAAGTCGCGATCAAGGTGATGAGCCCGCACTTGCTCCAGGGCGAGGGGATGGCGGAGCGCTTCAAGCGTGAAGCCCGCACCGCCGGCTCGCTCAGTCACCCGCACATCATCCCGATCTACGCGGTCAAGGAAGCAGGCGACCTGCTCTTCTTCGTGATGAAGTTCGTCGAGGGCCGCCCCCTCGACAGCATCATCCACGAGGTCGGTCCCCTGCCCTTCCCGATGGTGCAGTCGATCATGCAGCAGGTCGGGTCGGCGCTCGGCTCGGCCCACCGCCGCGGCATCATCCACCGCGACATCAAGCCCGCCAACATCATGGTCGACGTCGACGGCTGGGCCGTGGTGACGGACTTCGGGATCGCCAAGGTCGCCGACAAGCAGGGGCTCACGATGACTGGCGCGACGGTCGGGACGCCGTCGTACATGAGCCCCGAGCAGTGCGCCGCGACCAAGGAACTGGGCCCCGCGTCCGACCAGTACTCGCTCGGCGTCGTAGGCTACGAGATGCTGTCGGGCCGGCTGCCCTTCGGGCAGGAATCGGTGATGGCGATCATGTACGCGCACTTCAACGAGGCGCCACCGCCGATCATCACGGCGCGCGCCGACTGCCCGCCGACGATCGCCGCCGCGGTGATGAAGATGCTGGAGAAGGATCCGGAGAACCGCTGGCCGACCGTGGAGGCCGCGGTCGCCTCGTTCGGCGCTGCCCCGCTCGCGCCCGACGATCCGGTGCGCACGCAGCTGATGACACTCGCGATGAAGGGCGGCGCGTCGCAATTGCTCGCCGGGCTCAGCACGCCGCAAAGCCCGACACCCCTGGGACGCAACCAGCCCGGACGCACCGCCGCCGGCCAAACCACCGGCGTCGTGGGGCTCATGCTCAGCCCGGCCCAGGTCACGGTAGCCGTCGGCGGCGCCGTGCAGCTGACCGCGCGACCCAAGCGGGCGAGCGGCGCGACGCTCATCGGCCGCGCGATCACGTGGGCCTCGACCGACACCGATGTCGCCACCGTCACGCAGGACGGCCTCGTCACCGCCATCACGGCCGGCGCCGCGACGCTGACAGCCACCTGCGAAGGGGCGAGCGCGACGGCCATGGTGACGGTGACCGGTCACAAGAAGAAGTCGCGCGCGCTGGCGTACGTCGGGGGTCTGGTGGTGGTCGGCGGGCTCGCCGCGGGCGCCTGGATCCTCGGACCCTGGCGCGCCAAACCCGCGGCGCCGCCGTCCCGTCCTGCGGATTCCACGCTCATCGCGACGCCGCCACCGACCGCCCCCCAAGTCCCGGCTCCCACCGAAACGCCGGCGCGTCCACGCGGAGACGATCGCCGTGCCGCGCTCGCCGCGCTCCGCTCCGACAGCACGGTCCGCGAGCTCCGCGCCGGCACGCGCGCCGCGCGCGAGCGCGCCGTGACCGCCGGCGCCACGGTCGCCGACCTGGCCCCGGGCGACGCCGAGCGGCGTGCCGCCGAACAGGTCGTCGGGCGGAACCGTCAGCCCGAGGTAATCGCGCACTTGAGCCAGGCGCTCACGCTGTGGGCCGGTGCCGAGCAGGCGGCGCGGACGAGGGCCCAGCAGGCTGCCGCGGCGGCCGCGCCATCGCCCGGCACCCAACTGGCCCCGCCGGTCACGGAGGCGCCAGTGACGCCTCCGGTGATCGAGAACCCGAGGCCGTTGATCGAGGGCGCCATCCAGAGCTACGCCCGGGCACTGGAGTCGCGCGACGTGCAACAGGTGCGCCGCGCCTATGCCGGCCTGACGGCGCAGCAGGCACAGGTGTGGCGTGACTTCTTCGGCATGGTGACCGACATGAAGGTCGATCTCGCCATCAAGCAGCTGCAGATCACCGGAGACGTCGCGGAAGCGCAGGTGGAAGGGTTCAATCAATTCGTCCAGGGCCGCCGGCCGCAGCGCCAACCCGTCAGCTTCCATGCCACGCTCGACCGCACCAGCGGGGCGTGGCGCATCGCGTCCATCAGGTGAACAGGTGACCAAGTCCGTTATTCTGACCGGCGTCGCCCTCGGCGCCGCCATCGTCTTCGCCTGTACCACCGACACTGCCATCGGCCCCGACGTCGCCCTCGACTCCCTCTACATCGAGCCCGATAGCGCCGCCGTCGTGCTCGACGACACGCTGCGCCTGACCGCCATCGGCATCGACAGCACGGGCCGGCGCTTCGCGCACACGCGCGTCACCTGGAGCACCACCGACCCGGCCATCTCCCTCTCACCGACCGGCGTCGTCGTGGGCCTGACCGTGGGGACCGCCACCGTGCACGCCAACGCCGGCGGCAAGGACGCGACGGCGGAGGTGACGGTCACACCCAAGCCGATCTTCGCGACGTCGCGCGACAGCGTGCCGTTCAGCGGGATCGCGAGCGGCCCTGACCCCGCGGCCCAAACGGTGACGATCACGAACGGGGGGGGCGGGACGCTCGCGCCGGCCGTCGACTCCATTCGCTATGGACCGGGCGCCACCGGATGGCTGCAGGGAGCGATCGCCACCGGCGGTCCCGACACGCTCACGCTCACGGCGACGACGGCGGGCCTGGCCGTCAACACATATACCGCGACCGTCTTCCTCGGCGCGCCCAAAGCGACCGGCAAGGCGATCAAGGTGACGCTCGCCGTCACGGTCGGATCGCCCTCGACGATGGCGATCGACTCGGGCGACGCGCAGACCGCCACGGTGAACGCCACCGTCGCGGTACAGCCCACGGTCCTGATCCGCGACCAGTACGGCAACGCCGTACCCTCGGTGGGTGTGACGTTCGCGGTGACGGGTGGCGGCGGGAGCGTCGCTCCGGCGACGCCCGTTTCGACCGACGCCACCGGGCGCGCCCGTGTCACGAGCTGGACCCTTGGCACCGGCGCCGGTCCGAACGCGTTGCAGGCGAGCGCGTCCGGTGTCACACCGGTGACGTTCGCCGCGACGGGCGTCGCGGGCGCGCCAGCCACGGTCACCAAGACGGCGGGCGACAGCCAATCCATTACCGTGAACAGTGCGGTGCCCGTGGCGCCTACCGTCCGCGTCACGGACCAGTTCGGCAACCCGGTGGAGAGCGTGACCGTCACGTTCAACGTGGCATCGGGAGGCGGTGGCCTGACGGGTGGGACGCGAAAGACCGGCAGCACGGGCCACGCCGCGCTCGGCAGCTGGACGTTGGGAACGCAGGCCGGACAGAACACGTTGACGGCGACGCCGACGGGCCTCTCGGCGGCGACGTTCTCGGCGACCGGGACTCCTGCCGCGGCCGACAGCATCAAGCTGAATGCCGGCAATAACCAGACTGACACCGTCGGCGCGACCCTCGCCACTTACTCGGTGCGCATCGCGGATCAGTACGGCAACGCGGTTCCCGGTACGACCGTCACGTGGGGGGCCAGCGGCGGTGGATCGATCACACCGTCATCGATCAGCAACGGCCTCGGTATCGCCAGCGCGACGCGCGTGCTCGGCACCGTCGCGGGACCGCAGGGCGCGACGGCCAGCGTCGGCGGGCTGACGGGGTCTCCGGTGGCGTTCAGCGCGACCGCCACGCACGGCGCCGCGACGACGATCCTCAAGTTTGCCGGTGACAGCCAGAGCGCGACGGCGGGCTCTCCCGTCTCCAACGCGCCCACCGCCAAGGTCGTGGACCAGGTCGGCAACCCTGTCGCCGGCGTGAGTGTCACGTTCGCGGTCACGGCGGGGGGCGGGAGCGTTTCACCCACCTCGGCCATCGCGACCGACGCGGCAGGCCAGGCGGCCGTCACCAGCTGGACCCTGGGGCCCGGCGCGGGAACGAACAACAACACGCTGGCCGCGGGCGCGCCAGGGCTTTCATCCGTCGGGTTCGTCGCGTCCGGGCTCTCGGGCACGGCTCAGAACCTCGTGTACGTGAGCGGCGATGTGCAGACCGACACAATCGGCGCGAGCCTCGCACCGTACACCGTACGCGTGACCGACAATCTCTCAAACGGTGTGCAAGGCGTGCCCGTCAGCTGGGTGGTCACCGCGGGTGGGGGATCCATCACCGTGTCGTCGACGACCGACGTCAACGGCTTCGCCTCCGCTACGCGTATCCTGGGAACCGCCACCGGTGTGGACTCGGCAACCGCGTCGGTGGGTGGCCTCATCGGCTCGCCGCGCCGCTTCGGCGCGACGGCGCAGCACGGCAACGCGTCGCAGATCTTCAAGACCGCGGGTGATGCGCAGAGCGCCACCGTGAATACCGCCGTGACGACGGCGCTCCAGGCGCGCATCACCGATCGCGCGGGCAACCCGATTCAAAGCGCCAACGTCACCTTCACAGCGGCGGGGGGGAGCGGCACCCTGGTGCCGGCCTCACCGGCAGTACTCGCCACCGACGCGAGCGGCTTCGCGCAGATCACGTCGTGGACCCTGGGCACCACCGCGGGAACCAACAACGTAACCGCCACCGCCGCCGGCACGCCGGGCGCGACCTACGCGGCAACCGGGACGCCGGACGCGCCCAGCGCCAGTCAGTCGACCGTGGTAGATAACGCCGCCTCGATCACCGCCTGCTCGGCGAGCTGCACCGTGGCGGGCAGCCTCGCCGACAGCGTCACGGTGACGGTGCGCGATCAGTTCAACAACGTGATCAGCGGCGCGACGGTGACAGTGAGCTCCACCGGCTTGAACAACGGGTTCAGCCCTGCGGCCAGCGGCTCGTCCAACGCCCTGGGAGTATTCACGACCAAGCTCAACTCCACGACCGCGCAGGCCAAGACGATCTCGGCCACCGCCACGACGGGGCTCGGCGGCGGCGGCATCACCCAGACCGCGGCGGTCACCGTCAATCCCACGGCGGCGTCCACCACGTTCTCGTCCGTCGCGGCCTCCACGACTCCGATCACGGCGTGCCAGACATCGTGCGTCGTCGGCAGCACGGCCCTGACCCTGACGGCGACGGTGCGCGACACGTTTAACAACGTCATCAACGGCGCGTCGGTCACGCTGCAGTCGAACGGCGCGAGCAACTACTTCAACGCGGTGCTGCAGACCTCCGTCAGCGGCTCGTCGGCCGGGGCCGGCACGTACAGCGCGACCTTCAATTCGGGGACCGCGCAGCTCAAGAGCCTGTCGGCGACGATCACGAGCGGCGCCGTCATCGGTGAGAACACGTCGGCGACGATCGATCCCGCCGCACCAGCCTCTGTCGCCGTGGTCAATGAAGGCTTCTCCGCGCGCGTGGGGACGGGGGTTGGCACGCTGCCGACGTACACCGTGCGCGACGCGTTCTCGAACGTCGTGCCCAACTTCGCGGTGAGTTACTCGTCGAGCTTTAGTGGGGCCTTCGGCGGGCCCGGGACCACGAATGGCAGCGGGCAGGTCACGTTGACGAGCTGGACGATGGCAGGCACGAACGGCGACGACGCATCGGGACGGATGGCAAACTCAGTGACCGTAACCGCCGGAAGCGCGTCTGGTGGCGCGACGGACTACGGGGTCTATACGTGGCTGAGTGACGTGCGGCCGATCATCGGCCCGTCGGCCAGTTTCTGCAGCAGCTGCCACGCGTGGGACCGCAATCCCAACAACATCGTGAGCACCGCCGGCACGGGCGGGTGCGCGGGCTTCACACGCGTCGTCGCCACGAGCTCCGGCCTCAGCATGCTCTACAACAAGATGACCGGCCTCCCCTGCGGCACGAACCAGATGCCTCCGCCAGCAGGGGGCATCAGCGCGGCGAACCTCAAGATCGTGCGGGCCTGGATCAATAACGGGGCACTGAATAACTGACGGAAAGTTGGAACGATGGAAAGATGGAACGTTCCAACTTTCCAACGTTCCAACGTTCCGACTTTAGAAGTTGTACTCCACCCCCGCGGTCCACACCGCACTCGGTTGCATACCGGAATTCCGTAAAGGAAATAGGGCGTTCGTCGTCAGCAGGATCCCCCGCGGCGTCTGGAACTTGAAGCCCACCGAGGCACTCAGGAAATCATCGCGCTGGTCGGGGATGTTCGTGGGACGCACGGTGCGCGGGAAGGGCGCCTGGTAGGAAACGGGGCCGGGAATGGGGAGCTTGCTGTCGCCCATCTGCCACTCGGAGAGCAGGTCGAACGCCATCGTCGCCCACGTCGCGACCGCGTTGTCGAAGCCGAGGGTGGCGACGATTGAGTTCGTCGCCTGCTTGGCGTCGCGGAACACGTAGCCGAGGTTCAGGTGCGGCGCCAGCGTGCCGAACCGCGCCGAGACAATGCCGAGGCCGCGGCCCGAAAACCCGCCGGAGCCCAGCAGGTTCTGGTCATCGCCGGTCCCGAATCGCCCGTCAAACAGAATCGCGGCGCCGAATGAATTCGACTGCGCCACATTCACCTTCAAGCGCGCGGCGATATCGCCGATTCCAGTCGCCGACCCGTCCATCCCCGCCACGGCGGTCATGATCGGGAGGCTGTCGGTGCCACCGAAGCGGTGCGGCGACGGGTACCCGGCCGGGAGGATCGTCGCGACGCTCGTCCCCTGCACGGAGGTGTGCACGACCGGGACGGCGATCGACAGGTCGACGCCGTCTACCAGCCCGTAGCTCGCCACCAACGTCGTCACGATCAGGTTCACGTTCATCGCCACACGCACGGCGATGACGTCGTTCTCGAAAAAGGGGGCCCCAAGACTGTCGACCGGCGGCGTATCCTCGTGCGTAAAGTTGAATTCGATGTCGTCCATGCGAATGCCGCGCAGGCGCTCGAAGTGCATCGCGCTGACATTTGCCCCGAGGAAGAACCGTCCGCGCCCCAGCGTTTGTGACCGTTCCCCGAAGATGGGCCCACCGGACGTCGCCGTCTTGACCGGGAGCCCGCCCACGAACTGGTACGTCACGCCGCTCGACGTCGCCCCGACGGGGGTGTTGGACACGCTCGCCGCCAGCGCGTTGCCGAGCAGGTCGAGGATGTCGCCGGCGGCGGACTGCGTCGCCGGAATGAAGTGCGAGCCGTGGCCGGCGAGGGCGCCCGCGAGGCACAGCGGCTGGCCGCAGTTCCCGAAGGTGAAGAGGTCGGTGCGGATCTGTTCGCGCAGCGTTTGCGCCGCGAGTGGCGGTGCAGCAAGCAGCAAGAGGGCGGCGAAAAGGCTACGACGCACGATAAGAACTCCGGAGGATAAAGGGCGCGCAAATGATAGCCGCGGCTCCTAGCGCACACCATCCCCCGGGTTCTTCCAAAGGTCGATCGGCTTCGCAATCCCGGTGGGTCGGAACGGCAGCGCGATCTTTCGCCCCTGCCCCGCCGAGGCGTACGCCGCATACAACACCTCCAGGACCACGCGCCCGGTTTCGCCGTCGGAGATCGGCGTCTCTTTGCCGCGCACACAGCGCGCGAAGTGGCGCATCTCCTGCGGGAACCCATAGTTCCAATGCTCGTCGAACACCGGGTAGCTCCACCCCTTGGTGGAGGCGGCCTTCTCGACTGCGTAACCGAATCCCACTTCCGAGTAGGTCGGCAGCGCGTTGCCCATGAGCATGTCGGCGTACGTCTGTCCCTTGTCGCCGAAGACTTCGATGCAGTCGTCCATCCCGCCGGGCCGGTTCCAGCTGCTCTCGACGAGGCCGACGGCGCCGTTTTCGAATTCGATGATCGTCACCGCTTCGTCCTCGCCCTTGGTGCGATCGCCGTGCACCTGCGTCGCCATCTGCGCGTAGACGCTCTTAACCTTGGGTTTGCCGAGGAACCACCAGCAGAACGCAATCCCGTGGCAGCCGAGGTCCATGACCGCGCCGCCGCCGGACTGCGCCACGTCCCTGAACCAATCCGCGTGCGGGCCCGAATGTTTCTCGCCCTGCTTCACGAGGTGCACGCGGCCGAAGGCGCCTTCGTCCGCCATCTGTTTCGCCTTGACGTATTTGGGCGCGAAGAACAGCTCTTCGGCGTAGAGGAGCAGGACGCCCGCCTTGCGGCAGGCGTCGATCATCGCGTCGGCTTCTTCGAGGGTGAGGCAGAGCGGCTTCTCACATACGACGTGCTTGCCCGCTTTCGCCGCGTCGATGGTGATCTGGGCGTGCAGCCGGTTGGGGGCAGTCACGGAGATCATCTCGACCTGGGGGTCCCGCAACAGCTCGTGGTAATCGGCATACGAGCGCGGCACGCCGTGCCGCTTGGCGAAGTCAGCCGCGTGCGATGTGGTCGGCGACGCGACCGCCACGACTTCGGCGTCCTCCGGCACCGCCTGGACGGCGCTCGCGATGCAGTCCGCCTGGAAGCGCGAGCCGACGATGCCGACTTTGACTTTGGACATGACTAAGGATGGCGACGCCTAGCCGCCGATGCGCCGCTCCTCGCGCGCCTGGCTGAGCATCCGCTCGGTGAAATCGAGTCGCTCCTGCGTCTCGCCCAGCTGTTGCTGCAGGTCCTGCATCCCGCTCTCGAGCGCCTCGATGCGCGCCGTGACGTCGGCCGGAAGGTCACGACGCTCGGCACGCAGACGCGCGAGCCTGAGCATGGTGAACGCCGGGATACCCACGAAGATCAAGAGTGCGGCTAGGAACACAGCGGGTTCCATGTGCGTCCCCTCGTTTAGGCCTCTCCTAATCTATCGGGAACCCGCTCGCCCTGGTGTGACCACACGCAGCACCGCCTGCTGGCGAAAGCGTTGCTTGTACTCCGTGATGATCGCCAGCACGGCGGACTCGATTTCGCTTGGATCGCCGGCGCGCACCCGCCGAGCAGCCCGATGAAAACCAGCGCGACCCCAGTCCGCATCACGGCTTACGGTATCCTGTCGTGTGGGTTCTCGATCAGCCCGATCAGGTTCCCGAACGGGTCGGCCACCGTTGCGACCTTGATGTCCTCGCCGACATCCTGGGCCGGAGTCTTCAACTTCGCCCCGGTCTTCGTGAATTCCTGAATCGCGACGTCGATCTTCGGCACTTTCCAATACGCCACGCTGCCGCCAGGGCCGGGCGCGACACCCTTCGTGTCCGGGTCGAGCCCCAACTCGAAGCCGCCGATGTCGAAGCCGACGTAGTACGCCTCGTCGAAGTACGGTTTCACGCCGAATGCGCGGCTGTACCACTCCTTGGCTTTGGCGAGATCGGGAACGTGGTAAATGACTGTTCGGAGACCGATGACCATGGATGCTCCCGCGTAGCGTGGGCGAAGGACCCTAGACCGCGCGCCACCACTCGACGAAGCTCGGGCTCCCGGGGGCGCGCCGCCAGTTGAGCCAGATGTACATCGGGATGCCGAACGCCAGCGTACCCAGGAACGACAGCGCGAGGAACCACGGCCACCCGATGGGGCCCAGCGGCCGGCGCGCGAAGAGGTACCCGAGCAGGAGCGTCGAAATCACAAGGTCGGTCGCGAACGCGATGGCCATGCGGTCGGACAACGCCGCGGCCAGGGTCGTGTAGTCGTTGAGCATCCAGTAGAGGAAGAGGCCGCCTGGAGTGAAGAGCCCGATCGCGGCGAGAATCAAGAGCCACATGGTACCTCCTTCACACGGACGAATGTCTCAGTCGCCGCCACGCGGCGCCAGAAGTTGAGGAGTGACGCCCGCCGGGGCAGCACGAGCACCGCTTCCCCCGGTGGAGGCTCGGCGAGACCATCGAGGATCACGTACAGGGGACGAGCGGCGTCCGTGATCTTCACCTCGTAGCGGGCGCCGTGCCATGTGAGCGCGTCGCCTGCCTCCAGGAACACGTCGTCGTCGACCTTCCACACTCCCTCCGCGATCCGCTCCCCCGACCGGTAGAACGCGGGATCGAACGGCTCCCCTTCATGCCGCTTGAAGTTCTCCTCGGCGGCCCAGTCGTACGCCTCCAACGCCGCCACGTTCGCCCGCCACTCGAGATGATGCCGCAGCTCGTGCGTCAGGGTCTCCCACGCCTCGGCGCGCCAGTCGAACTCGCCGAGCCGCGCGAGCGCCTGGAAGGATCCGTGATAGAGCACGACCCTGGACTGGAGATCGGCGCCGGAGCCGCTCCACTCGAGGGGAATGCACTCGCCGAGGGTGTAGACGTCCGCGCGAATCGGATGAGGAACGCTCTTGGGGCTCACTTCGATCGCGACGACCCCGCCCTGAAACTCGCGCGGGATGTCGCCCTGCAGACCCTCTACGAGGGACCCGAAGTCTTCGAACCGCACGGCTCACCCCGTGAGCTGGTCCTTCAGATAGTCGACGAGCTTGGCGGTGGCGACGCG
>Ga0134079_10000484_pt1 | contig 10466 bp, 5 predicted proteins | sample 15_taG_2_FD_119770 | JGI IMG/M metagenome (GOLD analysis project Ga0134079, IMG submission 119770) | Grasslands soil microbial communities from the Angelo Coastal Reserve, California, USA - 15_D_Rain_40cm_2_09182015 | ecosystem: Environmental > Terrestrial > Soil > Grasslands ...
AAAACTCGAGCATCGCGAAATATCCGCAGGTCCAATTGAGTCGTGTCGCGGCGCTTGAATGCGCGCACTGGGTCAGGTTGGGGATATCTACGCGCTACATAAGGAAGGAAACGCGGTGAACTTGTCAATCGAGAACTTCGAAGTTTTGTGGCGCGTCAGTAGAGGGGATCGCTGGAAACTCTTCCCGACCTGGATTTTTAGCAGGATGAAATGGATGAGTGACAATGCCTCAGTAATTGGTTTTCGGTATCCAGTTTTAGCGTTTGAACTAAATGAAGATATTTGCAGACTGAACACCCAACGCACGAAGTAATGGACCCTTTTCTTGAAGCAGCCATTGAAGAAGGGCCGGAGGAATACGTTCGTTCTCAAGGTGTGCGGGTGGAGGTGCTTCAGAACAAGGAATGCATCCGGATGATGCGCGAATTCATCACCAAAAACCCGGACCTTTGGAACGAAGACATAGGGGTTTTAGAGTGTGCAAGGGGCGCCACAGATTCGCACGAGAACTCTTGAGGCGGCTGCAGCGGTTGGATTAGTCGAAATCACGATTGCAAATTCCAAATGTGCAAAAAGCCCGGCGCACTGAGCGGATCAGCGCTTGCCATTCCAAGCAAAACTCAGCCAAAATCGCGTTTTTCGATGAGGAGTCGCCCGCTTTAACCGCTGCGGCATTGGCAATGCGGTTCCGAAATGAGAGTGGCATGACGCCTGCGTCGCTATCCAATTTGCGATAAACAGAACATCTGACCATGCTCCTAACGGACGAACAGAATTTGCAGTTGGCCGTTTCGGCCGAGTCAGTCGATACCGTCAACGCCGAGTTCTACGGACGGTTTCAGTACCCTTGGCGGCCGATGGCCTTCGACTGTGTGACCGATCCTTACTTCGAAGCTGTCATGCTCAACCAGAGCCTCGGCAGTTGGGGGCATTCGATGGTGCCACAGCATCCGACAATTTGGGTCGCGGGCTGCGGCACGAATCAGGCGGTATTCACCGCGCTTCGATTTCCCAACGCCACGGTGCTCGGCTCTGATTTGTCGAGCACTTCCCTGGAAACAGCCCAAAACACGGCTCGCATGCTCGGAGTAACGAATCTGAGTTTGCGCCAGGAAAGCTTGAACCAGGTCGAGTACGTTGAGGAATTCGACTACGTCCTTTGCACGGGCGTCATCCATCACAATGCCGATCCGAAAGTTCCTTTGCGCCGTTTAGCCCAGGCGCTGAAGCCTGACGGAGTGTTGGAGTTGATGGTCTATAACCGGTTCCATCGCACGATGCCAACGGCCTTTCAGAAGGCCATTCGGCTTTTTGGCGGCGGCTCGGCGAAGGTGGACTTTGAATCGGAACTCCAAATTGCCCAACGGATCATCACCGGCATGACCGCGCAAAATGAGATGGCAAAATTCCTGGAATATTTTAAAAGCTGCCCCGAATCCGAATTGGCGGACGTTCTCCTCCAGCCGGTCGAGCACAGCTTCACCGTGGAATCGTTCGAAGCACTGGCCACGGGCTCCGGGTTCGAGATGGCGGCTCCCTGCATCAATTCCTTCGACCAAGCCAGGGAAACTTACTTTTGGAACATGGAGTTCAACGATTCCGCGCTTCAGGAGTTGTACGACTCGTTCGCGGACACCAAACGCTGGCGCGTCACCAACTGGCTGCTGCTCGAAAAGTCCCCGATGCTCTGGTTTTACCTGCGGCGCAGCGACGCCGCCCAACCGTGCAAGTCCGAGAAACAATTGGCCGACGAGTTCCTCGGGCAAACATTCGTCCCCTCCAGCGCACGAAGAACAGTTTTTCTGGGGAATGGGGCGGGAGAATACAAACTTTTGCCCACGCAAAATCCTTATCCGAGAAAACATCCGAAGGAAATATGCCGCGCCATCGTCGCCAGCGTGGCGGCCAGACCCGGCGCGACCCTGCGCGAGATTCTCACGGAGTTGAAAGTCGAACTCTCCTTTTCCACCGTCAACAAACTCCGGCTCTGGTTGACCACGAACGCTTTTCCATTTTTGCGCGCGGCGAAAGCGTAGACCACCCGGAGCCCAGGTACGCCATCGGTTGTGTCAGTCGAAAATCACGATTCGATAATACCGTTGCCGCGCGCCGTTGATGGTGCCGTTTACGTTTACTCGCCGATTTCATCGCGACAGGACCAGGAGACTGAACCCGCCCAATACCCGAACCGCCAGGTCTGGTTGAATCGCGTATAAGAGCCTTCGCGGCAGCCTAAAAATCTTCTGGGTGGGCTCATCGCCCAAGTCTATCGAACGTGGCGTATAAAGCCACAGTGTTTCGCGCGACGGGCACCAACCGGAGAGCCGGACAACGCCTGCATTATTACCCATAAACACCGAATTGCACGACGCTGCGATAGCCCGTCAGGTTGCTGACTGCATCCACCTCGGACAAATAGGCCTGATCTGGTTGAAGTTCGTGAGCCGCGCTCCGGACCGCGTGTCTGTGACCCGCAGCGATGTGAATCACGCTGGCAGCTTGAGAATTCCAAACTCATTCCGATACCGCGCGCTTAGTGTCATGAGTACAGGAGCAGTTACCCCGGTTAGGGAGTCAACGGGGTGACGAGCCGATAGAACCGTTCCCGAGCGCCGACGGCAGGATCGGGCACGTCCGCAGTGCGGGTCGTGTCGCCTGCCAGCACATTCGTCAAGTTCAGCCATCCTCCGGCGGCGAGATCATCGCGATATTGAATCGTATATGACCGGTTCGCGACGGCAGTGAACCGCAATGTCACCATTCCTACTGACGCGGCGACCGAATCAAATTTCAAACGGCTCGAAGCCTCACGCGGGTTGGTGCCGCTCAAGTATTCCTGGAGATTGGCCATCCCATCACCATCCGGATCTAGATCGGCATCCGCAGGATCATCCGGAGACAACGAGTAAGTCTGTTCCCAATCGTTGGGCATCCCGTCGCCGTCGCGGTCGGGGTTGCCCCCCGTCACGGCGCCTGGCGACGGCGGTGCCGCGAGCCAATTGGACGGATCGTTTCCGCTTTGCGATAGGGAGAGTCGCTGCAACGCGTTGCCCCTTCCGTTGGCGCTCGCCGGCCAGGGGTGCTGGTTGCCGTAGATCACTTCGTCCACGATAACCCACGAATAGGGCTCGCCTGGCAAATCGGGATATTGCGGCTTCTCCAACGCGACACGGTCGCTGCGGTTACCCAGCTTGCCGTAGAAAGGTCCCAGCAAAGTCACTTCAAGACCGGTGATGCCGTAAGCATTGCGGAACGCATTGGATGACGTCCCGTCCGCCGGATCAAAATTGACCGCAAGCAAGGTGCCGCCCGCAGGAATCGTTGTGTTCGGCGGAAAATTGAAACCGACTCCGCCGTCGAGCCGCCAGTTCCCATTGGTGTCAGCGAGCGGGATCGGGGCAGTCGTCGGGTTGAACAGCTCGATGAATTCAAGCAGGGTGTTTTCGTTCGTCCCGGTCGGATCATTCGAGTGATACATGATTTCGCTGATGACAACGGAAGTAAGGGGCGAAGAATTAGCCGTGGCACGTGTCCGTAACATCGAGTGCCAAAAAGCGCCGCCGTCGGGGTAGCGCCCCAACGCCAGCGCGTTCTCCTGGCCTTTGAACTTGATGGCGTCCACGACGCGGTCCTCCGCCGTGCCCGGCAGATGCGAGAGCAACACCTGTTCGCCCGCCTTGTCGAGGCCGAAGCCCGTCGTGATCGGATTGTGAAACCCGCTCACTTCGTCGAACGAAATCCAGCCGCGCGCGGAAATCGAGATGGATGGGATGGCCCACTTCCGCAGGTTGGCCGGATCATCGCTGAGAAACCAGCCGCTCAACGAAATGTTCGTGCTCGCGAGGTTGTAGAGCTCGAGCCAGTCATTGGAATCGTATTCCGGACGCGCCGGGTCGAGGTAATCGGTGTGGGCCGCGATTTCGTTCAGGACAACCGTGGCGGCCGGCGGCGAAGGATCAGCCCCTCCTGGCGAACCGCCCATGCAGGCGCTCGCCCGCCAGTTGCCCGGATAATCCAAAGCGCCGGTCGCCTGGCCATCCATGGCTGAATCCAATGGCACCAGCGAATGCCCCGCGCCAGACGCCGCCACAGGCCAGCCGCGGCCGTTCGAGTAATTGAACGAGCAGAGCACAACCCCGCCGCCGCCGGCCTTCAATTCGAGTTTTTCGCCGCCATTCGCCAGGTTCCCGGAATACGGTCCGATGATCTGCACGGAAGAACTCAGACCGTAATGCGCCCGGAATGAATCGACATTCGTAATGCCCACCACCAACAAATAGCCACTCGGCGGAATCGTCGCGCCCGGCGCGAAAGTCAGGTCCACACCCGCCGTAAAATTCACGCCGTCGAGATCGAGAGTCAGGTTGCTGCTTCGATTATGCAGTTCAATGAATTCGAACTGGCCGCCGCCGATAGGATCATACATCAGCTCGGTCACCCGCAGATTGTCCGCCAGCGCGAGGGCATTATCCGGCGAACCCGCCACAAACTGGATCGGCAGCGACCAGTTGCTCCATCGACCCGTGTTGTCTTTCATGCGCACACGGACACGGTAGGCGTGCCCAACCTTGACTGCGCCGGATGGAATCGTGTTGTCGCTGACGAACGCCGTCAGTTCCTCGCTCTCCCAATCGGCGTTGATCTCATAATGGCGGGGAGCGGCGGGATCGTAACTCGGCGCATTCGTATCGCTCACTTCAGCGATCCGCCATTTCATGGCTGCGAAAGGATTCACGCCGCCGTAGGCCGAGGATCTGAAGGTGAGCCGGTTCAACGGAAAGTTGATCGGCCCGACGTAAGCAACCGAGGGTCGGGAAGGAATGGAACTGTCAACGGAAATGGAGTCCAGGCGGCCGCCCCTGAGATTGACATAGTTCTTCATCAACTGAATGCAGCCGTTGAAGTTCTTGCTGACGGCCGGCTCGTTGGGCCATTGATAAAACCTGCCCTGGCCCGCCTTGGACAAAGCCGTGCTGTAGGAGCCGCTCACCATCTTGGGGTTGTAGTCCCACATGCAGCGGTCCGCGTCGAGGATCGTCGGTCCGTTCGTCGGTCCGCGAAGCAACGCGGCGTGCTCATCGATGAGTTGATGCGCTTGATCCGAATTGAACAGAAGATCGCGGATTTCGCGGACGCGGTTCTTGTACTCCAGGACGAAGGCTGGCCGCCCCGGATAACCATTGCCCCCCAGAAACGGGTAATACATGTCATCAATCCCGCCGCAGCCCGAGTCATACATGTTTTCAGCCCAGGTCAAATCGAGGTCCCAACTGTGAATCGACCACAGACCGCTCTCCGGGTCGCGATAGTAGAAATAGTTTTTGTCATAGCATATGTCGTAGTGATGGATGCCTTGGACGATCGCCTGGTAACTGGTGTATTTGAAAAGGTTGAAGTTGGTCCGATACCAGTCATCCGTCGGAAACGCGGCGGTGTTGCGGTAGGTGTTGAGAAAATAGTTCAGGTCGGATTTGTCGGTTGGGCCGCGCAGCCCAAGGTTGTTCAATTCCCCCGTGCCGCCCTCCATCTTGTAGAAGTTGCCATCCGGCAGATCGTGTTCGTCCAGGAACCGGCCATCCTCCTGTTCGACGGCCAGGTAAACGCCCCAGAAGTCGCCGTCGAATTGGTCCGTCGGTTTGGCCTCGGCCAAATCATCGACCACGCGAAAGGTGACGAACGTCGTCTTCGGCGAATCGACTCCGGCCAGGTTGAACAGTCGGAAACCGAGCGACTCGAACATTCCCTGCTCGCCGCGGTGATTGTAGTCGCCCTGTTGAATGCTCGCGCCGAGGTTCAGCTTGGTCCATCGGGTCTTGTATTTGCTGCCATAATCGCCGCGCATCTCGAAGTCGTGCCCGCGATTGAGATCGAACTTCCACATGTTCTGCACCATCGCAAAACGCCAGACGCCACCGCGCGGGCGGTAGTGGACGTGGGCGTACACCTTGCCGTCGAACACGAGCGTGCCGGTCCAGAGGTAAAGGTCGCCTCCGTAACGGCTGAACCACGTCGCGTTCTCCACGGCGCTCTTCTTCGAGATCAGATGAATCACCGGCAACCGCCGCATCACATTCGTGTCGAACGTAAGCGCCGGCGTTACGCCCGGCTGAACCGCACCTGTCCATGCCGGCACGCCATCGTAAACGAAGTAAGCGAAGTTCGGTTGCGGATCGTCGGCGTAGGGGACGGTGATGGTTGAGCCCGTCGAATCTGTGGCGGCGATACGGTAGCGCACCAGCCGACGATGAATCTGCAGTGAGGCGGGCAATTCGAACGAATAGATGCTGTCACCCGCAAACTCATCCCCATTGCCCCCCGCATCGTTCATTGTTACCGCTGTCCAATTGGTCAGGTAGGCTGGATCGCTCAACTCGAAGTAATTGCCCGGGTCGACCAATTGATAGCGCAACGTGACGCTGCTCACGCCTTCGGGGTCGGTCACTTTCGCCGTGATTTTCACAGGCTGGCCCGACGCTGGCTGGTTCGGACTGTGATCTACCTGGCGAATCTGCGGGGGGAGGTTTGTCGTGTAAACTGCGTTGCGGGCGCCTGGGGTGGGGCCTCGACCAACCGAACCGAGCAACGCGATCAAGCGGACATCGAGAAAGAAATCGCTGCTCGCGTACCTGTCCGAATTGGCGGCCTGAATTGCAATGATGTTCGTTCCAGTCACGAGGAAACTCTGCGGCGAATTCAAGGCAAACGTGTTGTAGGCGCCGTCCTCACGCGCCGGTCCGGCCGTGCCGTCGAAGGGAACTTCTCCGGTCGATATGTTCGGATTGAGAACGTTCGTGCCGTTGATCCAAACCTTGAAACCGTCGTCATAGAGCGCTTCAAGGTTCAAACCGACAATTTCAGCGCGGTTGGTGACGACGAACTTTGCGCGAAAGAACACCGTCGTGTAGTTTGACCGCATGTCGTTGAGATAAGTCCCGAGAGCCAATAAGGGGTCATAACCGATGGGCGCCGCGCCTGTCAGCCAGCCGGAATCGTCAAAATTCAACGCGCGCCACGCGGTGGTCGGCACAGAAGCCTCGCTGAGGCCCTTGAAATACTTCCAGACCGTGTGGTCCGGTAGCAGCGTCCGGTTCTGCTGCAAGGGATTGCCCACCACCGAGGCGCGCCAGTTTCCACCCAGGTCGTTGTCGAACGCTGGATTTGCCAGTTCGATCGAGTAACCCGGTGGATCGCCCACCGTGGGCCATGGAAAACCGAGTTGGTACTCGACCTCGTCCTGAACCTCGCCGAAGGCGTTGCGCAGGACGATCCTTTCTCCAGTGTTGTTCAGCGTACCAATCCATGGGCCCCGGGCGCTCACGCCGAATTTGTTCAGAACCGCGGCCGGGTCTTGCGCCACAACGACATAACCTCCGGATTGCAGAGATGTTCCGGCCGGGAACGTGTAATTGATTCCGTCTGAGAAATACCAACCCGACAAGTCAGTATTGGAATTGCCCGGGTTTACGAGTTCGACGAACTCGACATGCTCGGTTTTGACATCCGGGTTGAAGTGAACCTCATTGATGACGACCGCGGCCGAAGCGCGAGTAAGCGCTGCGCAGGTGAAGCCAAGCACTAGTCCGAGCTGAAAGCCGGGTAGGTACGAAATACTCATTGACACGCCGGTCTTGATTCCAGCAGAAATTGCGCCGCCTTTCGAGCAAAACTCTGTGTGCTCCGATTGACCCGCACCGAGGCAAACAGACTGCTGTTCAGATCACACTTCAGAAAGGAATCGCTTCAACTGGGAGAATTCGGGCCTGTTAAAATCAAACACCTTGGCGCGCGCGCCTGGGCCGAGGCGCGGATCTTCATCGTTGCGAATTGCCAGCAATGCGCTCACTAAGCCTTTGTCCCGGCTTTGAGCCGTCAAACCGGCGCGGGTCATGCATCCCACAAACTCATCAATGCACCTTCTCGGATTGCTGTTTGCTGGATCTGCTGCCCAAGCGCGCCATACCAACGTTTCAATCTCACCATTCGAACTCCCATCCGGAGTTACGAAGAGTCCAACACGCGGTTTGCCGTTGGTCCACACGCCTGCCGCTACAGGCTGACCCGTCAGTCGCGTCAGGAGGTTCGTTAATTCCGAAGCGGTGTTCTGAGCGTTCGCATCGGCGTCCACGATAACTCCAAACGCTTGCTTGGCCGCAAGCAATTGCGGCGTCAAAAACGTCTCGAGTTTGGTCGCCAGATCGGATCTTCCGTTGAAATGCTTGATGAAAACCTGGCCGTGTTTTAGTAACGCTTCCAATAACTCCGCGTAAAACAACAGGTCACTATAGCCTTCAACAACGAGAACACGATTACAGTTTTCGAGTTTCGGTGGCTCTGGCATGTCCCCTCAACGAAGGTCAATTTCTCCCGCCATCGCCGCCTCAATGTGCTTTCGATCCAATACACGGCCTTGAATCCCATCAGGCAGGCGAAAAAGCTGGATAACGCTCAGATCATAGCTCGCCTGATCGGAAAAGACCTCGTGCGCCGAGCGGATACATTCCTGGCTGTGCGTGGTGGCAAAGATTTGCACGTCCACTTCACCGGCCGCATGGTGCAGCCCGCGCCAAATCGTGGATAGAACGCTGTGATGTAGGCCGTTTTCCACTTCATCGATGAGCAGCACTTTAGCTTCAGCCACGAGGATTTCTGAATAGATATCCAACAACCGGTTGAAACCTTGTCCCATTTGTGTCACGGGGATCATCTCGCTCAATCCCACGTCTGCATAGAGAAGCGGAGCATTGCCAGTCTGAAGTGTTTCAATCGCCTGCAGGTTGGGTTCGATCTTCTGCAAAAGCGCTTCTACCTGCTTCTTCTTCCGCCGCAGTATCACTCGGTTGTAATCCAGTGCGTCCTGCTTCGGGTCTGTTGGATGTGTTGAGAAGATGTTAGCTGTGTGGAGAGCCGTTTCCCTTTCGCCCAAGGTGAACAATGTCATGCCCTCAATGCCGCCGGCAGGCCGGTAAGCCCCCTGAGGAGTGCCCATTCCGGTTCCCAGCCACACGCCAAATTCCGGCACGCCTTTGAAAGTGGCCCTTATCTCGACTGCATTCTTCACGTCCTTGTTGTGAAATATCCACTTCCAGAAATTCTCGTTCCGGTCCCCGCCGACGCTTCTGAAAAGATGTGGGAGGTTTCCACATTTGCCAGGCGGCTCCCACAAGAGAAGGGCCAGTGCCTCCAACAGGCCGGTTTTTCCCGTGTTGTTCTGGCCCACGATCAGGTTGACCCTTTTGAATCCGACGAAATCCAACGTTCTAAATCCCCGAAAATTCTTAATGTGAAGACTTGTAAGCATCGGAATGATTCCCTATTTTCCGAGCGGTTTCACCAATCAGCAATTCATGGCCTCGGATCTATCGACCTCAGGACGCATCAGCAAGTCGGCTTCCGGGTGCTGACACGTCTCGGTAATTTTGGTCTTTGTCGCTCGTCTTAGTCGTGGCATGGCCTGTAAGTGTTTAGCAGCGTAGGATCAGGGTGTCACACCTTTTTGTTGCTCTTTGCCTTGCGGGCTAAGGCTCGGGGAACGACAGCAGGTTCATCCGCTGGAGAATAAGCGTCCTCCACTCCGCCTTGAATTTCCTGGGCAAACCATTTCTCACGTGCGTTTGGCAGGTCGCCTCTCTATCTTCCCGGCACGTTTTTTATGGCAACGATCAAACCTTTCACCGCGTTGCGGCCCAGGCCAGACCTCGCTCGGAAAATCTGCGAACTGCCTTACGACGTGATGTCGTCCGAGGAAGCCCGCGAACTTGCGGCGGGCAATCCGCTCAGCTTTTTGCACGTCAGCAAACCAGAAATCGACCTCCCGCACGGAACCGACCCTTACGCGCCGGAAGTGTATGCGATAGGAAAAGAGAATTTTCGGCGGCTGATCGCCGATGGCGCGCTCCAGCAGGATCCCCAGCCTTGCTTCTATCTTTACCGGCAAGTCATGGAGGGCCACAGCCAGATAGGATTGGTGGCGGCCGCCAGTTGCGCGGAATATCTCGCGGGCATTATCAAGAAGCATGAGTTGACGCGGCCCGAAAAGGAAGACGACCGCGTGCGACATATCGAAACGCTGGACTCGCAGACCGGGCCAGTCTTTTTGCCCTATCGCGCGGTGCCGGCGCTGGACGAACTGGTGGCGGAAAAAACCCGCGAAAATCCGGATATTGATTTCGTGGCCCAGGACAACGTGCGCCACACCTCCTGGAACATCGCTGACGCGGCCACCATCCACCGTATCGAACACGAGTTCTCTCGCATCCCGTTCCTCTTCATCGCCGACGGCCATCATCGCAGCGCGGCGGCCGCTCGAGTTTATCAGGCGCGCAATGGAACTGGTCACAGTGGCGAGTTTCTCGCCGTGCTCTTTCCGCACAACCAGATGCAGATTCTGGCCTATCACCGCGTGTTGAAAGACCTGAATGGAATGAAACCGGCAAGCGTTCTTGAGAAGCTCGATGGGATATTCGTCA
>Ga0134079_10000485_pt1 | contig 10463 bp, 6 predicted proteins | sample 15_taG_2_FD_119770 | JGI IMG/M metagenome (GOLD analysis project Ga0134079, IMG submission 119770) | Grasslands soil microbial communities from the Angelo Coastal Reserve, California, USA - 15_D_Rain_40cm_2_09182015 | ecosystem: Environmental > Terrestrial > Soil > Grasslands ...
CGGCGTGGGCAAGCTCGCCGCTTTCTTTGGCGAAGCGACCGGATTCGTCTGCCGCGCGAGCCTGTCGCGTCGAACGGCGCGGCAACCCTGTGCGTCCGCGCATGCCGCGGCGTAAGCTCGCTAAAGCGTTCCCGATGTATCCACTCGCTTCTGATGAAGAGAGAGAGAGTTTCCGCCTGGCGCGCGGTCGGGAGGGAATCCGGCGACGGAAATGTAGGCATGCCGGAGGAATGCTAATGGAGCTGAAAGTCCAATGAGACCGCTGATCGCAGGGATCGTCTTCAGTCTCATCGCGTCGTCGTCGGCCGCGCAGTGGGTTGAGGTTCCGACGTCAGGAATCCCGCGCACGCGGGAAGGAAAACCGAATTTGCTCGCACCCGCGCCGAGGACACGAGACGGAAAACCCGATCTATCCGGAGTGTGGCAGCGACAGACCGATCACTACTATAACAACGCGGGCGCAGATCTGAAGCCCGCGGACGTCAAGCCGTGGGCGCAGGCGCTGTATCAGCGTCGATTGGCTGATTTCAGCACGGAGAGCATGGAAAGCCAGTGCCTGCCGCTTGGTCCGGCGGCCCTCACGGCGTCGGACCCCGTCAAGCTCATCCAGACGCGCTCGGTCATCGTGATCCTTCTCGAAGACCTCACGTATCGTCAGATTCACATGGACGGCCGCAAGCTGCCCGAGGATCCGAATCCGAGTTGGATGGGATACTCGGTGGGACGCTGGGACGGCGACACCTTGGTCGTCGAAAGTAGCGGCTTCACCGAGCGCGCCTGGCTCGATTATGACGGCCATCCACACACGGAAGCGCTCCGCTTGACCGAGCGCTACCATCGGCGCGACTTCGGTCATCTCGATGTCGAGGTCACGTTCGACGATCCTGGCGCGTATGCGAAGCCGTGGACCGTCTCGGTGCCGATGGAGCTCTTCCCGGACACAGAGCTGCTCGAAAACGTGTGCAAGGAAAGCGAGAAACCCGTCGCGCACAGCCCGACCGGCACCGGCTCGCAGGAGACGGCCGCGGTCAACGTCTCGCGAGCGCTGCTGTCGAAATACGTTGGCTCATACGAGATCAAGGAGGAAGACGACGTCACGAGCGCCGTCGTCTCGCTTTCTGGCGACACTCTGTTCCTGGATCTGGATCGCGAGGGCCCCTTACAGCTGGTGCCGATTTCCGAGACGAGCTTTTCCGAGAGCGGCAACGTGATCCAGTTCGTTTCAGACGGCCAGGGCAGGGTCACCGCTTTTCTGTACGTGACGGTCGAGGGCGAACAGCGGGCCGTTCGAGTTCGTTAGGCACTGGAGCGGGAACGCGCCGAGCCAATGTCGGCCCTCTGGATGCTCATCGACGGCGCATGAGCATCGCGTTTAGGACGGCGTGTAGCGATACACGATCGCCGTCGGAAAGCTCTCGACCGGCACGAATTCGGGGTGTGTCGCAAGAAATTCCTGATCCGGCTTCAACGCGGGATCCACGGCGTGTATTTCCACGATGCGATTCGGCAGGAAATAGACGAAGTAGCCCGGCTGCGTCATGAGCTCACGCCAGCGGAGATCGAACTCCCCCTGGATCGGCAGCAGCGAAACCGTCCGGCGCTGCGAATAGAACGCGAGCACCGGAAACTCGTGCGCCGCGTAGAGAGTATCGGAGGCAGTAGAGTGCTCGCGTAAGTAGCGGGCGATGCGCACCTCGGGAAGCTCCGTCCGATCTTCCAAGGGACCCACGACTTTCATGAAGGAAGCGCCGTAATCCGCCACGAGAAAGAATGCCGCAAGCAAAGCGCCCGCGACCTGCAACCCTTTGGGCCGCCGCCCGAACCACGCGGCGAGGGCCGCGAAACCCGCCGCCCCTATGGCGACGACGGGAATCGCGAGCGGCAGGAGGTAGCGCATCTCCTTGTGCGGGATCGACAGCATGTAGAGGAAGAAAGCGAGCCCCCAAACCAGCAGCGATGTCTGCCGTTTGAGCGGATCGCCGTTGACCGACTCGGCGGCATCGCCTGACTGACCGCGCCGGGCCCAGGTAAGAATCAGCAGCACGACTGCTGCCGCAAACAACGCCCAAAGACTCGGCGGGAAAATCCCCCGCACCGTCTGAAAATAGAACTGCGCCGGCATCGGCGCCGTCCACTCCTCGACGATCCGGCGGGCCATCACGAACGGATACAGGAAAGCGCCGTATCTGAATTTGAGCCAGATGAGATAGGGCGCGAGCGTCGCGGCCGCTCCGAGCCCGAGCCACACCAGACGGCGGAATCTCTCCGGCGCGAAACCCGCCTCGAGCAAGAAATACAGCGCCAGGAAAATCGAAGTGAAGCGCGTCTCGACGGCGAGCCCGTAGGCGACGCCGGCCGAAAACGCCGCTCGTGCGCCGGTCATATCGAACAACCACATGGCCGCGAGCATCAGCGCCACGGCCGGCATGTCGGTCATGAGCTCGTGCGAGGTCTTCACGAAATAGGGCGCGAACGCCAGCAAGAACGCCGCACAGAAGCCGGCCGTCGCGCCAAAGCTCCTGCGGACGTAAAGGAACCCGAATAGGACGGCCAAGGCCGTGACCAAACCCTGCATCACGTTGGCCACGTAGAGATTGTTCCAGAGCGCAAGTCCCCCGGCATAGACGATCGACAGGAGCGGTGGACGCTCGAAGAACTCATCGTAGGTGCTGTGGCCTTCGAGAATCACCCTGGCATCCTGCAAGAACACCGCCTCATCCCAAAAATGCGAATAGGTGAGCGGAATGACCCGGATGGCGAACGCGAGCGCGAGCAGCAAGGCGAGCGCATAGCGGCAATCGAACGAGAGCCGCATGCTATTCGGGGCCCGGGACACCGGCGAGCTCGCTCAAGCAGCCCGGCTCTGAGACGACACAGGCACCCGACTCCCCTCGCCTGCCGCCGGCAGTTGCGCCGCATCCCAGACGTCCGACGCGAGGCGCCGCGCGTGCCAGCCGGCGCGCAGGTCCTCCAGTGTGGCCGGCCAGCCGATATAGGAGCCGATCGCAAAGCCGAGGAATGCCGTGTTCGAGGCGGTGAACAGGGCGTGCACCCAACGGTGCGCCGCGACGTCGCGCGCCAGCGCGAATGCGCTCATGACGAGCAGAGCATACTCGGCGAGCACATAGAACGGCGGCGCGGCGGTGCGCTTCGCGACTTTAGGCGTGCGGCCGAAGGGAATTTTATTCCCCGTCAACGCCTGCTCGATCGACTTCACGACCCCACCCAGATTCACGGGGACCAGCAGGAGATTGAGCGCATACACATGCGCCAGATCGCGCCAGCGATAACCCATCCTTACCAGGTCCCGCCCGTACAGCACGAAGTACGGCACCGCCGTCAGGCACAGCCAGAAGCTCTCCCGCACATTGCCGACCGGCAGCGCCAACAGGATCAGAAGTCCGAGATTCACCACCGCGATCGAGACGAGGTAGTGGCTGCGGAAATAGCTCTCTGCGAGCCTCGTCCAGCACGGCGCCCCGGCGAGATAGCGCAGGAGTTTCGGCAGGATGATGAGGCCGCCGTTCGCCCAACGCCGCCGTTGGATGAGGAGCGCGCCGAAATCCGGCGGCGTCGCGCTGTAGGCGAGCCGCTCGGGATAGTTGTAGAGCTTCCAGCCGCGCTCGATGAGGTCGATCGATGACTCGGTGTCCTCGATGACCGTGCGGTCCTGGATGTAGCGGACGATGGGATAGCCGCGCTCGCGATCGTGCGTCTTGATGTCCTCGAGCGCCGCGGTGCGCAAAAGCGCATTGGCCCCCACCCAGAACGTGGCGCCGAATGCCGTGAAGCCCTGATGAACCAGATACTGGATGTCAGTGGTGGCTCCCGCTACGTATTCGAGCGAGCCGCGCGCGGCCGGAATCGAACTGTAGGGCGTTTGTGCAACGGCGAGACGCTCGTTTCCCGGCAGGCACATCGTATGCACCAGGCGCAGCGCGTACTCCGGCAAGAGAATGCTGTCCGCATCGAGCGTGATGACGAACTCCGCCGCGCGCACGATCAGGGACGCGGAGCCAGACGCTGCGGCTTCCAGGAACCAGTGGTTGCCGCGGCGAACCTCATTGAAGCGCCCGCCCAGAAGGGCGAGGTAGCTGTTCAGATTCATCGCCTTGTTGGGCTCGTGCGGCAGATTTTCGTAGAGCTTGCGCTCGAAGGCCGCCAGGCCCACGGAAAAGAGCGCGGCGAGGCGCCGGTATTCATGCTCGAGCGCCGCAAGATCGGCCGCGGGCGTCGCGGCAAGCCGCTCGGCGCGTGCGCGATGCGACTGCGCAAGAGGAATCAATACTTTCTCCTCGAGGAGCCGCTCGCTCGCGCTGCCGGCGCCCGCACGCCAGCTGAAGCGCTGGACCTGTACGGCCGCCCTCCCGTAGAGCTGCGCGAGGACATCGAGCTCCTCGCGCGCCACGGTTGCCGACCGAGCACGCCGCGAATGAAACGCGCGTTCGGCCTCGATGAACGGCTTCGCCGCCGCATCGAACAACGCCTGCAGGCAACGCGGCAGCTCTCGCAACCCCGCCAGGGCAGCACGGTCGGCCCGAGACTCGGGCTGTGGAGGATCGTCGATCAACAGAAGGACACGCCGCGCCGGATGCTCCTGCAAAGCCGCCGACAGCAACGCGCATCGCACCACGGCGATTTCCTCCTTGTACGCGGGCACGAGAATGACGAGGGGCCGCTCGGGGCCCTCATAGACTTGCTCGAGTGCTTCGAGCGAGCTTGGCCGGTGCGCTCGCGAGCGGCGCAGCTGTCCGAATCGCGTCAACTGATAAACAAAGTTGCCCCAGATCAGAAGCGCGGCAATGACCGTGAAGACGGCCTGACACGCGGCCGTCCACGCTCGATGCGCTGCGAGCTCCGAAAGCCAGGAATGGCCGAGCTCGCGCAACGCTAGCGTCCACGCGATCATCGTGAAGGCCAACATGAAATTAGTCGCGCGAATCTCGCGTCCATGATCGCGAGCGTCGGAAATCGACCGCGAATTCTCTACAGTCTTAGCGGTCGCCGTGGCACCGGTGATGGGTGACATAACGAATGGATTTGAGTTGTGTGAGTTGGTCGGGAGCGTATCTGAGGAGATAAAGCCTGCCTAAACGTCGTCGAATCGAGACATCGGCACTTCCCTCAAAGACTCGCTCTTCACGTGGATCGAGGCTCGCGCGAAGTGCGAGTTGACGGCGGCCGAGGAAACGAACGTGCGTTTCGCCGTGCAAGTGGCGCTCTTCGCAATCATTAACACGATCAGCAACCGGATTGGTGCCGTTGCGTAACCGGGCGGATCGATGAACAGCGGCGCGCGCCGAGCCACCGATCAGCCCTTCGCCATGACGGTGCATCTCTGCGATCGACAGCGACGCGCGAGCTACGCCCGTCCGGCGTGGGCGAAGCTCGCCGCTTCTTTGGGAACACGACCGGGTTTGTCTGCCGCGCCGGCCTTTCGCCTCGAACGGCGCTGCAACCGTGTGCATCGGTGCATGCCGCGGCGTAAGCTCGCTTGAGCGTTCCCGCTGTATCCGAGTGACGTGTAACCCGACGATGCTCCGCGGCCTGCGCAGACTCCTGATCCTCCTTCATCGCTACCTCGGCATCCCGCTGAGCTTGCTGTTCGTCGTCTGGTTCGCGTCCGGGATCGCGATGATCTACGTCGGCGGGATGCCCGCGCTCGGCGCCGAGGAGCGGCTCGCGCATCTGCCCGATCTCGACCTCGCAGCTGTGCGGATCACGCCGGCCGAGGCCGCGAAGAGCGCGCTCGACGAGTCCCCGGCCGAGGTCACGCTGCTCACGGTGCTCGGCCGGCCCGCGTATCGGATCGACGGCGCGACCGTGTTCGCCGACGACGGCTCGACGCTCGCGCCGCTCGATCGCGCGACCGCGCGCGCGGTCGCCGCGAAATTCGTCGGCGCGCCCGAGAGCGCCGTGCGATTCGCGCGCACGGTCGATCGACCCGACCAGTGGACGCTGCTCCTGAACCGCGCGCTGCCGCTCGAGAAGTTCGCGGTCGACGACGGCCGCGACACCGAGGTCTACGTGTCGCCCGAGACGGCCGAGGTCGCGCTCGCGACGACCGCGCGCACGCGCGCGTTCGCATGGATCGCGACGATCCCGCACTGGTTCTACTTCGCGGCGCTGCGCGTGAATCAACCGCTCTGGTACCGCACGGTCGTCTGGGCCGCTGAGCTCGGTTGCGTGCTCGCGGCGCTCGGGCTCGTGCTCGCGGTCGTGCAGTTCCGCAAGTCGACGCCGTTCAGCTTCTCGAAGTCGATCCGCTACACGGGCTGGATGCGCTGGCATTACATCCTCGGCGTGTTTTTCGGCGTGTTCGCGCTGACCTGGGTGTTCAGCGGCCTCTTGTCGATGGAGCCGTTCGAGTGGACGAACGCGCGCGGAGTCGAGGTGAGGCCCGACGCGCTGAGCGGCGGGCCGCTCGAGGTCGAGCGCTTCGGGCCGTTCGACGCGGCGGCCTGGAGCGCGCTGCGCGCGGGCCGCGCGCTCAAGGAGATCGAGCTTCGCCGGATCCAGGACGAGCCCTACTACGTCGCGCGCTTTGGCGCGAGCGCGCGCAGCGCCGGGGACGCAAAGCGCGAGCGGCTACATCAGCCGTACAACGTCGCGGGGCGGGCCGAGCCGACGACCGAGCTCGTCGCCGCGCGCACGCTCGAGCCGCGGCGCGAGCCGTTCCCGACCGACGCGCTGCTCGCGCGCCTCGGCGCCGGCGTCGCGGACGCGAGGATCGCGTCGCACGAGCTGCTCGACGATTACGACTCCTATTATTACTCGCGCGCGCGCGAGGCCCCGCTGCCGGTGCTGCGCGTGAAGCTCGACGATCCGCTCGAGACCTGGGTTTACGTCGACCCACAGTCGAGCCGCGTGCTAGCGACGGTGCATCGGCTGAACCGCGTCGAGCGCTGGCTCTACAACGGACTGCACAGCCTCGACTTCTCGTTCTGGTATTCGCGCCGCCCGCTCTGGGACATCGCGATGATCGCGCTGCTCGCGGGCGCGCTCGTGTCGAGCACGATCGGACTCTGCCTAGGCGTCAAGCGCCTCGCGCGCGACGTCGCCCGGCTCGCGCACGGCCGCGCGCCGGCCGGCGGGTCAACTCTCGCGCCCGCCGAGCCCCGACGCGATTGACGGGCGCGGCGACCAACGGCTCGGCCACGCGCGCGGCGGGCGCACGCTCGAGCGGGCGCTCGTCGACGCTGATCGCGATCGGCATTTTCTTGAGCCGCATCGCAGGCCTCGTCCGCGAGCGCGCGATCGCGGCGTATTTCGGCACGGGCCTGCACGCCGACGTGCTCGGCGCGGGCCTGCGGATGCCGAACGTGCTCCAGAACCTGCTCGGCGAGGGCACACTGAGCGCATCGTTCATCCCGGTCTACTCCGAGCTGCTAGGACAAGGCCGGACCAAGGACGCGGGCCGCGTAGCGGGCGCGATGTTCGGCCTGCTGCTCGGCGTCGCGGGCGTGATCGCGCTGCTCGGCGTGCTGCTCGCGCCGCTGCTCGTGAGCGTGTTCTTGCCGGGCTTCGTTGGCGAGCGCCGCGAGCTCATGATCGCGATCGTCCGGATCCTGTTCCCGATGACCGGCGTGCTCGTGTTGTCCGCTTGGGCGCTCGGGATCTTGAACAGCCACCGGCACTTCTTCCTGCCGTACTTCGCGCCCGTGCTCTGGAACGCCGCGATCATCGGCGCGCTCCTCGCGTACGCGGGCCGGCTCGAGCTCGATGCGCTGTTGATGGCGGCGGCGTGGGGCGCGCTCGCGGGCGGGGTTCTCCAGTTCGGCGTCCAGCTGCCCGCGGTGCTGCGGCTCGACCGCGAGATCCGCTTGAACCGCGGCCGCGACCTGCCCGCGTTCGCCGAAGCAGTCCGCAACGCGGGCCCCGCGATCCTCGGGCGCGGCGTCGTGCAGCTGTCGTCCTACGTCGACCTCGTGCTCGCGAGCCTGCTCACGATCGGCGCGGTCGCGCGGCTGCGCTACGCGCAGACCCTCTACGTGCTGCCCGTGAGCCTGTTCGGCGCGAGCGTCGCGGCCGCGGAGCTGCCCGAGCTCGCGCGCGAGCGCGGCGGCTCGCACGAGGCGCTGCGCGAGCGCGTCGTTACAGCTGTGCGCCGCGTGTCGTTCTTCGTGGTTCCGAGCTTCGTCGCGTTCGTCCTGCTCGGCGACGTGCTCGTCGCGGGGATCTATCGCGCGGGCAAGTTCGGCGGCACGGACGTGACGATCGTCTGGCTCACGCTCGCGGCCTACAGCCTCGGCCTGCTCGCCTCGACGACGACGCGCGTTTACCAATCCGCGTTCTTCGCGCTGCACGACACGAAGACGCCGGCACGCGTCGCGGCGACTCGCGTGCTGATCTCGGCCATCACCGGCGCCGCGTTGATGCTGCAGTTCGAGCCGATCTCGCTCTGGGGGTTTTCGCTACCCGCGGGCTTGCTCCGCGATGCGCGCGTCGCCGAAGCCCCGCTCGGGCCCATCGGCTTGGCGCTCGGCGCAACCGTCGGCGCGTGGCTCGAGTGGACGTTGCTGCACACGAGCCTCGTGCGGCACATCGGCGGCTGCGGGGCCGGTGCGTCACGGCTCGTGCGGATGTTCGGCGCCGCGCTCGCGGCGGCCGTGGCGGGGTACGCCGTGCGCTTCGCGGCGGTTGGCTTTCACCCTCTGCTTTCGGCGGTGCTCGTCGCAGCCGCGTTCGGCGCTGTCTATCTCGCCGCGGCAAGTGTTCTCGGCCTAGCGGAAGCCTCGCCGGTCATCGCGGCGCTCGCGCGACGTTTTCGGCGTCGGCGCGACTGAGCGGGCAAATGTCGACTCGAGGAAAGCATCCGACGCCGCTCGTGCGCTAGAATTCCGGCGTCCCTTGGATTTCGATCGATGAGCAAGCGCTCCGCGGCTTCACCCTCCCCTCCCGCCGAAGATCGCTGGGGTGCGTGGGACGCCTTCCTGGAAGCGACGCCCGACGCGGCGTTCTTGCAGTCGTCCTGGTGGGCGGATTTCCGGACCGTAACCGGGTTCGAGCACTTCGGCGCCGTGCTCCGAAGCGAAGGCGTCGTCGTCGGCGGCGCGTTGGTGCTGCGGCGGTCCTACGATCGTAAGCGCTGCTTCTATTACATACCGGACGGCCCGGTGATGCCGCCCGACGAGGAGGCCGCGAGCCAGATCTTCGCCGCGACGCTTCAGGCGATCGACGAGCACCGCAGGACCGACCCGCAGACCGTGAGCCACCTCCGGATCGAGCCGCGCTGGGCGGCCACGCCGGGATACGTCTCCGGATTCCGGACCGCGCCGAGCGACGGTTATCACGAGCCGCGCCATTCCCTCTGGATCGATCTGCGTCCTTCGGAGCAGGAAATCCTCGCGCAGATGAAGCCGAAGGGAAGGTACAACATCCGCGTCGCGCAAAGACACGGCGTCACGGTCGTCGAGGACACCTCGCAGCGGGGCGTGGCCGACTTCATCGACCTGTATGAGGAGACGGCCTCGCGGCAAGACTTCGGGGCGAAGCCCCCCGACTACTTCGAGGACCTCGTGGCGCTGCTCACGTCGGTGGGGCGCGGCTCGGTGCTGTTCGCCGAGCACGAGGGCACACGGATCGCCGGAGCGATCATCGTCACTTTCGGCCGTCGGGCGACTTACTTCTTCGGTGGTTCTCTCACCACGCACCGGCATCTCATGGCTCCCTATCTTCTGCATTTCGAGATCATGCGTCGGTGCAAGGCGACGGGCCACGAGTGGTACGACCTCTGGGGCGTCGCGCCGAAGGACGCGCCCGATCATCCGTGGCAAAACATCACGCGCTTCAAGCGCCAGTTCGGAGGTGTGGACGTCGATTTCATCCCGGCTCTCGACTATGTCTACGACCGCGCGGCGTACGACCGCTACTTGGCCATGAAGAACCCGTAGGTGGCTACGACCAAATCATCATCCTCGCGCGCAGGTGGTTAGCCCCGAGCCGTTCGTCGCGCCGCGTCCTACTCCGCCCCGAGTAGTCCGGTGCCTTCGCGAACGTTCGCACGTCGACTAGCCTCCGGGCCGTTGCTTGTAGAACGCCGCGAGCTGCTCGTAGACGCCGCGATACTCCTCGGCGAAGCGCTCGGGCACGTCGAAGAACATCTCGCTGCAGACGGCGAAGAATTCCGCGGGATCCTCGGCCGCATACGGGTCGAGCCACGGCTCCTCGTCGCGTTCGAGCTGATCGAGCAGGCTCTCGTACGCTTCGTCGAACGCCGCGGACCACTCCGCGAGCCGCATGCCCGCGTGCAGCGGCGGCACGCCGTCGACCTCGCCGTTCAGCATGTCGATCTTGTGCGCAAGCTCGTGCACGACGACGTTGTAGCCTTCGCCCTTGCCGCTCTGCTCCACCTCGCTCCACGCGAGCAGCACGGGCCCCTGCTCCCACGCCTCGCCGCTCAAGAGGTCGTCGCCCGTGTGCACGACGCCGTCCTCGTCGACGACCTCGCGGTCGCGCACGAG
>Ga0134079_10000486_pt1 | contig 10440 bp, 8 predicted proteins | sample 15_taG_2_FD_119770 | JGI IMG/M metagenome (GOLD analysis project Ga0134079, IMG submission 119770) | Grasslands soil microbial communities from the Angelo Coastal Reserve, California, USA - 15_D_Rain_40cm_2_09182015 | ecosystem: Environmental > Terrestrial > Soil > Grasslands ...
CGCGAGCAGGTGACGACGTTGAACACGCCCTTCGGGATACCGGCCTCCTCGAGGACCTCGGCGATCAGCAGACCGCCCGCGACCGGCGTCTCCTCCGACGGCTTGAGCACGACTGCGTTGCCGACCGCGAGCGCGACCGCGAAGCCGCGCGACGAAAGGATCAGCGGGAAGTTCCATGGCGAGATCACCGACACGACGCCGAGCGGCTCGCGCATGACGAGCGAGAGCTTGCCGTGATCCGACGGCAGGATCTCGCCCGTGACCTGATACGCCGCCGCGGCGGCCGCGCGATACACGCCGATGCTGTAGCCCGTCTCGAACATCGTTTTGCCGATCCAAGCGCCACCTTCGTCGACGAGCGCCTCTTGGAATTCCTTCGCTCGCGCGGTCAGCACGTCGGCGGCCTTCGACAGCAGGCGCGCGCGCTCGGAGTGCGCGAGCGCGGCCCAAGCGGGCTGAGCCTCGGCGGCGGCCGCGATCGCGGCCGCGGCGTCGGCGCGGCCCGCGTCGGCGACCTTCGCCCAGACTTCGCCGTTCGCGGGGTTGTAGACGGGGAACGTGGCCTTGGTTCTTGCGGCCGACCACTGCCCGTTGATGTATAGGTCTCGCTTGCCAGCCATGGAATTCTCCTCCGCCAGGTCGCCGGCGCCGCTTTCTGACGCGGCGAGGCTTCGTTTCGTTACGACCGTTGAATCGCCCGGTGCGCGAGGTGTCCCGTTTGTTCCGCCGTGGCCGCCCGCGCTAGGCTTCGTGCCCGGTAGTATAGGGCAACGCGTCGAGGCATTGGCAGCTCCAGAGACTTCCGGCCGACCGGCCGCGCGCATTCGCGGACGCTTCTTCGCGAGCTGCACGGCGATCGCGTTTGCGGTCAGCGGTTGCGCCTCGCTGCCCGAGCGACCGCCGCCGCCCGTCGAGCACGCGGCGGCGCCCGCGCTCGCGGGGCCGCTGCACGACTACGGCGCTCGGATCGAGGCGAGCCTCGGAGCAGGCGCGACCGCGCACTGGCTGCTCGAGCGCGCCGATGCCGCGTTGAACGCGCGGCTCGCGCTCGCCGACGAGGCCGTCGGAACTCTCGACGTCCAATACTTCGTTTGGCAGAACGACGCGAGCGGCGCGCTGCTCGCGCTCCGCTTGCTCGCCGCCGCGGACCGCGGCGTGAAGGTGCGCCTCCTGCTCGACGATTTCGGCGTCTCGAAGAGCGGCGCGATGGTCGCGTGGCTCGATTCGCATCCCGGCATCGAGGTTCGCGTGTTCAATCCGTGGGCGAGCCGCGACTCTCTCGTCGGTCTCACGATCGAGTTCCTCGCGCGGACCAAGACGCTGAACCGGCGCATGCACAACAAGACCTTCATCGCCGACGGTCGGTTCGCGATCCTCGGCGGACGCAACGTCGGCGACCGCTACTTCGGGCTCTACGAGCCGTTCGTCGAGGACGACCTCGACGTGCTCGTCGCGGGCGCGCTCGTCGCGACCTTAAGCGCTAGCTTCGACGAGTTCTGGAACAGCCCGGCGACGTATCCGGTCGCGCTGCTTGCTCCCGAGCAGAAGCCCGTGGACGCCGCGGCCGCGGAGGCGCGATTCGCGGCGAACGTCGCGGCCGCCGCGCCGCGGCTCGCGGCGTTCCCGACGCGCGCCACGGATTGGAGTGATTTCTTCGCGGGCTTGGTGAGGAGCTACGCCGCCGGACCCGCGGAGCTGTACGCCGACTCGCCCGAGGTCGCGAATCCGGCGCGCGCACGGCTCTATCCGCGCTTCAAGGAGCTCGTCGCGAGCGCGCAGCACGAGGTGCTGATCAGCTCGCCGTATTTCATCCCGGACGCGGAGTTCAGGGAGCTCATCGAGGCGCTCGTCGCGCGCGGCGTGCGCGTCGCGATCGTGACGAACTCGCTCGCGAGCAACAATCACGTGGTCGCGCACACGGGCTACAAGCGCTGGCGGCGAGAGGTGCTGCGCGCGGGCGCGGAGCTCTACGAGCTGCGCGTGGACGCCGCCGCGCTGAGTGAGTACGTGACCCCGCCGACGACGAGCCGCGCGCTCGGCCTGCACGCAAAGGCCGTGGTGGTCGACCGCAGGCGCGCGTTCATCGGCTCGCCGAACGTCGACCCGCGCTCGATGGAGATCAACACGGAGATCGGCGTCGCCGCCGACAGCGAGGATCTCGCGGGAGAGCTTGCGGCGCTGATCGAGCGTGACATGGCGCCCGAGAACGCGTGGCGCGTGACGATCGACGCGGACGGCTGGCTCACCTGGTCGAGCGGCGCGGGGAAGCTGACCCGTCAGCCCGCGACGGGGTTCACGCAGCGCGCCGAGGAATTCCTGCTGAACCTGCTGCCGCTGAAGGATCAGTCGTGACGAGCGGCGCGTAGGGGCGCCAGGGACACTCTGATTTATTCGCCGGCGACCGCAATGTGGCTGGCCGGTCTCAACACCGCGAATAAATCAGAATGTCCCTAGCGCTCCAGGTGCTTGAGCTTGTCCTTGACGTCCTTCCAGTCGTCGGCGTCCGCGGGCGCGGGCTTCGCCTTCGTGAGCACGGGCCAGCCCTTCGCGAGCTCGGCGTTGAGCTTCAGGAACTGTTCCTGACCGGCCGGCACGTCGTCCTCGGCGCAGATCGCCTCGACCGGGCACTCGGGCTCGCAGAGCGTGCAGTCGATGCACTCCTCGGGATCGATCACGAGCATGTTCGGACCTTCGTGGAAGCAATCGACCGGGCACACTTCGACACAGTCGGTGTACTTGCACTTGATGCAGGACTCGGTCACGACGAAGGTCATTGGGCGTATCCCCGCGGGCTTTTCGAAGGTGGCGAATTCTCCTATAAACGGCCGTCCTGTCCAAGCCCGAGCCCGCGGGACGCCGGGGTCAGATCTGCTCGTCGGCGACGCGAACGACGAGGCCGTCGAGCGAGTCCTTCAAGACGATCTGGCAACTGAGGCGGCTGTTCGCGCGGCGGTCCAGCACGCAGTCGAGCATGCCGTCCTCTTGGGGCTCGGGTCGCGGCAGCTTGTCGAGCCAGGCGGGGTCGACGTAGACGTGACAGGTCGCGCACGAGCACGCGCCGCCGCACTCGGCGACGATCCCGGCCACGTCGTTGTCGACGGCCGCTTCCATGGCCGTCGTGCCGGCCGGCACGTCGACGGTCTTCGGCTCGCCGTTTGGCTGGATGTACGTGACCTTGGGCATGACTAACGCAGCGCGGGCTCGAACTGAGCCGCTGAAATATGCTTATGCATTTGAATTGCCTGAACGTTCGGCTAGGCCGCTATAATACCCGGCCACTTGTGTCCTGGGGATCTCTTCGAGCCACCGCCTCCTTTGGGCGTGCCTGCACAGAGTGGCAAGCAAACCGTCTCTCTCGGAGTTGACCCGCGGCGCGGCGCGGCGCACGGAATGGGCAGCAGCATGGGATCGCAATCAGTAGTAGTGCGCTTCGCGGGCGACTCCGGCGACGGCGTCCAGCTCATGGGCACTCAGTTCGTCGCGGCGACCGCGCTCGCGGGCAACGACTTCGCGACGTTCCCCGACTTTCCGGCAGAGATCCGCGCGCCCGCGGGCACCACGTTCGGCGTGTCCGCGTATCAGATTCATCTCGGCGCGCGGCCGATCACGACCGCCGGCGACGCGCCGCAAGTGCTCGTCGCGTTCAATCCCGCGGCGCTCAAAGTCAATTTGCCGCTGCTCGCACCCGGCGCGCTGATCGTGCTGAACATCGACAGCTTCACGAGCCGCGGGCTCGCCAAGGCCGGCTATCAGGCCGACCCACGCACGAGCGGCGCGCTCGACAGCTACCAAGTCGTCGAGGTCGACATGACCGAGTTGACGATGGCGGCGACGGAATCGTTCGGGCTCAGCAAGAGTGATGCGGGGCGCTGCAAGAATTTCTGGGCGCTCGGCCTCGTGCAATGGATGTTGAACCACGACATCGCACCGATCGAAGACTGGATCACGAAGCGCTTCACGAAAGACGCGACGATCCGCGACGCGAATCTCGCCGCGCTGCGCGCCGGTCATGCCTATGGCGAGACCGCGGAGCTCACGGCCGCGGTGCCGCACGTCGCGGCCGTCCACGCGCAATTTCCGCCCGGCGAGTATCGCGGCGTGCGCGGCGGCGAGGCGCTCGCACTCGGCCTCGCGGCCGCCGGCGAGCTCGCGGATCGCAAGATCATCTTCTGCTCCTACCCGATCACGCCGGCCTCGACGCTGCTCCATCAGCTCGCGCGCTACGGTCACCTCGGCGTCGGCACGTTCCAGGCCGAGGACGAGCTCGCGGCTGTCTGCGCTGCGATCGGCGCATCTTACGGCGGCGCGATTGGCGTCACCTCGAGCTCGGGCCCCGGCATCGCGCTCAAGACCGAGGCGATCGGCCTCGCGGTGAATGCCGAGCTGCCGCTCATCGTCGTCGACTCGCAGCGCGGCGGCCCGTCGACCGGGCTGCCGACCAAGACCGAGCAGTCCGATCTCTACCAGGCCGTCTATGGGCGCAATGCGGACACGCCGATTCCGGTCATTGCGGCGCGCAGCCCGAGCGACTGTTTCGAGGTCGCGATCGAAGCGGTGCGGATCGCGTTGCGGCACATGACGCCGGTGATGCTACTGACGGACGGCTATCTCGCGAACGCGGCCGAGCCGTGGCTCATTCCGAACGTCGACGAGATTCCGCGGATCGAGACGAACTCGGCCGGGCCGCGCAACGCCGGCGAAGAGGTCGGCGCGGTGATCTTCAAGCGTGATCCCGAGTCGCTGGGGCGGCCATGGGTAACGCCCGGCACGCCGAACTTCATGCATCGGATCGGCGGCCTCGAGAAGGACATCCGGACCGGCAACATCTCGTACGACGCGCAGAACCACCAGGCGATGACGAATCTGCGCGCGGCCAAGGTCGCGGCGGTCGCGAAGTTCATACCGCCGCAGAAGGTCGAGCACGGGCCCGAGCAGGGCAAAGTCGCCGTCGTCGGTTGGGGCTCGACTTACGGGGCGATCTATCAGGCCGTGCGCGCGATGCCGGAGCGCGAGCGAGTGAGCCACATCCATATCCGTCACTTGAGCCCGTTCCCGTCGAACCTCGGCGAGCTCCTGCGTGGATTCGACCAGATACTCGTGCCCGAGATGAACATGGGCCAGCTCGCGAGCCTGCTGCGCGACAAGATCGGCGTCGAGACGCAGCAACTCAACAAGGTCACGGGCCAGCCGTTCCTGATCGCGGAGATCGTGCAGAAGATTCGGAGTCTGCTCGCGCCGACTGCGGCCGCGCGCACGAAGCCGAAGGCCGTCAGAGGAGATCGCGCATGAGCGCTCAATTGGCCGCGAAGGATTTCGCGTCGTCGCAGGAAGTGCGTTGGTGCCCGGGCTGCGGCGACTACGCCGTGCTGAAGTCCGTCACGCGTGCGCTCGCCGACGTCGGCGCTGTGCCCGAGAAGACCGTGTTCGTGTCGGGCATCGGCTGTGCGGCGCGCTTCCCGTACTACGTCGAGACGTACGGCTTCCATACGATCCACGGTCGCGCGCCCGCGGTCGCGACGGGACTCAAGCTCGCGAACCCCGAGCTCGACATCTGGGTCGTGACCGGCGACGGCGACGGCCTCTCGATCGGCGGCAATCACCTGATGCACGCGCTGCGCCGCAACGTCGGCTTCAAGATCCTGTTGTTCAACAACGAGGTCTACGGGCTCACGAAAGGCCAGTACTCGCCGACTTCGCGGATCGGCACGCGCACGCCGTCGAGCCCGAACGGTTCGTTCGACGCACCTGTCCTTCCGGGCGCGTTCGCGCTCGGTGCGGGCGCGAAGTTCATCGCGCGCGCGATCGACGTCGACAAGGTCGGTCTCGGCGGCGTGCTCGAGGCCGCGCACGGGTTCGACGGCGCCGCGTTCGTCGAGATCTACCAGAACTGCATCGTCTACAACGACGGCGTCTACAACTCGTTCACGGAGCGCGACAAAGAGGCCGACGCGCAGCTCCACGTGAAGCACGGCGAGCCGCTGCTGTTCGGCGCCGACAAGTCGAAGGGCCTCGCGTTCGAGCCGCAGTCGATGACGCTCAAGGTGATCGACGCGCGCGCGAATCCGTCCGCGGTGCTCGTGCACGACGAGACGAACCGCACGCTCGCGGGCTTGCTCGTCGGGCTCGCGCCGCCGGAGTTCCCGGTCGCGCTCGGCGTGATCCTGCGCCAGCCCGGGCAGAGCTTCGAGAAGGCGTACTACGCGAACCAGCCGACGAAGCTCGCGCGCACGGGGCGCGTCGCCGACGCGCTCCGCCAGACCTCGACGTGGACGGTACCCGCACGCTAACGCGGTCAACGGCGCGGGATTAGGGGACATTCCGCTTTTCGCGCGCGAGGATTTTCGACGAGCGAAGTTCTGGGCGCGAAAAGCGGAATGTCCCCGTTTCCGCCGTCCCCGTTTCCGCCGTCAGGGCGCGGGCGGGGGTCGTGCGGTGAGGTCGGCCGAGACGCGTTCGACCTCGCGCCAGACGCGCAGCAGGTTGCCGCTCCAGAGCTTCGCGATGTCCGCGCGCGAGTAGCCGCGCGCCTCGAGCTCGGCCGTCACGTTGCGCGTCTCGGACGCGTCGGACCAGCCGACGATCCCACCGCCGCCGCCGAAGTCCGAAGAGATCCCGACGTGGTCGATGCCGATCAGTCGCACGGCGTAGTCGATGTGGTCGACGAGGTCGCGCACGGTCGCGGCCGGCCAGCGCTCGTGGATCGCGCTCAAGCCCTCGTCGTAGCGCGCGCGCTGTTCCGGCGTGAGCCCGTCGAAGCCGCCGCGTGAGGTCAGGCCGACGCTCGCGCGCAGCTCGCGCAGCGCCGCGACTTCCTCCTCGGGACGCGCCTTCAAGTACTCGTCGTACGCGACGACCTGGATCACTCCGCCATCGTCGCGCAGCGCGAGCAGCGTCTCGTCGTCCATGTTGCGCGGATGCGGGAGCACGCCGGCGACACCGGAGTGCGAGGCGATGACGGGCGCACGCGACAAACGCATCGCGTCGAGCGCGGTGTGCTTGGAGCCGTGCGACACGTCGACCATGATGCCGAGCCGGTTCATCCGCGCGATCGCCGTCGCGCCGAGCTCGCTGACTCCCGTGTCGACATCGCCGTCGCCGAGATCCCGATTCGGCCGCGCCGAGCGCGCGAGGTCGTTGTCCCCATCGTGCACGAGCGTGACGTAGCGCGCGCCGAGCTCGTAGTCGCGATCGAGCAGCTCGAGACTCTTGCCGAGCGCGAAGCCGTTCTCGATGCCGATCGCCGCGACGAGCTTGCCGCGTCCCGCGATTCGCGCGACGTCGTCGGCGCGATACGCGATCTCGATTCGGCTCGGGTAGAGCTCGTCCGCCATCCGATGGATCGCGGCGAACTTCGTCTGCGCATCGGCTTGCGCCTGCGCGTAGTTCGCCTCCGTGCGCGCGGTCTGCTGCACGTAGACGATGAAGAACGCGCCGTCGAGGCCGCCGTGCGCCATCTTGTCGAGATTCACCTGTAGATTCGCGGTGCGCGGATCGACGGCGGGCGTCGCGAAGTCGAGCGGGATGTCGGCGTGCGTGTCGAGCGTGATCAGCGGTTCGGCGGCCGGCGCGCCGGTGTCGCGCGCCCCGTCGCCGCGCGAGCACGCGCAGAGCGCCGCAGCGCACAGCGCCGCGAGCGCCGCGCACGCGAGGCGGGCGGAGGGCCGCCGCGGCGAGCTTGCGGGCGCCGCTTCGCTCATGCGCCCGCCTCGCGCTCGGGCAGGTAGTGCTCGGCGCGCACGGGCCTCATGAACGCGTTCGCGACGAGCGCGATCGCGAGCAGCGCGGCCATCAGATACATCGTGAGGTTGTAGAGGCTCGGAGTCGGGTCGATCGTGCCCGCCGGCGCGATCTCCATGAGCTTCGCGATCGTCACGGTCTTCTGCGCGACGAGCGCGTCGAGCTCTCCGAGGCCGGCTCCGAACGCCCGCTCGAAGCGCGCCGGGTCGACACGCGCGGCGAGGTCGTGGAGCGCCGAGTCGAGCGCGCGCGCCCGCAGCGTCGTGATCGCGACGGGCCCCAAGTAACCGGCGAGGCTCCAGGCCGTGAGCAGCCGCCCGTGGATCCCGCCGACGAAGCGCGTGCCGAACATGTCGGCGAGATACGCCGGGATCGTCGCGAACCCGCCGCCGTACATCGTGAAGATGATCATCGTCACGACGTAGAAGTACACGAGCCAGATCGCGGCCGGCATCACGCTCACGCGTTGCGCGACGAACGGGATCGAAAGGTACAGCACGATGCCGAGCGCGAAAAAGATCGAATACGTGTTGCGCCGGCCGATGTAGTCGGACGTGCTCGCCCAGAAGAACCGCCCGAGCATGTTGAACACGCTGATCATCGCGACGTAGGTCGCCGCGAATCCGGCGTCGACTATGCTCGGCAGCGTCGTGCCGAAGATCTCCGTCATCATCGTCTGGGCGACGCTCAGCACGCCGATACCGGCCGTCACGTTGAAGCAGAGCACGATCCAGAGCTGCCAGAACTGGCGCGTGCGCAGCGTCTCGTTGATATCGACGTCGTGCGTGCTGATCATCCGCTTCGAGCGCTGCGCCTCGCTCGGCGGCGTCCAACCCGCGGGTTTCCAGCCCGGCGCGGGCAGCCGATACGAGAACGCCGCGATCAGCATCACGACGAAATAGATGACGCCGAGCGTCACGAACGTCGGCGCGACGCCGACGTCGCCGGTGCCGACGACGTACACGCCCTCGGCGCCGCGCACGATCATGCCCGCGACGTCGTTCGCGCCGACGACGACGACCTCGCGCATCTGTCCCGCGACTTCGGCGAAGCGCCGGCCGCCCTCGGTCACGAGCCTGACCTGGTCGACGGTGCCCAAGTAGTTGGGCGCCTCGTAGAACAAGCGAATGAAGTAGCGCTTGAGCGGCGCGCCGATGATCGCGCCGCCGCCGAACCCCATGATCGCCATGCCGGCCGCCATGCCGCGGCGGTCCGGAAACCAGCGGATCAGCGTGCTCACGGGCGAGACGTAGCCCAAGCCGAGGCCGCAGCCGCCGATCACGCCGTAGCCCAGATACACGAGCGCGATCTGGTGTAGCACGATGCCGAGGCCGCCGAGCAGATAGCCGCCGCCCCAGCAGAGCGCCGCGACCGTGCCGACCGTGCGCGGCCCGACGGCCTCGAGCCATTTGCCCGCGACCGCGGCCGACAGGCCGAGGAATATGATCGCGACGGTGAAGACGAAATTCGTCTGCCCGAGCGCCCAGTCCTGCGACGCCGGCGTCACGACGCCGAACACGCGGATCAGCGCGGGGTTGTAGATGCTCCACGCGTAGACCGAGCCGATGCAGAGGTGGATCGCGATCGAGGCGGGCGGCACGAGCCAGCGATTGAACGTCGGCGGCGCGACGATGCGTTCCTTGGACAACAACCCCGGCATCTCTCGTTCTCCCCGTCGCGCATCGGCGCGCGCGCCATTCTATTGAGCCGGGGTCGGCGCGTCGATCCGCGAGCGCCCGCCATGTCGCGACCGTCGCGTCACGCGACGGTCACGATTGAAGATCTGCGCCGGGGGGGGAGCGCGAAACTGAGGAGACTCAGTCGCGTCTTTTGTCGAATCGGTTCGGCAGGTAGTAACGGACGCCGACCTTGAGCAGGTTCTCGTCGCCGCCGAACTGCACGGCCGTCGTGATCTTGAAGCGCGGCGTCACTCTGAACGAAAACCCGAGGTTGACCCACGTGTCGACCGTGTTCGCCTTGTCGTACTCGATGCGCTGGGCCGAGAGGTTGAACTCCATGCGGCCGGGCTTGTTCGCCTCGCGCCAGCCGAACAGATACGTGTAGCCGTTGTCGTCGAAGCGGACCGTGCGCCGGGTCGGCGTGGGCTGATAGGCCGTCGAGGTGAAGGCCGCGACGTCGAAGTAGATGCTCGAGAGCGGCGACGGGTTGTAGTTCACGCCTGCGCCGGCCTCGGCGAGCGTGTCGCTCGCCGGATAGTCGTCCAGCTCGAAGTACTTCGCGCCGCCGAACACGTGAAGGAGCTTCAGCACGCCGTAGGAGAACAAGAAGTCGCCGCCCTTTCCCGGTAGGTTGGCGGCGACGGCCGCGTCGGTGCTGTTCGCGAACAGGGAGCCCTCGAGGTAGCTGTAGCTCAAATCGGCGCGCGCCGGCGTCGCTGCGAGCGAGCAGAGCGCAAGGCCTAGGACGAGCGGGCGTGGCATGGAGTGACTCCGAGCGGTTGGTTGATCGGACGGAGGCAAGCTAGACCATGCGCTCGAGCGGGGCCGTGAACAGGATCACGTCCTCGGCGCGCCGTCAGCGGCGGCGCGAAACGCAGAATACGAGCACGGCGAGTACGGCGGCGATCACGCCCGCAACCAGCTGGCCGACCGTGAGCTCGTAGATCCCGTATAGACAGATCAGCAAGGAGAACGCGTAGCGCGTTAGCGTCGACATCGGGTGCGCCTCCGTGGCCGAGCCGCG